>Ga0137415_10002085_pt1 | contig 19886 bp, 18 predicted proteins | sample CZODoug3_1_1_16f_FD_183082 | JGI IMG/M metagenome (GOLD analysis project Ga0137415, IMG submission 183082) | Vadose zone soil fungal communities from Angelo Coast Range Reserve, California, USA - CZODoug3_1_1_16fungal (Hybrid Assembly) | ecosystem: Environmental > Terrestrial > Soil > Vadose...
ACCTCGCCGTGCATGCGCTGTTTGATTGAATCCGGCGTCAACAAATCTTCTATATATCAAGAAGACGTACGCAAGGCAAATGGCGTATACAAGTGACAGAATGAGTGGGAAATTGTGTCTGGAAGGGAAGCGAAACGATGAGGGTATAGAAAATCTTACATGTTTTGCACAAATGGAAAGCAGCCCCGATATCATTTTGCAAGGATTCGAGGCTAAAATCCCCATTTTTAAATGATGACTTCATTTTCTGGTCCACATCCATTGTGTTTTCATCCTTGACAACTGGCGAGTCTCGACGCCTGGTAATTGCGCCGTGGGACGGTTGTCTGTCGTGGTCTGTTCGTCGCTCTTCTCGCTGATCCGTATCCATGGAATCGTCTGTGCGCTGTGTAGAAGTCTTGGAATCCGATTTGCCAATGTGAGACGAGTGATCATCAATCGATTTATCCATTCCGTCGAGGTCGTCCGGCGCGGCCGCCGCCGCATCGGCGTCCGCCACCCCCGGGCCGGCTAAGTAACCTCGGACTCACACACGGAGCGTCAGAGATGGAGTGTTCGGACATGAATCAACATCAGCGGAAGTCGAATGGACAGTCCGGTCGGCGGCTCAAGCTGCTCGCAGCGGTGGTCGGTGGCGCAGCGGTCGCCACGATGTGCGCGTTGAGCATGGCGTTCAGCAACGACGTGGCGGCGTCGGCACCCCCCTTGTCGACCATGATTACGGGTGCAAGCAGTACTGTCGCGTACTCGGCGACAATCGTCACATCGGTGGTCACACCCACCATGACGGCTAAATACAACGGCTCGTATGAGCCCTAAGTCGTGAGCGCGGCGTCGGCTCGGCGGTAGGCGCGACACGGGCCGGCAGCGGCGGAGGTGGCGGCGGCTTCGGCAACCGCCCGGCAGCCCTTGCCCGCAACCAGCACATCGACGTCGCCGCCGAGCGCCTTCGCGGCGGTCAGCGCCTTGTTGGTCGCGTCCTTGAGCGTCTTGTTGTCGTGCTCGGCAAGAAGAAGCGTGGTCACGTCAGCAGCCCCCATGGTCCGTCAAAACAGCCCCATCTCGTTCTTGAGCTTGTCGACGAGCTCGCCCACGGTCTTCACCTTCACGCCGGCCTTGCGGCCGGCCGGCTCCCTGGTCTTGAGCACTTCCAGCCGCGGCGCCACGTCGACGCCATAGGCATCGGGGGTCTTCTCGTCGATCGGCTTCTTCTTCGCCTTCATGATGTTCGGAAGGCTCGCATAGCGCGGCTCGTTGAGCCGCAGATCGGTCGTCACGATGGCCGGGAGCCTGAGCTTGACCGTCTGCAGGCCGCCGTCGACCTCGCGCGTGACCAGCAGGCTGTCGCCCTCGATCGTGAGCTTGGAGGCGAAGGTGCCCTGCGGCCATTGGGTGAGCGCGGCCAGCATCTGGCCGGTCTGGTTGCAGTCGTCGTCGATCGCCTGCTTGCCCAGGATGACGAGGCCCGGCTTCTCCTCCGCGATGATCGCCGCGAGGATCTTCGCGACCGCAAGCGGCTCGGCCGCCTTGTCGGTTTTGACCAGGATGCCGCGGTCGGCCCCCATGGCAAGGCCGGTGCGGATCGTCTCCGCGGCCTGGGGCGGGCCGATCGAGACGCACACGATCTCGGTCGCCTGGCCTTTTTCCTTGAGCCTCAGGGCCTCTTCGACCGCGATTTCGTCGAACGGGTTCATGGACATCTTGACGTTGGCGAGCTCGACCCCGCTGCCGTCGGTCTTGACCCGAATCTTGACGTTGTAGTCGACCACCCGCTTCACGGGCACCAGAATTTTCATCGAATTTCGATCCCGCGACAAGCCGCAGCGGTCCCGGACCCCCGGCAATTGAGCGAGTAAGACGCGCGTACATGCGCTGGTGAGCGTGTAGGCCGCGCATAACGCGCTGATGGACGGCCGCAACCTACTGGCCGGTGCCTTCCGGAGTCAACGGAGGGTGTCATACTCCGAAGGGCGACGTATAGGTCCGGAACCGAGCCGCACCACGGTATCCGGCACCGGCTGCAGGCATTGGAAAAGCTTCACGCCCGCCGGCTTCAACAGCGGAAACAGCGCGGCGCCGGCCAGCATGCCGCCGAAATGGCACCAGTAGGCAACCTCGCTCTTGGATGACGCACCGAGATTCCACAACTGGGTGAGCACGAACATGCCGACCACCCAATAGGCACTGATCCGCAGCGGGATAATAGCGAGCAACACCGTGATCTTGGCGCAGGGCCGCAGCATGACATAGGCCACGACCACCCCCGCGATCGCGCCCGACGCGCCGATCAGCTCGATTTTCGAATGCGGCTCGTTGGCGACGAAGACGAGCCCCCCGATGATGCCGCAGGCGAGGTAGAAGACGAGGAAGCGGATGCGGCCGAGCGCGCGCTCGATGTCGTCGCCGAACACCCACAGGAAGATCATGTTGCCGAAAATGTGCCCGAAATCGGCGTGGAGAAATTGGTAGGTGACGAGCGTCGCTGAAGCCGGAACCCATCCGCGCGCGTCGAGGTCGCCGATGAAGACCGCCGGGATGAGACCGAACATTTCCAGCATGCGGTCGAGGGCGGCCTCCGAGGCAACGACCTCGTAGAGGAACACGATGAAATTGATCGCAATCAGGCTCCAGGTGACGACGGGCTTGATCGGCTGGGTGAACGGATTATCGTCGTAGATCGGCACGACCATACGAGGTCTCTCTCTTGTTCGCCGGTTCGCAAATTCACCGGTTCTGGCCCGGCTGCCACAGCACGTCGCAATCGCCTCTGTCGTTGGCGTGCCGGCCCGCGACGAACAGAAAGTCCGACAACCGGTTCACGTATTTGAGCGCCGCCGGCGTGACACTTTCGTTCGGCTTGTCGTTGAGCTCCACCATCAGCCGCTCGGCACGCCGGCAAACGGTGCGCGCGAAATGCAGGTAGGCGGCGGCCGGACGCCCGCCCGGCAGGATAAAGGACTTGAGCGGCGCGAGACCGGCATTTAGCTCGTCGATCTGGCCCTCCAGCCAGGTGACCTGCGCGTCCGTGACGTTGAGGCGTGCGCCGCCCGGCCCCTTGCCGGCACCGGAGCCCGGCGGGATGCAAAGATCGGCCTCGACATCGAACAGGTCGTTCTGGATGCGCGCCAGCATGGCGTCGAGCACCGCGTCCTGCGCGGTAGCGAGCCGCGCGAGCCCGATCGCCGCGTTGAGCTCGTCGAGGGTGCCGTAGGCGGCAATGCGCAAGTCGTATTTCTTGCGGCGCTCGCCGGAGCCGAGCGCGGTCGTGCCGTCATCGCCGGTGCGCGTATAGATGCGGTTGAGCACGACCATCGCCAAATCCTAGTCGCCAAAAGTCCTAGTCGCCAAAGTCCTACTTGCCCAAGGCCCATATCGTTATCATGATGACCACGATCGCCACGAATTGCAGTAACACGCGCAGCCGCATGAGCTTCTGCGATTTGTGCGGCGAGCCGCCGCGCATCATGTTGGCCAGCCCGAGCAGCAGCACGACCGCGACGGCGCCGACCGCGATCGGTACGAGGACATAGGTCAGGAATCCGGCCATCGGCACCTCTTACCACCGTCCGCAAGGTGAGGCCATGTTTCATGCAAAATTGTGTCCCACGCGAAATCGAGTGCCACACAAATTTGAATGCGCGCGACCGATCAAGACGATAATAGTCGCGCCATGAGTAGTAACGTCATGTCTGTCCTCCGCCTCCGCCTCCGCCTCCGCGTACGTCGGCGCCGCGCATGAGCTCACGCATTCTGGTGTTGGGTGCCAACGGCCGCATCGGCCATGCAGCGGCGGAGGCCTTCCGCAAGGCCGGCTGGGAGGTCGCGAGCCTGGTGCGGCCGGGCACGGCCGATAGCGTCGCGGTCGGCACCACGCCCGTCGAGGTCGACGCGCTCGACCATGCTGCGGTATCGGCCGCCGCGCGCGGCTGCGACGTCGTCCTGCATGCGCTCAATCCGCCCTACACCCAATGGTCGAAGCTTGCTCTGCCGCTCGCCTATTCCGCCATTACCGCGGCCGAGGCCGCGGGCGCGACGCTCATCTTTCCCGGCAACCTCTACAATTTCGGCAAGGGCCTGCCACCCGTCATCGACGAGACGACGCCGATGCACCCATCGTCGCGCAAGGGCCGGTTGCGGGTGGCAATCGAAGACCGCATGGCGGAGGCCGGAGAGCGCGGCATGCGGACGATCATCCTGCGCGCCGGAGATTTCTTCGGCGGCGGCCACGGCTCCTGGCTCGATCTGGTGATCGCCAAGGAGATCGGCCGCGGCCACCTCACCTATCCCGGACCGATCGACCTCATTCATCCATGGGCCTATCTGCCGGACCTGGCGTCGACCCTGGTGCGCCTTGCCGGAATTCGCGGCCGGCTCGGCCGGTTCGAGACCTTCGGCTTTCCCGGCCATGCCGTCACCGGGCGCGAATTCACCACGGCGATCGCGCGCGCCAACGGGCGCGGCCTGCAGATCAAGCGCATGACCTGGTGGCTCATCCATGCCTTGGGGCCGCTCGTGCCGCTCAGTCGCGAGTTGTCCGAGATGGCTTATCTCTGGAACGAGCCACACCGCATCGATGGCGCCAAGCTCGAGGCGGCGATCGGCACGCTGCCGCACACGCCGCTTGACACCGCCGTCAAGTGCGCCTTACGGGACCTTGGAGCGATCGATTGATGGGCGATCGATTGATGGGCGATCGATCGAGCGCTTAGCAATGGCGAGGCCGGGAACACGTCTCGCGGGAAACGTCTGAGGGGAAACGTCCGATGATCGTCGATTTTCAGCACCACTTCACGCCGCATGCGCTGATGCCGAAGGACCTCGGCCGTCGCAAGATCGTGTCCTACGACGAGCACGGCGCGCCGAGCTTCATCCTGCATTGGATGCTGTTCGATCTCGACGAGCACATCCGGATGATGGACGAGGCGGGCATCGATGCGGCGTTTCTTACCAGCGCCGCCGGCATGTGCGCCGATCTCGAGCGGTCGCGGCTCTGCAACGAAACCGCCAAGAAAGCGGAACGCGACTATCCCGGCCGGTTCATCGGCGCGGCGCATGCCAATCCATTGGGCGGCGCGGACGCATTTCGCGAGCTCGCCCGTTGCAAGCATGAGCTCGGCTTTCCCGGCGTGGTGATCACCTCTGAGACCAACGACCTTTATCTTGATGCGCCCGAATTCGAGCCGTTCTGGGCGGAGTGCGCCAAGCTCGGGCTGTTCGTGTTCGTGCATCCCGCGCTCAAGCTCAATCAGACCAAGCAATTCGACGGCTACGACACCGCGCGCTCGGTCGGCCGCGAATTCTCCCTCGTGATGGCGACGATCCGGCTGATCAATTGCGGCGTGTTCGATCGCCATCCGAACCTCACCATCCACATGTCGCATCTGGGCGGCGGGCTCTCGGCCTTGCTGGGCCGCATCCGCTCCTATCAGGACAAGGATTTCTGGGGCACGCTCGACAATGCCCGCCACGGCATGAAGCCGAGGCGCGACTTCGACTATTATCTCCACAACAACATGGTGTTCGACACCGCCGGCTTCTGCGGCGCCATGGGCGCGGTGAAGGGCGCGCTCATCGAGATTCCCGTCGCGCGCATCGTGTTCGCCACCGACTATCCGCAGGAAATCCGCGAGCGCGCGGCGGTCGCCGACTTCGTCAAGGAATTGCGCGCGCTCGGCAAGGATGGCGAGGCGATCCTCTCCGGCAACGTCGACAAGCTGATCAAGCAACCGGCGTAGCGCGCGTCACCGTCAAGCCGCCAAATGCTTCTCGATCTCATGCAGGGGCAGCTTGACGAAATCCTTGTCGATCTCGGCGCGCAAGGCAGCCTTGAGATTCTGGGAATAGGCCTGGCGAAGAACGCCGAGCGCGCGCGGCGGGGCGACCATGATCAACGACTTGACCTTGCCGGCATTCACAGCCGCATTGAGTTCGCCCGCGAGCTTGCGCAGGAAGCGCTCCTCCTCCTGCGTGTGCCAATCGGTCTGTTCCATCGCGCTGCGTCCGCTGCCGACCGAGCTGATGGAACGGCCGGGCGCGTCGGTGCCGAGCTCACAGGTCTTCGCGTCGGGATGGTCCATGACCTCGCGCGTCTTGAGATTGAGAAATTTCGTATCGCCGACGTTCTCCAACACCAGCGCCTTCTTTCCGTCGCAGACCACCACCCAGTCGCCCTGCCGGATCCTCACGTCGAACATGAACGCGCCTCCTCACCGTCAAAATGACCCGCGGCGCCGCACGCGCCTCGACGAGAGTCAACGTCGTCGCAGCCATTCGGTTGCGCGAAGCGACAATGCGGCGGGTCTACAAGACAGATTCGTAGCCCGGATGGAGCGAAGCGAAATCCGGGATTCCCACCACGCGGTGAGACCGTCCCGCATTCCGCTTGCGCTCATGCGGGCTACCGCTGCAAATCAATTCGAGGCACTCAAAAGTCTGCGGGCAATGTAGCTCATACGTTTGTCATTGCCCGTCGAGAGCTCAATTCGAAGCACTCAAAAGTCTGCGGGCAATGACCTGCGCCTGGATCTCCGCGGCGCCCTCGAAGATGTTGAGGATGCGGGCATCACACAGGATGCGCGACACCGGAAACTCGAGCGCGAAGCCGTTGCCGCCGTGGATCTGCACGGCATTGTCGGCGTTGGCCCAGGCGACACGCGCCGCCAGAAGCTTTGCCATGCCGGCCTCGAGATCGCAGCGCTTGCCGGAATCCTTCTGCCGCGCGGCGAAATAGGTGAGCTGGCGCGCGATCATGACCTCGACCGCCATCATCGCGAGCTTGTCGGCGACACGGGGGAAATTGATGATCGGCTCGCCGAATTGCTGGCGTTGCTGGGAATAGCCGAGTGCCTGCTCCATGGCCGCTTGCGCCACGCCGATCGCGCGCGCCGCGGTCTGGATGCGCGCCGACTCGAACGTCTGCATCAGCTGGCGGAAGCCGAGGCCTTCCACGCCGCCGAGCAGGTTCTCGGCCTTCACCTCGAAGCCGTCGAAGGCGATCTCGTATTCCTTCATCCCGCGATAGCCCAGGACCTCGATCTCGGTGCCGGACATGCCCGGCACCGGGAACGGAATCTGGTCGGTGCCGCGCGGCTTCTCCGCCAGCAGCATGGAAAGGCCGCGATGGCCCGGCTCATTGGGATTGGTGCGCACCAGGAGCGTCATCAGGTCGGCGCGTACGGGATGGGTGATCCAGGTCTTGTTGCCGTAGACCTTGTAGACGTCCCCTTCCCGCACCGCCCGCGTCTTGAGCGAGGCAAGATCGGAGCCGGTATTGGGCTCGGTGAACACCGCCGTCGGCAGCACCTCGCCCGAGGCGAGCTTCGGCAGCCACTTGCGCCTCTGCTCCTCGGTGCCGCCGCCGATGATCAGTTCGGCCGCGATCTCGGAGCGCGTGCCGAGCGAGCCCACCCCGATATAGCCGCGGGAAAGTTCCTCCGACACCACGCACATGGATTCCTTGCCGAGCCCGAGCCCGCCGAATTCTTCGGCGATGGTGAGGCCGAACACGCCGAGCTCGGACATCAGGGAGAGAACATCGAGCGGAATGTAGCTGTTGGTGCGATGCCACGTCTGCGCCTGCGGCACCACCTCGCTGTCGGCGAATTTGCGCATCTCGTCGCGGATGGTCGTCAGCGTCTCGTCGAGGCCGCAGTCGCCGATGGTGGCGTCGTGATGCGCGCGCATCAACTCGACCAGGCGCGCGCGGCGCGCGACATTCCCGGCGGTGAAATATCCCAGCAACGGGCCCGTGATGCGCGCGGCCACCGCCTCGGCCGACAGGCCGATATCGGCGGGCCGCACGATCTCGCCCTGGCTCATGGGGATGCCGCCCTGGATCTGGGCGAGGTATTCGCCGATCCCGAGCTCGACCAGCAGCTCTTCGAGCTCGCCAAGCCCAGCGCCCGAATGCATGCGCTCGGCATAAGCGGCGAGCTGGCGGATCGCCTCGACGTAGGTGGCGAACCAGGCAAGCCCGTGGGTGGCCCGCTGCTCGCGATCGAACAGCCGCTCGACGGGGTGACCCTCGACCATGACACGCTGGCGCACCGCCGCCGTCGCTTCCGCGAGCAAGGCTTCGGCCGCCCGGGTCGCCTCGCGCGCCAGCGCGATCAGCTTGACGCCCGCGTCGTGTCGCTCCGCTTTGTCCAGCATCGGTGATCTCCGTGCGCGCGTTCACCGGCCTGAAGCGCCATTGGGAATGAAAGCAACACTACGCGCGCAGTGCTCAAATGCAACGCTACGAAGGGATATTCGCCGCCTGTGCCGGGAGTTTCCGCAACCACTGCTACATTATTAACCAATTCGCGGTTACCTGCGTCGGATATTGCCCGCGTCAAAGCCCGTGGCTTCGAAGCCACTGGCTTGAAGCCGAGGACTTGCAGGCAGGGTCCGGAAACTTAAGAATTTTGGCCCTCGTTTTCGAGCCACCGCGATGCCCGCCACCTCGTTCCTGAACCTGCTCTCGCCACGAAAGCTGGTTTCCCGCCTCTCGGTGCGCGCACGCATCCTCGCCATCACGCTCATCCCCGTGCTCGGCTTTCTCGCCAACGGTGCCGCCTATGTCTCCGGCGAGCACAGCGTCGATCGCGCGGTCGACGACGTCAAACAAGCGACGTCGCTTGCCGACGCAAGCCGCGAGTTCAAGACTGCGGTCGGCACCATCCAAGCCGCGGCGCGCAGCTTCGCGTTACAGCCGCGGCCGAGCTATCTGCAAACGCTCAGCGACGCCCAAGCCGCCGCGACCGCCCGTTTTGCAACCATCCGTGCACTCGACGGCAGCGATGCGGAAACCAATCTCGCCGCGATCGAGCGCACGCTCACCCGGCTCAAGGGAAATTTCGGCGAGCTGCAAAGCGAATACCAGCGCCTCGACGGCGAGACCGATGCCAGCAGCCGGCTCAAGCTGAACCAGGCGGCGGCTGCCGTCGAGCGCGAGATCGCTCTCGACATGCAGTGGCCCAGCGACGGCAGCGAGCACCAACTGACCGAAGCGCTGTCGTCGATGCGCCGCTTCGAGGCGGCCTATATGCTCGGCCGCAATTTCGACGACCGCGCCGGCTTCAATGCCGCCTTCGGCAAGTTCAACAAGGTCCTCGAAGGGATGTCCGCCGGCGACGCGGTGAAAGAGCAGCTCCGGCACGCGGCGCGCAACTACGTCGACGCCTTCGAAACCTGGCTCGCTTCGGACCGCGAGATCGCGAGCCGTGTCGCCGGTATCGATTCCGACGCGGAATTCCTCATCCGCAGCGCCGATGCGAACGTCGAGCGCTCGCATGCGCAACGCAACCGCGCCAGCGATGCGCTCAATTTCTCGCAGACGCGAACCCGCAACATCATCATCGGCGCCGGCTTGACCGCCGTCATTCTGGGGCTCGGCTTCAGCCGCTGGATCGGGCTCACCATCGCGCGACCGCTCGAAGGCCTCGCCGCCGCGATGAAGCGCCTCGCCGGCGGCGACACCTCGGCCAAGATCCCGTCGGTGAAGGTGAACGACGAGCTCGGCGCCATGACGCGCGCGGTGCTGGTGTTCCGCGACACCATGGTCGAACGCCAACGTCTGACCGCGGCGCAGGACGAGACCAACCGTGCCCGCGAGCAACGCGGGGAGGTCATTGCGTCGACCATTTCCCGGTTCGAAAGCTCGGTCGACCAGATGCTGGCGAAGGTGCGCGAGGCGGCGCTTCGGCTCGACACCGCCTCCACCAGGCTCAACGGTGCCGCCGACCAGGTCTCCGCCGAAGCGCGCACGGCGGAGGACCGCGTCGGCGTCGCCTCCGGCAACGTTGCGACCGCGGCGAGCTCGGTCGAGGAACTCGCTGCATCCATCGCCGGCATCGCCGAGCAGGCCGCCCGTTCGACCGAAGTCGCCGGCCGCGCCGTGACGGAAGCGCACCGCACGGTGCGCACGATGTCGGAGCTCGGCGACGCCGCCACCCATATCGGCGAGGCGGTTGGCCTCATCCGCGCCATCGCCGGCCAAACCAACCTGCTCGCGCTCAATGCCACGATCGAGGCCGCGCGCGCCGGCGCCAGCGGCAAGGGCTTTGCGGTCGTCGCCGCCGAAGTCAAATCGCTCGCCGGGCAGACCCAGAAAGCGACCGAGGAGATCGCCAGTCAAGTCGGCGCGATCCAGTCGGCGGTGGCCGATGCCGCGCAGGCGATCGAGCAGGTCAACGGCGTCATCGCGGAAATGTCCGCCATCGCCGCGACGGTGGCGAACACGGTCGAGGAGCAGAACCACGCCGTCGCCGCCATCGCCGGCGGCGTCCATCTCGCATCCGGCGAGGCGCGCAACGGCGCCGAGGCCATGAGCCGTGTCGCCGGCGCCTCGAGCGAGGCCCGCGCCACCGCCGTCGACGTCAAGGCGCTGGCCGGGGCACTCGCCATTGAGGCCGAGAGCCTCGACGGCGAGGTGCGCCGGTTCCTCGCCGACGTGCAGGCGGCGTAGAGCATGATCCCGAAAAGTGGGAGCCGGTTTTCGGAAAAAGATCATGCTCCCACGCTAATGCTCGCTTAACCAGCAGTTGCCTCAAGATTGGCCTTGAAGACGCCACAGAACGCGACCACCTTGTGGGTGAGCGGGAGAGACCGACGCGAGTCGTCAGGTTCGCGCCGGCGCCGAAGGAGCAACCGCCCCGGAAACTCTCAGGCAAAAAGGACCGCTCCGGGTTCAACACTCTGGAAAGCGGAGCATGCTGCTCCCGCCGAAGGTGTAAGTCGAAGGCCGATCACCGGTTTCGACGAAACTCTCAGGCCGATGACAGAGGGGGCGACGCGCGTGCGACAGCACCCGCGTGCGCTCGTTCTGGGAGCCTGAGATGAACGCCTCTTCCGTCGCTAACATGCCTTCCCTCGCTTACGACGTCGCCAATGGCGGCGCCGCCGTTTGCAACATCCCTGACCGCGAAATCACCGAGTCCATCGCGGCCGACCTCAACACCGCCACCGACTACGACGTCATCGTGCTCGGCGCCGGCGTCATCGGCGTCAACACTGCATATTGGGCGCTGCGGCAGGGCAAGCGTGTCTGCGTCGTCGACCGCCAGGGCGCGGCCGGGCTCGAAACCAGCTTCGCCAACGGCGGACAGATCTCGGTGAGCCATGCCGAGCCGTGGGCCAACCCTTCGGCGCCGCTCAAGCTCATCAAATGGCTGTTCGACGGCGACGGGCCGCTGCTCTTTCGTCCCAAGTTCGACCTCCACCAGTGGCTCTGGATCGCCAGATTCCTCGTCGATTGCCTGCCGCACCGCGCCAACCGCCACACCGTCGAGATCGTGAAGCTCGCGACCGAAAGTCGCGCCTTGCTGCAGCAGATCAGGCAGCGGGAAGGCATCCGCTACGACGAGCGCACCCGCGGCATCCTGCACTTCTACCGCGACCGGCGGGAATTCGAGAGCGCGATCGACGTCGCCGAGCTGATGCGCAAGTATGGCTGCAATCGCACCGTCGTCGACACCGACCGCGTGGTCGAGATCGAGCCGGCGCTCGCCGAAAGCAGGGCCGACATCGTCGGCGCGACCTATACGGCGGAAGACGAAAGCGGCGACGCGCTGCTCTACACGCAGGCGCTCGCCGGCGTGTGCGAGCGCATGGGCGCGACCTTCCTCTACGGCTCGCAGGCGGTTTCGATCGACGCGGATCGCACGGCCGCGACCGTGCGCTCGGTCGACGTCATCACGCCGCAGGGTTTCCGTACCTTGCGGGCGCGCGATATCGTCGTTTGCCTGGGCAGCTATTCGGCGCCGTTTCTACGGCCCTACGGCGTGTCGCTCGCGATCTATCCGGCGAAGGGCTATTCGGTCACCATCCCGACCGAAGGATCGAACCACGCGCCGATCACCAGCCTGACCGACGACCAGTACAAGCTGGTCTATTCGAACCTCGGCGGACGCCTGCGGGTCGCGGGGACGGCGGAGCTCTCCGGCTATACCCGCGACCTGAACCATCGCCGCTGCCGGGCCATCCTCGACAACGCGCGAAAACTCTTCCCGCGCGCCGGAAATTTCTCGAAGGCGATGTTCTGGACCGGGCTGCGGCCGACCACGCCGTCGAACGTTCCCTATGTCGGCCGCACCAGGTATCGCAACCTTTGGCTCAACACCGGGCACGGCACGCTCGGCTGGACCATGGGCGCGGGCTCCGGCCATCGCGTGATGGAGATGATCGCCGGCAGCCACGCACGGACGGTCGCGTAAATTGACTCGATCTAGTCTGCCGCGCCATCGGCTTGGCGCACCAGCGCCGCGCCTGGCGTCTCGATCACCACCGTGCGATCGAGATCGGGAAAATTGCGGCGTTTGTTCTCGCCGCTGCGGTAGGCGTGCTCGCGCACCAGCGCGGCGGCGCGCGTCGACCTGCGCGCGATCAGCGCATCGAGGATGCGCGTGTGATCCTCGTGGGTGGCGGCGAGCTGCGCCCGGCCGACCTCCGCTTCCGAGATGTTGAACATGATCTCACGCGGCGCGGCGAGCGGCACGCGGCTCACCTGCACATAGGCCGCCCACAGCGGCCCGATGCCGCAAGCCGCGACCAGCGCATCGTGGAAGTCGCCGTTCATCTCGCACCAGGCGCGGCGCTGTGCGGCATCGAAGCTCGCCATCTTCATCAGCAGCGCGGCGCGGCCGATGCAGGCCTCCATGCGCGCGCGATGCGCGGCATCGATGCCGCGCTCGGCGACGAGGCGCGCCGCGATCGCCTCCAGCTCGCCGCGCATCTCGACGGCCTCGACGATCTCATCGAGACCGAAGCTGCGCACTCGAAAGCCCCGGCGCGGAAGCCGCACCAGGAGCCCGTCCTTCTCCAGCGCCGCCATGGCGAGGCGCGCCGGCGTGCGCGACACGCGCAGCAGCTCGGCCACCCGCGCCTCCGGCAGCTTGACGTCGAGCGGGAAGGTGCCGTCGAGCACCAGCCGACGCAGCTCCTCGGTCGCGCGTTCGAGCTGGGTCTCGGCAGAGGAGGCGTCGTTGGTCGGCTCGTATTGCATGCGATTGGCGGTGCTCAGGCTGTGTGGATTCGATCCGCTGTTGACTTTGATATTTTGCATGCAAAATTAGCCAACAAGAGGAAACTGCATACAAGGACATTGTATCATGCTCGAGGTCTCCCGCCAGCCGAGCCTGCCGGCCTCGTTTCCTCGCTATGACGCGCCGCCGCTGCTCAAGCGCCGCCAGCCGCGCTGCCCGCCCTATGCGCCGGTGTCGAGCGTCGACCAGTTGATGCCCTATCTCGATGTGGTCGCGCGCCGCCCCTACAATCAGGGCCTGCACGCCTGCTGGGATCTGCAGCGCGGCGAACGCGTTCAGCTGCGCGTCGACAACTGGCACGATCCGCTGGTCATCGAGGCCTGCAAGCGCATCCTCGAAAAATACGGCTGCAAGTACGAGATTCTGCAGATCGACAAAGGTCCGGTGCCGCAATGGGTCGGCGCCGACGAGGTCGAGTACTACCTCTATCGCACCAAGGAGCTCGCCCAGTGGATGGACCAATGGGACGTGATGTCCAAGGAGGGCAAGTTCGACAAGCTGTTGTGGGGCTACGGCGGGCCGGTCCTGGTCGATACCCACATGAAGATCCAGCGGATGCCGTTCATCACACCGGAGATTCTCGCGTCGCCGGCGTTCCTGATGCCCTACGAGCTGCTGGAGGCGATCGATCAGTGGACCTGGCGGCGCATCCGCTCGGCGCGGCGCGTGCGCATCACCGATCCCGAGGGCACCGACGTCGAGTACACCAACCACGACGGCTACTACGATCGCAATCGCGAATTCCTCAATGCCGATCTCGTGCACGACACCTGGACCGGCAACGAAGGGTTCGGGCGCACCTACCTGCCGGGCCACGTGCTCGGAAAGCCGTGGGTCTATCTCCCCGGCAAGGAGGACGGCAACGGCATCATCGCCGGCACCACCAACCACATCGCGCCGGTCGATTGGACGCAGCTGGTGGTGGACGGGAGCCGCATCGTCGAGATCAACGCCGGAGGCGAGTTCGGCGAGAAGCTGCGCAAGGTCAAGTCCGAAACCGATCACCTCTCCTATCCGGGCTTCCCCGGCAAAGGCTTGTTCTACTGGTGGGAGGCTTCGATCGGGACCAACCCGCACATCCACCGCCCGCGCCAAGGCTTCCCATCCGGCTGGATCAATTGCCTCTACGAGCGGGTGCGCTCGGGCGTCATCCATATCGGGTTCGGCACCATCATCTCGAGCATGAACGAGCGGCGCGCGGCCAAGGCCGGGCTGCCGGTCGGGCATTGGCATCTGCACCTCTACTTCCCGACCGTGCGGCTCGAGCGCGACGGCGACGACGAGACCATTATCGAGAACGGCCGGCTGCTGGCGCTCGATGATCCCGAAATCCGCAAGCTCGCCGACAAGCACGGCGGCGCCGATCTCTGGCTGCAGGAAAGCTGGATACCGGCCGTTCCGGGGCTCAACGTTGCCGGCGACTATTGGCAGCACTACGCCAAGGATCCGCTCGCCTGGGTGAAAGCGGAGCTCAATATCTGCCGCGAATGGCATCATCTGTTCATGCCGATGGTCGGCGGCGACCCACGCTTCTGCCATGACCGCTACGGCGTATGGGGCGGCGGGCCGGGCGCCCACGCGGTCGCTGCGGGCAAGAATCCGGTCGCGGACGATCACGGCGGCGATCACGTGCACGCGGCCGGCGGCGGTTGTTGCCACCCATAAGCGTGGGCAACAAAAACAACAAAAGCCTGGACAGGAAACGTCATGTTTCGAGAGCGATACCTCGCCGTGGTGCGCGGCGCGTTTGCAGCTTGCATGATGAGCATCGCGGCGCTCGTTGCCGTCTTCGGCTGGCAGAGCCCGGCCACGGCGGCCTACCCCGACCGGCCGATCAAGGTGATCATCCCGTTCCCGACCGGCGGCGGCGGCGACACGCTGGCGCGCACGGTCATGACCAAGGTGTCCGAGATTCTCGGCCAGCCGATCGTGATGGAGAACCGTCCCGGCGCCGGCGGCAATCTCGGCGCCGAGGCCGGCGCGCGCGCCGATTCCGACGGCTACACGCTCGTCTATGGGACGAACGGCACTCACGCGATCAACCAGACGCTCTACAAGCGCACCGGCTTCGATCCCATCAAGAGCTTCGTGCCGATCTCGCGTTTGACCCAGATCGCGTTGCTGCTCGTGGTCAATCCGTCCCTTCCGATACAAACGCCCCAGGAGCTGATCGCCTATCTCAAGGCGCATCCGGGCAAGGTGAACCTCGCTTCGGCAGGCAACGGCACCTCATCGCATCTTGCCGGCGAAATGTTCAAGACCGCGACCGGCGTCGACGCGCTGCACGTGCCGTATCGCGGCGGCGGCCCCGCCATGACCGACCTGATCGGCGGCCAGGTGCAGATGATGATCGAAGTGATGCCGAACGCGTTCCCGCAAGTCGAAGGCGGCAAGCTGCGCGCGCTCGCGGTGACGACGGCCGCGCGCTGGCCGCTGGCGCCGGACATCCCGACCTTGGCCGAAAGCGGCGTCCCCGGCTTCGAGGTCACCGCCTGGGACGCGATCTTCGCGCCGCGCGGCACGCCTGATGCCGTGATCGATGCCGTCAACGGCGCGATCAGAAAGGCGCTGGCCGACCCGAAGACCAGGGACGCCTTGCTGTCGCGCGGCGCCGAGCCGGTGCCGGGCTCCCCGGACCAGCTGCGCACTTTCGTGGAATCCGAGCTCAAGCGGTGGGGCAAGGCGGTCGAGCAGTCCGGAGCCAGGATCGATTAGCCCACGACCTTAGGCCTTGTCATGCGTGCTTGCGTCCAGACACCTGGGTGACGACGAAGCTCATGCCGCTGATCGCCGCATCGCCGACGCGCCGCTCGCATGCGGCGATCGCGGCGGTGAGCTCATCCTCGCGCATCAGGCCGCCGTCGACGATGCGCGAGCGCAGCGAGGTCGCGAACTGAATCGGAAGGCGCAGATACGGATGACCGTCGTGCAACGCGACGACTGCGGCCCGCATCCGAACGTCCTCGAGGCCCGCCTGACGCAGCATGCCGAACGTCCGTCGGCCCGCATCGAAATCCCCGCCGCCCTTGCGGAAGGCGGTGAGGATCACGTTTTTCAGCGTGTCCCATTCGGGATGCGGCGGATAGCACGTCCATGCCGCCGCGTCCGGTTCCTGGATGGCGAGGATGCCGCCTGGTTTGGCGAGGCGCAGCATCTCGGCGAGCAGCGCCGCGTCGCGCCCGACCGGGGCAAAGACGAAGCGGACATGAACAAGATCGAATGTGCCGCTCGGCAGCGGCGACGCATAGCCATCCGCCAGCAGGATTTCGACATTGCCGAGCTTGTGCTCTGCCGCATACGCACGTGCGGCCGCCAGCTGCTGCGGATCGCGATCAAGTCCGACAACGGATCCGGTCTTGCCGGCGCGTTTGGACAGCGGGCCGAGAATGCCCATGGCCCCGCAGCCGAGATCGAGGCAGCGCCAGCCCTCTTGAATGCCAATGCGATCGAGCCACGCTTCGGTTTCGGGCTCCCACACGCGCGCTTGCAAGCGCAAACGCTCCAATTCGTTTGCGGTGTCGGTCAATAGGTATTCGCTATGGGACATGCGCGTGCGTTCTCCTGTCGTGCCGCCGGCGATCGCGTGCGGATCGACTACCGGAGGTCGACTGAGCTGTCGAGCCAGATGGCTCACAGTCGAACGACAGCCGCGCTCGAGCAGGTGTTAAATCGCGCTGCGAAACCCATCACCTCCCAACCGGCAACTTGTAGGATGGGTTGAGCGCGCATCTTCGCGCGCGATACCCATCAACCGCCATCGCCCGCGGCACCGCCGCCGATGGGTTTCGCGCTCTCGCAAGTTGATCCACCCCGCGCGATCGGGGCGCGCTCAACCCATCCTACCAACCGTAAGACCAGAGACTAGCATCCGCGGGCGGCTGAGCGCCGCCCTCGTCGGCAAGACGCCGATACTTGCTGCGGAAGACGATCAGCGGCACCGCCTCGGCGTGCTTACGCACGCGCACGTTGAGAACGCGGCCAACTATGATCACATGATCCCCACCGTCGTAGTTGGCGTAGCGCGCGCATTCGAAGGCAGCGAGACTGTCGGCCAAGAGCGGCGCGCCGTTGTCTCCGTTGACGTGTGTGACGCCTGCCCACTTGTCGCCCAGCGCACGCGCGAACTTCGTGGAGGTCGCGCCCTGGCCTTCCGCAAGAACGTTGACAGCAAAGTGCGTCACTAACTGCCACGCCTGGAACGCGCGGGAACTGCGCGCCATGCTGAACAGGACGAGCGGCGGATCGAGCGAGACCGAATTGAACGAGCTGACGGTCGCGCCGATCCGATTGCGATCCCCGGTCACGGCGGTGACGACCGCAATGCCGGTAGCGAAGAAGCCGAGCGCTTCGCGAAAGTCCTGCGCTGAGAATACCTCCTTCAATGTCTTGCGCCGGAGAAATCCCGCGCGACCTTGCAGCGTGCGACGCGGACGTTGCGGGTGGTGGCAGGCGTGTTGCGGCTCCTTCCGACGAAGCGCGGCTCGCCCGCCGTGATCACCGCCCCGACCGCGGCGATGTCGCCGTTCCGGATCGCGGCGAGCGCATTGTCCTGGGTGCCCCCGTCGGGCGCATCGAGCAGCACGATGTCGGCTGCTTTCCCTGCTGCGAGCACGCCGGAATCGAGCCCATAGACCCGCGCGTTGCTGCCGGTCGCCGCGGCGATGCACAGCTCCGGTGCAATACCGGCCAAGCCTGCAAGATGCGACATCGTATAGAGCATGCCGAGCGGCATGATGCCGCTGCCGGTCGGGGTGTCGGTCGCGATGATGAGGCGATCGAATGCGCCGTGGCGTTGCGCCAGCGCGGCGCACAGGAGCGCGGTGCGCAGGTTGCCGGCGGTGCAGACCTGCAGCGCCATGTCGCCCTCGACGATGATCCGCTCGAAATCCTTGTCGGGCATGGCGGTCGGCCCGCCATTCACGTGGAACGAGACGTGCGGCTTCATCGCGAGCAGATGGTCGCCGGTGATCGCCCCGGAGCCCGGGATCGACGATCCCCCGGTGTGGCAGGTGGTGATCATGCCATGGGCGCGCGCGGCGGCGACGAGCGGCGCATATTCGAACGCGGTCTTGAAGGCGCCGAAGCCGGCCTTGGCGAGCCACACGCCCTGCTTGGCGATCTCGCCGAGATCGTTGCCGTTGAGCGTCGGCTCGAGAATGACCGAGCCGGCGTGGACCTTCATCCCGCCGGGCCGGTAGTGCTCGAAGCACTTGTGCGCGGCGACCGCCAGCGCCTTCACCCCGTCGGCATCGCGCGGCCGGCCGGGCACATGGACCTCGGACGCACTGATCGCAGTGGTCACTCCGCCGTGCACGTAGCTCTCGAGATAGCCTACGGTCTGCTGGCGCGGCGTGAAATCGCCGAAGGTGATGTGCACGTGGGAATCGATCAGGCCCGGGACGGCGGTGGTGCGGTCGGCGTCGATCACGACATCGCAGGCTTCGACGTCGCTCGCCGCCGCGGTGCCGACGGCGACGATGCGATCGTCCTCCGTGATGATCGTATCACCCTTGAGGACGGGCGCCCCGAGATCGCCGGAGACGATGGTGCCGATATTGACGATCGCGACGCGCATGATCCCTCCGCCGCCAAGCTGTGAGACGGTCTATTGCTTCGAGGCGCCGATCGTTTCTGCCAGGCTGAAGCTCGCGAGGAGACCATCGACCAGCTTGGCGGCATCGTCCCATCCATAGGTGCGGTAGCTGTGCCCCGCGGTCACGAACTGCGCGCCGGCGTAGAACATCTCGTATTGCGTGTGCCGGGAACCGAATTCCGAGCCGACCGCGTCCCAGGCCGCCTTGAGGAACTTCACCTTGGCTTCCGGATCGAGCGCCGGCGAGCGCTGGGTCTTGCGGATGATCGGCACCAAGGTCGGATTGGTCCAGTCCTTGAACGAGGACGGGAGCATGATGAATGCCCCGCCCGCGAGCTCGCGGATGGTGTTGATCATCTTCGGATAGAGATCCTGCGTGATCACCTGCGCGGAATAAAGCTGGTGCCGGTTGGGGATCCACCATGCGCCGTAGTGCTCGCCGGCTGCCTCCATGCCGTGCATCATCGCCTCCACCATGCCGGCCTGCGCCGCCAGGCGGCCGAGCTGCTCGCGCACCGGCGGCATGTTGGAGGTGCCGATCGCTTCCGTGAGCTTGCGCGCGAGCCCGACCAGGAATTTCAGCTTCACCACCAGCCGGATCTGCGACTGGTAGTTCTGGTAGATGTGGCCGGGCGTATCGTGGAACTGGGCGCGGCACATGTCGATGTCGCGGTGCACGAACACGCGATCCCAATCGACCTTGACGTCGTCGAAATAGAGCACCGCGTCGTTCTCGTCGAAGCGGGACGACAAGGGATTGTCGTACACCGAGGTGGCGCTGCTCTCATAGGACTTGCGGGAGAGCACGCGCAGCCCCTTGCTGCCCATCGGCAACGCGCAGCAGAAGGCCAGATCTTCCTCGCCGGCCCGCAGCGGCTGCAGGTTGGCGACGAAGACCTCGTTCGCCATGATCGAGCTCGTGCCCAGCATCTTGGCGCCGCGGATGGTTATTCCCGATGCATCCTCATCGACCACGCGCGCCACCAGATCCTCGTCCTGGTCACCCCAGTCCTTCGAACGATCCGCCTGCGGATTGATGATCACGTAGGTCAGGAACAGGTCGCTGCGGCTGGCATAGTCGAAATAGCCCGCAAACGCTTTGGCGCGCGCTTCGTTATGCCTGGCGAAGACGTCGAGCCCGATGCGCTGGCCGACCAGCGCCGAGGCGAGGTGATCGGGCGAGCGCCCCATGAAGCCGAAGCTGCATTCCGCCCAGGCGGTCAAGGCGCACCGGCGATCTACCATCTCGGAATAGGAACGCGGTATCTGCC
>Ga0137415_10002088_pt1 | contig 19857 bp, 21 predicted proteins | sample CZODoug3_1_1_16f_FD_183082 | JGI IMG/M metagenome (GOLD analysis project Ga0137415, IMG submission 183082) | Vadose zone soil fungal communities from Angelo Coast Range Reserve, California, USA - CZODoug3_1_1_16fungal (Hybrid Assembly) | ecosystem: Environmental > Terrestrial > Soil > Vadose...
CGCGATCGCCCACCACAAGGCCGCCGGCACGCTGCCGAAGGTGGCCGGCTGGACGTCGCGTTCCAGGAAATACGCGGACACCGAGGCCAGGAACAGCACCATCAGGAAAATCACCAGCACGCTCAACAGCGGCCCGGATTCCAGCACCAGCACCCGGCGCAACTGCCGCAATCCCGGAATTCCCGGAACCACCTTGAGCATCCAGAAGATGCCCAGCAGCCACGCCGATTTGGGATTCGCGCCAAAGATGAGGGCGAGCGGTACGCCCAGGGCGGCGGCGGCGTCCACCAGCCCGCGGCCGGATAACACATAGGTCCATCCACGCTGCACCAGAACGGCGTGGCGAAGCCGGACCACCCATTCGAATACGAAGAAAGCCAGACACCCCCACAGCACCGCATCGACCCAGTGATGCGCCGCCTCATAGGCGGGATCGACCGTGAGCAGAACCATCATGACGACGCCGGTCGAAACCGCGACATAGGCCGCTTTGGTCATGTTGCGGCCGGTCGTTGCAGCTGCAAATTGCGCCAGGGCAGGGAAAACCAGCGGTTTGGACATTAGGAGGCGGAGCCCGTCGATAAAAAAGGCCTGATGCGGCATGCCGTGCGCGGCCGGTCCGACAAAGTGCCCGGGCGGCGGCAGGCCGTCAACGACAGCCCGGAAACAGCGTTATCGTCAGGAGTGGTGGCAAATCGGCTTTTTCAAGCGCGTGCTGCAACGCGGAATTTTTGGTCGGGATCAGCTATAATCCCTGACAAAACGACGCTTTTCCCCCGTATATCAAAGGCTCTCCTTGGACATTATGATGACGGGCGGGCGCCGGAACGCTATCGCGACAACATTCACTCCTTAAAATTGGCTGATCTCCAATGGATACCTCACATCTCGCAGAACACGCAGGCGCCGCCAGCAGCTTTTTTGCGTCGATTTTCGTGGTTGCGACCCTCTCGATGCGGACCATGATCCCGCTGCGGGTATTCGGCATTCTCACCAACATTATCCTGATCGCCTCGGCGATCCCGACCCATAATTACGCGACACTGTTGCTGCACACGGTGCTGCTGCCGCTCAACGCCTACCGTCTGCACCAGATGCTGCAGCTGGTGCGCGACGTGAAGAAATCCGTCAACAGCGACTTGTCGATGGAATGGCTGAAACCTTTCATGACCGAGCGCAAGTGCGCGGCCGGCGAGATGCTGTTCTACAAGGACGAGAAGGCCGACAGCATGTTCTACATCGTAAGCGGCCGGTTCAAGCTGGTCGAATCCGGCATCGAACTGCCGGTGGGCGCCATCGTCGGCGAACTCGGCATGCTGTCGCCCTCGAACATCCGAACCCAGACGCTGGAATGCATCGAAGCCGGAATGATCCTGAGCGTCAGCTACACCCAGGTCGAGGAACTTTACGTGCAGAATCCGGCGTTCGGCTTTTACTTTCTTCGTCTCGCCAGCGCCCGGTTGTTTCAGAACATCGAAACGCTGGAGCAGCGGCTGGCGCAATATGCCGCGCCCGCGCCAGCCTCCGCTGCGTCTGGTCCGGCTTGAGGCCGCCATCGTGGCAGGCGTGCTGTCTTCGCTCCGTTATTTGCTCGCCGATTTCATCGGCGACGATGACGACGCGCCGCCATTTTTGCCTGACGGGCTGCCTGATGGCGCCGCGCCTGTCGTCAGCGAAGGCATCCACCGGCTCATCGAGTATCAGGGCCCCAGCTACGCCAAGCTTTACGTGGGCCGATTGCGGCGGTTCGTCGGCCGCCGCGGCGTCGATGACGCCATGCTCGTCGAAATCGCGCAGCTGATGGCGATGCGCATGAGCTATGAGGATCCGATCCGGATCGCGCAGCTGAAATTTGCCGAACTCGAAATGGCCCCCGGCGGCCCGCATGTTCAACACGCCGACAATGTCTGTAAATTCCGGCTCGATGAGCTGACCGGTGCGCTTCCCGCCGTTATCGCCGAACCGATACTTGATGCGCTCGAATGGGTGGGATGGGTACACAAGCCGATCTCGATCCGCTTCAGCACCAAAAGCCGATGGGGCATCCGCCGGCTGAAGATCGAGGCGTCGTTGCGGCGATGGCGCCTGTTCTCGGTACGCTATGCCAAGGAACGGGTCTGGGTCGAACACTGGCTGCATATGATCGACCGCAGCCTCACCAAGCAGCCAAAGGCCGCCTCCGCGATCGTGCAAACCGCGACCATGGTGCAGGGCTACGGTGACGCCTATCGGCAGGGTCTCGCCGACTGGCATGCGATCATCGATGGCCTGGCCAAGCCGGCCTTCGACGGCGTGCTGCCTTTGCCGGACCTTGCCGCCGCCGTGGCAGAGGCGCGCGCCGCTGTCACACCCGATCCGCAGCAGGCCGCGCTGAAGCGGACCATCGCGGAGATCAGGGCGCGGGTCCAGTTTGAATCCCAACAGCCAGTCGTCCCCGCGAAAGCGGGAACCCATAATCTGTGACGATCATGGTTTGCGTCGGCGGTTGAAACATCAGCGGTGTTGGTCCCGCGTTGGCGGGGACGACCCAAAATGAAAGATTCGGAAATTATGGAGTAGCGCGTTACGCGCTCTGTGCTGTTTTGACGACCACCACATTGTCATCATGGCCGCCATGCCGCTTCAGATGATCGCGGCGCATGCCGATCTCGTCGCGCACGAATTGGTAGCCGAGCTTGAACGTATCCAGCCCGTCGCTTGAGATGGTGCCGTCGCGCAGCCCGATCACCGCGCCGCGCAAAATCCCTTCGAGTTCGTCCTGCAACGCTTCGAGCGAATCCAGCGAATCGGCGTGTTCGATTCGCTCGCCGATGTCGAGAATCGCCGTCGCCAACTCGCCGGCTTTCTCCGGCGCGATGCGGGTGATTTTGGTGTAGATCCCGGCAAAGATCGAACCGATCACGCTAAGCGCGGCCGCGCCGAGATACAAAAGGTCGCTGTAACGGTCCATGAACGATTTAGTGTCGTCGTTGATATAGTCGGCAGCACCCTGGTGCGCGACGATGAAGGCGTCCTTGTCGACATCAGCCGGTTCGATCCTGGAGGCGAAGCCATCCTCCAGCGCGAGTTCGGCCTTGTTTTCGTAGATGGTGCGCGCGAGATCTCCCGCTGATGCCGATGACATCCTGGACTGCGCGACCAGAAGCCATTGCAGCCCAATGGTGTCGAGATCGTCATCGGGAATCGCGGGCGAGGAGGACAGCATGCCTTTCGCCAGGGTTTCCTCCGAGATGCCCGGGTTCTTGCTGGCCAGCGCTTTCGCCCCGTCGATCGCGTTGACGGTGAATATGCCTCGCCTGGCATATTGTTCATAGCTCTTGTCTTTGATGACCTTCGAGGCGTGCGCGATTGCGATCGCCGCGCCGTATCCGCCTGACGCGAACAACTTCTCGAATGTCGAATTCGCCGGCGCCATCTGAACCCGCGAACCGCCATCGGAACCTTCGGAAATTTCCAGGACGTTGCGCACGAACGCCGCGCCGTTGTCGCCATCAGCCAGCACGGCGATCTTCTTTTTCTTCAGCTCGGCAAGCGACTTGATCTTCTTGCTGCCAGGGCTGAGCAGCAGCAACACATCGTGTTCCAGGATGGCAAGCGCGCGGGCGCGGGGCGGGACCTTTGCGTCGGTGCGCAGCACCGCAAGATCGGCCTGCCTGCGGTCGAATTGTACGAGCGCCTTGGCGCTATCGGCGTTGGGCGCGATCTTGAGGCGCAGCCGCGAAGAGTTGGCCTTGAGTACAGCGGCAAGCTTGGTGGCAAAGCGGGCTTCAAGGCTGTTGGCATCCCCGACGGCGAAGATCAGCGTTTCGGAATTCCGCAGCCAGATGCGGCCGCCCCAAACCGTCGCGACAGTCAGTATCAATGTAAGCGCGGCAAACAGCAGCACTTGTCTGCGATTGCTTGTGACGACCCGCGACCGCGCGGACGGCCCTTCCGCAGGGGGCGTTGGGATTTCAGCGCTCATGGCACATACCGCACCGCGGGGGGCGCTTCGCCGCCAAATCGGCTCCGAGGGCTGCCCAAACGAGATCGTAAATATCTAAAAAGGAACGAGAATTTTCCAGTCCAAGAATGATATCCGGCCCCAGGCGAATTGCAAATCAGGCTCACCGGTAACCTTACCAGGCGGACCCCGCGCATCTATATCGCGAGGCATATCACGGTTAGGTCACACCCTGCGTTTTTCGGTTCCACGCAGGTGCATTCCAGCTCGGGAGGTGTCATAAATGACCATTACGGGTCGAATTGATCGGGTTTGAGAAGAAGTTGCGCTGACAAACTGCGTCCCAGTTCTGCTGGCGCTGTTCCAGTCAGTCCCAGCAAAGGGCGTCAGCTTTGTTGTTTCCCAACATGTCTTCCTTGGTTCCGGTCGGTGCGCTGGTAGGGTGGATGCTGCTCCTCACGGTCAAACACATCATCGCGGATTTCGTGCTGCAAAGTTCCTGGATGGCGATTGGCAAGGATCAGAAGACCGGTTGGGCGCTGCCGCTGCTCGCCCATTGCCTCGTGCATCTCGCAGTCGCCATGACGCTGATCCTGATGATCGCGCCGCGGTTCTGGTTTGTCGCTCTCATCGATTTCGCCATTCACATCACGGTCGACCGCGCCAAGGGATTTTGCGCATCGACATTTGGCGTGACGCAGGAGAAGCAGCATCCATGGTTCTGGACGCTGATCGGAGTGGACCAGGCGCTGCATCACCTTACCGGCTTTGGTCTATCGATTTTCATGGCCGCGAACGGTTGACACTGCCCGCTTGGGGAACTGCATCGGTGCGTCTCGCAAGACCGAGAAGCGTTGCTCTGTCGTGGGCGACCAGCGGAATGAAATGGATGTAACGATCAAGCTTTTTCGCGCAGACGACTGTCCGTCTTCCACCACGCCTGCCAGATCGGGTTGGCAGCGGTGTTATGTCGGCGCGAATCAGGCGTCAACGAGGCCCAACATTCGCCGTTGAACGCGGCCAGGTACGAGAGGTCCGGCATCCCAGCAGCCTGAGACCTTCCAATTGGCGCGTCAGCCGGACCGGCGCTCGTCGGCGCGTTGCGCGTCCGGTTTCGCCGCAGTCTCTCCCGCGGACGGCAACTGCGCGGTCAGCTGAGCTCCGGCTTTCAGCAATTGTTGCTGATAGGCCATGCCGTCCGTCATCAGCCTTTCCATCGCGCCCTTCATCCAGTCCTGATATTCACGGGTAATGTCGAAAGGCGTCGCGGCGTCGCCGACGCGTTTGGCTGTTTCAAGCGCTGCTTGTGCGCCAGTGTAACGCCGGGCGAACCAGCCGTCGGCCAGTTCCTTCATGCAGTCGAGCGCGGCTTCCTGGTTCTCCCAGAACTTGACGCCCATCGGCGCATAGGTTTTCAAGGCAGCTGTGGGCTGTAAGAGCTGAGGAAACAACGTAACGCTATCGGCCATGACGATTCTCCTCTTTTGCGTGCCAATTGACCTGTCGGTCGTAACGCAAGAATAGATTTTCGCGGTTCGGACTCAGTGTTCAATATTGCTCAGTTTGCAAAATTTGATCTACCAGCCCTCATCAAGCCGGCGACTCATCAACCCCGTGGTGTGGGAGCGTGCCGCCTGCCCAACGGCCGCAAATCTTTTCGAACAGGCTGTTGGCGTCGCGGGTGCCGGCGCTGACGCGGCCATGGAACCGCGGCAAGTGCTCCTGGTTTCGATTTGCGCTTGACTTGATTGCCCCGCATGCTCGGGAATGACGCAGGGAACATACATATGACCGAAACACCGCTCACAAAACGGCATGTCAGCATCCTGGATGCCAGCATGGCCTATCACGAGCGCGGCCAGGGAGCGCCGGTGCTGTTTCTGCATGGCAACCCGACCTCGTCGTATCTTTGGCGCGACGTAATTCCTGAACTTGAGGGACGTGGTCGCCTGATCGCGCCGGACCTGATCGGCATGGGCGATTCCGCCAAATTGCCAAATCCAGGGCCGGATACCTACCGCTTCACGACCCATCGCAAATATCTGGCCGCGTTCATCGAGGCGGTGATCGGTCCGTCGGATTCTGTCATGCTGGTGGTGCATGACTGGGGCTCGGCGCTGGGTTTCGACTGGGCCAACCATCACCGCGACCGTGTCCGTGGCATTGCCTACATGGAAGGGATCGTGCGGCCCATTGCCTCCTGGGACCAATGGAGCGCGTCCGCGACGCCGATCTTCCAGGGGTTTCGTTCCGACAAGGGCGAGACGATGATCCTCGACCGCAACATGTTCGTCGAGCGGGTTCTACCGGGGTCGGTGCTGCGAAAACTGACCGAGGCCGAGATGGCCGAATATCGAAGGCCTTATCCGCGAGCCGAGGATCGCTGGCCGACGCTGACCTGGCCGCGGCAGATTCCGATATCAGGCGAACCCGTCGATGTGATGCAAATCGCCGAGGATTATTCGAAATGGATGGCGCAAAGCGACGTTCCAAAGCTGTTCGTCAACGCCGACCCCGGCGCGATTCTGATAGGTGCGAACAGGGATTTTTGCCGCAGCTGGAAAAACCAGACCGAAGTCACCGTGTCAGGCTCGCATTTCATCCAGGAAGATTCCGGGCCGGCTATCGGCCAGGCGGTGGCCAGCTGGATGGAGACAAACTCGCTGTAGCGGGACCACGGTCGCGCTAAGCCGCCTGATTCGGCGGGGTCAAGATACCCGTGTCACTACCGGGCACCGTGGTTAACCTTTCATTAGAGGATTACGCTGCATCTTGCGGACAGGGAGACTGCAAATGTTTTCAAGCCGCGATGCCTACGAAAACGATTTTTGCCCGGTGCGGGACGAATTGCTCGGTGAAATGTACCGCGCCAACGAAAACGGCCTGCCCCGGCTGGTGGAGAGCGTTACTTCCGACGTCCGGGCGATGCTGGCGCTATTCTGTTATCGCAGAAGCCACCTGCACTCGCTGGCACTTTCGATCGCCGCAAGCTGCAGCGAGCGGGAACTGATCGAGTTGGGCGGACGCGTTGGCTCCACCCTTTACGCGCTGTCCCGCGAAGCGCCGGCAACGCGTTCCGTGGCGTCCTCGTCCTATGGCAACCGTAAACCGATCACGCTGTCGACCAAGCCGCTCAGCACCTTCTCTACAGTCGAAGACGAGTTGGACGACGAAGATTTCGTGCAGGCGGTGACGGCGTAATCCAAGCGCGGTTTGAGGAGCAATTTCCTACGCCACCCCTAGTCCAGCGCCGGCAGGCCGTGCCGTCTCCGCGCCATTTCACATTCGGGATCGCCGGGCATACAGGTCCGGCAGACTTCGGGGCGATCAGCATAAATCATGCACGACGTGGCTACGCCGACCTTGCCAGCCAGTGCCGAACATCGCTCGCCGTCGCAACGCATTCCCGACAGTTTCTCATTGACGAACTTTTCCGGAATCAAATCGAGCGCCGCGTCGTCCTCGGTGGTGAAGCGCGGCCAGTTCGACGAATACGAACAACATGCGCCGCAGCCCTGGCAGGGGCTCTCGACCTTGATGGCTGGATCGCTTGTCTTCATGCGTTTTGCTTAGCCCGGAATGGGGCGATCGGCTAGATCATGATCCGATTAGATTGAATCGGATCATGATCTCGTCTCTCTGCTTGAGCATGATCTTTACGGAAAACCGGTCCCCACTTTTCCGGATCATGCGTTAGCTCGCTGGGGTGCACGCATCAGGTATCGCTGGGATGTTCCCAGACCAGGCTCCTTCGCCATCTCGCTTTGAGCAAGTCGCGCCGCTCCGGATATTTTTCGTCGAGATGAACGGCGTCGACGACGCGGTCGGTCCGAAAACTGCGAAAATCCCTGCGCAGCTCGCACCACGCCGCTAAAAGCCGCACGGCTTCGAGATAGCCGATGGCGATCGGCCAGATGGTACGTTCGCTGTCGCGCCCGCGTTCGTCGCGATAGCGCAGCGTGATTTTCTTTCCTTCGTGAATCTGCGACCGCGTCCGCGCCATGTCGATGCGGTCTGGTTCCCTGCGCCAGCCGGGCCGGGCGCGGCTGGCGGGTTCAAGCACGAAAGGCCTTAGCCGTTCGGGGACGGTATCGGCGATTTTTGCCATCAGGTCTTCGGCGGCTCTCGCGAGCACGGCATCGGCATGTCCGGCCACCCATTGCGCGCCCAGCACCGCCGCTTCGATCTCATCGGGGGTAAGCATCAGCGGCGGCAGGTCAAATCCCTTCTCAAGAATATAACCCATGCCGGCCTCGCCGCGGATCGGCACGCGCTGTCCGATCAGGGTCGCGATGTCACGGTAGATCGTCCGCTTCGAGGTCTCCAACTCGGCCGCAATCGCATCTGCTGTCAGTGGTTTCCGGGTGCGCCGAAGCACCTGAATGATCTGGAACAGCCGGTCGGCACGTCTCATGGGGCGTCTCTTTTTCGGGTGCAGCCTCGCCGATGCTGACAGCATGTTGGCAGCAGGTGGCGGCTATATCAGGACAACACTTCAACTGAAGGGGATTTGTCCATGATGATTCTTTGCAACTTCGGAAGTTTCCGGCCGTTCTGGCGTGCCCAGGCTTGGGCCTTGGAGCATCTGATCTCCGTCCACTGCGCCTCCGGGGATCTCCGCTGGGCGATCGCCGCATTGGCCTTACGTTCGTTCGCCGCGTTTGAGGCCTTCGCGCAGAAGCAACTGGTCTCCCTGGCTCGAAATGTCATGGGTCGCGCCTGGCAGGGGGCTCGTTTCGCGGCAGATATGACCGCTGCTGACAGAATGGTGGCAGCAGGGGGTAGCTAGGGTCGGCTGTCATTTCAAAAGATAGGGAGCCTTTACATGATCACCCTCTATGGCTTTGGCGCCGGCTTCGGCTTGCCGGAAATCAGCCCTTTCGTGACCAAAACGGAAGTCCAGCTGAAGATGGCAGGGCAGGCCTATCGCAAGGAGAAGGCAATGCCTCCGGCCTCTCCCAAGGGGCAACTGCCTTATATCGTCGATGAGGCAGAGAGCGTTGCCGATTCCACCTTCATTCGGGCGCATATTGAAGGCAAATACGGTTTCGATTTCGACGCGCCCCTCAATTTGCAGCAGCGCGCGCAGGCCTGGGCGTTCGAACGGATGATCGAGCACCACGTCTATTGGGCCCTGGTCGGAGCGCGCTGGGTCGATTCTGAAAATTTTGCCAAAGGGCCGGCGCGTTTCTTTGATGCGGCGCCCGAGCATCTGCGTGAAAAACTTCGCGAAGACGCGCAATTTCGTGTTGCTGAGAACTACCTGCTGAGCGGTCTTGGCCGCCACGCCCCGGATGAGGACATCGACCTGGCGGTTCGCTCGTTGTTTGCACTGTCAGTCCAGCTCGGCGACAAGCCGTATTTGATGGGCGACGCGCCGTGCGGCACCGACGCCACCGCGTTCGGTGCGCTTGCCGGGATCCTGACGCCGTACTTCACTTCGCAATTGCGCGAGCGGGCCGAACAATTCCAGAATCTCACAGCCTATGTCGATCGGATGATGTTTCAGTACTATCCGGACTTCGCCTGGGCACCACTGCGACAGGCGGCCTGAGCTTCAATGCCCCGGAGTTGGTGCGCTTTTCGACGCTGCCAGCTCCGCTTCCAATTCCGCAATGCGCGCATCGCGCGAGGCCAGTGCCGCCGCCACATCGGCGGCGTCAAACTTCTGCGGGATATGCTGCGGGCAGTTGGTGTCCCACGCGGAAATCTTGAACAGAATCACTTGCTCCGGCCGCGCCTTATAGCCCTGCGGCATCAGCGATTGCATCAGCGCCGGATCGTCGTCCACCACCCGCGCCTCGCCCCAGATCTTGACGCGGCGACGATGGGCATAGTCCATCAGGAAGATATTGGCTTTCGGGTTTTCCGAGAGGTTTCCTTGCGTGATGTATTGCCGGTTGCCGCTGTAGTCGGCGAACGCCAGCGTGCACTTGTCGAGGATTTTGACAAAACCCTTGGGCCCGCCACGATGCTGGATATAGGGCTGGCCATCGGCGCTGGCGGTAGCGAAATACAAGCTGTCGGCATCAGCCAGAAACGCGGCGAGATTGTCGTCCACCTCGGTGCGCCAGCCGCCGCTCTGCTCGACGCGGGCATAGGCATGGCGTGATCCCTTGCGGGTCTGAATTTCCTTTACCGCCGGGGTGAACGCCACGTCGCTGGAAAAAGCGCGGGTGTCTGACATCGAAGGATCTCCCAAAAGTTCGTCCCGGGCGACGCCGCGCCGTCTTCCGCATCCAACATGGATCCTTTCGAAATTTAAGCAATCTTACGAATTGACACTTCATCATTGCAATATATGAAATAATGCCATGGATCGTATTGGCGCCATGCAGGCCTTTGTCGCGGTGGCCGACCTCCGGGGTTTTGCGCCCGCGGCCCGCAAACTCGGCCTGTCGCCGTCGGGCGTGACGCGGCTGATTGCAGCGCTGGAGGATCGTCTCGGCGCGCGGCTATTACAGCGGACCACCCGTTCGGTGACGCTCACCGATGTCGGCACGCGTTATCTGGAGCGCGCCCGCCGCATTGTCGCCGATGTCGAGGAAGCCGAAGGCTCGGCGCAGGACGAACGGTCACGGCCGAGCGGACGGCTGGTGGTCTCGGCACCCGTTGGATTCGGCCGTCTCCACGTCAGTCCTGTGATGTCGGCGTATCTGAAACGCTACCCCGAGGTCTCAGCCGAACTGCGGCTGGCGGATCGCACGGTCAATCTCGTCGAAGACGGCGTCGATCTCGCGGTCAGAATTGGCCACCTTGCCGATTCCAGCCTGGTGGCGCGCCACGTCGGAGAGATGCGGCGGATCGTGGTCGCCTCAAATGAGTATCTCAAGCAGCGCGGCGAGCCGAACACGCCCGGGGCCATCGCATCGCATGAGACGATCCAGTTCGGCGCCATGACGACATCGCCGGACTGGCGCTTTGTTGAGGGCGGTCGCGAGATGCGCGTGGCATGCACGCCGCGCTTTGCGACCAACAGCGCGGACGCCGCGATCCAGTATGCCGAGCAGGGCGGCGGCCTGACACGGGTGCTGGCCTATCAGGCCGCAGAGGCGATCAAGGGCGGCCGGCTGCGGGTAGTGCTGGCAAAATTCGAGCAGCCGCCATTGCCGATCCACATCGTCTATCCGACGTCGCGGCTATTGTCGGCCAAGGTGCGGACCTTCATCGATCTCGTGACCGATATCACCGACTGGCATTTTGGCCGTTGAACTCGTGCCCCGGACGCAGCGCAGCGCGTTAGCGGTGCGCTGCTGAGCCGGGGCCCATACAGGCGTCGCAATGGGTCCCGGCTCTGCGGAGCGGCGTAAAGGACGCCGCACCGCGTCCGGGACACGATGATGGTGGACGGCCGGCTCATCCCTTCTTCGGCACGACGCGGAACGTCGCATTGGCGCGCGCGATGGCGACATCATCCGCTCTTACAAGACATTGAGCGAAGCAGATCGTGCTGCCGGTCTTGATCACGTCCGTCTCTACCGTGAGCCACTGCCCGATCTGGGCGCTGCTGATGAAATCGATCGACATGCTGACCGTCACCAGCGAATAGACGCCGCGCATTTTGTGGCCGCAGCTGTGCCCCATGGCTTTGTCCGTCAGCGCTGCAATCAAGCCGCCATGGACGAAACCGCGCGCGTTGGTATGCGGCGTGGCCAGCCGAAGCCCCAGGATGATCGCGTCAGGCGTTTGCTTCGAATAGATCGGCTCCCACGGATCGGTGAGTGGGCTGCGCCGGGACTGGCGTTCAAAACCTTGCGGAATATCGGTAACGGTCATGTGCGGCACTCGCGTGTTGGCGGTAGATTCCACCATTGAAGGCGATCCCGGCGCGAAATGCACCGCATACAAAGTTTAAAACGAGATTTCGTGCGCCGAAGGCCCAGCGGCTTTTCCGTCATTGCGAGGAGCAAAGCGACGAAGCAATCCAGTAACTGCCTTATCCAAGCGCTGGATTGCCTCGCTTCGCTCGCAATGACGATTAAGAGCCTCGATCACGCCGGCAGTTCATAGCCGATCGCGGATTCGATCTCGATCGTACGCTGCACCGCGGGGCGCGCCATCATGCGCGCATAATGCGCGGTGAGATTGGGAAAGGTTTCGGGTGCGGGCTTGAGCGAATTGGCGAACCGCCAATAGAGCCTGAAAAGATGGATGTCGGCGATCGAATAGCGACCCAGCGCCCAGCCGCTTCCCAAACGCCGATCGGCAATTCCCCAGACTTCTCCGGCATAATCCGGTCCATGCCGGCGCGCGGGATGCAGCGTCGAGGCGGCAAACGACATCCATGAAAGCGCCTGCGCGTCGGCCTCGATATCGTCGCGCGGCAATAGCTCGGCATCCGGAAAGCGCTTGGCGAGATAGTACAGGATGGCCGCGACTTCGGCGAGCGGGCGTCCATCGATGACCAGCGTGGGGACCTTGCCTTCCGGGTTGAGCGCGAGATAGCCGGGCGAGCGCAGGTCGTTGTTTCGGAACGACATCGGCCGCCGCTCGAAGGCGACGCCAATCTCGTGCAGTGCGATGTGCACCGCCATCGAACTCGAGCCCGGTGCGAAATAAAGAGTGAGCATGTCACGAACCCAAGGCTGCAAAAAGTTTGGTCTCCACGTCATTGCGAGCCAACGGGTCGCGCGAATGCGCGCCCGATGACAGGCTCCGCGAAGCAATCCACAGGGCGACGAATCGAAGACTGGATTGCTTCGTCGCTACGCTCCTCGCAATGACGGTGGAGCGTACAGCTAATACGGCAATCCGACGTAGTTTTCCGACAGCGACGCCGACGCCGCCTTTGAACTTACGAGATAATCCAGCTCGGCCAATTGAATCCGCGCGCCAAAACCTTCGGTGTCGGGGAACCGATGCAACATCGCGGTCATCCACCACGAAAAGCGCACCGCCTTCCAGACTCGCGCCAGCGCCTTTTCGGAATAGCCGTCGATCCCGGCGGAAGATTTCTGGTCGTAATATTCGCGCAAGGCCTGCGACAGATAACGCACGTCGCTGGCGGCGAGGTTGAGCCCCTTGGCGCCGGTCGGCGGCACGATATGCGCGGCGTCGCCGGCGAGAAACATCCGCCCGAACCGCATCGGCTCGGCGACGAAACTGCGCAGCGGCGCGATGCTCTTTTCGATCGAAGGTCCGGTGACGAGGCTGTCGACCGCCTTTTGGTCGAGCCGCCGCTTCAGCTCATCCCAGAATTTCTCGTCCGGCCATTGATCGACATGATCTTCGAGGCTGCATTGTATGTAATAGCGGCTGCGGTGCATCGAGCGCATGGTGCAAAGGGCAAATCCCCTGGCGTGGTTGTTGTAGATCAATTCGTGGCTGACCGGCGGCGTCTCCGACAAAATCCCGAGCCAGCCGAACGGATAGACCCGTTCAAATGTCTCGATCGCGGAAGGCTTCACGCTGGCGCGGCTGACGCCATGGAAGCCGTCGCAGCCGGCGATGAAATCGCAGGCGATCTCGTGGGGGACGCCATCTCTGACATAGGATACACGCGGATGGTCGGTGTCGAAATCATGTGGTTTGACGTCCGCGGCTTCATAGATCGTGCTGAGAGCGGCAGCCTTGCGCGCGTTCATCAGGTCAAGCGTGACTTCGGTCTGGCCGTAGATCATCACGGTCTTGCCGGTGGCGGCCGTCATATCGATGCGATGGCGCGCGCCGCCGAAGGCCAGTTCGACCCCATGATGGACCAGGCCCTCGCGGTGTGCGCGCGCGCCGGCGCCGACTTCGTCAAGCAGAGCGACCGTTCCCTCTTCAAGCAGGCCCGCGCGGATGCGGCCGAGCACGTAGTCCGGCGTCTGGCGTTCGAGAATGACGTTGTCGATGCCATAGGTATGGAGGAGCTGCCCCAGCAGCAATCCCGCCGGCCCCGCGCCAATGATTGCTACTTTTGTCCGCAATACTTGCTCCCCTGACCGTTATAGGCTTGAACGCCGCCGCCGCGGTCGTTGCCGCACGTACTTGCAATGGTAATTATATCATATAACAATATCCGCAAAGGGCGTTGAAGCCCTGATTTCGCGAGGGGAGACGATGTCGATGAGGAAAACGTTCTTGGCGCTGCTGTTGGCCGCCAGTGTGACGCCCGCGTTCGCGCAGGAAAAAACCTTCGACCTGAAACTGTCGCACTGGGTGCCGGCGTCGCATCCGCTGCAAAAGGCGCTGGAAGACTGGGGCGCCGCGGTCGAAAAAGAATCCGGGGGTACGATCAAGTATAAGGTCTATCCCGCGCAGCAGCTCGGCAAGGCCTTCGACCATTACGACATGGCGCGCGATGGCATCGCCGATGTGACTTACGTCAACCCGGGTTATCAGCCCGGCCGTTTCCCAATCATCGGCGCCGGTGAACTTCCATTTCTGATGTCGGACGCCAAGGGCGGCTCGATGGCGCTCGACGCCTGGTATCGGAAATATGCCGAAAAGGAGATGAAGGACGTCAAGTTCTGTCTCGCCTTTATCCACTCGCCCTCGTCGTTCCACTCGCGCACCAAAAAGATCGTCGTGCCGGATGATGTCAAGGGCATGAAGATCCGTCCCGCCCACGCCACCATGGCGAATTTCGTGACGCAACTCGGCGGCACCAATGTGCAGTCCTCGGCACCCGAAGTGCGCGACATCATCGAACGCGGCGTTGCCGACGCCGTCACCTTCCCATGGGGATCGCTGGTGCTGTTTGGCATCGACAAGGTGACGAAGTACCACATCGACGCGCCGCTCTACGTCACGACGTTTGCGTTCGTGATGAACAAGGACAAATACAACCAGATGTCCGACCGTCAGAAAAAGGCGATCGACGACAACTGCAATACCGAAGCCGCAGGCCGCGTGGGTGAACCATGGGGCAAGTTCGAAGACGCCGGTCTCGACAAGATCAAGGCAATGCCCGATCACGAAGTCTACAAATTGACGCCGGAGCAGACGGCGCTGTGGAAGAAAGCGTCCGATCCGCTGATCAAGACCTGGGCCGAGGGCGTCAAGAAAACCGGCGCTGATCCGGATGCAGCGATGACCGAGCTACGTTCCGCGCTCGCCAAATACAACGCCTTGACGCAGTAGGACCTTATTGCATCCTGGTACGGCGGCGGGATCCTCCTGCCGCCGTGTTTTTCCTGCAAACGCCAGCGGGTGAGGGGCTGACAATGAATCGCGTGTCTATGGATCGGTTCATCGACACGATCGAATGGATTGCGGCCGGATTTGTCGGCATTGTCGCGCTCAACATTTTCGTCGCGGTCATTCTACGCAATACTTTGAACTATGCGATCCCGGACTCGTTCGATATCGGGCGCATGCTGCTCGGCATTCTGATCTTCTGGGGCATCGCCGCCACCAGCTATCGCGGCGGACACATCACCGTCGATCTGATCTGGGCCAATGTCGGTCCGAAATATCAACGCTGGATCGATGTGTTTGCGACGCTGGTTCTGCTGTTCGTGGTGTCGGTGCAGACCTGGACGCTATTCGACAAGGTCCGCGGCACCTATAACGACAATGTCCTCACATTCGACATGCACATGCCGACCTGGCCGTTTTTCGCGATCGCGTGGGCCGGCGACGTTTCCGCGGTGCTGCTGATTGCGATCAGAACATATCGCCTGATTTTTTATCCGGATCTGATGCACGATCCCAAGATCAAGGCGACCGAGTAGAACGGCATGAGTACCGACACCGTCGCCATCCTGGGATTCGTCGCGCTGTTCGCGCTGATGCTGCTGCGCGTACCCGTGGGTATGGCGATGGGCCTCGTCGGCGTCACCGGCTTCGGTTATTTGGTCGGCTTCTCGCCGGCGCTCAAACTGGTCGGCCAGACCTCGATGCGCACGGTGACCGACTATACTTTCGGCGTCATCCCGATGTTTCTGCTGATGGGGACATTCGTCAGCAATTCCGGCATGAGCCGCGAATTGTTCCGCGCCGCCAACGGCTTCGTCGGACATTTGCGCGGCGGGCTGGGGATTGCCACGGTCGCGGCTTGCGCCGGCTTTGCCGCCATCTGCGGCTCGTCGGTGGCGACCGCCGCGACGTTTTCGGCAGTGGCCTATCCGGAAATGCGCCGGTTCGGCTATCCGCAATCCTTCGCCACCGGCGTGATCGCGGCCGGCGGCACCCTGGGCGCCATGCTGCCGCCGTCGACCGTGCTCGCGGTATACGGCATCATCACCGAGCAGGACATCGGCAAGCTGTTCATCGCCGGCATCATTCCCGGCCTGCTCGCCATGACCATGTACATGATTACCATCACTTTGATCGGCTATTTTCGACCGGGCTTCCTGCCAACCGGTCCGCAAACCACCTGGCGCGAGCGCTTTGCCGGCCTGAAAAATATCTGGGCGCCGGTACTGCTGTTTGTATTTGTCATCGGTGGACTTTACGGGCTGCCGTTCCTGCCGCGCTTCACCCCGACCGAAGCCGGCGGCGTCGGTGCGACCGGAGCGTTCCTGATCGGCGTGCTCACCGGACGACTGGACAAGGAAAAGATTCTCGCCTCGCTGCTGCAGGCGACCCGGACCGCCGCCGCTGTCTTCACGGTGCTGATCGGCGCGTTGATCTTTGGATATTTCCTCACGGTGACGCAAACCCCGCAAAAGGTCACAGAACTTCTCACCGGCCTCGGGCTCGGCCGCTACGGCGTCCTTGCTCTCATCATGGTGATGTATCTGGTGCTCGGCTGCCTGATGGATGCGATGGCCATGATCATTTTGACGGTGCCGATCATCTTTCCGGTAATCACCCATCTCGGTTTCGACCCGATCTGGTTCGGCGTGATCATTGTGATGACGGTGGAACTTGGCCTGATCCATCCGCCGGTCGGAATGAACGTCTTCGTGATCAAGAGCGTCGTCAAGGACGTGTCATTTGCCACGATTTTCAGAGGCGTGATCCCGTTCGTGGTGACCGACCTCATTCGGCTGGTGATTCTGATTTTATTTCCACTGCTGGCGACCTGGTTGCCGCTGCGCATGGCTGGATAATCCATGGCTCCGGCGCTTTCGACCAAATTTGTTTTCACCATCACCGCCAATATCGGCAGCGTCGTATCCGCCGGAGACATCGGTCACGGCGTCCGCCGGATCGTCCCGATCATCGGTGGCGATGTTCGCGGCGATCACATCAACGGCAAGGTCTGCGCGTTCGGTGCGGACTTCCAGATCATCCGGCCCAACGAATTGATCGAACTGGAAGCGAAATACGCTTTTGAGACGGACGATGGCGCGGTGATCTATGTCGAGAACAGGGGCATTCGTTTCGGCCCCGTCGAACTGCTGCAGCGGTTAAAGCGCGGTGAAGCCGTCGATCCCGCTCTGATCTATTTCCGCACCGTGCCGAAGTTCGAGACCGGCAGCGAAAAATACCGCTGGCTGATGGAATACCTGTTTATCGGCTCAGCAGCGCGTCATGCCGACCGCGTCGTAATCGACGTGCATCAGGTGCTGTGAGTTCTGCAGTGTTTTGAACGTTTTACCGTCATTGCGAGGAGCGCAGCGACGAAGCAATCCAGCCTTTTGTTCTCTGGATTTCTTCGCTTCGCTCGCAATGACGGGAAGACGCATTCCCCCATAGCCTTATTGACTCCTCCCCCATTAGTTATAAAACATAACTATTCTGGACAGGACGTAATATATCAATGGGAAACGCCACACCTGCCGCGACCGCCGACCGGTCCGCGCTGCTCAAGGTCGAGATATCAGGCGCAGTGCTGAGCGTGGGCCTCAATCGCCCGGCCAAGCGCAACGCGCTCAACGACGGTATTATGCTCGCGATCCAGGACTGCTTCTCAAATCTCCCGGATGGAATCGGCGCTGTGGTGATCCATGGCATCGGCGATCATTTCTCATCCGGTCTCGATCTGTCGGAACTGGCCGAGCACGATGCAACCGAGGGCTTGCGGCATTCGCAGATGTGGCATCGGGTGTTCGACCGGGTTCAATATTGCCGCGTGCCGGTGATCGCCGCACTCCGCGGCGCGGTGATCGGCGGCGGCCTGGAACTCGCTTGCGCGGCGCATATTCGCGTGGCCGAACCTTCGGCCTATTTCGCGCTGCCTGAGGGCCAGCGCGGTATTTTTGTCGGCGGCGGCGGATCGGTCCGGTTGCCGCGGCTGATCGGCGTCGCCCGCATGACCGATATGATGCTGACGGGCCGAGTTTATTCCGCGACCGAGGGAGCGTCCTATGGCTTCGCGCAATATCTCACCGAACAGGGCGGCGCCTTCGCCAAGGCCATGGAACTAGCCGAGCGCGTCGCGGCGAATGCGCCGCTGACCAATTTCGCCGTGCTGCAGGCGCTGCCGATGATCGCGGAGGCCAATCCGCAGACTGGCCTGTTGATGGAATCCTTGATGGCGACCGTGGCGCAAAGCGACAAGGAAGCAAAACTTCGGATTCGCGCGTTCCTCGATCGCAAGACCGCAAAGGTGAAGCCCGCCTGACATGAGTGCGCACCCGAACACGATGTCTGTCCCGGCCGGAAGGAGCGAGGCTCATCCGCTGCGCGCGATCTCGTTCGGCGATCCCGCGGTGACCATCGATCGCCGCGAGGACGGCACCATCTATGTCAGACCCAAGATTGCGCTTGGCCAATATCCGGTCCGGCTCACCGACCGCCTGCATCATTGGGCCAAAGCGGAGCCAAATCGCATTTTCATGGCCGAGCGCGACGCATCCGGCGAATGGCGGCAAATCAGCTACGCGCAATTGCTGGCCTCGAGCCGGCATATCGCCTCAGGCCTGCTCGCACGCGGTCTCTCGGCCGAGAAGCCGATCGTCATTCTCTCCGGCAATTCGATCGACCACGCACTGGTGGCGTTCGGCGCGCTCTATGCGGGTATTCCGTTCTGTCCAGTGTCGCCGGCCTATTCGTTGATTTCCAGGGACTATGGCAAGCTTGGCTTTGTGATGAAGCTGCTGACACCAGGCCTGGTGTTCGCCGACGATGCCAGCAAATTCGCAGATGCGCTCTTCGCCAACGTTCCGGCCGGGACCGAGATCGTCGCCTCGCGCGGCGAGGTGCCGGGCCGCCCTGTAACGACGCTTGCGGATTTATTGGCAACGCCGGAACATCCCGGCCTCGATGCCGCACATGACGCCATCGGTTCGGATACAATTGCAAAGTTCCTGCTGACGTCGGGCTCGACCGGCAATCCCAAGGCCGTGATCAACACCCAGCGGATGATCTGCGCCAATCAGGTGATGCTGCGCGAGACGCTCGCCTTCCTGAAGGACGAGCCGCCTGTGATCGTCGATTGGCTGCCTTGGAATCACACGTTCGGCGGCAATCACAATATCGGGTTGACGCTGTTCAACGGCGGTTCGATGTATCTCGACGCTGGAAAACCGATGCCTGGCGGCATCGAGGAAACCGTGCGCAATCTCCGCGAGATTTCGCCGACGGTCTATTTCAACGTGCCGAAGGGGTACGAATCGCTGCTGCCTTACTTACGCGACGATTCCGCGCTGCGCACGAAATTCTTCCGTCGGCTGCATGCAATGTTTTTCAGCGGCGCTGCGCTGTCGCCATATGTCTGGAACAGTCTCGATGAACTGGCGGTGCAGGAAACCGGCTTTCGCGTACCCATGCTGACCGGCCTCGGCGCCACCGAGACCGCGCCGTTCTTCATGTCGGTGCGGCCTGCCACCAGCCGCTCCGGCCATGTCGGGCTTCCCGTATCCGGCAACGATGCCAAGCTTGTTCCGAACAACGGCAAGCTGGAGGTCCGCGCCAAAGGGCCCAACGTCACGCCCGGCTATTGGCGTCAGCCGGAACTGACCGCGGCGGCGTTTGACGACGAGGGCTTCTACAAATTCGGTGACGCGATCAAGCCGGCCGTTTCAGACGATTTCAGCGCCGGCTTCGATTTCGATGGCCGCATTGCCGAGGATTTCAAGCTCGCCAGCGGCACCTGGGTC
>Ga0137415_10002090_pt1 | contig 19839 bp, 18 predicted proteins | sample CZODoug3_1_1_16f_FD_183082 | JGI IMG/M metagenome (GOLD analysis project Ga0137415, IMG submission 183082) | Vadose zone soil fungal communities from Angelo Coast Range Reserve, California, USA - CZODoug3_1_1_16fungal (Hybrid Assembly) | ecosystem: Environmental > Terrestrial > Soil > Vadose...
TGGCTGCCTTCGAGCGACGAATTTCGAGAAATCTCTTCCTGCTCGAACTGCGAAGCCTTCCAATCACGGCGCGCCGGCATACGCTATAAGCCAAAGGGCGGTGGCAAGAGCGACTTTGTTCACACGCTCAACGGCTCTGGCCTCGCCGTCGGCCGCACTTGGATCGCTGTCGTCGAGAATTATCAGCAAGCAGATGGCTCGGTCCTGATCCCCGAAGTTTTGCGCCCGTACATGGGGATTGACCGGATTCCGGCGGCGGCGTAAGCGTGTGCCCTGCCCGGAGCGCATGAATTTGTACTTTTAAGGCAATCCCAGCTGCAATTCCCGCCTACTTCATGTAACTTATTGTTAATAAACGGGTTAACTCGTATTTGAAGCGCTTTGTCCAAAAAAGAAGGGCACAATTCGCCTCGCAACCTCTTGAAATCACACCTTTTCGTTTGACGGGCCCTTTTCGCCTTGCATACACTGCCCTCACGGCTCCCTGAGGGGTTATTGCGTAAACGGGTCGCTTAGTAAACACTTAATGATGAACCTTTTCACTCGCGTTGCACGTTTTCTACTCTGGTTGATCTTTGTCTCCTGGAGTGTTTTGCTCCTGCGCCGCCTCATTGGCTGGATGCTCCGTGATGCGGCGGCGGCAGCGGCCCCTTCCGGGGATGCTTCTCCCGCGACGCAGCCCACAACCACAGCACGCCGGCTGGTGCGCGATCCGGTGTGCGGCATGCACGTGGACGAGACGCTTTCCATTCCGTGGCGGGAAGGTGACCAGCTTTTCCATTTCTGCTCCCCCGCCTGCCGCGATGCGTACGCCGTCAGCACCAGGAAGTTTGCGGCAAACGGATAAACAGAATTTCTCTTAAACGAATTTTGAACTTGGGCCCAGTGAAACAGAATTTCTCAGACAAATCGAGTAGAGGAAAGGACCGACGCCGATGGCCACGGTCGCAAAGCCCACAGCCCCGACAAGACAGATTGGCGCACCTCCCATGGTGCCCCGCATCGCTCCGCGCGAAGACCTGAATCCCTTCCGCATCGCGCAGATTCAGTTCGACATGGCGGCCGAATTCTTGAAGCTCGATCTCGGCCTGCGGCAGATTTTGCGCACTCCCAAGCGCGTGCTGGAAGTCTCCTTGCCGACGAAGATGGACAATGGCCAGGTGAAGGTGTTCACCGGCTACCGCGTGCAGCACAACGTGTCGCGCGGGCCTGGCAAGGGCGGCATTCGCTTCCATCCCAACGTCACGCTGGACGAAGTGAAGGCGCTGGCGGCATGGATGACCTGGAAGACCGCCACCGTGAACGTTCCGTTTGGCGGAGCCAAGGGCGGCGTGATCTGCGACCCGAAGCGCATGTCCAAGAGCGAACTCGAACGCATGACGCGGCGCTATGCCAGCGAGATCCTGCCCATCATCGGGCCCTCCCAGGACATTCCCGCGCCGGATGTTTACACCGATGCGCAGACCATGGCCTGGATCATGGACACGTATGCCATGACGGTGGGCCATTCCGCGCATGGTGTCGTCACCGGCAAGCCGGTTTCGATCGGTGGTTCCGAAGGACGTCTCGAAGCCACCGCGCGCGGGCTGCTGTACGTGGTTGAAGAGGCTTGCAAGCTGAAGAAGATCTCGCTTCGCGGCGCGACCGTCGCGATTCAGGGCTTCGGGAACGCCGGCGCGACGGCGGCACGCCTGTTCGCGGAAAAGAAAGCAAAAATCGTCGCGCTCAGCGATACGCGCGGCGGCGTGACCAATTCCCGCGGCATCGATCCCATGAAAGCGATTCGCTACAAGGAGCGTTCCGGCACCGTTGTCGGCATGCCCGGCGCGTCGCGCATCAGCAACGACGACCTGCTAACCATGAAGTGCGACATCCTGGTGCCTGCCGCGCTCGAAAATGTCATCACCCTCCACAATGCCGAGGCCGTGAAGGCCCGCATCGTCGCGGAAGCCGCCAACGGTCCCACCACGCCGCACGCCGATGAAATTCTCGCGCGCCGCGGGGTCATCGTGCTGCCGGATATTCTCGCCAACGCCGGCGGCGTCACCGTGAGCTACTTCGAATGGGTGCAGAACCAGGAAGGGCTCATGTGGGACGTCGAGGAAGTGAATGCGCGCCTGCAGAAGATCATGGTGCGCGCCTTCCACGAAATGGTGGACACCATGCGCAAGCATCACGTTCCGCCCCGCGCCGGCGCCATGATCCTGGCCGTCGGCCGCGTCTCCGAAGCCACCCTCATCCGTGGCCTCTTCCCCTGATCGGTTATTCCTGGGCAGAGGCATGCCAGTAGGCTCTCGAAGCCGGGCCGATTGGAGTGACACTACTGAGTTTGATTGCATTTGCTGTTTCCCCGGTCTTTGTCGTTCTACTAGGGATTTTTTCCTACAACATTTTCATAGAGAGCATAACGCCGTCGTTTACGGATGACCCGGGTGCGTTCTATTGGTTCTGTTTCTGGCTGACGGTTGCCTGTTTTCTCACGCTGGCATGGATTGCGTTTACTGCTGGTTTCGACCTTTGGAGATTGAAGAATCGGGGCAGGAAGTTAGCCTATATCTCGATGATTCCCTTCCTACCCCTCGGGATTGGTTTTCTTCTCCTCTGACATTTGGCGCAAGATGCTTGGAGCAGGATTCTGCACGTTTGGGGGATTTTTTCTAGTGTAGCTACAGAGACCCACAATCCTACAAAGCTTTGCACCGCCTCCGCCAGACTTGCCACGCTGAATTTTTCTGAAGTTTTCTGTTGCGCTGAACAATTGACGCGCGTACATTCGCAGTTGCCGGTGCGTTTCTCTGACGCGACCGGCCATTTTCATTCTTCGAGTAAGAAAAGACGATGAGTACGAACGGACATAGTCATTCAGCGCCGCCGATTCTGCTGACGATCTCGGGTTTCGATCCATCCTGCGGCGCAGGCACCGCCGCCGACTTGAAAACTTTCGCCGCGCACGGCTGCTACGGCGTTGCGGCGATCACCTCGCTGACGGTACAGAACACGCAGGGCGTCGAAACGGTCCACAACACGCCGAGCGCGGAGTTGCGCGAGCAGCTTGAAGTGCTGGCGAAGGATTGCGAGATCGCTGCGGTGAAAATCGGAATGCTCGGCAACCGCGGCAACGCCGTTGTGGTGGCGGAATTCCTCGACGCGCACAAATTTGCGCACGTCGTGCATGACCCGGTGATGAAGTCCTCGAGCGGAGCGGAGCTCCTCGATGCCGGTGGAATCAAGTTTGTCGCCACCGAACTGCTGAAGCGCGCCAGCGTAATCACCCCCAATGTGTCGGAAGCCGAAGTTCTAACCGGGCTGACCATCAAAGACGTCGCGGACATGGAAGCGGCCGCGCGCAAGCTCGTCGAGATGGGCGCTCACTCGGTGATCGTCAAGGGCGGCCACATGGAGCGCGCGGTTGACGTTCTATTTGATGGCAATGAAATGGTTCAACTTGGCGGCGATCGTGTGAAGACCGAGAACACTCACGGTACCGGATGCACTTTTGCCTCTGCCATTGCCGCACAGCTTGCCGCCGGGCGCTCCCTCTTCGAAGCCGCTACTCTCGCGAAGGCCTACGTCACCAAAGCCATCGAAAAAGGTTACGCCATCGGCAAAGGCCGCGTGCCCCTCGATCATTTTTATCGTCAGAAAATCGAGCCCCTCGCCCGTGGAACACACGAAGTGCCCCAGCACGGCATGCACCCCGCCGCCGAACCCACCGCCCACTAAAAACAATGCGGCCGATGCTTTCGAGTCGTTCTTCCATTTGGGCCTTTTTGACCCTGGCGGCTGCCGTGGGAATTGCGACGCTGTTCGTTCCGCGAACTCCACAGCCGCTCTCCTACCATCACTTTGCCGATCGGCGCAGCTGGCTTGGCATCCCAAACTTCGGCGATGTTGCTTCCAATATCCTTTTTCTTGTGGCCGGGTTTTGGGGTTTGACATTTTTGTGCCGGAAGTCCAGCCAGGAACGATTCATCGATGCACGCGAGCGATGGCCGTACGTTTTCATCTTTCTCGGTCTGCTGCTGACGGCGTGCGGGTCCGCGTACTATCACCTGGCTCCGGACAACGCGCGGCTCGTGTGGGATCGGCTTCCGATGACGGTTGTTTTCATGCCGCTAGTTGCGGCCATGATCGCGGAGCGCGTCAGCGTAAAGCTTGGCCTATGTTTGGTACCGGTTCTGATCGCCGTAGGTATCGGAAGCGTGCTTCAGTGGCATTTGTCGGAACAACAAGGTGCCGGCGACCTGCGCTTCTACGCGGCCGTACAACTCTACGCCTTGCTCGCGCTGCTCGCCGCGTTGCTATTGCCACCACGCTACACGCGGGGATCGGACCTGCTAGTCGTGGCTGGCCTTTACGTGCTCGCAAAAATATGTGAAGAAGCAGATCACCAGATTTTTTCATTGGGAAGCTTCTTGAGCGGACACACCCTCAAACATTTGGCTGCGGGTGCGGCGGGATTGGGGATCCTGCGAATGCTGCAGAAAAGGCAACCAATCCCGCAACACGGCGTGCACACCACCGCCGAACCCGCCGCCCATTGAGAATTGACTTCGGTCGTCAGTACTCCGCAATGCATTTCTCTGCGGTCTCTGTGTCTCTGCGTTTCGTTTCTTATCCTTTACAGACGATGCGGCCAGCAACGATGGTGGCCATCGGTCCGCCCTTAAAGTTCCGGCCGTCGAAGGGAGAATTGCGCGACCTGCTCGGCGATTCCTTCACGTTGTAGGTCCAAGCGCGCTCGGTCGAGAAAATGGTCAAGTCGGCGGGCTGGCCCGCAGTGATCTTTCGTTCGATGCCGAGTACGCGCGCCGGACCCGTCGTAAAAAGCTCCACCATCCGTATCAGCGAAATTCGTCCGCTCTGCACCAATTGTTCCAGCGCCAGCGCGAGCGCCGTTTCGAAACCAAGAATCCCGAAGGGCGCGCGATCAAACTCCACATCTTTGATCGCCGGCTCATGCGGCGCGTGGTCGGTGGCGATGGCGTCGACCGTGCCGTCGGCGAGCCCGGCCAGCAGCGCCTCACGGTCCTCCCGCGCCGCCAGCGGCGGATTCATCTTGAACCGCGAATCGTACTGCACGTCTTCGTCGATCAGCGTGAAATGATGCGGCGTGACTTCGCAAGTGACGCGCAGCCCGCGCGATTTGGCCCACCGAACCTGCTCGAGCGATGCTTTCGCGGAAAGATGCGCGATGTGCAGACGCGCGCCGCTAAGCTCGGCGAGCTGCACGTCGCGCGCCACACAAACCGATTCCGCGGCCGCCGGCATCCCGCGCAAACCAAGACGAGTTGAAGTGACGCCCTCGCGCATCACCGCGCTCGCAGCCAGCGAAACATCTTCGGCATGTTCGATCACCGGAAGATCGAGCGAGCGGCAATAATCCATCACCTGCCGCGCGAGCTTTGCCGTGGCAATCGGTTTTCCATCGTCAGAAACGCCGACGATCCCCGCTTCCTTCATCCCGGCGATTTCGGCGATGGCCTCACCTTTGCTTCCCAGCGACGCCGCGCCAATCGGCCACACACGAACGCTGCCGGCAACCTTCGCTCGATCGAGGATGAAACGCGTAACGGAAGCATTGTCGTTCACCGGCTTCGTATTCGGCATGCAACAAACCGCGGTGAACCCGCCGCGCGCCGCCGCCCGCGTGCCTGTTTCGATGGTTTCGGAAGATTCTTGTCCCGGTTCGCGCAGGTGCACGTGAATGTCGATGAAACCGGGTGCAACGATCAATCCTTTGGCGTCGAAAACTTGCGCGTCTTGCGGTGCGGAGACTTTCCCAGCCGCCCCAACTTCCTTTATCTTCTCTCCGTCCAGCAGAACGTCTAGAGCTGCGTCCCTCTTCGATGCCGGGTCGACCACGCGCCCGTTCTTAATCAGAAGCATTGGCGGATTCCTTAGATTTCACTTCGAGCGCCGGATGCGTGTCCGTTTCCGTAGCGCCGCTGGTCAGCAGATAGAGAATAGCCATGCGAACCGCCACCCCGTTGGTGACCTGTTCCAGTACGCAGGACTGCGGCCCGTCGGCGACCTCCGGCGTGATCTCGATGCCGCGATTGATGGGGCCAGGATGCAGAACGATGGCGTCCCGGTTCGCAAGCCGGAGTCGGCTGGCGTTCAGCTGGTACAGAAGAATGTAATCGGCCGCCGAAAGCGGCGGATCATCCAGCCGCTCCGTCTGCACGCGCAGCATCATGATTACGTCTGCGCCTTCCAGCGCCTCTTCGATACGGTAGACGCAACGAATCGCGGTGCCCGGTGCGATTTTTTCCAGTTCTCGCGGAACCCACATCGCCGGACCGCAAAGCGTAAACCTGCAGCCGAATTTTCCCAGCAGATGAATGTTCGAACGCGCCACCCGGCTGTGCAGGATATCGCCGAGGATGGTGACGTTGAGATTCTTGATTGTCCCCAGCCGGTCTCGAATCGTCAGCGCGTCCAGCAAACCCTGCGAAGGATGTTCGTGCGTGCCGTCGCCCGCATTCACCACCGGAATGTCCAGATGCCGCGCCACATAATGCGGCGCGCCGGAGGCCGCGTGCCGCATGACCAGGCAATCCGGCTTCATGGCATTGAGATTGAAGACCGTGTCGAGCAGCGTCTCCCCCTTTTTCAAGCTGGAGGCTTCTGCCTGCAGGTTCATAGTGTCCGCGCCGAGGCGCGACGCGGCCGTCCCAAAGCTGATGCGCGTCCGCGTGGAAGTCTCGAAAAAGGCCAGCGCCACCGTCTTTCCGCGCAGCGTCGCCAGTTTTTTCAGCGGATGCTTCTGAATTTCCTGAAATGGCTTGCTTTGATCGAGAAGAAAACCGAGTTCGTCCGCGTCGAGCGGTTCGAGGGCCAGCAAATCGCGGAAACGGTGAGTCAATGTCCCTTCTCTGAACGTAATGGGGTCATTCGAACGCCAAAGCTCATGACTACTCCACCCGATCGACCAGCACGACGCGCTCTTCCTTGTCTATCTCCCGCAGGCGCACTTCAATGATTTCCGTGTCGCTGGTTTGAACGTTGCGGCCGATATACTGCGCCTCGATGGGCATTTCGCGGTGCCCGCGCTCGATGAGCACGCAGAGCGACACGCGCTTCGGCCGGCCCAGATCAAATATCCCGTTCATCGCCGCGCGAATCGTCCGGCCGGTGTACAGGACGTCATCGACCAATACTAGATTCATGTTATCAACGCCAAACGGAATGTTTGAAGAGCGCAGCACCGCCTGTGGCGCAACTTTCGAAAGATCATCGCGGTACAGCGTAATGTCCAGCACCCCGACGGGCACTTCCACGCCGTCGATCCCGCGCATGGCCTGCGCGATCCGCTGCGCCAGCGGCACGCCCCGCCGGACAATCCCGATCAGCGCCAGGTTTTTGGTTCCGCCGCTTTTCTCGACGATTTCATGTGCCAATCGCTGCAACGTGCGGTCAATTTCCGGCGCCGACATCAATTGGCTCTTTTCGACGATGCGCATGGTCGGGTAATCCTATCATTCCTGACCGCACTGCGGTCAATGCAGTCCGCCATCATCGAACCGTAACACGCTCGTAGTAGACTCTTGGGCGGATTGGGGAGGCGGCATTGGCTAGATTCTTGTGGAAGCGCACTCTTTTGCAGTACGGGATGATGGCGGCAGGATTTTTTCTCGCCACCAGCATTTCGTTTGTTCCGCGCATCGCGGCCCAGGGCCCGCCGGCTCGCGCAGTAGTTCCCAAGGCGTCGAAAGCGCCCGCAAGGCCCAAGCTGGTTGTGCTCCTGGTCGTCGACCAGATGCGCGGCGACTACGTTGACAAATTCCTCGGTCAGTGGACCGGCGGCCTCAAGCGCCTGGTCGAGGAAGGCGCGTGGTTCCGCGATGCAGCCTATCCTTACGCGGCCACGGAAACCTGCGTCGGCCACGCCACCATCTCAACCGGCGCATTTCCCGCCACCCACGGCATGGTCGCCAACGCCTGGTGGGATCGCCAGGATCAAAAGATGGTGACGTGCACCGCTGACCCTGATCCCAACGTAAAGAACATCGGTTATGCTGGCGCCACTCCGAAAGGCGCTGACACGGCCTGGCGGATGGCCGTGCCCTCGTTTGCCGAAGAATTGAAATTTCAGACCAGCGGCGCAACGCGCATCGTGACGTTCTCCTTGAAGGCCCGCGCGGCCATTACCATGGCCGGACACAGAGCGGACGCTGCCACCTGGTTCGACGGCGGTGCGTGGGTCACCTCCACCGCCTACGGCACGCTGCCTTTCATCGAGGAGCAAGCAAAGTCCCGTCCGGCGAAAGCTGACTTCGGCAAGACCTGGTCGCTTTCACTCCCGGCGAGCGCTTATTGGTACGGAGAGAAAGCTCTCGGCGCCGTTCCTCCCGACGGTTGGGATCTCACATTTCCCCACCCGCTGCGCGGGAAAACAGCCGTCGGTGAACCTGACAACACTTTCTACGAGCAATGGGCCTCGAGCCCCTACGCCGACACGGCCATGACTGAACTCGCCGAAAGAGCCGTCGACGCTCTGAAGCTGGGCAATTCGAACGGAACCGATTTTCTGGCCGTCAGCTACTCTTCGGTGGATTACGTAGGCCACGAATTCGGCCCCCGCAGCCGCGAAATCCAGGACATTCTTGTGAGACTGGACAAGGATCTCGGCAATCTTTTCGCGCATCTGGATCAAAAGGTCGGCCGCGGAAATTATGTTGTCGCGTTGAGCGCCGACCACGGCGTCGTGCCGATTCCTGAAGATATGCAACAGGCTGGCGCCGACGCGGGCGTGCTTCATTTGCCGGAGTTACAGGAAAGAATCGACAAATCCCTCGAACCATTCAACTATGCAAAGCCGGCTGTTGCCCGGATCAGCGGCAGCGATATTTATTTCGCGCCCGGCGTTTATGAAAAATTGCAGCAGGATCGTGCTGCGTTACAGGCCGTATTCGATACCGCCCTGGCGCAGCCCGGCGTGGCTGCCCTCTATCGCGCCGAAGACTTGCGCGACCGCCCCGCCACGCAAAGCCCTGCTCACCGTGCCTTTGCTTACAGTTATTTCCCCGGCCGTAGCGGCGATCTATTCATCCTGCCAAAGCCCTACTGGCTGATGGACGGCACTCCCCTCGGAAAGCCGCGCTCCTACGGCACCGGCCATGGCGTGCCCTACAACTACGATCAGCACGTCCCCGTCCTGCTGATGGGCTTCGGCATCCAACCCGGCCAATACTTTCAAGCCATCACGCCCGCCGACATCGCCCCAACCTTCGCCGCCCTCTGCGGCATCACGCTTTCATCCCGCGACGGCCACGTCCTCGCCGAAGCCCTCATGAAACCGCGATCCTTCTCCTCTCCACCAAGAACCGCGGCCGCGCAGGCAGTAAAAACAAATCCTTAGTACGCTCCTCCACTTTAAGAAGGGTAACCCTGCCTGGGCTCTTGGTCATAAGATAGACTTGCTCTCCGCGAAAGGCTTCGCCGTTTATGACTAGTAAGAGACGATGCCTGTGGATTCTGGTGCTCTGGACGATGGCTCTTGTCGCCTTTGCCTGGTTCTTCATTCCCCGGCCTGCATGGGTGACGATGAGTATTTCAAGTGGTTCATCTTCGGAATGTTAGCTTTCGGTCCCCGTTGGTTTCTTGACTTCCTCGTCGTCTTGCTCGTTGGTTTTTCGCTAGAGAGGAGAAGGGGGCTGCGGAGACTCTATGTATTGTGCGTCTGGGGCTGATCACAGCCGGTGCCGTTTGGCTAAACGTGCTTCGGCCCACTATTCCGCCCTCCTCTCCCTATGAGCATTCTCTGCGGCTCCGAGCGAGCGTCCATTTCTTCGCATTTCACTGGTTTTTTGCCTTGCTTGTAGCGCTGTGGATCGCCCTCTGGTTAGAGGAAGGATTCGCCACGCGATTTAGCGAGGAATGAAAGTTCATGTTATCCTTCCGCGAAGTGGCTTCCGCTAGCGCCGTTGACCTCAGCGTAAGAGTTGGCGCGTTGCGCCTGCGGAATCCTATTCTCGCCGCCAGCGGAACCTTCGGTTACGGCCTCGAATTCGCCCACCTCGTTGACCTCAACCGCCTCGGCGGCTTCGTCACCAAGGGCCTTTCCCGCGAACCCATTGAAGGTGCCCCCGCCCCCCGGCTCTTTCCGACCGCCTCCGGTATGCTCAATGCCGTCGGTCTCCAGAATGTGGGGGTCCGTGCCTTTGTCGCCGAAAAACTCCCGGTACTGCGAAAATTCGATACCGCGGTCATAGCCAATGTGTTCGGCTATGCCTTGGAAGACTATGTCGAGGTGATTCGGGTCCTGGAGGATGCCGAGGGGCTCGCCGGCTACGAGCTCAATATCTCCTGCCCCAATGTCAAGAAGGGGGGTATGCAGTTCGGTAGCGATCCCTCCTTGGTAGCCGAGGTGGTCGGTGCCGCCCGGAAGGCCGCCACGCGGAGGCCCCTCTGGGTGAAACTCTCACCTCTTGTTACAGACATTGGACTTATCGCTCGGGCCGCCGAGGAAGCTGGAGCGGACGCCCTGACCGTGGCAAACACTTACCCAGCAATGGCCATCGACTTCCGCACCGGGAAGTCACGTTTGGGGAACAAAACCGGTGGCTTGTCAGGCCCCGCCATTAAACCCATTACTTTGAGGCTGGTTTGGGAAACGCGGAAGACCGTCAAGACACCTATCCTTGGACTTGGAGGCATCGAGACGGTTGAAGACGTGCTTGATTACCTAGCACTAGGCGCTTCGGCGGTACAGGTCGGGACGGCCAGCTTTACTGACCCGAGGGCCAGTCAGCGACTTGTAGGCACCCTTACGAAGGTCCTATTACGAGCTAAACTGTTTACTGTGAATGAGTTAAAAGACAAATTTGTTGCAGAAAATGGTTGACATAACGACTCCTTCTTGCTACACTTTTTTGGATCCGAGTAGCACAAAGAACACACTATGAGACATCGACTATTCATGAGCTGGGCTGCACTGCGGTGGGTACTCCTCATGTTCCTGGTTGCTCCGGGCATGGAAGCACCTCTCGTTGCGCATCTGAATCAACCCGTGAAGCCGATCAAGACTTGGGTGGGTAATTCCAGTTGGTATGGCCCCGGGTTCAACGGGCGCAAAACCGCCAATGGCGAGCGCTTCGACTCCGAAGCCCTCACGGCGGCACACCCCAACCTGCCTTTTGGCTCCATGGTCCGCGTTGTGAATACTCGGAACGGCAAGTTCGAGTTGGTACGTATCAATGACCGGGGTCCCTATCAAGAAGGGCGCGAAATTGATGTATCCTATCGTGTCGCCCGGAAAATCGGCTTGATCCATTCGGGCGTGAGCCAGGTCCGGCTCGAACTCATGGCACTACCCGAGAAGCACTGACCCCGAAGGAGTCGGGGTCAACTATGACCCTGACCTTCGACGCCCATCCGCGCAGCAGCCTGATCGTCGCTCTCGATTTTGATTCTTTATCCAGTGCAGTGAGATTCGCAAAGCAGGTCGCCGATCTTGTGGGGATGTTCAAGATCGGCAACCAGCTCTTTACCGCCGCGGGCCCTGCCGCCGTTAAAGAAGTCGCGGCGCTGGGCGCTGGTATTTTTCTCGACCTGAAATTCCACGACATACCCAACACCGTTGCCGGCGCCGTGCTTTCCTCGGCGGCGATGACCGGAGTGCAGCTCGTCAACGTGCACGCGCTCGGCGGCACAGCCATGCTGGAAGCCGCGGTGCAGGCGATTAGCGCGGGAGTTCCGATGGGAGCCGATCGGCCGCGCCTCCTGGCGGTGACCATCCTGACCAGCATGGATCAGAAAACCATGAAGGAAGTCGGAATCGGAGGCTCCCCAAAACTGCGTGTCGTGAAACTCGCGCAACTTGCCAAGAAAACCGGCGTCGATGGCGTGGTCGCGTCGGTGCAGGAAGCCAAAGCCATTCGCAAGACGTGCGGTCGCGAGTTCCTGATTGTCACGCCCGGCGTTCGGCCGAAAGATTCCGCAGTGGAATCCAAATCCGAAGATCAGGCCCGCAAAGCTACGCCTACCGAAGCGATCCGCGCCGGAGCGGATTTTCTGGTGGTTGGCAGGCCAATCCTCGCCGCACCCGATCCGCGCGCCGCCGCACAGGCTATCGTCGACGAAATCGGCGCCGCGAAGTAACACAAGGCTGCAGGGCCACCATCCGATTTTCTCAGGCGCTCCGAAAGCGATTCAAGTATGACGCTGATCGAATTACTGACATTTCTGCTTTTGTGCACGGGCTTAGGTTTCCTTGGACATTTCTTTTCGGCGCGATGGGGTTGGCTATTGGGTGCCATACCGGCTGCAGCAGGTCTTGCGGTGATGATGGTCGGTTCATGGGTATCTCTGATCAGGGAGTCGAAGCACAGCCTTCGATCACCTCCTCCTTGCCAGGCAGGAAAATGTACAGCACGCCAGTATGTGCTCGTGCAGGCTTCCAAGGAGCAGGCGATTTTCCGTTGTCGCTGTGGCGACTTGTATATTAGTGAAGGCAACTCGTTTTCCTCGCTCCTGCCAGATAATTCCATACGTCCATACATGGTCAGGGACTCGTCAAACGTTTGGAAGCTTGTACCGGGCGTTTGACAATAACGCATCTCGGGCGAACCTAACCTCACTGCCGAGCCACTTCGACTGGGCATGAAGAGTTACAATCGCCTTTCATAATGAACAATCCTTCGAAGAGTGTGATCGTTGGCACCGCCGGGCACATTGACCACGGCAAATCGACGCTGGTCGAAGCACTGACCGGCACGCACCCGGATCGGCTGGCCGAGGAGAAGCGCCGCGGAATCACCATCGACCTGGGCTTTGCATTCCTGGAAGAAAATGGCGTGCGCTTCGGTTTTGTGGATGTGCCGGGACATGAGCGATTTGTCAGCAACATGCTGGCAGGCGCTGCGGGCATCGACGTGCTGCTGCTGGTAATCGCCGCGGACGAATCCATCAAGCCGCAGACGCGCGAGCACTTCGACATTTGCCGTTTGCTGGGAGTGAAGCGCGGCGTGGTGGCGCTGACGAAGAGCGACATGGTGGACAACGAAACTATGGAACTGGTGCGCATGGAAGCGGAGGAATTCCTGCGCGGATCTTTTTTGGAAAAGGCGCCGCTAGTAGCAGTGAGCGCGAAAACTGGAGCCGGACTTGGCGAACTGAAAAAAGCATTGACCGACGCGGCCGCGGACTCGAGCGCGAAAGATGCAGCGCGATACTTCCGGCTGCCCATCGACCGCGCGTTTGCGATGAAAGGATTTGGCTCCGTTGTGACGGGCACGCTGATTTCCGGAAGCGTTGGCGCCGGCGATGAAGTGGAATTATTCCCGCGCGGCGAGCGGCTGCGCGTGCGCGGCGTGCAGTCCGGCGGAAAGGCCGTGGAGCGTGCGGCACCGGGACAGCGGACCGCGGTCAATCTCGCCGGAATCGAGCACACCGCGCTTAAGCGCGGGATGGTGTTGGCGGCGCCGGGGAAATTCCGGAAGACGCGCCGGATCGATGTCCGGCTCGAGCTTTTGCCATCGGCGAGAAAAATGAAACAGGGCGCGCGCGTGCACTTTCACTCGGGAACAGCAGAGACAATCGCTGAAGTATTTTTTCACCGAGAGAAAGAACTGCCGCCGGGCGCCAGCGCGGTCGCAAACTTGAAGCTGCAGGACGAAGTGCTGGTGCTGCCGGGCGACCGCTTTATCGTGCGGCAATTTTCGCCGGTGCTGACGATTGGAGGAGGCGCCGTGCTGGACCCGCTGGCGCGGCGGCCGATGCTGCGCGACACCGGACGCACGACGTTTCTTGAAACGCTGGAGCGCGGAAACCGCGAAGAAATTTTGGCGGCGATGACCGAGCGCGCGGTGCTGGGGCTCGGGTTCGAAGAGATCGTGGCGCGGACGGCGTGGACGGAAAAAGAAATTCAGGGAGCTCGGGAAAAACTTCACGGAACAGGACGCGTAAGAACGGTATCGACCGAACCGCTGGTGCTGGTCTCGGGGAAATTGTTTGAAGAAGTACGCAAGAAAATTACTGACAAAGTCGAAAGATTTCAGAAGGAGAATCCTTTGCTGCCGGGAATTTCGCGCGAGGATTTGCGCACGAGCCTCGGAAAGCGCGTGCGTAGCGAAACTTTCCGCGCCGCGCTGGAAGAATTGGCCGCACAGAAGAAGCTCGACGTACAGGGAGAATTGGTAAAAAAAGCGGGATCCGAAATCGCCCTGCTTCCCGAAGAAGCCAAGGCCAAGGAACAGATCGAAGCAGCGTTTGCCTCCGCGAGCCTGGCAGTGCCATCGGTGAAAGAAGTGCTCGGAAGACTTACCGTCGAGGCCAAGCGAGCAGAGAAACTCTTGCAGATTCTCTTGAGAGAGAAAAACCTGGTGCGCGTCTCACCGGAACTGGTTTTTCACCGCCAAGCCCTCGCTCAATTGAAGGAGCAACTTGCGGCTTACAAAAAAGCAAAGGGCGACCGGATTTCCGTGCTGGCGTTCAAGGAATTGACGGGGATCACGCGGAAGTACGCTATCCCCCTGCTCGAATACCTCGACCGTGAACATGTGACGCGCCGGGTGGGGGAAGAGCGTGTTATCCTGTAGGTGCAGGAAGCGGCAGAGACTTGCCGCGTAGGGCTACCTGCGCTAGGGTTTAAGTAGCGCGCCGCCAAGCGGGGCGCGTGGAGGCGGTTCATGGGTGAATTTAGCATTTTTCATTGGCTTGTGGTTCTAGCCGTTATACTGATTTTCTTTGGCGGTAAGCGAATCCCGGAAATCATGAAGGGATTTGGCGAGGGTATCCGCAGCTTCAAGGACGGCATGGCGGGCACTTCGCAAACACCGGCGCCGCCGGCACAGACGTCGGCTCCCCCACCCGCAGAGAAGCCTGCTGAAGAAAAGAAGTAGCGCGGAGGAGCGCAGAAGTTTCCTGGCGATTTGAGATGGGGCGGCCCGTGTGGCCGCCCTTTTTATGTGTGCCGATTCCCACCTCAGCATTACCTCACGCGCGCAATCAACCATTCCGGCCGAGAACGAATCCCGGGCAATTTCCGTTACGGATTATTAACCGATCGTTTACGCCCGATCGGAATCGGGCCAGCATGACAGCCATGAGGAATTGCGCAATTGCCAATGGAAGTGCGGGCGCGCAGCATCGAGGAGGCACCGATTGTGTCCAAAGAGTAGCGGAAAACGCTTATCCAACTGGTAAAAACTGGCCTTTCGACCAGTAGCGGGGTCTTCACTTTCTCTTCAGACTTGGGAATTACAGGGTGACCCGGAAATCGCAAAATTTAGCCAGAAAGATTAGGAGAGAAAAATGAAATTGACCTGGATGAAGTGGAGCGCTTTGCCCGTTGCCGTGCTGTTGGCCGGCGGCGTGGCAATGGCGCAGGATCAACCGGCTCCGAGCTCGCAGCCTGCGCCGCAAGCGCAGAGCGGAAGCTCCGCGACGGCGGCAACGCCAGCAACGACGGCGACGCCAGCGGCAAAACCCAAGCCTACGGTGGCGCAGCGCAAGGAAAATCAACAGGACCGCATCGCGCAGGGCGTGAAGAGTGGCCAACTGACGGCCGGTGAGACCGCCAACCTCGAAACGAAAGAAGCGGCCATCAACGGCGAAACCAAGGCGGACCGCGCGGCCAACGGCGGCAAGCTGACGGCCGCGGAGAAGAAGCAGATCAACGGGCAGCAAAACCAGCTTTCCAAGCAGATTTATAAGGACAAGCACAACGCCAACACGGCGCACTACGGCAACAACAAAGTTGGGCAGCGCCGCGAAAATCAGCAAGACCGCATCGCCCAGGGCATCAAGAGCGGGCAACTGACGGCGGGTGAAACGGCCAAGCTCGAGAATCAGCAAAAGGGCATCAACCAGCAAGTTTCCGCGGACCGCAAGGCCAACGGCGGAACGCTGACGGCGTCCGAGAAGAAACAGGTCAACAAGGAACAGAACGCGGCTTCGAAGAACATCTATCACAAGAAGCACAACGCGAAGGCACAGCCGCAGGCGCAGCCAAAGCCGTAAGTTTCCTCCACCCCCTGAAGCAAGAGAGGCGCTCCGGTCACCACCGGGGCGCCTCTTTTTTCTGTGTTGTCAGTTGTCAGTCTTCAGTTTTCAGTGAGGAGGGGAGAGCGGCGCCGAGGATCCTTGGTGGCCGGGGACAGTAGCGATCGCTGAGTTCAACAGTTCTCATATCTGGCGACCGTCGCCCGATAAACTCTGATATCGGAATAGCAGAAAAAGCGCGGTTTGTCAGCCCATCGCCACCCGATCGAGCCCAGGGGCATAGGTACTTTTCAATTCTGGCGCAAAGTGACCGGTATTAGTTCCCTCGATGTTTGGCAATGATGAGAGTGATGTCGTCGTGCTGCTCGTGGGGGCTGAAGCGCTGGACTTCGTCAACGATGGAAGCTAGCGCGGCTTGTGAAGAGGAATGACGGTGGCGCTGGAGAGCTTCGATAAGGCGCTGTTCGCCGAATTGTTCGTCAGCGGAATTGTAGGATTCGGTGATGCCGTCGGTGTAGAGGGCGAGGGTGTCAGCCGGGCGGAGCTGGCATTCTCCAATCTCGCAATCCCACTCCTTGAAAATACCCAACACCGTGGCGGTGGCCTCGAGGTGCTCCACTGTGCCATCCCTGCGAAGCACTAGACCGGGGAGATGGCCGCAATTGGCGTAACGCAAGTGGCTCGCGGTGTCGTCATATTCGGCGAAGAAGAGGGTGGCAAAGGAGCCGTCGGGAGTGTTGTCGCAAAAGAGTTGGTTCACGGAACACAAGAGGCGCTGCGGCTGATTGAGAGCCATGGCGCACTGGCTGCGCAGATTGGCTTGCAGATTGGCCATCAGGAGAGCGGCGGCGATTCCTTTTCCGGAGATGTCGCCGATGACGAAGCCGAGGCGGTCGCCCCCGAGACTGAGGAAGTCGTAGTAATCACCACCGACTTTGCGGGCTTGAATACAAAGGCCGGCGTATTCGAGGGTTTTGAGCGGTGGCTGCGACTGAGGGAAGAGCCGGGCCTGGACCTGCTTGGCGATTTCGATTTCTTGCGCAGCGCGACGTTCGGTATCCAGCCTCTCGGCAAGAGCGCGGCGTTGGGCTTCGACGGCGTGGGTGACCTCGTCGAAACTCACGAGCGAAAAGGAATTGCCGTCAAGGTCCTTGAAACGGGTAAAGACACCACCCCAGATTGGGGCGTGCTCTCGGCTGGGAGCGGAGGAGTCCGCGGAATTCGCAGCGCGAACGCGCACCTCATACTTGAGGCGCTTCAGTCGAGGCGCGAACTGGAAACGAACTCCACGCTTGCTCCATTCGCGGTACTTCGCAATTACATCTTCGGTGACAAAGGTGATCGGCATAGGCTGACCAATTAGCTTGTACTGTTCCGAGCCGGGCTCCGGCGCGACTAACGTGAGGTTCGCGGTGCCGTCCGGAGGGGCGACGGTTACGAAACGGCGGCCGGGTTGAACGCGGGCGTCAAAGATCAACTGGAAACCGAGTTGATCAAGGTAGAAGCTGAGGCTTTGCTCGAGATCGCGCACGTAAATGGTAACCGATTGCAGGCGCAGGTAGGGGTCCCGGCAGTCCAGGCGAACAGCAGAGCCGTCGTTCCACTCGCGAGGAGAGTTGCCCATGGACGGGATTATAAGCCGAGAGCAGTCAAACGCACTCTAGGCACTGGGATGTTGCCAAACTAGGGGCAGCATGCTGCGCCCCTACAAATTCAGCGGATTAGTCTTCGGACCAGCCGAGGGAGGCGAGGGCCTGCTGGAGGCGCGCGAGGGGCAGGCCGACGACGTTGAAGTAGCAGCCTTCGATGCGGGGGATGTAGCGGCCGGCGCGGCCCTGGATGGCGTAAGCGCCAGCCTTATCGTGCGGCTCGCCGGTCGCGAGGTAGCGGGAGATTTCTTCAGCGGAGAGCGCGGCAAAGTGCACCAACGTGGACTCCACGAAGGTGAGCCGCTCGGCGTCGGGAAGGCGGATGAGGGCCACACCGGTGACGACGGCGTGCGTGTGGCCGGAAAGTTTTTCAAGCATATGGCGGGCGTCGTCGGAGGAGCGCGGCTTGCCGAAAATGTGGCCTTCCAGGGTGACGATGGTGTCGGCGCCGATAACGATGGCCGGGCCGACGGCGCGGGCAGCGATCAGCTCGGCCTTGGCAGCGGCAAGGCGCTGGACGAGGTCGTGAGGGGATTCGCCGGGGCTCGGCGTTTCGTCAACGGCGGAGGACATCACCGTGAATGGTATTCCGGCGTCGCGAAGAATGCCGGCGCGGCGTTCGGAAGCGGAAGCAAGGATCAGCTTCATGGTCGTGACTCGTGACCCCGACAAGGTCGGGGCAGACGGGTGCGTAGGTTTACAGCCGACAGTTGAAAGTTCACCGTTGAAAGAGAAGAGAAAACATACCTGATGCACGGCGGAAAGCCCGATGCAAACCGCTCCAAGATATGCGATCCGTGCAGCATGCGATTTTCCACGTCGAATTGAGCTTCCGCAGCTAACGATTCAATCGCGAAAGAATACTACAGGGCGAGCGCGGTGACAGCTTGTGCTTTGGTCCAGCCGAAGAGGCGGGCGACTTGGACGGAGGACGCAGCGGGGTACAGGGTGCAATATTTCGCGGCAATCGCTGTGCGTGCATCTTCTTCGGAGATTCTCCGGGCTTGCCGAACCTGCTGGGGAAAAGAACGCGCGACGAGGTCAAAACGATTGGAGGCCCACGCTGCGGTTTCCTGTTCGGCGCCGGAATGCGTGACGATCAGAAGGCCTTGGAGTTCGAGCATGGCTTTCTTGAAGCGCTTGTTGCCGGCTGGGGTCTCCATCTTGCAGGCGTGACGGAGTTCGAGCGTGGGCAGCGGGCCGTGCTTGCCTAACGCCTGCCACAATTCCAGTGCATCGTGGCTGATGCGCCCTGTTCTGTAGAAGGCTTCGGCCGCGTCCGGTTCCACAGCCGTTCCATCCATGGCCAGAAAATGTGGCAGAAGCTTGAGCGAGAGGAATGAGCCGCGACTTTTGAAGTATTTTGCGTACAGAGCGCGACGCTTTTTCGGTAGCTCGTCTTTCCATTTCCAGATGAGCTGGGCGTATTTGTCCCAGCCAGTGGGCTGTCGCCTGGCGACGGCCAAGTGGAGTGATGGCAGCAAAATGTTTTTGACCGGGAAGAGCACGCAGAAGCCAACATGATCGATGAAGCGCACGGCTTCTGAAGGCGTGGACACGCGGCGCGGCCAGGGAATTTCATTAGTTTGCTGGCGCGGCATGAGCGTCAGATGACGACGGATTCCGTGTATTCGCCGAAGACGCGGCGGAGGGCGTCGGAGATTTCGCCGACGGTGGCGTAGGCTTCGACGGCGGCGAGGATGGCGGGAAGGAGATTTTCGGAAGTGGCGGCGCGGCGCTGGAGCTCGGCAAGGGCGGATTTGGCGAGGGCGGAGTCGCGCCTGACGCGCAGAGCGTTCAAGCGGGCGATTTGGGAGCGCTCGATTTCGGCATCGATGCGGAGCGTAGGGATGGTGCGTTCTTCCTCTGCGACGAAGTCGTTCACGCCGACCACGATCTGCTCTTTTTTTTCTACGGCACGCTGGAAGTCGTAGGCAGCTTTTTGGATTTCCCCCTGGATGAAACCTGCTTCAATGGCGCGCAACATTCCGCCCATCTTGTCGATCTTCGAAAGATAGATGGACGCAAGCGATTCGATTTCGTTGGTCAGCGATTCGATAGCGTAGGAACCGGCGACGGGATCGACGGTGTTGGTGACGCCTGTTTCGTTGGCGAGGATTTGCTGGGTGCGCAGGGCGATCAGCGCGGAATCTTCGGTGGGCAATGCGAGGGCTTCGTCCAGAGAATTGGTGTGCAAGGACTGGCAGCCGCCGAGAACGGCGGCGAGCGCCTGAATCGCGAC
>Ga0137415_10002091_pt1 | contig 19837 bp, 17 predicted proteins | sample CZODoug3_1_1_16f_FD_183082 | JGI IMG/M metagenome (GOLD analysis project Ga0137415, IMG submission 183082) | Vadose zone soil fungal communities from Angelo Coast Range Reserve, California, USA - CZODoug3_1_1_16fungal (Hybrid Assembly) | ecosystem: Environmental > Terrestrial > Soil > Vadose...
TATAGCGCGGCAACGGCCTTTTCTATTTCTTTTGCAATGGTATCTGGCTGGGTTCCTCTCGGGAACGTCATGGGTGTGCCAATGCGAAGGGTGATTTCGCCGATCCGCGCAAGGCGGCGGCCTTCTTGTTTCATCCGCCAAACGCCGTCCATGCGTATGGGCACGATCGGAATGCGCAGATTTTCCGCGAGCAGGCCAATGCCAGCGTGGAAGGGCTGCATCTCGCCAGTTTCACTCTTTGTGGTTTCGCCTTCGGGAAAAACCAGGATACTGTAGTTGCGGTCGACCGATTCGCCGGCGTAGCGGAAACTCTCGCGAAACCCGGAAAATCTCGGCAGCGGGAAGACGTTGAACAGAGAGACGACCAGCCAGTAGCCAACCTGATATGCCCAGCGCTTGGCAAAGATCCACTGGAGAGGCGGCTGCCGCATGCCTTGCAACGTTTCGCCACCGACGGCAGTGGCGAGACGATGGCGAAAACGAGGCGGCAGCGCAGCCAGCACGAGGCCGATGTCGGCTCGGCGCGCGACGTGATTGCAGATGACGAGAAGCGGACCGCGCACCTGGTTGAGATGATCGCGGCCGACAATTTTTGGATGGGCGAGGATTTGCGTGGCCAGCCAGACCAACGCGTAGTAAACGGCGAGGCGCAACCAGCGTATTGGCTCGCGTTGTGTCCAGCGCGGGAAATTGTATTCGGTGTGGCGAGTTCCTGGAGCTTGCAAAAGCTGCCGCACGTCGGCGACGGTTTTCGCGTTTGCGAACGCAGTCTCATTTAGCTCTGTGTGGTAACGATGTTCTAGCGCGCCCAGTAGCTCCACGCGATCCAGGGAGCTGAGGTTAAGGTCGCGCTCCAGATCTTTCGGCTCATCATGGCTGGCGAGGCTCGCGATTATTTTGGATACGGAGTCGGTTGATTCTGACCTAGAGCGCCGGCCACTACCGGAGGCCACAACGGTAGCCAGCTCATCGTCTCGCGGGGCGGTGGAACGTTCAGTGGCGGCCGCCGCGATCGCAGTCAATTTTGGCTTGCCAGTGGACGTGCGAGGAAAATCGGGTTCGGGCCAGATGATCCAGCGCCTTATGCGCTGGTATTCGGCCAAAGAATTGTTCGCAGCCTCGACGGCGAGCCGCGCGGCTGATTCCTCTCCATTGCGCAAGAGGAGAGCGGCGAACGGTTCGGCGTTTCCGTTGCGGTCGAGAGGGATGACTACGGCATCGCGGACGGCGGGCTGTTTGCGAAGTGCGCTTTCAAGGTCTTCCGGATAGACATTGAGGCCCGCGGGAGTGACGATGACGCTCTTCTTGCGTCCGCGAAAGCGCAGGTTCCCTTCGGCGTCGAGTTCGCCGAGGTCGCCGGTGCGCAACCAGCCGCCGTTTTCTTGAGACGCGGTTGAATCCTGCGACGCGCCGTTTTGCCAATAGCCGCTGGCGACATTGTCTCCGCGCACCAGGATCTCGCCATCTTCCGCGAGCCGGAATTCGCGTCCGGGGAGGACTTTGCCGATGGAACCCTGCGCGGCGCGAAACGGATGATTGAGGCTGATGAGCGAAGCGGTTTCCGTCATTCCGTAACCCTGTACAACCGCGTAGCCCAGGCGCTTGAAAAATTCCTCGGTTTCGGGTGAGAGGGCGGCGCCTCCCGAGATGAACGCCCAAAATTTCCATCCGAAGCGGCGATGGATGCGGCGGAACATCCAGGCGCGGCGAAGAAATTTTTGGCCGTTGGCGGCGGCGAACGTGCGCGCAAACCAATCGGCTTCGCCGCGCGCTGCAAGGTCGCGCAGGATGCCGTTGCGCAGCAAATCGAGCATGTGCGGGACGGTGATCAGCGCTGTGGCGCGCTCGCGCTTCACCGTGCGGATCACTTCCATGGCGTTTGGGGATGGCTCGAAGACTACGGCGGCGCCGAGCAGCGGCGGAACGAACAACGCCATGAATTGGCCGAAAACGTGGCTGAGAGGGACAAGAGCCACGAAGCGCAGGGGGTGAAGCCACCGCTCGTACTTGCGATACGGGGCGATCCCGCGCTCGAGCGGCTCGAGATTTGCCAGGAAATTGCCGTGAGTCAGAACGACGCCACGCGGTTCCGCGGTAGTGCCGGAGGTAAACAGGATTTGCGCGATGTGGTCGCGAATGATCGGCTCGTCGGCAAGGGATTGATACAGTGGCGGAGCCGCATACTGACTATCGTGGTGGGTTATGACGACATGCGGGTGCGGTGCAGCGTCATCTAAGTCCTCCAGATTCAGTGTGGGGATTGCACCGTCGACGCGGGGCTTTGCCACTGAGGCGACGATCAGCTTGGCGGATGTTTCACGTGCAACACGGGCGGCGAAGTCGGGCGCGGAGCCGTCATCAATGGGCACCACGACTGCCCCTCGCAGCAGGCAGCCCCAGAACGCAGCCATCCATTCCGCGCAATTCGGCCCCCATAGGAGCACGCGGTCGCCAGTGCGAACGCCGCGTTCTTTCAAGTCCTGCGCGAGGCCGAAGGCGACATTTGCGAGTTTGGCGTAAGTCCACGACTCGCGTCGGTATCCGCGCCGCTGCACTGCGGCAACATCGCGCCGCTGCCGGCTGAAATCATCGAACAGCGAGAGCAGGTTAGGTCGCGACATTCCGTTGCACGCCCCATTCGCGGCTGAGCACTAGTTTACGCCTCGTGATTGCCCACTGCGGCGGACGACCCAGGACCGCCAACGCGGGCCGAATCTACGACGGAGTACTCTGCATAACTGGCACGTAGCGTACCGTTCAGGAACATGCGCTCATCCTATGAAAAACGAATGGGCGCGAATTGCGGCATTGTCGTTTACAATAGAAGTGCAACAAAAAGAGGCTGGGGGGCCGGCTCACTGTTCCCCTGCCAATTTGGAGATAAGCAGGCGCGATGCCCGTACCGATATCACAAGCTTGGACCGTCGCAACGTATGTGCTGAAGCAGAAGCTGAGCGGGCGGAAACGTTATCCGTTTGTATTGATGCTCGAGCCGCTGTTTCGCTGCAATCTCGCGTGTGCCGGTTGCGGCAAAATTCAGTATCCACCGCATATTCTGAAAAAGGAACTGACGCCGGAAGAGTGCTTCAAGGCCGTGGATGAGTGTGGAACGCCCATGGTTTCGATTCCAGGCGGCGAGCCGCTCATGCACTCGCAGATTGATAAGATTGTCGAGGGCCTGGTGGCTCGCAAGAAGTACATCTATTTGTGCACCAATGCGCTGCTGCTGAAAGAAAAGCTGGACCTCTTTAAGCCGAGCAAGTATCTGACCTTTTCGGTCCACATGGATGGTCAGCGGGAGCACCACGATTTTTCCGTGTGCCGCGAAGGCGGCTACGATCTGGCGATGGAAGGCATCAAGGAAGCCGTCAAGCGCGGTTTCCGGGTGACCACGAATACCACGCTGTTCGATGGCGCCGACCCCAACAGCGTCCGCGCGTTTTTCGATGAAATGATGGAGCTGGGCGTCGAGGGCATGATGCTTTCGCCGGGCTACTCTTACGATAAAGCGCCGGATCAGAAGCACTTCCTGGGACGAGCCCGGACGCGGCGGCTTTTCCGCGCGATTCTTTCCAATCGCAAAAAGAATTGGCAGTTCAACCAGTCGCCATTGTTTCTGGAATTCCTCATGGGCAAGCAGCAGTACGCTTGCACGCCTTGGGGCATGCCGACGTACAACATCTTCGGCTGGCAAAAACCGTGCTATCTGCTCCAGGACGGCTATGCAGATACCTTCCAGGAATTGCTGGACGCCACTGAATGGCAGAATTACGGCACTGAATCCGGAAATCCCAAGTGCGCGAACTGCATGGTGCACAGTGGGTATGAAGCGAGCGCTGTCGATCATACATTCAGCGGATTGCGTGGTCTTTTGGCCGCGGTGAAGGCGACGTTCTCGGGCCAGCACAACGACCCGGATGCGTTGACCTTGCTGAACGAGCCTGTAAAGCCGGTGCACGCGTACAACCCGCTGGTGCAGATCAACTCCGGCAAGACCCAGCTTGAGGAGACACGCGCGTGAGTGCTCCCACGCATGCCGAGCGCCACGGAGCGGCAAATGCCGCCCTCGACCCGGAAACTCTGGAAGTTGCGCCAGGAACTGCACATGAAAGCGTGGAAGGCTGGGTGCCGCAGCTTGCGACGGAGAGCGAACTCCGCGACGCCTTAGAAAAAGCCTTCGATTTCCGCGGCGACGTGGCCATTACTAAAAAAGACGGCAGCAAAATTGACGGCTACGTCTTCGATCGTGTGACCGGCGCGAGTCTCGAAAGCTCCTTTGTCCGCGTTTTGCCCCGAGATTCCAACCAACGAGTCAAAATTGCCTATGCCGAAATCGCGGCACTAGCGTTTTCCGGACGCGATCCAGCGGCAGGCAAGAGCTGGGAGGCTTGGGTCCGCAAGTATTGGGAAAAGAAGTCCTCAGGAGAGGGTAATTTGAGCATCCAGCCAGAGGCTCTCGAATAGGTAATTTGCCGTTTTTCCTCTTCCGTGCCATCGTCAAAACCGAAGCAAGCCTATCCGTATCAGTAATTTACAGTAGGCCCCTCTAGCAAACCTGCCCCAGCCCTGCCGTGGACAAAATAGGGTTTTCGTGGTATCCTCGTTTCTAGCGTTTGTTGCTCTTGTATTACCTTTTGACTCGTTCAATAGGCTGCAAGGACAAACTTTGCGGCCTTTTTTTGCGGGCTGGAGGATGTCACGGCGCTTGGGACTCCGAGGCGTTCACCGCTTAGGCGACCAGGAAACGGACCAAGAGAAGCAATGCAATCTCAAACTCGAGGTCGGCAGCAGTGTCAAAGGAACAGGGAACAGTGAAGTGGTTCAATGCCTCAAAGGGTTATGGCTTTATCCAGCGGCAAACCGGGGAAGACGTTTTCGTACACTTCTCCGCGATCATGATGGATGGCTATAAGTCACTGAACGAGGGGCAAGCTGTTGAGTTTGAAGTGAAAAAGGGTCCCAAGGGCCTTCAGGCAGAGAATGTAACGAGCTCTAGCCTGTAAATTTGGGGTGCTTTGGCCCGCAAGCCGAGGCACCCACCAAAAAAGTTTATTCTGCGTCGAGTGAGTGGTCCAGGAGGACGTTGTGCAATCAATGCAAGAAGGACAGACAATCAAACACGATGTGTATGGCCTGGGAATCGTGACCGCTTCAGACCAGGAGCGTACGTCGGTTGATTTCGATGATCACGGGCCGAAGCTGTTCGTCACCAGCATGATGACGGCGGAGCTCATTGGCGAAGCCCCTGCCACGCCCCCGAAGACGAAGCGGCGTCGCAAGGCTTCGACTGCTGCAAAAGCCGCTAAAGCCGCGAAGAAAGTCGCTGCCGCTGCCGCAACTGGCCGTTCGTAGTACCCTCCCTGCCCTTTCGAACGAAATCCCTGCGCCCTTACGGCGCCGGGGTGTTTCTAAAGAGCACGACGAAGTGGGTTTGGCGCGATCTTATGCTAAGGTTTGTGCGATGAAGCGCATACTGATGATCACAGGTGTCGTGCTGATGCTGCTGGGCATCGCCGCAGTCTTGCATCCCACCTACACCTATCACCAGCAGCAGCAAGTCGCAAAAATTGGTTCCTTCCAGGCCACGGTTGATGAAGAAAAGACCGCGCAAGTTCCGGTTGCGGCCACAGCCGCGCTCCTTGTCGCGGGATTGGCACTGGTTCTAATTGGGGTCAAGGCTAAGTCGTAGCTAACTGCGCAATCAATACTGGCGGTTCTTCCCCTAACAGTACGCTCCCCACTCGCCTCATCGCATTGGCTTCCCGTCGGCCAAGAGTTGGGTAAGCCGACGACCTTGAAGTACGTGCCGCTGGCGGAATCACGCGATCCCAACGGATGACGAAAATTTGATTTCGGATTCGGAATTCTCGCGAGACAAGCCGTTTTATTTGTTAGCCGATTCGGTTTGCTCGAACGCGTGGTAAGACGATCGCACCAGGGGCCCGGCCTCGACGTGCTTAAATCCCATAGCTTCGCCCCGCATCTTGAACTCCGCAAATTCATCCGGATGCACATAGCGAACGATTGGCAGATGCTCTTTCGTTGGCTGCAAATACTGCCCTAAAGTGAGAATGTCAGTGCCCTGCGCGGCTAAATCCTGCAACGTAGACAGCACTTCTTCTTTTTCCTCGCCAAGCCCTAACATCAACCCAGTCTTGGTTGGCACTTCCGGATGCGCTTCCTTCGAGCGCCGCAGCAACTCGAGCGACCTCTCGTACAAAGCGCCTTTGCGCACCTGGCGATAAAGCCTCGGCACAGTCTCTGTGTTGTGATTGAGCACGTCTGGCTTGGTCGCCAGAACCGTATTCAGCGCGTCCCAATTGCCGCGGAAATCCGGAATCAACACTTCCACTTTGCAGCCCGGCACGCGCCGCCGAATCTGCTCGATGGTGCGCGCAAAAATGTGCGCGCCTCCATCCGGTTGATCATCGCGATTGACCGAGGTGACCACTGCGTAGCGCAAATCCATCCGCGCGACGGCCTCGGCCACGCGAAACGGCTCTTCCTCATCCGGCGGGCCTACCGGCTTGCCCGAAGGCACCGCGCAGAATCCGCAAGCGCGCGTGCAAATGTCGCCCAGGATCATGAAGGTAGCCGTGCCGTGCTCCCAGCATTCACCCATGTTGGGACAGCGCGCACTCTCGCAAACCGTATGCAGGTCCAGCGTGCGCATGATGCGCTTCAAATCCTGATAGCGCTCGCCGCCAAAAAACTTAACCCGCAGCCATTCCGGCCGCGGATGCGCCCCCGGAGGCGGCGCCATCGGTGCCATGCCATTCGAGATAATGTTAAAAGGTGAGGCCATGGAGTATTGGTAAGGCATCTATTTTACGCACTTTGTTGACAACTCACAAATATCTGAAATGTATGAAGCCGCCTCAGCCTCGCTTTTACAAACAGCAATTTAGTCTCTTTCCCGCCATATCTCCTATCGTATACTTCCGACACCGCAGGACTTTACTATATGAAGCGCGTACTCTTGCTGGTAATGCTCTTTCCCCTTGCCGCCTCAGCGCAAACCTCCAGCACTCCGTCTGCTCTAAAAGAGAAATGCAGTCTCTCCGGAATGGTGGTAAAGCTGGCTGACAGCGAACCGCTCCGAAGAGCCCGAGTGATCTTGCAGAGCGCCGACGATCGTACCCGCAGCTCTTCGGTGCTTACCGACGCCGCCGGGCGTTTTCAGTTCAAGGGCATTGATCCGGGGAGATACCACGTGAGCGTCAGCCGAGCCGGTTTTGTCGTCCAAGAATACGGGCAGAAAAAGACAGGTGATCCCGGCGCCCTGCTCGCCCTCCGGAGCGGCCAAGAGGTTAAGGATCTTCTTTTCCGTCTAATTCCTTCCGCCGTGATTGCCGGCAAGATCCTCGACGAGGATGGAGAGCCTCTACCAGAGATTGTCGTGAGCGCACTACGACAAGGCTACTTGGAGGGTAAACCTAGCCTGTCCACCGAAACCAGTGTGCAAACAGATGACAGAGGGGAGTACCGTCTGTTCGGCCTCCCGCCCGGGCGTTATTTTGTGAGCGCGGTGTCTCCACAATGGAGTCGCTTTTCGCGTGGCGCAGCGGCAGAGGATGCACAACAAAATCCACAGGGTTACGCCAAGATGTATTATCCGGGAACCCCCGACGCCGCCAAGGCTACCGTGATCTCCGTTAAAGAAGGTGAAGAGATTCCCTCTGTCGAGATCTTCATGCGACAAGTGCTTGTCTACCGTATTCGCGGTCATATCTACAACCAGATCACTCACAAAGCTGGGTCTCAAACCAATGTTTTTCTTTTCCCAAAAGCAAAAAGCCGTGAATGGAGTGGCGGCGAACATCAGAGTTTTGTTCAAAAGCAGGACGGCTCCTTCGAAATCGCCGATGTCTTGCCGGGATCTTACGTCTTGACCGCGATGTGGTTCGATGAAGGCAAATCCCACGCCACGCGCGTTCCTATCGATGTAGGCAATGCAGATGTTGAAGGACTCGCAATAACGATCGCGCCTGGTACAGATGTCAGCGGACGGATTATCTGGGATGGTGCACCGAACCTGGAGCAAGATGATCTGTCAGTAATGGCGGAGTCGCCGGATATCAACTTCGGCTTCAGCGGTAGTTCCCGCGTTACTTCAGCGAACACGTTCGTGTTAAAGGGGCTCGGTGATGGAAACTATATGGCGCGTGTTTGGGGCCAGGGTAAGGACTGCTACATAAAGGACGTACAGTACGCGGGGTCCAGCGCTTTGGCAGACGGCTTTTCGGTGAAAGGTGGTTCGGCCGGAACTCTAGAAATTACCATCAGTTCGCACGGCGCGCGCGTTCAAGGTACGGTAGCCGATTCCGATGGATTGCCTGCGGTGGGCGTACGTGTCGTGCTCGTCCCTGAGCCATCGCATCGCACGCAGTACGTTCTGTTTAAGGAGCAGACTACCGATCAATATGGCCGTTTTGAATTGAGGGGGATCGTTCCTGGCGATTACAAGCTTTTTAGCTGGGAAGAAGCCGAGTCAGGCGCCTGGGAAGATCCCGAATTCCTGAAGCCCTTTGAAGAAAAAGGCGAGAAAATCTTGTTGCAAGAAGGCGATCAGAAAACGCTCAATCTCGTCACCATTGGCACCAAGGCTACTGGGTCGCCCAAACCATAGCACGTGGCTCTGAGAAATAAAGGAAGGAATGAAACTAGAGAGGCTGGCGCGAAGAGCGAACGAAGTCGCGCAGCACCGTCACATTGGGGCCATAAGCCCCGATGCGCCCCGCGTCCACAGGTAAGCCCAGAGCCTCGGCAAGATCAAGATCCACACCCGCATCATCCAGCTCGGACAAGCTAAATCCCTGAGCCGGCAACACGCGATTAATCCCTGTCGGATACACCGGCCGAGGCGGACGGTGACGCTGCCACGGGCGGCGCGCCAGTTCGTAAAACTGTTTCCAATCGCGTTTGTGCCAAGTCGTCATACTGTCGTCTTCTACTACTCTTCGACGTAATTGCTGCCCGATTGGATGCAAAGCCTGCCCTTGGGGTTCACTGTATTTTCCACGGTGCGCCACTGCATCTCATCGCGCCGGGACGCCTAAAGATATACGCCGCCACGGGGGCCACCAGACATTTCGGCGCCTGTTGTATCAAACCCGTTACGGGGTTAATTGTTTCGCGCTGCCTGTTGCCGCTTTGGACTCACTTGTTTTGCCTGTGAAAGTCGGGCGCCAAGTGTCTGCCTGCACGCGAATTGCTGCCCAAACTACAACCTTGCCTGCAAAGCAGCTCGCGGGCGGCTGTATACTACGCGCATCCGCCCACGTTGGCCAGTGAGGATAATGGCTTCCGCGCACATTGTCGTTCATTACCACGAGCTCTGGCTCAAGCGAGGCAATCGCCGATTTTTCCTGCACAAACTGCGGGAAGCGCTGCGTCGTTCGCTCGATGGCATCGCCATCAGCCGCATCTCGCAACCTGCTGACCGTCTGATCATTGAAGTTGCCGATGCCGCGCATGTCGACGAGGCCCTGCAGCGCCTTACGCGGGTCAGCGGCATTTCACACCTTGCCATTGCGCGCGTGTTGCGCCGTTCTGACTTGCAGGCCGATCCACTCGACACGATTCGTGCCGCGGCATGGGAAGAAATCCGAGGCGAACATTTCGCGTCCTTTGCCGTGCGCGCTCGTCGCAGCGATAAAGACTTTCCCTTGAACGCGATGGCCGTCGAGCGCGAGGTCGGCGGCTACTTATTTGACCGATTGCAGGGCGACGGTCGCAACGTGCGGGTCGACCTGAAAACGCCCGATCTAACCTGCCGCATCGAAATCACCCGCGGCCCGCTGCTCGTATACGCGCGCCGAATCGTCGGGCCCGGCGGGCTCCCGCCGAACACCGCGGGCCGGCTCGTCTGCCTGCTCTCCGGCGGTTTCGATTCTGCGGTGGCCGCGTACAAAATGATGAAGCGCGGCGCGCATTTGAGTTTTGTGCATTTCTGGGGAGGCGGCGCCGCCGCTGGAGAATCTTCCGTCCATGTTGCGCGTCAGCTGGTCGAGCGCCTGCTGCCTTGGCAATTCACCGCCAAGCTCTATCTCGTTCCATTCGAACCGTTGCAGCGCGAAATCGCCGGGCGCGCCCCCGAGGCGTTTCGTATCTTGCTCTATCGCCGCCTGATGCTTAGGGTCGCCGAACGGATCGCTTTGCGCGGTGGCGGAAAAGGAGTGATCACTGGAGACAGTCTCGGCCAGGTGGCTTCGCAAACTTTGCAGAATTTGCAAGCTGTTGGCGCTATCGCCAGGCTTCCTTTGTATCGCCCGCTGATTGGCGACGACAAGCTAGAGATTCAAGAGATCGCGCGGCGTATCGGCACGCACGACATTTCCGAGCAGCCCTTTCACGATTGCTGCCCGCTGTTTCAGCCGAAGTCGCCCGCGCTCTTCGCCACAGCAGAGGCATTGGACGCCGCCGAAACCACGCTGGACATTCCGTCCCTTGTGGATCGCGCCATTCAAACGCTCCGCGTAGTGCGTTATCGCTACGCGCAAGGAAAGGCACAGATCATCGACGTTGAGCGCACGGATGCGAAGCACACAACTACCGTTTAAAGACTTTTCTAGGAACGCTTAGCCGCTTCCGGAAGGAAACCGCCGCTAACTGGAGTGCGCTTTCTTACCAGCGGTTGCCGCGATCGCCACGGTCCCCGCGATCACCGCCGCGTCCGCCGCCACCACCGTGGCCACCGCGTCCGCCGCCACCGCCACCGCGTCCGCCGCCGTATCCACCGCCGCGCCCGCCACCGCCGCCACCGGCTCGTTCTGCCTGAGGACGTGCTTCGTTCACCACGAGGTTACGCCCGCCGAAATTCTGACCGTTCAACGAATTCACCGCGCGGTCCGCATCTTCGTCGCTATTCACTTCGACGAACGCGAACCCTCGCGATTGTCCCGTAAAACGATCGCGGATGAGATTAACGCCTGAGGGTGTTACACCGATCTGAGAGAACCACTCGTGGAGCTGATCTTCCGTAGCGGAAAACGGAAGATTCCCAATATAGAGCTTCTTCACCTGCCCACTCCTTCTGCCCGGAACCCGAATTAGAGTCGCGGAGCGCGCCGAAGGGACGAGAGTCGTACACGGGCAGGCCGGGTAGCAGGGCCACCACGGGCGCGAGACTGGACACTCCAGCGGTCGTTAGCATCCTCTCGAAAATTTACCTTATTTGCAACGGGAAAGAGCCTGTAGGGCCGTAGGTACCTGTGCCGGGCACATTTGTGCGATACCGCACGCTAACTCCTCGCGCGCTTCGGTGATAGGATGCCCTCAATCTGCGATAGCGGCGTCCCACCCTAACGCTGATCGTGCGAGGTTCCCATGCGTGGCACGATGATGGACTTTCCCCTGACCCTTCCGACGCTTCTCGAGCGCGCTGACAAGCTCTTCGCCCGTGTCGAAGTCGTTTCACGCCGCCCCGATCGCACTCTTGTCCGCACCTGTTATGGCGACTTCTATCGCCGCGCCCGACGCCTCGCCTTGGCCCTAACTAAGCTCGGGCTTCGCCCTGGCGACCGCGTCGCGTCAATGATGTGGAATCACGCCAGCCACCTCGAAGCTTTCTTCGGTGTTCCCTCTGCCGGCGGGATCCTACATACCTTGAACTTGCGGCTGCATCCGCACGAAATTGCCGGCATCGCCAATCACGCTGGCGATCGATTTCTCCTGATCGACGATGTGCTTCTGCCCGTCTACGAAAAATTTAGGCAGGACGCGCCGTTCGAGCGTGTCATCGTCGTTCCTTATGGCTGCGGTCAAGTTCCCGAAGGCTTTCTGAATTATGAGCAGTTGCTCGCTGAAGCCGGCGACAATTTCCAATACCCTAAGCTCGACGAGAACGATGGCGCCGCGATGTGCTTCACGTCCGGCACTACTGGTTTTTCAAAAGGCGTCATCTACTCACACCGGGCGATCGTGTTGCATTCGTTCGCCGAGGCCATGGCCGATTGTTTCGCCATCAGCCATCACGACACCGTTCTCCCCGTTGCCCCCATGTTTCACGCAAACGCCTGGGGCTTGCCCTACACCTGTGTGATGACCGGCGCGCGCCTGATTCTTCCCGGGCCAAACGTAGATGCGGAAAGCGTACTCGACCTCATCGAGCAGGAGCACGTCACCATCGCCTGCGGCGTTCCTACTGTTTGGCTGGGTGTGCTTTATGCGCTTGAGAAGAATCCGGGTCGCTGGAAATTTCCGTCGCCCGTTCGCATCGTGATCGGCGGTACCGCGCCGCCCGTCCGCTTGATGCGCGCGCTCGATAAACACAACCTGCACATCATGCACCTCTGGGGGATGACCGAAACTACGCCCGTCGCAACCGTGGGCCGGCTCAAGCGCCACATGCTCGACTGGAGCGAAGACCAACGCTATGACGTGCGCGCAAAGCAAGGCTGGCCAGCGCCCTTCATCGAACTACGCGTCACGCGTCCCGACGGGCCCGAGGGAAAGGAAGTGGAAGCGCCGAGAGATGGAGAAACGCCGGGAGAACTCGAGGTCCGCGGTCCATGGGTCGCTGCCAGCTACTACAACTCGCCCGACCAGTCGCATCGCTGGACCGAGGACGGCTGGTTCAAGACCGGCGATGTCGCCACGATGGATGACGAAGGCTTCATAAAAATCGTCGATCGCGCGAAAGACCTGGTGAAATCCGGCGGCGAATGGATCAGCTCGGTCGATCTCGAAAATACGCTAATGGGTCACCCAGCCGTAAAGGAAGCGGCCGTCGTCGGTGTCCCACACCCGAAGTGGCAAGAGCGCCCCCTAGCAGCCGTCGTCCTGAAAGAAGGCGCAACCGTCACACCAGAAGAACTACGCGAATTTCTGGCTAAGTCCTTCGCCAAATGGCAGATCCCCGATGCCTTCGTCTTTGTTCCAGAAATCCCGCGCACCTCCGTCGGCAAATTCAAGAAAATCGCCTTGCGCGAGCAATTCGCCAACTGGAATTGGGAATAACTTCTACTTCGAATCAGCCAAAGCAACGTACGCGCCCAGCCCGATCATGCCTAAGCCCGAAGCCACTCGCTGCCGGCGCCGAAAGCGCACGCTGCTTTTCAGCTTGCGTTCCAGCGGCGCGGCTATGAACACCACTACCAAATCCGCTACCGTGTTCAGAATCACTGACGTCGCGCCCAGCACGATGAACTGCAAAAATACGTGGCCGTTGCCCGCCGATATGAATTGCGGTATGAACGACAAAAAGAACAACGCCGTCTTCGGATTCAGCGCCTCTGTAAAAACGCCCTGCCGGAATGATCCCTGGCTTGAAGCCGCAGCCTCCGCAGGCATCTCGGCGTTCCGCGTACGAATCATGCGAATCCCAAGCCACACGAGGTAAGCCGCTCCGGCGTATTTCACGGTATGAAACGCGACAGCCGACGCCGCCAGGATCGCCGAAACGCCCAATGCAGCCGCGAAAACATGAAACAGGCCGCCGAAAAAGGTGCCGAGCGCGGATTGTATTCCTTCCCGCCGTCCGCCCGCTAGAGTCCGCGCCAGCACATAGAAAATTCCCGGCCCGGGAGTGATCGCCAGCACCACCGCTGCGGCGAGGAAGAACAGAAACTGGTGAGAGTCCATCATCACGAGATTGTATGTACGTCCACTTTGGCCCGCAAGTGTCGACGGCTCCGTGCCAAAGTTCCCAATCGCTCGAAACAAGGGCGTTTGCCGAAAGTTTCTTGCCCTCGCCCCGTTCTCCCTCTATCCTCCTCATCCTATGTTGCTGAAGGATCAAGTCGCGCTAATCACGGGATCGGGCCGCGGCATTGGCCGGGCGATCGCGCGGCTCTTTGCCTGTGAAGGCGCCTCCGTTTTTCTTACCGCACGAACCCAGAGTGAACTCGCGTCCACCAGTGCGGAGATCAACAAGTTTGCTAAAGCTGCTTTCGCGACCGGCGACCTCGCGAGTGCGCTTGACTGTGCGCGCGTGGTTGGCGCAGCGCGCAAGAAATTCCGCCGTGTCGATATCCTCGTGAACAATGCCGGCCATTACGGCCCCGTAGTTCCCATACAAGATTATCCGCTCGCGGAATTTGACAATGTCATTGCCGTGCATCTGCGCGCGGCCTTTCTGCTCAGCAAGCTGGTTCTGCCAGAAATGTACGGACGCGGCAATGGAGTCATCCTCAATATTTCCAGCTTGTCGGCAAAGTCCGCGTTCGCTTGGGGTTCGGCCTATGCTGCCGCGAAAGCCGGAATGCTGGGCCTGACGCGAGTGATGGCCGCCGAAGCAGCCCGCAAGGGCGTGCGCGTCAACGCGCTCTGCCCCGGCCCAGTGACCGAAACCGAAATGTCTCAGAAGCTTGGCGCCACTCTGGCCAAGAAAATGGGCATAAGTCCCAAGGAACAGTTGGAAGGATTTCTAAATACGCTGCTGCAGGGCCGCGCGCAAACGGTCGACGAAATCGCCAACGCCGCGCTCTTCCTTTGTTCCGACCAATCCAGCGCCGTGACCGGTCAATCCATCAACGTCGACGGCGGCGCCGCCTTCTTTTAATTGTTCAGTACGAGGAATCCGCAGCAGTCTGTAATCCTTACTTCAAATCATTCTTGAAAATCGCTCCGCCCTTCATCACAAACTTGACCCGCTCTAGCTCTGTAATGTCTTTCAACGGATCGCCGCTCACCGCGACCAAGTCCGCCCACTTCCCCGCCTCGATCGTGCCCATCTTGTCGCTCCAACCGAGCAGCTCCGCTGGCACGACCGTTCCCGAACGAATCGCCTGCATCGGCGTCATCCCGTAATTCACGTAATACCCAAACTCCTTGGCTTGGTTCAGTTCCTTCCAATCGAACCCGCCCGCATCGGTTCCGAGTGCAATCTTGACCTTTTTCTTCAGAGCTTTCTGAAACGCAGCCTTCTCCAGGTCCACCATCCTCGTCCAATTCCCACCGCGCCCCGGGGCCACATACGCACCCACGGTAATCGTCGGCACCCAGTACGCGCCTTTGCGCACCATTTCATCCATCAGCGTGTCGGTCAATCCATCGCCATGCTCAATGCTATCCACGCCCGCGCGCAACGCTGCCGCGATCCCGTCGCTGCCAATCGCGTGCGCCGCCACCTTCTTTCCCAGCCGATGCGTTTCGTCGACAATCGCCTTCGCTTCCTCGTCCGTAAAGTTCACCATGCTGTGCAGCACACCGTCCGCTTCGAAGTGATACCGCCGGTCCGAGTAATACTTGATCCAGTCCGCGCCATACATCACTTGCTCGCGAACCGCTTTCCGCGCGCCCTCCACTCCGTCCACGTACTGCACGCCTTTCGGCACCTGCAGCTCCCACGAATAGCCAAGCAGCGGATACATCCCCGTCGGCGTCATCGCCCGCGTCGCCACCTGCATTCGCGGACCTGGCACTTCGCCGTTCGCGATCGCCTTCTTGATGTCCACGTCCGCATACATCGCGCCTTCGGTTTCGAGGTCGCGCATTGTTGTGAATCCGTGCTCAAGCGCGATCCGCGCGTTCCGCGCGCTCAAGATCGCCCGATAGGGGATCGATTCCTTCAAGAGCTGCGCGTCATAATCCTCGGAAGTGATATCCCCGTTCAGCAACACGTGCGTATGCGTGTCGACCAATCCTGGCAGCACCGTCGCGTTCGAAAGGTCAATCACTTCCACGCCGCCTGGTGCCGCCCCGCCCGCGCTCACGGAAACGATTTCCTCCCCTTCAATTACGATCAGCGCATTTGCCAAGGGCGCGTCGCTCTTCCCATCGATCAGCCGTCCCGCCCGAATCGCGATCCTCTTAGGCGCCTTCGATTTTTCCTGCGCCTGTCCCGCTCCCCGCGCAAAAAGCAAAATCAGTGTGATAGCCATCACCGCAGCAAACCGTTTTCCTCGCATCAGCTCCCCCTAAGGCCGGGAGAGAGTAGCACAAAAAGAAAAAAGGCCAACCGGTCTCAAGTCCGGTTGGCCCTTGTGTGCTCTGGCTGACGCCAGAAACCTGTTAAATTGCCCGCGGCGTCGCGGAACCCGGCCGCCGTAGCGGTCGCCGTGCCATATCCTCCACCGCCGATACCCCGCGCCGCGCGAAGTTCACCACCGGATGGTTGCTGTCCGCCACTCGCGCGACCGCAAGCTCCCAGCTCTTCTGTAGCATGTACAAACTCACAATCACAAAAGCGATAGCCGCGAACGCGAGCGCAAATAACGCGAACGCCGCCAGCAGTTCCCTCACAAAGTAAAGCTGCAGCGCCACCAACACGCCCAGGAACCGCCACATCCACTTCCGTCCGTTGTCCTTGGTCTTCATTCCGTCCTCTGTTGCCGGTCCCTTTGCACCAAACCTGTGAGCCGACTTACTTTCACCTGCGAACTTCTCCGAACTTTTACTTAGATGCGCGACCCTGTACTTAGGGTCCACTCCCCGATTACCTGTACCATTTGACACCAGGATGGGTCCCAAACACGATGGTACACAAGGCACATTTTGCGTCTTAAACCAGTCTACTAGTACGCCCACCCGAGAGCTGCCATTGGCTAAACCTATTAAAAACAGCTGGTTATGGACGTACATGGTTCCCTGTATGTCTTCGCTATGCATTCACCTGTCCTATCTGTGGAAAACCTGACCCTTCGGACAGGCCGTTTTGCCGTTTCGCAGCGTCCCGTCCGCAAGAACCCGGGACCCCGTCCCCCAAAAGGTGTACGCAACATATTCGCTTTATATTCGCCTGTCAAGTGGAAGTTTTATGGACGCGGAGGCAAGTCGAACTACAGCCTGCGGTTCAGGTAACCGCAAAGTAAGGCGTGTTTTGTTTCTGGATTTTCTGAAAATATCAGACAAAATCCCAGCAGCAAGAAACCTGAAGACAATAAATCAACCATTTACAACGAAGAACTAGTTTCCCTTCAGCGCATACCCGACATCAAATGGCAGCTTCCCATCCACCCGCAACACTTTCACTGTGCTGTTGATCGCGTACACATCCAGGATTCCCACCGCTCCCGGCGTAGCTTCCACCATTCGCAGCAGATCCTCGTCGCTTTCCACAATGCGCACCACCGCTCGCGTCTCATTCAGCTTGGCAATTGCGCTCTTGACCTCGCTTGGCGTCACTCCAAACAGCTTCTGCACCGCCACGTGCATATCCGGAGACTCCGGATCCTTCATCACCAGCGTAAAACTTTTCCCGTCCGCCAATGTCTTCTGCGTGCCTTTGCAGAGCTTCGCCAATTCCGTCAGGGGCACGTCCTGCAGTTTGCTTCCCGCTGACGTGACCACGGCCATGTTCTTCACTGCCGCCGCCGCGCTCACAGTCAACCATGCTCCCGCGCATAGCAGCGCCGCCATGCGCAGACCATCGCCCCTTCGTTTTGCGTTCATAGAGCTTAATCACCCCATGCCGAGATTAATCTGAAGTATTCGCCTCAATCGCCGAATCGCACAAGAAAACATTACTCCTGTGTGTCCAACCGTGCGCCTCCGCGCAAACGTAACCATCCCGCATCGCCTGTACCTCCGTCCAGTATGCCGTCGCCAGCCTCGCACGCTAACGTCATCTTGCAAGGTCGTTCAGATTCTCTCAGAGGTGTGTGCTCAATGAACCGCTTCTCAACGCGCGTTCTTCTTCTGATTTTTCCTTCATTGTTGGGATACCCGGTCCGGGCGCAGACCTCCACGCCGCGCGTCGAAGTCGCCAAAGCGCGCAGCAAAAGCTCCGTCGCGAAGGTCGCTCCCATCGCCCGCCAACAACTCTTTGGCAGCATCCCCGTCTCCACGCGCTCCGAGCAAGCACGCAAGCTTGTCGAGATCTCGCTCGATAAATATGAAAATCACATCGTCGACGGCGCCCTCGCCAACGCTCGCAACGCCATCAAAAAGGATCCGCAGTTCGCCCTCGGCTACGCCACCCTTTCGCTCGCCTCGCTGGGCAGCATCCCCGATTCCGCCGCGCTCGGCCGCGCAAAAGCCCTGCTCCCGCGCGCCACTCCCGACGAGCAACTCCTAATCCGCTGGATGACCAGCATCAGCGACCGCGACCGCCTCCCCGCCATCAGCGCCATGAACGATCTTCTTAAGCGCTATCCCAACAACAAGCACATCCTCTACATCATCGCCGACTGGCTCTACTACTTGCAGGACTACGACCGCTCTCGTCAGATGCTCGAGACCATTCGGCGCCTTGATCCCGATTTCCCGCCTGCGCTCAATCTCCTCGGCTACGCTTACATGCAAACCGGCACTCCTAACCCCGAAAGAGCGATCGCCTCCCTCAAACGTTACGCCGAGCTGCTGCCCAACTCTCCCAATCCGCAAGACTCTCTCGGTGAAATCCTCCGCTTCTCCGGCGACGATGATGGCTCTCTCGAGCACTACGCGGCGGCCCTGAACATCGACCCCACTTACATTTCCTCGCATTACGGTCTCGGAGACACTTCCGCGCTCATGGGCAATTACTCCCGCGCCCGCGATGAATATGACAATGCCATCGCGATCGCCAACAACCCGCGCGACCGCACTCACTCCGAATTTCAGAAAGCGCTCGTCTATTTTTGGGAATGCCAGCCCGCGGAAGGGCGCAAAGCTCTCGACGCTCTCAATGAAAAAGCGCGCCACCAGAAAGAGCCCTATTCGCAATTCGAAATTGGTTTCGGCCGCGCCATCTTAGCTGCGGATCCCGCCATCGAATTGGAGCAACTCCGCTCGCTGGAAATCTGGCTGCAAGATCCCATCGACCGCGTGAGCGAAGCCGACCGCGGGAGTTTCCGCGCCCAGGTTCTTCGCGAGCGCGCCCGCATCTCCGCAGCGCGCGGCGAAACCGCCCTCGCGGAAGCCAGCGTTCGCAAACTCGAGCAACTCGCCACGCTGTCGCGCGACCTGCTCGTCGAGAACTGTTACGAATCCGCTCGCGGTTATCTGCTCGCTGCAAAAGGCGAACTTACCGACGCGGTCGACGAGCTTGCCGCCGACCCTCGCTCGCTGCTCGCACTGGACCAGCTCGCCGCCGCACAAGAAAAACTCGGCGACGCACCCGCCGCCGAAGCCACCCGCACCCGCATCAAGTTCTTGCGCGCGCCCACGGTCGAATGGTATCTGCTGACCACCGCACGCACACTACAACCCACTTCGTAACTCCCACAACGCCAAATAACAACGGCACTTCATGTCTCTCCATCGCGAAGACGCTTCGAAGGTACACGTGTCGCCGTCGATGTGATAAGAGACCATGTGCATTACTTTAGGAGGAAGCCACGATCATGAGATCCGCAAAGATCACTCTTTGCCTGCTCGGTATTTTTGGCCTATCTGTCCTAAGCCGCCCAGTTTCGGCGCAAACGTCGCAGAACAAGCGCATCGTGATCGCCGCCAGCGCTGTTCTTGACGGCAAAGGCCACGTGCTGCACGACACCCGTATCGTGATCGAAGGTTCCAAAATTGTCGCCCTCGATCCGAAAGCCGCTCCGGTCGACTACGATCTCCGCGGCCTCACATTATTGCCCGGCTGGATCGATGCGCACGTCCACATCACCTGGAGCTTTGGCAAAGACGGCAAAAACGCCGGCTCCGCAGGCACAACCCAAGACGACGCGTACAAAGCCGCCTCAAATGCCTGGCTGACGCTAATGGCCGGCTTCACCACCGTGCAAAGCGTTGGCTCTCCCAACGACATCCCTCTCCGTGACGCCATTTCCAAAGGCATCCTCCCGGGCCCACGCATCTTGACCGCCGCCGAGCCGCTCCAGGGCCGAGGCGAGCAGACCGGCACGCCCGATGAAATCCGCGCCTACATACGCAAACAAAAAGAAGCCGGCGCCGACCTCATCAAGATATTCGCCTCCCAGTCCATCCGCCTGGGCGGAGGAATGACTCTGTCTCAGGAACAATT
>Ga0137415_10002092_pt1 | contig 19830 bp, 5 predicted proteins | sample CZODoug3_1_1_16f_FD_183082 | JGI IMG/M metagenome (GOLD analysis project Ga0137415, IMG submission 183082) | Vadose zone soil fungal communities from Angelo Coast Range Reserve, California, USA - CZODoug3_1_1_16fungal (Hybrid Assembly) | ecosystem: Environmental > Terrestrial > Soil > Vadose...
CTAGGTGCTGCGCGCTCAACCCTAGCTCGATGGCCGAGAGGTTCTCCTCGGTCAAACCTGCAATCTCCTTCACCTTCGCATCCAACGCGACCACCTTCGCACGCGTCGCAGGCAATCGCCCCCTCAGCCCCTCAACCGTCAACACCACCTGCGGAGCGGAATCCTCCACCATGTATTGCAGCCGTTCGAGGGGATAGTTCGGATCCAACGGCACATATGCCCCTCCAGCTTTGAGGATGCCTAGCAGTCCCACCACCATCTCCACACTACGCTCGACACAGATCCCGACCACTTGATCCGGACCGACACCCAGACTCTTCAAATACCGCGCTAGCTGATTAGCCTTACCGTTCAGTTGCGCATAAGTGAGCGAGCGATCTTCGTACACCGCTGCCACCACATCCGGCGTACGCCGCGCCTGCTCCTCGAAGAACTCGTGGATCAGCATCCCGCCCCGATACGCTGTCTCCGTCTGGTTGAACTCTTTCACGACCCGACGCCGCTCACTCTCAGGCAATATCGACAGGTCGCCGATGCGGCTCTGCGCCCCGTCTCCTATCCCGTCCAGCAAGACTATGAAGCACGCCATCCACCGCTCGATCGTCTCTCGATCAAACAGATCTGTCGCGTAATTGACACTGCCTGAGATCACCTCACCTCGTTCCTCCATTGAAAGATACAGGTCAAAGATTGCAGGCTCGTCCATTGCCTCTTCCATGGTCACGGACAGCCCGCGAAGTGTGAGCTCACCCCGCGGCGCGTTCTGGAGCGCCAACATCACTTGAAAAAGGGGATTGCGGCTCAAGCTCCGCTCCGGCTGGGTCGCTTCAACGATCTTTTCGAAAGGTGCGTCCTGATGGGCATACGCTTCGAGTGTCGCCTTCTTGACTTGCTCGAGGAAGTCTTCGACCCGCGAATCACTCGGCACTCGCACTCTCAGCGGAAGCGTATTCACGAAGAACCCAATCAGCCCTTCCAGTTCAGGACGAAGACGATTGGCAATGGGCGTACCGATCACCACATCGTCCTGACTGCTAAGCCGAGAAAGCAGAATTGCCCATGCGGCATACAGCACCATGAAAAGAGTCATGCCGCGCCGCTGGGCAAAAGTCTTCAGCTTCGCGCTCAGCCGTGCATTTAGAACAAGCGGTGCATTCTTCCCTCGATAGCTTTGAACCACGGCTCGCGGCCGATCGGTCGGAATCTGCAGTTGAGTTGCGGCACCCTGCAACCGCGCCACCCAGTAGCGCAGGTGCCTGTCCAGGGCTTCTCCAGATAACACCTCGCGCTGCCACTGCGCATAGTCCGCGTACTGAACCGGCAAGGCTTCGAGCCGATCAGTTCGTCCCTCTTGGCGCGCACCATAGAGTTCCGCGAACTCCCGGATTAACACTCCCATCGACCAGCCATCTGAAACGATGTGATGCAGTGTTACGAGCAGCACGTGTTCCTGCGGCCGCAGTCGCAGCAAACGGCCGCGGATCAGCGGGCCCGCGAGCAGGTCAAACGCCTGGTGCGCTTCCTCCGCCTGGTGAAGGCGTACCTGCGCCTCGCGCTCCGCCTCACCAATCTCTCCTAGGTCAACCACGGCCAACGCAAAATGTCCCTCGGAGGCAATCTCCTGCGTCGACTCACCTTCCGCGTTTACGAAAATCGTTCGCAGTACTTCGTGCCGCCGAACAAGACCGTTCAATGCCTCGCGCAATGACTCGTAATCCAGGAGCCCGCGCATCCTGATCGCTACAGGGATGTTGTATCCGCTGCCCCCTCCTCCCAACTGATCAATGAACCACAATCGCTGTTGTGCCCACGAGGGGGGCAGTCGCACCCGGCGGGCCTGATCGTCTCGAGGACGAGGCCTGATCTGCTCTTTCCGTTTTGACTTCTCCCTCAAGAGCCATTTTAGGAGCTCGGTTTGGTCATTCGACAATCTGCGAACTCTTTCCTCCATGGAAGTCAGGTTCCTGTTCATCGCCTTCCTCCGATCTGCAGCACTCGCACCCACTCTCGGACTTCGCTCTCCGGCATCGAAGCGACTCTTTCGAGCAGTTCGTCAGCTTCTGAGTCACCAGCGGCTAGTACATCCAGCAGGCTTCGCTGGGCGAGGGAATCCAACTGAGCGGATAACTGCTTCAGCGCCGGGTACTCGAAAAGCATGCTCAGGGGCATTTCTATTGCGAGCGATGATCGAATGCGCGTCATCAGGCGCGTTGCCAATAGAGAATGCCCGCCCAGCTCGAAGAAGTTGTCCTGCCGCCCGACCCGCTCCACTCGCAGCAGCTCCTGCCAGATCCCCGCCAGGACTTCCTCGAGATATCCCTGCGGCGCCTCGTACTTCCGGCTCACGTACGCCTCGAGCTCAGGGGCTTGCAACGCACGTCGGTCCAGCTTTCCGTTCGGCGTCAGCGGCTGCCGCTCGAGCATCACGAAGGCGCTCGGCACCATGTACTCTGGCAGCGACGCCTTCAGGTATGTACTGAGCGCCTCCGCGCTCGGAGTCGTTTCCCCACTGACGTCGAGGCCAACTACATACGCCACCAAGCGTTTTTCTCCCGCAACGTCCTCGCGTGCGAGCACTACTGCTTCCCTCACCTGTACATGTCTGGCCAACTGCGCCTCGATCTCCCCCAGCTCGATCCGATAGCCCCGAATCTTCACCTGATGATCATTACGACCCAGAAACTCGATGTTTCCATCCGATCGCCACCGGCCTATGTCCCCGGTTCTGTACATGCGCGCTTGTAAATCAGTACTAAAGGGGTCGGGGAGGAAACGCTCCGCGGTCAGCGCGGGTCGATTCAGATAACCCAACGCGACACCCTCACCCCCGATGCAGATCTCTCCGGCCACCCCAATCGGTACCGGTCGCAGACACCCATCCAGAATGTAGAGCTGCGTGTTAGAGATTGGTACGCCTATCGGAAGGCTCTTTGCGTCCTCGTCCACCGAGACAATCGGATAGCATGTCGCAAAGGTAGTCGTCTCTGTAGGCCCGTAAACATGCAGCAAGTGAGGGATGAGCGTCTCGCCCAGAAATTTTCTGACAACATTTGGGTCCGAGACTTCACCACCAAATAGCAAGTAACGCAGCCCTGCGAAAGCCCCCGGCGATACCGCGGCACGCTGGTTAAACAATGCCGTCGTCTGGAACAGCACCGTCACACCATGCTTCTTGAGCGTTTGCGCAAAGCGCTCGGCCTCCAGAACGTCCGACTGCGGTACAATCAACACTCGCGCCCCGTTCAGCAGCGCCCCCCAGATCTCAAAGGTTGAGGCGTCAAACGTCGGATTGCTGCAATGAGCGATGCAGTCCGTCGACTCGATCTGCGCATACCCATTGTTGATCACCAATCGACTCACAGCACGATGTGGCACAACGACACCCTTGGGCACACCGGTAGAGCCAGAGGTGTACATCACGTAAGCAGGCGGCGGCGTTTGCATCCGTAACTTCAGATCACCCCGGGGCAGATTCCCAACTCTGCCAGCCACTTGTGCACACTCAATCCACCGAATGCTTTCCTCCTCCCATCCCGAACGCTCATAGCGTTCGGTCAGGATCCAGCGTGCACCACAATCCCGGACCATGAAGACCTGCCGCTCCTTCGGCATCTTGGGATCCATCGGCACGTACACGCCACCGCTCTTGAGCACGGCAAGCTGCGCGATCACCATCTGCAGAGACCGAGGCAGGAGAACCAGGATGTACTCTCCGATCTGCACTCCCTGCTCTCTCAGGTAGTGAGCCAGTTGATTCGCCCGGCCATTCAGCTCAGCGTACGTGAGCGACCGCTCATCGCCGATCACCGCGAGAGCATTGGGCGTGCGCTTTACCTGCTCCTCGAACAGCTCATGGAGCAACTTGTCCCGCGGATACTCCGCCCGTGTTTTGTTGCAGAGCTCGACCACCTGTTGCCGCTCGCTCTCCGGCAGAATCGACAGCGCCAGAGCGGGCGTCTGCGGCGCAATTTCCAAAGCCTCCAGCAACGACTGTAACACCGTCGACATGTAGTCCACGATTCGAGAAGGATCGATGAGGTAGTCTGTCTGCGCAGTGAGCTCGAAGCGCTCACTGTGATCTTCCACCGAAAGCACGACGGGATAGTTCGTCCACTCGTGAATCGCGAGGACTTGGACGCCAGAGGCCATGGCGCCTGCTGCAACGCCGAGATGGGGCGTACCGTGATGATAGTTTAGGAGTGCGGTAAACAATGGCGCCGACCCTGCAATACCACTGCAGCGCTGCGCCAGAGCTAGGGAAGCCTGTTCGTGAGTCAGCAGTTCCGCCAGACCTTGGTGTGCTCCTTCCACGAGATCTCTGGCAGTGATGTCCGCAAGCCGCAAGCGCACCGGCAATGTGTTGATGAATATACCAAGGCTTCGCTGCGATCCCGCTTTGCCGTGCAACCGACCCGACACAAGGCTGCCGTACACCACATCGTCCCGGCCGCTTGTGCCGGAAACGACCAGACCCCATGCCGCGTGAAACAGCGTCGCGGTACTTACACTCAACTGTCGAGCTTGGGCGCGTATCCGCCTCCCCAACACCGCGCCGAGCGATTTGCTGGCGTTAACGATACGGCTGCCGTCCCCATGCACATCCAGCAGGCCGAAAGGAACCGTCGGCTCGACGACATCTCCGAAGCGGCTGCGAAAGAACGCTTCGGCATCCCGCGGATGCGCGTGCATCAAGGCCTGCGCAACGTGGTAGCGATACGCAACCGGTTGCGGCAGCCGCTCGCCACGCCCCTCGATACTGGACATCAATTCCATGAGCAGCAGCTCAAGCGACTCATGATCACACACCAAATGATGCAATTTTAGAAGCGCGTAGCACTGACCACAGTCCGCGTCCAATGCAACTTCGAGTTTAACCAGCGGCGCCCGCTGCAAATCCAGCCTGCGCCATTCAGGTCTCGTTCGCTCCTTGAGCCGCTCGAGCGGATCGCACCCCATCTCGAGCGTCTGCACCGGCAGTATCGCCTCGCGATAAACCACCTGCACCGGCCGGGGCAGCTGCTCCCACAGAAACGCACTTCGCAGGATGTCATGGCGATCAATCATTTCCTGCAGCGCACGGATCAACGCGTCCAGCTTCTCGTGTGATGACAGGGTCAATATAATGGCCAGAAGGTAAGCGTCCGTGTGCTCGGCAAGCAGGTGGTGGAACAGAATTCCCTCCTGCAGCGCCACGAGCGGGTAAATGTCCTGGATATTGGACGCCCCCCCCGGGACCCTCCGCACGATCCACTCGATCTGCTGAGGCTCGAGTTCCACAAGAGGCAGCATCTGAGGAGTAATCGCCTCGCATGCAGGTGGAATGAGGTTCACCGGCACACTGAGTTCGCTAACAACATCGCTTGTCAGCGTGCTCGCCAGATCCGCCAAGGTCTTACTTTCGAAGGCGTGTTGGACGGTGGCTGATAGTCCTGCCTGACGCAGACGCTCAAACATCTTCACGATCAGTAACGAATGTCCACCGAGCTCGAAGAAGTTGTCACGTCGACCAACGCGCTCTACCCGCAGCAGCTCTTGCCAGAGACGGGCCAGAATCTCCTCCATTTCTCCTTGGGGAGGCTCGTACGGCCGGCGGACGAATGCCTCGCCCTTCGGTTCCGGCAATGCTCTGCGGTCCAGTTTTCCATTCGGCGTCAGCGGCAGGCGCTCCAGTAGAACGAATGCGGCAGGCACCATGTAATCCGGTAGAACCGCCCTCAGGTGTCCGCGCAACTCCGCAACCGTCGCACCATGTTCCTGGCAGGGCTCGACGTACGCCACGAGGCACCTATCTCCCGGAACATCCTCGCGTACAATCACTGCCGCTCTGTTCACGCGCTCATGTCGCATGAGCTGCACGCCAATCTCAGCCAGCTCGATGCGAAAGCCTCGAATCTTCACTTGCTCGTCGTTACGGCCGAGAAACTCCAGCATTCCGTCAGGCTGCCAACGTCCGAGATCGCCTGTCCTATAGAGGCGCGAGTGCGGGTCAGCACTGAACGGGTCTGGAAGGAAGCGCTGTGCAGTCAGATCCGGCTTTCGCAGGTAGCCTCGCGCCATTCCTGCTCCCCCGATGTGAATCTCCCCCTCGACGCCGACGGTGGCGGGCTTTCCCCCTTCGTCCAGAACATAGACTTGTGCATTGGCTATAGGTCCGCCGATTGGCGGCAAAGAAGACCAATCGCCAGGATCCCCGGTCAGGGTTAGCGCAGTAACCACATGGGTCTCCGTGGGTCCATAGTGGTTGTGCAGCCGACACCCCTTTAGATGTTTGAAGAAGTGCGAGATTTCTGGACTGATGCGCAACTGTTCACCTGCGGTAATCACGTCCTCCAGTGATTCCGGCAGTGCGCCTGTGCTTCTGAAATATGCCGCGAGGCTCTGCAACACCAGCGGCGGTACGAATAGTCTTTGGATGCGACGGCTGCCGAGGAACCGCATCAGCGCCCCCACGTCGCGGCGGATCCATTCATCCGGAAGCACGAGACTACAGCCGGTGGACAACGTCGAGAAGACTTCCTGGAACGCCACGTCAAAACTGAGCGCGGCAAATTGCAGCACCCGTTGTAGCCCACGAGTGCAGAAACTCCTCCGATGCCACTCGATCAGATTCACCATCGAACGATGGGACATTGCAGTACCCTTGGGCTGCCCTGTCGATCCGGATGTGTAGATCACGTACGCCAGGTTATCGGCGCGCAACCCCAGCTCGGCGGCCGAGAGGTTCTCATCGCGATAACCTGAAATCTCTTGCAATTTAGCGGGCAGGACGATCATCTTTGCCCGCGTCATAGGAAGTGCCGCCCTCAGGTGTTCCTCCGTCAACACCATCTGCGGGCCAGCATCCTCCAGCATGTACTGCAGTCGCTCGGCAGGGTAATCGGGGTCCAATGGCACATAGGCGCATCCAGCCTTAAGAATGCCAAGTAGACTGATAACCATCTGCACGCTGCGCTCGATGCAGACTCCGATCAATCGATCAGGGCCCGCACCCTCATTCAGCAGATACCGCGCCAACTGATTGGCTCCTGCATTGAGCTCGGCGTACGTCTGCTGCCGCTCCTCGTGCGTCACGCCGATCGCGTCCGGCGTCCGCCGCACCTGCTCTTCGAACAGTTCCTGAATCAGTCTGTCGCGTAGACAGACGGAAGCTGTATCGGTGAACCGATGCACGACTTTCTCGTGCTCATCCGCTCTCAGCTTCGGCAACCGACCGCGATCCGGTTGATCGCCCGAATTGCCCCCTGATCCCTTCGTAGTACCTTCCATAGAACCCGGCTCCCGCGGCTGACACCCACACGTCTGACTAGCGTCATTGGTCTACGCCTCAGTTCCGGGCCCTGGACTCGATAACGCAGAAGTAGGCAATCCCCTCTGCGTCTGCGTACCAGGCCGCACGAGCGCGAACAGATCTTTCGGGTTCTCCATATCCCGGACGAGATCTATCTGCTCCTGGCGCCCGCTGTATTCCCGATCGAGCCGACGGAGATAGCGCAGCGATGAGAAGTCCTCGAGTGCAAAGCCGACGGAGTCGAAAATCGTCACCTCGTGGGCGCTCGACCGTCCCGGCGCGAGCCCCGTAAGCACACGGGTTAGCTCGGTGACCGGAAAGCTCGCATCCATCTGCTGAATCTCGCCTTCGGTCCGCGACTGAGGCTCGAACTCCACGACCACGCGCGCATCGTCTCGGCGCAGAATGTCCGGATGCAATTCCGTTTTCCCGAGGCAGTCGCCACCGACGGCGTTGAGATGCATTCCCGGTCGAATCATCTCCGGCATCAGAATCGTCGCGTTCCGCTTATCCGCAGTGACTGTCGTGACGATATCGGCGTCTTGAACCGCGGCGGCCGTAGACGCGCACGGCACGATGCGGAGCCCGCTCAGGCGCAAACTCGCCAAGTTGCGCTGAAGCTTTGCGGTGGCCCCCGGATCGATGTCATAAAGACGTAGCTCACGGATACCGAGCATGTGATGAAACGCTACGGCCTGAAATTCGCTTTGTGAGCCGTTGCCTATCAGGGCCATGACACGGCTGCCTGCACGGGCCATGTGCCGCGCGGCGAGCGCCGAGGTAGCCGCAGTGCGGAGCGCCGTGGTGAGCGTCAGCTCTGACAGCAATAGCGGATAGCCAGTGTCGACATCTCCCAACACTCCGAACGCCGTGACGGTGAGAAGGCCAAGGGCTGTATTCTTCGGATGGCAGTTGACATACTTGAACGCATATAACCGCCCGTCACAGGCGGGCATAAGCTCGATCACCCCGATAGGCGAATGCGTCGTATGCCGCGATGATTTTGTGAATATCTCCCATCTGAGGAAATCCGCTTCGATCTCCCCGGCGAGTTCCTCGATGAACCGCGTCAGTCCAAGCTGCGCCACGAGCTCCTGAACTCGCTCGATTCCAATGAAGTCGACCATTTTTTTTGCCTCCTATAGAGTCCTTGCTATCTTCCCTCGCGTTCCTATGCGAGAACGGCGCCTGCTGGTCGCCGGTCAGGAAACAAGCAAACCAGCTGACGAAACTCTCTGGGTGTGCGGCCACGACGCTAACGATCAACATAAAAAATTTGCACCCGAGCTTCTCCATCGTTTGGACGAAAACCGGCGCAGCAGTTAGCTGTATCGTTCCAGAGTCTTCTGGTATCGGGTGCAGGAGCGGGACGGAAACGCGCCGGATCAACAGAAGGTTGATAGCGGATACGTTCTTGGAGAATAGGCCTCCCGGATCAAGCAGTTCCTGCATGCAAGGCACCCTAGACACCTCGGCGCCGGTCTTCACAGCATGCATCCAGAAAGTCAAGCGAGGACTGCGGTTGGTCGGCCACGCTGGTCGGGATAACAGCGATATGCAATCTGTGCGCCTACCTCCTGGTTGGCAGTGTGAAATGCAGACTCACGTGATACAGCGCAACTTGATATTCCGCTAACCGATCGCCCTGCCGCATGTCGTTCCATCGACTGAACTCCCAAGAACGTTATCTCGCACCAGGCTGCGGCGATACTAACTTCGCCCGCTCGTCCGAGAAACTACTAAGTGACGTAGCCCTCATTCGGTTTGTCGAGTTTATATAGACACGCGCACAACGCAACTGTTGCACCCGAAACTCCACGTCTGTCACGGAGATTGAAACCTAGTGCAACCCACTCGAAGTCGGTGATCCCAGGACGATCGTCCAATGCGGTTTCCAACGCGCAACATAACGCACTCAGCTCTTCGATCCTGCCACCGAAGCGGCTGTTGCGCAATCCTTCTGCTGGCCCAGCTCTGTGTCAGACTACTTTCGCTCAGATCGGTCGGTAACCTGTGGGGTGTTGAGGAAATGACGTGGCCGATATTCACAAGAATTCAAAGATCGAGCGGTGGCGCGGTTACTACCGCCGGAGAGTGCACCGATTACGACGGTATCGCAGGAGCAGCGAGTATCGGTAGCGACATTGGAAAGATGGCGGGCAGAGGCATTGTCCAGGCCCGCTCGCGAGCCAGTAGAGTGAGGATGTGGCGCGGTGACCGTAGGTTGATCTCGACCAACTCTTTCAAATGCGCTCGACTGCAGCAGATGATGGAATTCTTAGATGCATTCAGGGACAATGTGTGCTGTCTGCGGAACCAGATGGATTTTCTTTCCTCCTGCTTCCGTGATGATTCCGCCGTGCCGGCAGCGCTAACGGCCGCGCCTGCCGCAGGTGAACTGCGCATTCGGTATTTCGGCCACGCAGCGGTGTTGTTGGAAACGGCTCAGATCGCAGTACTCACGGATCCGATCATTCCATACACCAAGCCCGGCGGGCTCGTACGCTTCACTTATACAGATCTCCCGAGGCGAATTGACTACGTACTGCTCACGCATGCCCATCAGGACCATGTATTGATAGAGACCCTGCTGCAGATTCGGCATCGGGTTGGAGAGATCATCGTGCCGAAGAACTCCGGAGGCTTCCTGCAGGACCCGTCACTCAGATGGATTCTCGGCCATCGCATTCCGCAACGTGAGAGAGCTCGATGAACTCGAGCAGCTGGAAATCGTCGGCGGGAAGATCACTGGGTTACCCTTTCTCGGAGAGCACGCAGATCTACAGATCCGCAGCAAACTCGGATTTCTCCTCGATCTGCTGGGGAGGATGTCCTGTTCCGTGCTGACTCCCTCTCCGTAGAAGCTTGCCGCGCCCGTGGGAGTCGCATCCAGCAGTATGAGATTGGCAACATGGCGCCCCTTCTCTTCCAGCAGCCGCGCCATTCTGTGGGCAACATATCCACCGAAGGACCAGCCCAGCAGGTTGTACGGACCATCAGGACGAATCCGGATCATGGCCGTGATGTATTCCGTAGCGATGGCATCCAGAGTCGACGGATGAGCGGTCCCGGACAGAGTGGGCGAGTTGAATACAAAGATCGGCTGCTGCTCCGGCAGGATGTCGCGCAGGCGCGCATAGGAAATCCCCATACCCGCCAGCGCGGGTACGCAGAATATTGGCGGCCGGCTTCCCAATGGTCTGATCGGCAATATGAGTGGAAACAATTCCCTCGACAGATCACTGTCCAGGGCTGAGCCCGCGTCGATGGGCACGGGTCCTGATGTTGGGCCGAGTTTCAGTGCTATGCCTGTGCGCTCTGCCGGTTGTTGCGGTTGTTCCAGATGCTGTATGAGATCCAGCAGCCCGGTGAACCAGGCGCTTGCCAGCGAGGCGATAGCCTGTTCAGGGAACAGCTCGCCGGCCCAGGACCAGTCTGCCACCAGCTCCGGTCCGTCGGGTGTCTCGACGAAGGCTGTATTCAGAGTGATGGCATGTGTCAGGGGTCGCTCCACGTCCCCTTTCAGCTCGAGGTTGAGATCCACAGCGTGCCAATCGCCATCGTCCGATCGATATCGACCCAGATAGTTGTAAGCGATCTGAGGGCGGCGCAATCGCCCCAGGCTACGCCTGCCTTCCGGGGAGAGATAACGGAGGATGCCGTAGCCTGTGCCATTGGCGGGAATCCGGCGCAGTTGCGCGGCGATGGTGGCGATGATCCGCGCAGCCGAAAGTGACCGCCACGGGGAAGCGCCGTCTGACAGTACTCCAGGATCGAGCCGCGCCGGGTACAGACTGGTAAACCAACCCACAGTACGTGACAGGTCCAGTTTCCCGTCGGACTCTTCCCGGCCGTGTCCTTCGATATCAATGACGACGGCCGACTGCCTGCCCCAGCCGTGAGCAGCGCGCCATTCTCCAACAGCGAGCGCGAATGCACACAAAAGCACCTCGTGTACCGAAGCTTCCGGTGGCGACCGTGATACTCCGTCCAGGGTCAATGGCCAGCCGATCACTCGCTTCGCGTCCGCCGGCGACATTACCTGGCGCAATGTGAGCTGGCCACCCAGGCGATCGCGTGCGGGATCCAGCGGTCGCAGGCCAAGTACGGGGTCGGCGGTTCGGTGCACTTCCTCCCACCAGCTCAGCTGTTCCAGCACGGACCGGCTGCTCGCCAGCTCTTGCAGGTGCTCGGCCCACTCCTGATACGAGGTGCAGACAGGCACCAGGCGCGCCGCCTCGCCCTGAAGTACTGCACGATATGCCGTTGTCAGGTCTTCCGTGAGAATACGCCAGGAAACCGCATCGACCGCGACGTGATGAATGATGACGAGCAGTAGCCCTGTATTGTGACTCCTGTCGAACCACACAGCCTGCAGGACACGTCCCTCGCCCAGGCTGAGGCGGCTCTCAGCGCTGGCAGCGACCCGGAACATGCGACTGTTGGTTGTGAACACGCTGTCATCGACCAGTTCCTCGCGGGCAAAAAGTGAATGCGCCCGGACTGAACCCACTGCCTGAATTTCCAACCGGACATCTTCGGCACGACCTGTGTCGCCCGCGTCCGGCCGCAGTCGGATTCTCAGCGCATCATGATGATCGATTACCGCCTGCAGAGCAGCGGCCAGGCGCTCGATGGAGGCGCCCATGGGAGTTTGAAGAACCACGTGCTGGTGATAGCAATCGGTCCGGGCACATTCGATGAACCATCGCACAATGGGTGGGGCAATCATCCAAGCCGTGCCAGGCTGCCTGCTGACGGGTGGCTGCGTTTCAAGCGCGGTGGCCGCCTCAGCGAGGGCTTCGACCGTAGGCTGTCTGTAGATCTCTGCGGGTGTAATCCGCAACCCCGCTTTGCGAAGATGACTGATGAGCTCGATGGATTGGATGCTATCTCCGCCAAGCGCGAAGAAACTTTCATCGACTCCTACCGCCGTGAGGCCCAGGATCCTGCTGAAGAGCCCGGCAATCAGTTTTTCCCGTTCGGTGCGCGGCTCTCGCCGGCTGCGCGACTGGACGTGTGGCGAGGGGAGAGAGCCCGCATCCAGTTTTCCGTTCTGGGTCAGAGGCAGGCGCTCCAGGCTGACGAGAGCGCTGGGGATCATGTAATCCGGGAGTTGCCCCGCGAGCGCCTGGCGCAGAGCGCCGGTGTCCACATCACTCTGGGGAGCCGGTACGATGTAACCGACGAGTTGTTTCTGTCCCGGGGAGTCTTCCCGTGCGATCACCGCCGCTTGCGCTACACCCGGCTGGCTCGCCAGGATCGTTTCAATTTCACCCAGCTCGATGCGAAAGCCGCGGATCTTGACTTGTTGATCCGTACGGCCCAGATACTCGAGGTTGCCATCTCGACGCCAACGTACGAGATCGCCCGTGCGATACATGCGACTACCCTGCTCTCCAAACGGGTCTGCGACAAACCGGGAAGCCGTGAGGGCGCGTTGATTGAGATAGCCGCGGGCCAGACAAGCGCCCGCCAGATACAACTCTCCCGGTACGCCCGGCGGAACAGGCTCCAGTCTCGAATCCAAAACATAAGTTTGCGTGTTCCAGAACGGACGGCCGATCGGCACGCTGACCACCTGGGACAGATCTTCGAGAATGTCATGAATCACGCAGCCTACCGTCGCTTCCGTTGGACCGAATTCATTGATGATGCGCAGGTCGGGCCAGCGTGCACGCCAGAGAACCAGGTCCGCCGGAATGACCGCTTCGCCGCCGAGAATCAGGGTACGCGTGGGTGCCGTGCGCGTGCCGGAGGTGAGCGCCTGATTCAGGATTTTCACATGGCTGGGGGTCAGTTTGATCAGCTCGTAGGTTGTCTGCGTCTCAGCCAGCGTAGTGAGCTCTGAGCCGGCGGGGAGCACGGTAACCGGTTGCCCCGCCAGCAGCGGACCAAACAACAAGGTCACGCAGCCGTCAAATGTGGGCGAGAGCGTGACAGGCGAGCCACGACCCCCACCCACTGAGTAATAGACATCACAGCAGTACGCGAAGTAGTTAGCAGCGCTGCGATGCTCAACCACCACACCTTTCGGCCTGCCAGTCGATCCCGACGTATAGATGACGTAAGCCGGATCGATGGTACGCAAGGGAGCATGCCGGTGGCTGTTGGCGGGGTTCGGAGCGTCGGATTGGATCCGTGTCTCCAGGGATTCCTCCAGCGTCAGTGTCTCGTAGCCGGGGTGCAGCCGGTCGACGAAGTCGGCTCGGCAGATCACTGCCGCGGGTCTGGCGTCCGCCAGCATGAACTTCAGCCGCTCAGGCGGAGACTCGATGTCCAGTGGCAGATAGGCTCCGCCGGCCTTGAATACACCGAGCATGGCAATGATCATGTCCGCGGAGCGGGGCAGCGCGATCGCCACAATATCCCGAGGACCCACTCCCCGGTCGATCAGCCGGAAAGCGGCCTCATTGGCGGCGGCGTTGAGCTGAGAGAAGCTCAGGCAAACACCTTCGGACAGGAGAGCTGGCGCCTGTGGGGTACGTGTGACCTGCTCTTCAAACAACTCTGTCAGAGTCGTCTCTCGCGCTGGATGACGAGTTGCATTCCAAGCCACGAGAATTTGGCGCCTCTGTGCATCGGTGAGCAGGGTGATCTGCTTCACCGGCCGGTCCGGATGGAGAGTCACCGCCTCCAGCACCCGGACCAGGCGCTCACCCATCACCTGCACCGTCTCCCGGTCAAACAGGTCGGAGGCATACTCGATTTCCCCGATCAGGCCCGAGCAGGTATGACCTTCCACACGTGGTGCGAAGCCGAAAGTCAGATCGAACTTGGCGATCGGAAAATCCGAGAAGCGCTGCTCGGCCGCCAGGCCTGACAGTGTCAGATTTTGTTCCAGGTTGTTTTGCACAATCAGCACCACCTGGAACAGCGGCTGGTGTGATCGCGAGCGGTTGGGGTTCAACGCCTCCACCAGGCGCTCGAACGGGACATCCTGGTGGGCATAGGCAGCCAGCGCCGTCTCGCGCACCCGCCCCAGCACCGTCACAAAGTCCGGATCCCCCGACAGATCCGTCCGCAACACCAGCGTGTTCACAAAGAAGCCGATCAGATCCTCCAGCGCATGATCCGTGCGACCGGCGATCGGACTGCCGATCACCACATCCTCCCCCGCTCCCAGCCGGCTCAACAACACCGCCAGCGCACCCTCCAGCACCATGAACAGCGTCGCTCCATGACTGCGCGCCAGCTCCTGCAGCCGCCCGTGCAGCGGCGCCCCGATCGACAGGCTCACCAGCCCACCGCGATAACTGGACACCGCCGGCCGCGGCCGGTCCGTCGGCAGCCCGATCACCTCCGGTATCCCCGCCAGTTGCCCACGCCAGTACTGGATCTGTTGGCTCAGCAGGCTCGGGGACTGAACACTCTCCTCTCCCAACAGCTGCCGTTGCCACAGTGTGTAATCCGCATACTGCACCGGCAGCGGCGCCCATTGCGGCTCCCGTCCCTGCAGGCGCGCCGCATACGCACTCTCCAGATCCCGCCACAACGGCACCAGCGACCACCCGTCCGAGGCAATGTGATGCAGCGTCACCCCCAACACGTGCTCCTGCTCACCCACCTTCCACAGCCACGCCCGGATCGGGATCTGGGCAGACAGATCAAACGAGTATTCCGCCGCCGCCGTGATCGCCTCACCCAACTCCTCCTCCTGCACAACCTCGTGTTGCAGTCCCGGCCGTGCCGCCTCGACCTCCAGCACCACCTGCCGCGCCACTCCCTCCTCTTCCACGAAGATCGTGCGCAAACTCTCGTGCCGGCCCACCACATCTCCCAGCGCCTGCTCCAGCGCGGTCGCATCCAACGCTCCGCGCAACCGGATCACAAACGGCACGTTGTAGGTCGCACTGGCACCCTCCAGACGATGCAGGAACCACAGCCGCTGCTGGGCGAAGGACAACGGGAGTACCGCTGGACGGGGGAGCGGCTGAAGTGCGATGCGCGAGCTGCCCGCCACCCCCAACTTCTCCGCCAGCCCCGCCACCGTGGGACTCTCAAACACCGCGCGGATCTCCAGCTCCACCCCAAAGCCCGCACGGATCCGGCTCACCAGCCGCGTCGCCAGCAGCGAGTGCCCCCCGAGATAGAAAAAATTGTCATCGATACCGACCCGTGAGAGGCTCAATACTTCACAGAAGTACTGCGCGAGCAGGCCCTCCTGGACCGAGCGCGGTTGCCGGTTGCTGATGGACACAAACTCCGGCGCCGGTAGATGACGCTGAGCCAGTTTCCCGTTGGCCGTCAGCGGCAGGCGGTCCAGAATGACGATGGCACTCGGCACCAGGTGATCCGGCAAGCGCTCGGACAGCGAGCGTCGCAACTCCTCACCAACCCCGGCGACCAACTGCTTGGAGCGGATGCGATTGCAGAATCGAGCCGCGGGCTCGGTGCTCACAAAAAGGCCAGTGGGCCGCACCCACTCCTGGGCCACCTTCCGCAGTACCACCACGTCGAACTCCCCCCTCCTCGGACGTTCCGACCAGGTCGGCCAGAAGTGATAGCTCGGCAGAGCTTCCGGGTTGACAAGAAGCTCCCCCAGAGCGCCTCCCTGATACAACAATGCGTCCCGGGCCTCCGGTACGGAGCCGCCGGACTGAACAACATTGAACGCGGCCATCTCCCCAGCCAGACGCGGATAGGGAATGTTCCTGATTCTCACCTTCGGGCCGTGAAAGCTTTCCAGCCGCTCGAGGAGCGCAGCGGTGCTGCCCAGTCCCTCATCCCAGAGCAGAATCTCCGCATCCTCGAACGATGTCAGCTCATCGGCTCCAAAGTGCAGCACGACATCGTAGCGGTGCCGTGTCAACTCATTGGATGCGCGACCCCGCTTGAGTTGAATGTCCACGGCATTGATCCGCGAAAAGCGGTTGCGTGTGTCGGCGAAGAAGCGCGGATCCACCAACAGCTCTTCCTCGAAAAAGCAGTTCCTGTCGATGCGAGCGGGCAGCTCCGCCTCGACTCCGTCCGCCGCCCGGGTTATTTCAACAGTCGAGCAGAAGTAACGATGGGTGGCGAGGTTACGGACATCACCGATGAAGAATCGTCCGCCCGGGGCCAGCAACCGGCTGGCCGCGGCGATCACCTCGTTGAGGTAAGACTCGCTCGGGAAATAGGCACAGACGGAGTTCATGACAAGAGTGTCGAAGTACCCCTCCGGCAGACCATCCGTTCTGCCCGCCTCGAGTACCTTCAGCGTGACCTTCCCGACGAGGTCAGGCCGCTTCCGCACCTGGCTTGCACAGTAGGCGATCACGTCCGCGGACAGGTCCGTTCCCCAGTACTCCTCGCATGCTGCCGCGACTTCCTGGAGAATCAGTCCATCACCCACACCGATTTCCAGAATCTTTCCGGGACGCAGCTCCAGAATCCTGCGACACGTCTGTGCCTGCCACTCCAGCATTTCGCCGACAGGAATCGGCTCGCCCGTATAGCTGCTGTCCCAACCCCAGAACTTATCGCGCTCGCGCAGCGCGACGGGCGCGTCATACAACTGCTCGTTGAGCTCATCCCAACCCGATACAATCCGGTCACGAGCCTCGCTGGTATGGAGGATGTCCTCGTCCACCTCCACATAGCCGACAAGTTGTTTCATGCCGTCGCGATCGGCACGGACGACAACGGCGCCTTGTTTCACCCCATTTAATCGCGTCAGCACCGAACCCACCTCGCCCGGCTCGATGCGAAACCCCCTGATCTTCACCTGATCATCGGAACGGCCGAAGATTTCCAGGGCGCCATCCTCATTCCAACGGGCCAGATCCCCGCTTCGGTACATCCGCGTGCCGCCAGCGAACGGATTCGCCACAAACCGCTCCGCCGTCAGTCCCGGACGGCCTAGATAGCCGCGTGTCACACCTGCCCCGGCAACATAGATCTCTCCCGTAACGCCCACGGGCACCGGCCGCAACAACTCATCCAGAACATGGATGGCGGTATTCCAGATTGGCCGTCCAATCGGGACCGATCCGACTGCGGAGGTCTCCTCGGCGAAAACATCGAAAGCTGTGCTGGAAACCGTGGCCTCGGTAGGCCCATAGTCATTGATCAATCGCGCTCGCGAGCCGCACTCTCGCAGGAAGGACGCCGTACCGGCGCTCAAGAGCTCTCCCCCCACCGCCAGCACGCTCGTGAGAAATCGCACCTTGTCACGGGGTATGCGGGAGATGACATAGCTCAAATGGCTGGGTGTCGTGTTTAGAAAGCCGAAGGTTTTCCCGGACACAGCGTGCTGAACCAAGGTCTCGACCGCACCCGCTTCCGCAGTCAACAACACCGTGGCCTTCGAGAGCAGCGGCACGAGAATGCTCAGAATGAATCCGTCAAACGACAGCGAGGTCGCTACAGGGCACAGGGACAGCGGCTCGATCCGGTAGAACGCGGTCGCCCACCTCAGATAAGCCACCGCGTTGCGCGTCTCGATGGCGACACCCTTGGATCGGCCAGTGGAACCGGATGTGTAAATCACGAACGCAAGACTATCGCCGCACACCGGCCGCACCCGCCCGGCGTTGGTCAGATTTATTTCCGCGGCCGCGGCCAGCTCGCGTTGCGTGTCCGGGTCATCGATCAGCACGACTGGTAACTCAACACCTAGGCGATCTCTCGTTGCGGTGTCGGTCAGCACGTGCGCTGGACGTGAATCCGCCAGCATGTACGTGAGAGTCCTGGTTGGGTAGTCCACATCCAGGGGCAGATGAGCCGCGCCCGCTTTTAGAACCCCGATCAGCGCGACAACGGCATCCAGCGAGCGCGGCAGGGCCACGGCAACAATATCCTCCGGGCCCACTCCGCGCTGGATCAGGATCCGCGCCAGTCGATTCGCCCTGGAGTGAAGTTCGGAATATGTGAGCGACTCATTCCCAAACACCACAGCGTCCGCCTGAGCGTCCCGGACTGCGTGCGCCTCCAGCATCTGCGCCAGGTTGATGTCAGGCATGAGCCGGTCAGTGACATTCCAGTGCAACGGCTCCGCCAGAGACAACTCCTCCGCGGACAAAGCTTCCTGCTCGCTCATCGAACTGACTCCCAAGATCCGTCCGCGACTCGAATAATCCGCTACCGGCCATCAGGCTATTGAGCACCGCTCAGCGCGCTCAGGGGACGAATATCCGTCCAGGTCTCCTCGATATAGGCCAGGCACTTGTCCCGCGCCCCGGGCCCAAACTTCACGGACCACCCCTCCGGCACAGGAGCGAAAACCGGCCACAACGAGAACTGCCCCTCGTGATTGCACAGGGCGAGGAACTGGGCGTCAGTCGCATCAAACGGGTTTGTCATGTCAGTATCCTGGGCTTGGTCGTCTGAATTGTCATGCTGCCGGCAGCATCGCCTTCATCCCGGCACAAGCCCGGTCGAATTCCTCCAGCAGAACTCCGAGGCGGACGCGGATGAAGCCAGGCAGGTCAAAGCTCTCGCCGGGTAGAACCAACACGCCGTGCTCATCGAGCAGATGCTGCGCGAAGCCGAGAGTGTCCAGCACACCCGGCAACTCCACAAATGCAACACCCCCTGCTTCGGGCGTATGAACCACCATCCCCCCCCTGCTGTCATGCGCGAGTTGCGTCAGCTTTCGCAGGTTTGCCGCGATCTCGCCTTTGCTTCTATCCAGTAGCTCGTGTCTTCGCTCCAGAATCTGCGCGGCGATCTGATCACTGATGACCGGGATCGTGTGGGTGAGGATCAGTTTGTGGTGGTGATAGCGCTCGAGTAGCTGGGACTCGGCGATGATCCAACCCACCCGGATTCCGGTGCACCCGAAGCACTTCCCCACCGAGCTCACCGTGACGATGTTGGGCCGACTGAGCGATACCGAGGGCAACGCCTCCTGGCCGGGAACGTGGGACAAATAGCGATAGTGCTCGTCGACAACCACGGTTGCTCCGACCACCCGCGCCGCATCCGCGATGCGCATGATCTCCTCGTATGTATAGACCACGCCGGTCGGATTGTGGGGACTATTCAGAATGACGAGCCTGGTACGCTCGTCCAGGACGGCGCAGAGCTGTTCAGGCCGAAGCCGGAATCCGTCCTTGGCAGACAAGGTTAGCTTGCGTACTTCGTATCCGAGCTTCTCCGGCACGTCGATCAGAGCGTGAAACGCCGGTACAGGAATTACCACATTCGCTCCTGCCTCATAGTGCGTCAGACACAGGGCTACAATGGCTTCTGACACACCTGCCGTAACGAGAACCTGCGCCTGTGTCACCGACGGGTAGGTTTCGGCAATCGCTTTCCTCAAGCGCTCCGAACCCCAGGTGCTGTTATTTCCAAGCGTCACGTCCAGAAACCATTCGCCAGCGTCCGCATTCATTGGCAGATCCCTCAAGCACAGATCCCGCACATTGCTCTCGCCAAGATTTACACGGGTCTTGTGATGATTCGCGACCAGCCAGGTGTCCATCAGATTGGCTTCGAGAACGGAAGGCGGCGATGCATGCGTCATGTTAGTCACCCGGCAGGATTGAAGAAGTGTGGCGATGACGGAAGGGGCGCGATTGGCGGACAGGAAGATCCCGCCGCACTGCTGGTCCCATGCG
>Ga0137415_10002093_pt1 | contig 19824 bp, 17 predicted proteins | sample CZODoug3_1_1_16f_FD_183082 | JGI IMG/M metagenome (GOLD analysis project Ga0137415, IMG submission 183082) | Vadose zone soil fungal communities from Angelo Coast Range Reserve, California, USA - CZODoug3_1_1_16fungal (Hybrid Assembly) | ecosystem: Environmental > Terrestrial > Soil > Vadose...
TACGGGCGCATCGTTAATATTGCTTCGCTGGCTTCGTTTGTGGCGCTGATGGAGGTTGCGGCGTATTGCGCGAGCAAAGCGGCGGTGGCGGCATTGACGAAATCGCTGGCGATCGAATGGGCCACGAAGGGAGTTTGCGTGAATGCGATTGCGCCGGGAGTTTTTCGCACGGAGTTGAATGCGGGACTACTGGATGGCACGGAGCGGGGCAAGGAATTTCGGCTGCGCACGCCGATGCGGCGGTTCGGACAGCTCGATGAATTGGCGGGGGCGGCGGTGTTTCTGGCGTCGGATGCGGCGAGTTATGTGACCGGGCATGTTCTGGCGGTGGATGGGGGATTTTTGGCGAGCGGGGTGAACCAGTAGAAGGACTTGGGGGATGCGTATCATGCGCAGACTTTCCTTGCGTACAACTTGAACGGGAAGGATTTGCCTGCGGACCATGGAGCGCCTTTGCGGGTGCGGGTGGCGAGGCAGCTGGGGTACAAGAGCGTGAAGTATTTGCACAAGCTGACTTTTGTGGATTCGCTGAAGCATGTGGGCGATGGGAGAGGCTCGGCGTCGCCTTCGTTAGGATATTCGTGGTACGCAGGGATTTGAAATTTACCGGCTGAACTTCGGAAAGTTCTAAACGTTCAAATACAGAGTTGCTGGGTCGGGCTTCGGAGCCTCGCGGTTGGGTTACCCTCGGCGGATGGGGCGCAGCATTGCTGCGCCCCTACGATGACGGGGCGCTTCATGCGCTTCCTTTCGCTGCGCCGCTCGCCAGTTTGGCGCGGGCGGTGGCGACGATTTCTAGGAATTTGCGGGCGGTTTCTACGATTAGTTGGGGTTTGTTGGATTTTAGGGCTTCGGGTTGTACTAGTTCGCCGCCTATGCCTAGGGCGGCGGCGCCGGCTTCTATGAATTCGGCTGCGGTGGAGAGATTGACGCCGCCGGTGGGCACTAGCGGGATTTGCGGTAGCGGACCTTTTAGCGCTTTGATGTATTTTGCGCCGCCGACCTGGCCGCACGGGAAAACCTTTACGAAATCGGAGCCGGCGGTCCAGGCTTCGATGATTTCGGTTGGCGTCAAGGCTCCGGCCATGATTAGTTTCGATTCGCGGACGGCTAGCTCGACGGTGGCGCGGTTGAAGCCGGGAGTGACGAGAAACTGGGCGCCGGCGTCGAGACAGCGGCGGGCGTCTTCGGCGTTCAGCACGGTTCCGGCGCCGATTAGAACTTCGGAGCCGCAACTTTTCGCGAGTTCGCGAATGACTTCGATTGCGCCGGGGACGGTCATGGTGATTTCTACTATGGGAATGCCGCCTTTGCAGACGGCTTCGGCGGCGATGCATGCTTCGCGCGCGGAGGAAGCGCGGACTACGGGGACGATTCCGATTTCTTCGATTCGGGTGCGGACTTTTTGTTTGTTCACTGGAGATTCCTCGATTGAAGTCACCATTAAACCCGCAGGGCTCCGAAGACTCCGCCCTGCGCTACAGGCCCTGCTAAATGTAGACGCCTTGGCTAGCCGGGGTGCAGCGGTGCTGCACCCCTACGAAGAGAGAGCATCAACGGGCTATTCGGGCGCCTACTCCTTTCATTACTTGCAGTACTTCCTGCATGGTTACCATCGAGGTGTCGCCGGGAGTGGTCATGGCTAGGGCGCCGTGGGCGGCGCCGCATTCTACCGACCACTGCGGATCTTGCCCGGCTAGGAAACCGTAGATTAAGCCGGAGGCGAAGGAATCGCCGCCGCCCACGCGGTCGAAGATTTCGAGATTTTCGCGGTTCTTGGCTTGATAGAACTTGCCGTCGTAATAGCAGACTGCGCCCCAATCGTTCAGCGTTGCGGTTTTGGCCTTGCGCAATGTGGTGGCGACGACCTGGAACGGATAGTCCTTTACAACTTTGGCGATCATTTGCTTAAAGCTTTCGACTTCGAAGGCGGAGTGATGCTCGTCCATGCCGGGAACTTCGTAGCCGAGGGCGGCGGAAAAATCTTCTTCGTTGCCGAGCATGACGTCGACGTGAGGAGCGATGCGGCGGTTTACTTCCTGCGCTTGTTTTTTCCCGCCCAGAGATTTCCAGAGGGAGGCGCGATAGTTCAGATCGTAGGAGACGATGACGCCATGGCGCTTGGCGGATTGCATGGCTTCGATGGCGACGTCCGGCGTGGTGGAGGAAAGCGCGCAGAAGATGCCGCCGGAGTGAAACCAGCGGGCGCCTTGCTTGCCGAAGATTTGGTCCCAATCGATGTCGCCTTTTTTCAGGTTGGAGACGGCGGTGTGGCCGCGATCGTAGGAGCCGAGGGCGGCGCGCACGCCGAAACCGCGCTCGGTGAAATTGAGTCCGTTGCGCGCGGCGCGGCCGACGCCATCGTGCTCGACCCAGCGGATGAGGGATTGGTCGACGCCGCCCTGGTAGACGAGATCCTGCAGCAGGCGGCCGACGGGATCGTCTGCGAAGGCGGTGACCACGGCAGTGTCCAAGCCGAAGCAGCGTTTGAGTCCGCGCGCGACGTTGTATTCGCCGCCGCCTTCGCAAACTTCGAAGGAGCGCGTGGTAGCGATGCGCTTTTCGCCGGGATCGAAGCGAACCATGATTTCGCCGAGGCTGACGAGGTCCCAGCGGCATTGCTGTTTCGGTTTGATCTGCAGCGTCACAGGGCGTCTCTCAAGTGATTTTGGCGGGCTCCAGTTTAGGCGCCAGGATGTGAATCAGGAATAGCGCGATGAGGTACGCGCTTCCGGCCATTACGAATGGAATCATGTAGCTGCCGGTCCATTGCAAGACGTGGCCAACGACTTCGGCGATGAGCATGCCACCGATGGCACCGGCCATGCCGCCGATGCCGACCACGGAGCCGACGGCCCGCGCGGGAAACATATCTGAGGTCAGAGTGTAGAGATTCGCGGAAAAGCCCTGATGCGCGGCGGCGGCGAGGCCGACTACGAAAACCGCGGCCCAAAGGCTTTCGATTCGATACGCAAAAATGATGGGAGTGGCGCAGAGGGCGCAAACGAGCATGGTGAGTTTACGTGCGGCATTGACGCTCGTGCCACGACGAATCAGGCGAGAAGAGAGCCAGCCGCCGGCGACGCTGCCGACGTCCGAGATCAAATAGATGACCGCGATGGGAGGACCGATTTTCGTGAGCACCAGATTATGTTGGCGTTGCAAAAAGTCGGGCACCCAGAAGAGATAGAACCACCAGATGGGATCGGTGAGAAATTTGCCGACGACGAAGGTGTAGGTTTGGCGGTGCGGGAGCAGAGCGGACCACTTGATTTTCCCGACGGATTCGGAAGGATCCGAGCGGATGTACTCGAGCTCGGCTGTGGATACTCGCGGATGCTCGTGCGGTTTGCGGTACAGCAGAAGCCAGAATATGAGCCAGACAAATCCGAGCGCGCCGGTAAAAAGAAAGGTGGAGCGCCAGCCCCAGAGCGAAGCCATCCATGGCGCTAGGAGCGGAGTAACGATGGCGCCGACGCTGGTGCCAGCGTTGAAGATGCCGGTGGCCAGGGCGCGCTCCTTTTTGGGGAACCATTCGGCAACGCTTTTGATGCTGGCGGGGAAGACGCCGGCTTCGCCGAAACCTAGGGCGAAACGGGCGGCGGCAAAACTGACGAAGGAGCCCGCAGCGGCGTGCGCCATAGAGGCGAGGCTCCAGAAAGTCATGGCCACCGCGTAACCCGCGCGGGTACCGAAGCGATCGATGAGGCGTCCGACGAGCAGCATGCCGGCCGCATAGGCGATCTGGAAGTAAGAAACGAGATGGCCGTACTGGATGTCGTTCCAGCCAAAGTCGTGCTGCAGGGTGGTCTTCAGAACGCCGAGCAACTGGCGATCCATGTAATTTTTTGTGACGCCGAAGAGAAGGAGGGCGCAGATCACCCAACGGAAATTGCCCACGCGCGTCAACGACGATGCGGCGGCAAGGTCGCCCGCTTGCACCGAGCGGAGGCTCGGTGCCAAGGCGCTGGGCGGAGGAATAGGGGGCGCGGGATCCATTTTGCAGAAGCTGACTATAGAAACGGGCTGGAGTTCTGTCAAACCGCAAAGTTGAGGCGAAGAGTCAGCTCCTCGCTTCGCTCGGACTGGGACGCGCTAAAGCTCACCCCTACAACTTTTCGGCAATGCCCACAACCTTCTACCAGCTGTGCATGGTTCCGTCGAGCTTGCGATTGATGGGCAGGTAGGCGCGGCGGTACGGATAGTTGGAGGCGAGATGCTCATCGATGTCCACGCCGAGGCCGGGGGCGTCGCCGGGATGCATCATTCCGTCGGCGAAGGTGTAGGAATGCGAAAAGACGCGATCGGTTTCAGCGGAGTGGTGCATGTATTCCTGAATGCCGAAATTGTGGACGCTGAGATCGAAATGCAGAGCGGCGGCCATGCAGACAGGACTCATATCGGTGGCGCCGTGACAGCCGGTGCGGACCTGATACATCTCAGCTAGGCTGGCGATTTTTCGCAGATGGGAGATTCCGCCGGCGTGCACTACGGCGGTACGGATGTAATCGATGAGCTGCTCTTGAATGAGCTGCTGACAATCGTAGATGGAGTTGAAGACTTCGCCGACGGCGAGCGGCGTGGTGGTGTGGCGGCGAATCAGACGAAAACTTTCTTGCAGCTCGGCGGGCGTGGGATCTTCGAGCCAGAAAAGATGATAGGGCTCTAGCTCTTTGCCGAGGCGGGCGGCTTCGATGGGCGTGAGGCGGTGATGCGCGTCGTGCAGGAGGTGGAGGTCGGAGCCGAATTCTTTGCGCAGGCGTTCGAACAGGCGGGGGACGAAATTGAGGTAGAGCTCGGAGCTCCAGGCGTCTTCGGCTGGCGCGTCTTTTTCTGCTGGCTCGTAAAACATTTTGCCGCGGCCGACACCGTACGTGCTTTCGAGGCCAGGGATGCCGCTTTGCGCGCGAATGGCTTTGTAGCCAAGCTTGGCATAGTCGGCAACGGCCGCGACGGTGGCATCGATGTCCTTTCCATTAGCGTGGCCGTAAACCATGACGGCCTCGCGGGAGGCACCGCCGAGCAGTTGATAGACGGGAACGTTGAGCGATTTGCCCTTAATGTCCCAGAGCGCGGTATCGACGGCGGAGACAGAGGCCATGGTAACGGGGCCGCGGCGCCAATACGCGCCTTTGTAAAGATATTGCCAAGTGTCCTCGATGCGGCGTGCGTCGCGGCCGATGAGAAGCGGAATGACGTGATCGGAGAGATAGCTGGCGACGGCGAGTTCGCGGCCGTTGAGCGTGGCGTCGCCGAGGCCGTGGACGCCGTCTTCGGTGGTGATTTTTAGCGTTACGAAGTTTCGGCCTGGGCTGCAGATGATTACTTTGGCGTCGGTAATGCGCATTTCGGATTCGGTCCTCTACGTGAGATTTTTTTTACGGTCAAGCTCAAACAGCATTGCGCGGGCGTTCGCGCCGCACGAAATCGGTATCCTGCAACGGTTCGGATTCGCAATCGATGGCAATGGTAGTGACCGGATGATCCGGCGCATCGTTCGGCAAGCCTGTGAAGCGCACGCGGAATCGATCCTGCTGGAATTTAACCTGCTGACCGCTGGCGAGGAGGCGCGCGGATTTTACTCCGGTCTTTAGGCCCGAGAGCGAGACCGTTTCTCCGGGCCAAAAATAAACGTGCATGTAGAGAGTGTTTCCCTTGCGCGTGAAGCCTGCGTAGTTCGAACGGTGCGGCTGGCAGCGGTCTTGCGTGTGGATGGATTCGGCATTGCGCGAGGTCCATTGCCCGACCTCTTGCAAGACGCGCACGGACTCTTCGGGAATAGAGCCGTCCGGCTTGGGGCCAATATTGAGCAGATAATTTCCGGCGTCGTGCGCGCAAGAGACGAGGTTGCGCACGATCGTCTTTGGAGTTTTCCAGGCGTCATCCGCGTGATGATATCCCCAACTTTCATTCAGCGTCATACAGGATTCCCAGGCGCGGCCGGGTTGGTCGGCGACAATCTTCTGCTCGGGCGTCGAAAAATCTCCTGGGAGCGCGTTGCGATTGTTCACGATAATGTCGGGCTGAAGATCGAACACCATTTTATTCATGCGCTCGGATTCCCAGCCGCGGGCATCGAGCGGCCAGGAAACGTCGTACCAAAGCACATCCACTTTTCCGTAATTGGTCAGCAGTTCGCGGATCAGCCCGTGCGTGTAATCGACGAAGTGCTTGCGAGCGTCTTCGTTCGCGGCACAACGCGCGCCATCGGGATGGTGCCAATCCATCAAAGAATAGTAGAAGCCGAAGCGCAATCCTTCGGCGCGGGCCGCTTCGGCGTATTCACGGACTAGATCGCGGCCGGGGCCTTGTTTTGGGGCGCAGTAGTTGGTGAGCTTGGTGTCGAAATTGCAAAAACCTTCGTGATGCTTCGAAGTCATCACCATGTACTTCTGCCCTGCTTGTTTGGCGAGCTTGGCCCAGGCGCGCGCGGCATTGGGCTGCGGCTGGAAACGTTTGGCGAGTGGCTCGTAATCGCTTACGGGAATGCCCTCGTTTTCCATCACCCATTCGTGGCGGCCGAGCACGCTGTACAGGCCCCAGTGGATGAACATGCCGAATCGCGCTTCGTGCCACCATTGCATGCGGCGAGCACGGTCGGCGTCTTCCGCGTCGGAGCTTTTTTGTACTTGCGGCTGCGCGGGAGCTGCACCTGTTTTCGGGGAAGCGGCCAGGGTGAGCAGAGACGCTCCGGTGCCCACCAGCCAATCGCGGCGCGGGATGCCGTTCGGTTTCATGAGCAGCGATCCTCCTGTGGTAATTGCAATGCGCTTACGGTCCCAGCTTGAAAATTCGTTCCATCAGCAGCCACTTTTCGCCCGGTTTGGCCTGTTGCAGCGGCTTCTGAAACGTCGACATCAGTTCTTCCCATTCGCGGACTTCGGGATTTGCGCTATCTGCTTTGGCTTTGGCGTCGAAGGAAAACCGCTCGTCCACTTCCATCACCATGAACATGCGCGTTCCGAGTAAATAAATTTCCAGGTCGACGATGCCGGCGTCTTTAATGCTGCTGGTAATTTCCGGCCAGACTTTTTGGTGATGACGGCGATACTCTGCAATCAGCGCCGGGTCATCTTTGAGATCGAGAGTGAGGCAATATCGTTTGTTCATCGCAATGTTTCACAAGTCAGATGGCATTGCAAATCACGTTTTCATGTCAGGGCGCGGTCGAGATGGACGTAGCCGCCGTCCACCAGCACGTGCTGGCCAGTTACGTGGCTGGCCTGCGCCGACATGAGAAAAAGCACCATCGCAGCGATTTCGTCAGGCTCGGTCATGCGATTGCCCAGCGGAATTTTCGCCGCGACGTGCTTAAGTTTTTCCTCAGGGTCCGGAAAAGTGCCGAGCCATTGTTTATAGAGCGGGGTCATCACTTCCGCGGGGAGCAGCGCGTTGACCCGAATGCCATAGGGGAGCAATTCGGCGGCCCACTCCCGCGTGAGCGCAAGAATCGCGCCTTTAGCCGCGGCATAGCCGGAGGTGCCGCCCTGTCCGGTGATGGCCACTTTGGACGCGATATTGATGATGCAGCCCTGGGATTTCTTCAAAGCAGGCAGAGAGTAATGGGCCATGTTGTAGTAGTGGTGAAGATTGAGCTCCAAGGAGCGTAGAAATTTTTCGGGATTACCTCGCTCGAGGCCGGCGTTGTCGTTAATGCCGGCATTGTTTACGAGCACGTCGAGTCGCCCGAAGTCGCGCAGCGTTCCCTCGATCGCGGCAATGCAGTTTGCGGCCGGCAACAGATCGGCGCAAATCAACCCGCAGGACGCGCCAGACTTCCGCAGGTCCGTTTGCAAGTGCTTCCCGGCTTCGCCGTCCTTGTCCACCAAGACAGGAATGGCACCCTCGCGCGCACAACCGCGGGCGATGGCTGCGCCGATGCCTTTGGCGCCTCCGGTGATCACAACTACTTTGTCCTTAAGCTGCAAGTCCATGTTGCGCCGTTTTCAGTCGGTAAAAACGAGCGGCGTTGCCGCCAAAAATCCTTTCCCGGTCGGCCAAAGAGTATCCCTTCACGTAGTCCTCGAGGATCTGTTTCCCCTGACGATACGTTGCGGCCAGCAAACATACTGGCCAATCGGAGCCAAACATCAAGCGGTCCGCACCGAAAGCATCGAAGACCACGTCGAGGTACGGCTTGAAATCATCGGCCTTCCAGTGCTTCCAATCCGCTTCCGTGACGAGACCTGACACTTTGCAGAACACATTTTTGTTTTGCGCGATGTCTCGCATCTGCGCGGCCCAGGGTGCGGTCTTCCCAGACTTGATCTCCGGCTTGGCGATGTGATCGACGACGAAACGCTGCTCGGTGAGCCGGGCTGCGAGTTCCATCGCCGCAGGCAATTGCTTCGGATAGATGAGAATGTCGTAGGTGAAATCAAAAGCACGCAACTGCGCGACGGCCTTGACGAAGTTTTCCCGCGCGAGAAAGCGATCGTCTGGCTCCGCCTGCGCGATGTGGCGGAAGCCGCGCAACTTTGGGAATTGCGAAAGCTGTTCGAGGCGTTCTCCGACGCGAGGCGATAAGAGATCCACCCAACCGACGACCCCGGCGACGCAGTTATTCTTTTCCGCAAGGTCGAGTAGAAACATCGTTTCGTTTTCGGATTGATCGGCTTGCACGGCGATGGAGGCGTCGATACCGTTCGCGGCCAATTCCGCGGCGAGATGCTCAGGCAGGAAGTCTCGCTTCAGTCCGGCCATGGACTCGGTGATCCATGCATCACGCACGGAATCATAGCGCCAAAAATGCTGGTGCGAATCAATCTTCATCTAAAGATCCGCTCGTCGGGAACGCGCGCTTTCGTTCATCCACGGAGGTTGAAAAATCCTCCGTCGATTGGATAATCCGTTCCGGTAATGAACGCCGCCTCATCCGAGCAAAGGAAAAGAGCGAGCGCAGCGACTTCTTCGGGCTCGCCCATACGGCCGATGGGCTGCGACGCGGATAGTTTTTGAAACATCTCTTGCTCGCGGCCGGGATAGTTCTTTCGCAGGTAGCCGTCGACGAACGGAGTGTGCACGCGCGCCGGCGAAATGCAGTTGCAGCGGATTTTGTGCGCCAGATAATCCTTAGCCACGGAATAGGTCATGGCCACCACCGCGCCCTTGCTCATGGAATATGCGAAGCGATCGGCAAGCGCCGCGGTGCCGGCGATGGACGCCATGTTCAGGATGACGCCGCCGCCCTGCGACTTCATGTGCCCAATCGCGGCATAGATGCAGTTGTAGACGCCCTTTACGTTAATGCGGAAAAGGCGGTCGAAGTCGGCCTCGGTCGTGGTTTCGACGGTGCCGACGTGCGAGACACCCGCATTGTTCACGAGAATGTCGAAGCGTCCTTGCCGCGCCAACTTGTCGAAGGCTTCCTTGGCGTTCGCCTGATCAGAAACGTCGCACGCATAGGCCTTGGCATTCCCGCCAGACGCTGCAATTTCCCGAGCCGCAGCATCGGCGGCCTTCTCGTCGAGATCGAGGATGCGCACCGCCGCGCCTTGCTGTGCGAAGCGCTGCGCGATGGCGCGGCCGATTCCGCTGGCCGCGCCGGTGATGACGGCGACTTTGCCGTCGAGCCGAAAAGCATCGCGATGTTGCGGGACGCCGCTCAGAGAGAGACTCCTCGCTTCCACGGGATAAAATCATTTTGCCCTAGCAGCTCTGCCTTTGTGCGTAGCTCGCCGCTCGCCACTTGGATGACGCGCTCCAAAATGTTTTCGCCCATCTGGTCGATAGTGATTTCACCGGAAATGATGCCTCCCGCGTCGATATCGATGATGTCCGGCATGCGGCGGGCCAAGTCTGAGTTCGTGGACAATTTAATGACCGGCGCGATGGGATTGCCGGTGGGCGTGCCGAGCCCGGTGGTGAACAAGACCACGTTCGCGCCCGCGCCAACCTGCGCGGTGACACACTCGACGTCATTGCCGGGCGTGCATTGCAAATTCAGGCCGGGTTCCGAGGAATATTCCGGATAGTCGAGGACTCCGGTGACCGGCGAAGTGCCGCCTTTCTTTGCCGCGCCCGCCGATTTCATGGCGTCGGTGAGCAGCCCGTCACGAATGTTTCCAGGCGAAGGGTTCATCTCGAATCCGGAGCGCACGGCCTTCGCGCGCGCCGCATAGTCACTCATCAAGTGGATGAAGCGGTCGGAAACGCTCGCGCTCACGCAACGATTAATCAATTCCTGTTCGACGCCACACAGCTCCGGAAATTCCGAAAGAATTCCCCGGCCGCCGAGGACAGCCAGGATATCTGCGACGTGACCGACTGCGGGATTGGCGGAAATTCCGGAGAATCCATCGGAACCGCCGCATTTCAGGCCAACGCAGAGGTGCGATAAGGGCGCGGGCCGGCGCTGAGCTTTGTCGGCTTCGACCAAGCCGAGGAACGTGTCGCGAATCGCTTGCGAGATCATGGCCGCTTCGGAGGCGCTCTTTTGCTGCTCGAAAACCAGAAGCGGCTTGCGGAAGTTTGGATCGCGGCGCTTGATTTCTTCCTGCAGGATAGCCACCTGCGCGTGCTGGCACCCGAGGCTCAAAACCGTGGCGCCTGCAACGTTCGGATGGTGAATGTAGCCGGCTAGCAGCGAGCACAGATTTGCAGAGTCCTCATGCGTGCCGCCGCAGCCGCCTTCGTGGGTCAGGAATTTTATGCCGTCGACGTTGCGAAATACTCTAGCGGCAACCTCTGGGGGTTTGTTTTCGGTGAACGAAACGCTGCGAAGGTCCTGGCTCTTGCCCTCTCGATACAGGCGCACCATTTCCGCAACCTGGCGGCGATAGATCTGTGGTAAAGCAAAGCCGAGCTCTTCCTCAAAGGCTTGCTTCAAAACGGCTAGATTCCGGTTTTCGCAGAACACTAGCGGAAGAACGACCCAATAGTTGCGCGTGCCAACCAGCCCATCCGCCCTTTGGTACCCAAGAAATGTTTTCTCTCGCCAACGAGAAACATCGGGCGGCGACCAGCGCGGGGCCGAATCTCGGTCGTGAAACGGGGCGGCGGCGTGGCGGAGATTGCGGGTCGAAAGGAGGTCGCCGCGCCGGAGCGGTTCGGCGGCGCGACCGACGAGCACGCCGTACATCGTGACTTCGCCACCCGCCGGGAGCTCCTCGGTGACAAACTTATGCTTTGCGGGAACGTCAGAGAGCAGCACATACTCGCTGCCCGCAAACTTCACGGCTTCGCCTTTACGCAGATCCGCCAACGCTACGAGAGCGTTGTCTCTCGGATCAAGCCGCAAGACGCGGCGCTGTGTTGCTCCATTTCCTGACATGCGGTCCGATTCTATACCATGCTGGTTTTTCGTTCAGCGTTCGCAATTCGTCTCACCTAGGCTTGGTTGACCCGTACACTCACCGTGCGAAGAATCCAAAGCACCAGGCGGAGATAAGAAGACAGGTAAACATCAGCGTCGTGACGACGCCGAACTTCAGGCGAAGCCGACCATCGGGATACAGCCTCTCGTATTCGCGATGCAGCCGTTGGTATTTGGAAAAGTACCAGCCTAGCGCTGTAAACTGCTCCCGTTCTGAAAGCTTTTCGTTTACTTTGTCCATCATCTCGAAGTTTATAAGACTCGCAACTACGCCAAAAACCGAGACACAAGCTAACGCAACGATTCCAACTGTGACACGAGGTGTCATTCGCGTTCCCAAATTCGACGCACGCCACTATTCCTGGCGCACGGTGTTCGTCAGCGTTCCGATTTTTTCGATGGTGATACTCACTACGTCGCCGTCCTTGAGCCACAGCGGCGGTTTCTGCGCCATGCCCACTCCGTGCGGCGTGCCGGTAAAGATGGCAGTGCCCGGCAGCAGCGTCGTGCTCTGGCTCAGGAATTCGATGAGCGCGGGAACGTCGCGTACCATGTCGCGGGTGTTGCCGTCCTGCATCACGCGGCCGTTCACCGTGGTCTGGATGGCCAGGCCGTTGGGATCAGGGATGGAAGCCGGAGTCACCAGGCAGGGACCGATGGGCGCGAAGGTGTCAAAGCTTTTCCCGCGGCACCATTGGCTGCCGCCTTTTTTTAACTGCCAGTCGCGGGCGCTCACGTCGTTGCCGCAGGTGTAGCCGGCAACGTACTCGAGAGCGTGTTCGCGGCTCACGTCTTTGCAGGCCTTTCCGATGATGACGACCAGCTCGCCTTCGTAGTCGAGCTCGGCCGTCCCCGCACGCGTGGGAATCGCAATGGGCGCGCCGGGATCTTGCAGTGTGTTCGCGCCTTTCGCAAACAGCACGGGATAATCGCCGGAGCTCATGCCCACTTCGGCTGCATGCTGGCGATAGTTCTGCCCAATGCACCAAATCATGACCGGGACTACCGGAGCCAGGATTTTTACAATGCTCGCCGACTCCTGGGTGACGCGATTATTGCCGAAGGGATCGCCTTCCATTCGCAAGTGCGCGCCGCCGGGTTGCTCCGCGGCATACTGGATTTTTGAAGAATGATCGAGATATCGGATTAGTTTCATATTTAGAAGTTGGCCTCAATGACTGGAGGAACGCGGAGATTGCGGAATGGTTTCCGGGCGAGCCGCGGCTCGGCGGCTGAGTATAAACATCATCGCGCCGAAAATTAAGAGGACCACTCCCCAATAGAGGTTCACGTTGATGCCAAGCGATTGCTGGTACAGCGAAGGATCGCTCAGGGCACCGTAAGCGACGAGGGTCAATCCCAGCAACAGAAACAAAATTCCGAGCGGCAAGCGAATGTCGATTCCCACGTAACTCTCCTACCAAAAGATGATATTCAGCAAGACGGTACCGGCCAGGGCCATGATCGCGAGCGAAGCCGGCCGCGCATACCACGCGAGCGGCTCTTCTTCAGGCTTCGGCGTGAGCGAATAGACCAGACCGACGAGCTTGCTCTCTTCCGGGGCGCGGGTGATCAGGCTCACGATGATGGTGACCACGAAGCAGGTGCTCCACGCGTAAATCGCGGTCCAGAAATTCTGCGCCATTTCGCTCGGATACGTGTGCGTTACGGCGAGCCATCCGCCCTTGATGCCGAAAACGGCACCGGCGGGAAGCGTCAGGCCGTGATGAATGGCCGCCGCGGCAGTTCCCGCGAGCAGGCCGGTGAAGGCCGCGTGCCCCGTCGTGCGTTTCCAGAACATGCCGAGCAAAAAGGTGGCAAAGAGCGGCGCATTCACGAAGGCGAAGACGAGCTGCAGCATGTCCATAATATTGTTGAAGCGATTGGCCATGTAGGCCGCGGCGATGGAAAAGGCTATGCCAAAGACGGTGGACGCGCGGCCCATCCAAAGATAGTGCGCGTCGGTGGCGCCGGGCCGGATGTAGGACTGATAGATATCGTACGTCCAGACCGTGTTGAAGGCGGTTACGTTGCCGGCCATGCCGGACATGAAGCTGGCGAGCAGCGCGGTGAGTCCGAGGCCGAGCATCCCGGGCGGGAAATAATGCAGCAGCATGCTGGGCACGGCGAGATCGTAGTCAAGCTGCGGCTTGCCGTCTTTGTCGAGCATGGGCTGGCCGGAGGTTGCGTCGACCTTCAGAGGGATGATGCCTTTCCCGGGCGGCTCCGCGCTCACAACCACGCGCGCGTGCGGAGGTATAGCGGGTTGTGTCGGCAGCGCGATGGCAATCAAGCCCGGTAGGATGACCAGGAAGGGGAACAGCATTTTGGGGAATGCGCCGATGAGTGGCGTACGCCTGGCTGCGCTCATGGATTTTGCAGCCATGGCGCGCTGCACGACGAGAAAATCCGTACACCAGTAGCCGAAGGAGAGCACGAAGCCCAAGCCCATCACCAGGCCGAACCATTCGACCCCGAGGCGGTTGGTGTTCGCGTAGCGCAGTCCTGCCCACGAGTGCGTGTAACTTGGGCCAAGCGCGGCTTTCAATCCCGACCAGCCGCCGACATTTTTCAATCCTAAATAGCTGAGTGGCAGAAATCCGGCGACGATGAGAAAAAATTGCAGCACTTCATTGTAAATGGCGCTCGATAAGCCGCCGAGAAACGTGTAGACGAGCACGACGATGGCCGAAATTATTATCGCGAAATCGAAAATCCAGGCCCTATTGAGCCCCAGGCGCTGAAAGACGCCATCAAATACATGCAGCGTCTGAATCAGCTTGGCGATGGCGTACATCGAGATGCCGGAGGAGAAAATCGGCATGATGGCGAAGGAAATTGCGTTGAGGCCGCGCGGTTTTTCGTCGAAGCGCAAACGCAAGTATTCGGGCACGGAGCGCGCGCGCGAGCCGTAGTAAAACGGCATCATGAAGATGCCCACGAAGACCATCGCGGGAATCGCGCCGATCCAATAAAAATGCGAGGTGGCGATTCCGTACTTCGCTCCGGAAGCGCCCATGCCGATAACTTCCTGCGCGCCAAGGTTCGCGGACATAAATGCGAGCCCGCAGACCCATGCGGGAATCGCACGGCCGGCGAGAAAAAAATCCGTGCTGGTCTTCATGGAGCCCTTCAGCGCCACGCCGATGCCCAGCACGAATGCGAAATATAAGCCCAGAATTAGCCAGTCAATTCCCGTCATCCTGAGTGGCTCCTTCCATCCGCTCGGTCTGCAATTTCGATGAGGGACACGATTCGCAAAAAATCGACGATTACGAAGCTCGGAGCGTACATGAGAGGAGAGGGCTGCCGCAAGCATTTGTCCTGCAACAGGTTTGCTAAAGTTCCCGTCAAGATTTTTTGGTTTGACAAAAGCGCCTGTCCCCTTTTATGTTCGGTGTTGTTCAAAAACTCGTTTCAGCCCGGTTCTAACCACGCAGTGATTTCTGATTTCAGGATTCGACCATGCCATACAAACTGACGGTGAATGGACGGCCCGCCACGGTAGACGCTCCCGCGGACATGCCGCTCCTGTGGGTGATTCGCGATGTGTTGAATCTTCGCGGCACAAAGTACGGCTGCGGGATGGGCCTGTGCGGCGCTTGTACCGTACACATTGGCGGGCGCGCTGTGCGCTCGTGCCAGACGCCGGTGTCTGCCGCGGACAACGCCAAGATCACCACGATCGAAGGCCTCTCGACTGACGGCTCGCATCCGGTACAGGTTGCGTGGGCCCAGCTTGATGTGCCTCAGTGCGGCTACTGCCAGGCTGGACAGATGATGTCCGCGGTTGCGCTGTTGGCCAAAACTCCTAAGCCAACGGACCAAGATATCGACGCGGCGATGAATGGAAACATCTGCCGCTGCGGAACCTACATCCGCATTCGTCAGGCAATTCACAAGGCCGCTTCCTTGGCCGCGAATCAGCCGACGCGCCGTGCGAGTGCCGGTAGTGCGTCAGGTTTGGAGTAAGGAGGCGCATATGGCAACCGCAACTATTCCCAATACGATCGGGCGCCGCTCCTTTCTTCGCGTGAGTGCAATCGCGGGCGGCGGCTTGCTTCTCTCCGCATACATCGATCCAAAAGTTTTCGGGCAAGCGCCGCAGGGTCCGCCGCCGGCCAATCTAGTTCCCAATGCCTTCATCCGCATCGCACCGGACGGGATCGTCACCATCACCGCCAAGAATCCTGAAATCGGCCAGGGCATCAAGACGATGCTGCCGATGCTCATCGCGGAAGAGCTCGATGTCGATTGGAAAGATGTGCGCACCGAACAGGCCGATGTCGATTACGCGAAATACGGAGGGCAAGTCGCGGGAGGCAGCACCGCCACGCCGAACAATTGGGAGCCAATGCGCCGCATTGGCGCCGCGGGCCGCCAGATGCTGGTCAGCGCCGCCGCGCAGACGTGGAGCGTCCCGGAATCGGAATGCACAACCTCCGCAGGTCGCGTGCATCACCAGTCCACGAAGCGTTCCGTTGGGTATGGCGCGCTTGCCGCGAAGGCTGCGACGTTGCCGCCGCCTGATCTGCAAACCGTGCACTTGAAAGATCCCAAGGATTACAAAATCATCGGCAAGTCCACGCCGCAAGTGGACAACGCCGCAATTTTGACCGGCAAGCCTCTCTTCGGAATCGATTTCACAGTGCCCGGCATGCTTTGGGCCGTGTTTGAGAAGTGCCCGGTCTTCGCCGGCAGGGTCATTAGCGCAAACACCGATGAGATCAAAGCGATGCCGGGTATCCGGCATGCGTTTGTCGTCGAAGGCGGCAACGACCTGACTGGATTGCTCTGCGGCGTCGCCATTGTTGCGGATAGTTGGTGGCAAGCGCGCACCGCGCGGCAAAAATTGCAGGTGAAATGGGACGAGGGCAAGACCGCGCAGCAGAGCAGCGAAGGATTCGCGCGTCGCGCCGAGGAGCTCTCCAAGCAGCCGCCCGCGCGTTCTCTTCGCAAGGACGGCGACGCGGAAGCAGCGTTGCAAAACGCGCCGAAGGTTGTCGAGGCGTACTACTCCTATCCATTCATCGCGCACGCGCCCCTCGAGCCGCAAAACTGCACCGCGCACTATCAGGATGGGAAGCTCGAAATGTGGGTGCCGAGCCAGACGCCGCAGCGCGGCCTCAGCCAAGTTGCTAAAACGCTTGGCATCAGCGAAAAGGACATCACCATTCACCTCACGCGCATGGGAGGAGGATTCGGCCGGCGCCTCACCAACGACTACATGATCGAAGGTGCGTGGATTTCCAAAGTCATCGGCGCGCCCGTAAAGCTGCTCTGGACCCGCGAAGACGACATGCGCCACGATTTTTACCGGCCCGCGGGCTATCACTCTCTGAAAGCCGGTATCGACGCTTCCGGCAACCTGGTGGCCTGGCGCAATCATTTCATTTCGTTTGGCGAGGGCGAGCGCTTCGCGTCCGCTGCCGGCATTTCTCCCGACGAATTTCCCGCGCGCTTCGTTCCGAACTTCGCGATGCACAACACCCTGATGCCTACCGGCGTGCCGACCGGCGCGATGCGCGCTCCCGGCAGCAACGGCATCGCCTTCGTGATGCAATCGTTCATCGATGAACTCGCGCACGCTGCAGGCAAGGATCCCGTGCAATTCCGGCTGGCCCTGCTCAGCGCGACGCCGCTTGCGTTCACTCCGCCGGAAGGCGCCGCTCCCGGTGGGCCGCCGCCTCTATTACTCAATGCGCAGCGTATGCGCGGGGTGCTCGAACTCGTCGCCGAGAAATCCGGCTGGGGCTCGCGCAAGCTGCCAAAAGACACCGCCCTGGGCGTGGCTTTCCATTTCAGCCACCGCGGACACTTTGCGGAAGTCGCCGAAGTCCGCCTCGACCCGGGCAACAAAATCCGCGTCAACAAAGTGTGGGTCGCCGGTGACGTCGGCAGCCAAATCATCAATCCGAGCGGCGCGCTCAACGAAGTGCAAGGTTCGGTGATCGAAGGGCTCAGCCACCTGATGGGCTATGAGATCACCATCGATCGCGGCCGCGCGGTGCAAAGCAATTTCCACGAATACCCGCCGGTGGGTTTGACGCAAGCCCCGCCGGAAATCGAAGTCCACTTCCTCAAGACGGACAATTCGCCGACGGGACTTGGCGAGCCCGCATTGCCGCCCGTGTTGCCTGCGGTGTGCAACGCTCTCTTCACACTGACCGGCAAGCGCATCCGCACGCTGCCTCTTGCAAAGCAGGGCTACTCCTGGGCCTAAGCCCACCCACCGAACAACGGCATCTTGAAGTGGCGCTGCTCGCCCGCTCTCACAACTAGACTCATTAGAGATCTTCCCGCCACGATGCGCTCGATGTCATCTTGTGGGATACTCCCGCTGCTCGCCCAGCCCCAGATGACGCCAGCACAAATCCAACCAACCGCGCAAGCACGGAAGATCCCGCGCCGCCGCTGGGGCATCGCCCTGCTCCTCGGCTTCGGCGTGCTGGTGAACTATTTCGACCGCGTAAACCTCTCCGTATCACGGGACGCACTGCAAAACGCGTTCGGGATTTCCGCCGTGATGTTCGGCTACCTGTCCAGCGCCTATAATTGGCCGTACGCGCTCCTTCAACTCCCTTCCGGGCTGTTGCTCGATCGTTTCGGTGTCCGGCGCGTCGGAATCGTCAGTACGGTTATTTGGAGCGTGGCCTCATTCGCTGCTGCCATTTCGAGCGGCATCGGCGGCTTGTTTGCCGCGCGATTTCTCTTGGGCATCGGCGAGGCCCCGACGTTCCCCGCCTATGCGAAAGCCACCGGTTACTGGTTTCCCAAGGACGAACGCAGCTTGGCAACCGCGATGTTCGACTCCGCGGCGAAATTCTCTTCAGCCATCGGAATACCGGTGCTGGGTCTCGTGTTGCTGCGTTTTGGATGGCGTTGGAATTTTGCCGCGACCGGCCTGATCAGCATTCTCTTTCTCGCGTTTTTCTACGCTTTCTATCGCAATCCAAGCGAAGACAAACTCCTCTCCGGCGCCGAGCGCGAGTACGTCGCTCGCGGTGGAGCACAACCGGAGGATCGCGCGCGCGCGGCCAAGGGCGCGCCTCTTGCTTATTTGCTTCGGCAGCAAAGAGTCTGGGGACTCGCTCTGGGCTTTGCGTCCTACAACTACAGCTTCTATCTGCTGCTTACCTGGCTGCCGAGCTACCTGTCTACCGTTCATCACGTCGATCTACTTCATTCGGCCCTCTACACGAGTGTTCCCTGGCTCATTGCGACCGTGATGGATTTGGCCGTTGGCGGATGGCTTGTTGATGCGCTCATTCAGCATGGCTGGAATCCGGTGCGCGTTCGTCAAGTTGTGCTGATCGGAGGGACGGCCTTGGGACTGGGCGTCCTGGGCGCGGCAAATGCAGACAGCGCGGCTAGCGCTCTATTCTGGATCAGTGTTGCGCTGGGAGGCTTGTCAGCGGCATCCCCGGTGGGATGGTCGATTCCCTCGCTAATCGCTCCGAAAGAAAGCGTCGGCACGGTTGGAGGAATCCTGAATTTTTGCAATCAGCTCGCCGGAATAGCAGCTCCGATTGCGACCGGTTACGTGGTGCAAGCCACGCACTCTTTTTTCTGGGCCTTTGCTGCGGCAGGCATTTTCCTGCTGATCGGAATTGCCGGCTACGTTTTTCTCTTGGGATCGATGGAGCCGGTGCCGGAGCCAGCATAAAGACGCATGCAACTATTCTCACCAGCCACAAAAAGGAAAGGGGAGCACGCGTGCGGCTCCCCCTCTCGGCGTTCGGACTAGGAGTGGACTAGAACAGCAGCCGCAACGCGAACTGCCCGAAGCGGCGCTCATCATGGTTAACTCCCGTAACGTTGTTAGTTCCCAGCCCGCCTTTAAGTGCGGTGACGGTGATCGGTAAAGGTGCATTGGTTACTTGTGCGGCAAAATTGGCGGCGTCCAGGTTCGTTTGCAGAATGTAGAAGTTGTGGTGGTTGAAGATATCGAACCCTTCGGCGCGGAATTCCAGCCGGAATCGCTCGGTGAGCGCAAAGGACTTTACAACCGCAGCGTCGAGATTCCAAGCGCCGGGACCGCGGAACATATTCCTGCCCGTCATGTTGGCGGGATACGGACCGAAGTCCGAGATGCCCAGCACTGGATTGAACGGCGTCTCGTTAGCCGCGGGCAACGTCAGAACAGTGAATTGGTTAGGCCCGACGTTTTGTGGCGCATGTGTCTCGGTGCTCGTTATCGGAGTGGACGGCACAAAGCGGGGAATGCCATTTCCAGTGCCCGCATTGAGCGAATGAGTGGTATCGAATACGGAGAATGGCGTCCCCGTGCGGGCAATAAAGATGCCCACGAGAGTCCAGCCGCCCAATGCCTGGCGCTTCCAGTCCCTTCCGCTCTTAAAATACGGAATTTCATAGATTGGAGCCACCACCAAGCGATGGCGGATGTCGAAATCCGAACTCCCCCAGTCAAGCCGCGAATTCCGGGGATCCAGGTATCCAAGGTTTCCGATGCCATTCGAGGCTCCCTGCGTGCTATCTGAGAAAGTCGA
>Ga0137415_10002095_pt1 | contig 19805 bp, 16 predicted proteins | sample CZODoug3_1_1_16f_FD_183082 | JGI IMG/M metagenome (GOLD analysis project Ga0137415, IMG submission 183082) | Vadose zone soil fungal communities from Angelo Coast Range Reserve, California, USA - CZODoug3_1_1_16fungal (Hybrid Assembly) | ecosystem: Environmental > Terrestrial > Soil > Vadose...
AGTCGAACACGAAGAATGCATTGTCTTTGCGAAGATGATTGCGGCCGCAGTCGATGCCGTTAACGAAGCGCGTAAGTGAGTTGTTCACGCTGCAGGGTGCTCCGGTTCCGTCGCCAAGAGAGTTATCGGTCTGCGGTTCAGCGGAGTGCTGCTGGATGCGGAAATTGCCTTTAAAACCGAAGGGCAGATCGCCGAGGCCAAAGGCGTTGAACTTGTGCGCCTCATCGCGATCCGAGAGAGAATATTCTGCCTTGAGGTCGTAAAGATTGGCGTAACGGAAGGTAAACGGATCGCGCTCATTGGAGTCGTCGTCGCGGTCTTTTGAGTAGGTGTACTGCACATCGAACTGGAAGTGACGCGTAAAGCGTTTGCGCACACCAAAAGTGATGCCGCGATAGAGCGACTTGGCGTTGCTGATGGTATTAGTTACGGCGCCAAGGCTGATGGTTTTGGTTGGGGAGCTAAGCGTGGTGAACGGCGCGTTGCCGGCGTAGGTTACGGTGTCCGCATTGACAGCAGGAATGACTATAGGCCCAACGTTGGGATTGAGGAAGCGCGTCAGATGCACGCCCTTCGAGTCGGAGAAGTCGACGAAGACAACGAAATCCTGGAAGAGCTGCTGCTCGTAACCGACGTTGAACGCATAGATGCGGGGATTGTGATAGTTCCTGTCAAAGACGGTGACGCCCGCGCCATCACAACCGGTCGAAAGACAAGGGGCGAAGGGAAGAATACCGGGATAGGTCGGATTGCCGAATCCCGAGAATTCCGTGAGGGTCTGTTGCTGCACGCCATTCGTAGTAATGGCGCCGACCTGAGTCAACATGTTTTGCCGTGCGTTGAAAATCCCGGCACTGCCACGCAGGACAGACCTGCCGGCACCAAGAATGTCATAGGCAAAGCCGACACGCGGCTGAAACTGCGTCTTCTGATTGGGAATATAACCAGTCGAAGGAAAATTTGGATCCGAGAGGTACTGCCCGTAGGCCGTCCGCGAGGGAGCGATCACCGGATCGGGAAAGAACTGCGCCTCCCAGCGTAGACCGTAGTTGAGAGTCAGCCGGGACAACGCCTGCCAAGTGTCCTGAATATAGACCGCTGGTTCGTGGTTGGCGATATTGGAGTAGCCCGCCTGCTGGACTGTCTGGCCTGTCTGCGTAGGTGCATCCTGCAGGTAGAGGAGAAGCGGACTGGAACTGGTCGTTCCCTCTGGACAAGACGTTGTCGAAACGTAGGAGCCGTCCGAACATGACAGTGTGTCCGGGCCATAGCCGTTACCTGCGCTTGCCGGCGTGGCGTAGTGCAGGAAACCGCTGGCGCTGCCGAAGATGTAGCGGCCCAGAGCAAACCCGTCGAAGATCTGCACGTTGTGGCTGTAAAGATACTCGCCGCCAAATTTGATCGTATGTTTGCCGGCGATGATAGAAAAATTGTCCTTGAAGTGAAGATGGTAGAAGGTCTCGCTGGCACCCGGTCCCAGGAAAAACGGCTGGCCGAACCGGAACGACGGGAAGAATCCAATGCCGGTATCAGGCACCGCGCTACCGTTGATCGCAGACCGCGGACGCGTCTCGTGCCCGAAGGTCATGTGCGCCTCATTCAGGCGGCGCTCGTTCAGTGTTGAAACCAGGTTGAAGTTGAGTGTCTGGATGTGGGCCGGGCCTTCTACGCCGTTAGCTGTCGTACCATACGTGGCAACGTCGAAGGTCTGATTGGGATTTCTCGAATAGTCGAAGTTATACGAGCCGAAGAACTGGTTCTTCGGATTGATGGTGTAGTCCACGCGGCCAAAGAAGGCCCCATTATGGATCACGTGATCGACCGACTGTCCCTCATCTTCGTTGAAGTTGGCTTTGTAGAAGTTGATGAGCACCTGGCGCTGGCAATCGCCGTTGGCGTCGATCTGCGCGTCGGTAATATTCCCGCCGAAGGCCGGATTGCTAACCGCGCAATTGCCGGACCCCAGAGCTTTGGCGTTATAGGCGCTCAGGTTGGCCCGCGCCAGATTTTCGTCGATACCCTCGGCCGCTCCAAAGTAGAAGAGCTTGTCCTTGATGATGTGGCCGCCAGCGCTGCCGCCGAACTGCTCGCGATGGAAGTCTGTCAGCGGAGTGCCATCGGAAGTATTGCCCGTCAGCGCCTCAAGTCGTTGGTAGTGGAAGAGGCTTCCGTGAAAATCATTGGTGCCGGACTTGGTGATGACATTCACAATACCGCCACCGGTCCGTCCAAACTCAGCGTTCGCGCCGGTGGCCACAATCTGAAACTCCTTCACAGCTTCGAGAGTGATATCGACCGCGGCGCGCTGGCCGCCAGACTGCTCGCCAAAGAAGCCGTTGTTATAGTCGCCGCCATCGAGGCTGATGTTGTTATAGATGCCGCGCTGTCCGTTGATATTGATCTCATCGCCATCAGGCCCCTGCGAAATACTGACGCCGGGCGTCAGGGTAAGCAGATCTTCGAATTTACGGCCGAGAACGGGCGTGGTCGCAATACTCTGTTCGGCCAGCGTCGAGGTTGAAGAAGTGGTGACTAGATCCAGCAATGGGGCTGAGGTGACGATGATGGAAGAGCTTGTCCCGGCAACTTGGAGCGTCAGCCTGAGCGTTGTGGTGCGGCCCACCGTAAGCGTCAGATTTTCCTGAATGGTGTTTGCGAATCCGGGCTTCGATATCTTGACGACATAACGCCCCGGCTTGAGCGAGAGGAACTGGAAATGCCCCGATCCATCCGTGACCGTCGTCTGCGCTACGGCAGTGTCGACCTCATCTGCCTCAACCGCGGCGTCAGGAATAACCGCCCCGCCCGCGTCGATGACATCCCCTTGAATGCTGCCGTTTATCGCCTGCACTTGGGCAGGCAGAATCGCTGACCCGATCCCGAACACTAGGATCACGAAAAAAGAAAGGTTCCTGGCAAAAATCGTCATCTTGGACTCCTAAAGGAAAGCTCCAGCACAAAAAAGATGCAGCGTAAAACAACATCCTGGTGCGGTTCCAATGCGATGCGACCGCGCGCTCATGAGCAGCTGTGATCCTCGACTGCTGGAGATAACCGGCGTGGCTATGCGACGGCATTTCCCAGAACAAGTGCGGGATGGGGGATCAGAGCGGTTCCTTCAAACGGCTACGGAGCTGCTTTGATTGGTGAAGACATTAACACGCCAGCAACAAAAAGTGGAAAAAATTGAGATAGGACCCGGAACTCGCATGAAGGATGACGAGGTGGGTCGGGTTGCAGACGAACCCGTTCTGTTTCAAACCGCAATCAGGTATTGCAGTGAGCATTCGGGTCTTTAACGAAGCTCAAAGCAGGCGAGAAGGTGAAGGCGCCATTGCCATTGCCCAGCATGACCTCAAATGTATTCCCATCATCGTCGCCATACACTACAGCCAGGTCGGGGATACCGTCATGGTTGAAATCCGCTGTGACTACGTGAGGAACCGTTCCCGGCATCCGCAGAGGAAAGGACGACATCCGCCGGAATGCGCCCTTGCCGATGCCAAAAAGCACCGTCACTGTGCTCGCGCGCCAGTCGGAGACGGCCACGTCCGGAATGCCATCGTGGTTGAAATCAGCCACTGCAATCGACACGACCGAGTCGAGGTGGGCTATGTCGCCGGCAGGGACCAGGTTGCCCGTCCCGTCACCAAGGAACAACATCAGTGTCCCGTTATCGTCTCCTACGATCAGGTCTGCAATGCCGTCTCCGTTGAAGTCGCCTGCGACGATGGAACGGGGAGCATGGCCCAATACCGGACTGGAGGCCATCCGTTTGAAGGTGCCATCTGCCTGCCCCAGCGACACCGTCAGAAGGCCCTGCCCGGAGTAGCCTCCGCCAGGCAATGTCGCTTCTGCAATATCGGCGATGCCGTCCCTGTTGAAGTCACTCACTGCTATAAGACGAGAAGCTTTCTCGGGAGCGTCATCGTCAGCAGCCCACGCGTGGACCGGCGCAAACACAGCAAACACAAAGACAGCCACAAGAATGGCGGTCAATGCGTTCGCTCTGCAGGCGGTACGGAGCATCAAGTTTCCTCGTGAAGTAAAGACTAACGCCTGCGCCGGGAACTGTGCCAGCTGTTCAGTAATCGGCCGGGTCAAACCGGACTTGGCGGTCTTCACCAAAGCCATGAATCTAAAGACGCGCAGAACACGCGTTCAGGTACGCGCATGCAAGGAAGATCATTTCCTGCCGCGTGGTATCGAATTGTTTTTCAGAAGCACTCGATTCCAGCAGTCTTCGGCTGACCCCAACCATCACGCCCTGGAGCATCGAAGCGACGAGTTGTGGATCGGTCGTAAGCTGCTCCCTCGCGGTCTTCAACATGGCCACAATCGCCCTGTTGGACCTGACTCCCATTTCCTGCACGATCTTTGCTCCATCTATATCGGAGCTTACCGTGTAGAGGGCGACACTTGTCTTCGGATCCCGCATCTTGGCTTCGAGGAATGCCGTTATGAGGGCGGTAGCCATTTGATCGAGAGAATGCCCCTTTTGCTCGTGACAGGCTAGGTCTACGGCTTCCGTAATCTCATCCATGTGGCGTTTCAATGCCGCTTTCAGGAGGGCGCTCTTGTTGGGAAAGTACTGATATAGGGTTCCAACCGAGACACCGGCTCGCGACGCCACCTTTGTCGTAGTCAGCCGCTCCTTCCCTACGTTGAGCAAAACCTGAGTAGTGGCTTCGAGAATCGCGTCCACGCTCGCAGCCGAACGGGCTTGCATTGGCGATTTACGGGGTTCCAAGATAGCTTGAGAGCGCTGGGGCAAATGCGAACTCCTAACCTGAAGCTTCCTTCATCTAACCACACGTAAGCACGGTTACCACAAGTGACCAGCAAGAGGAGAGATAGAATGACGACTCAAACAACGGCACAGATAGACCTCGGCGGCAGCTTCACGCTCCCCGGAACCTCCATGACCCTGAATCGCATGGGTTATGGCGCCATGCAGCTTGCCGGTCCGCAGGTGTGGGGACCGCCGCGTGATGTGGATGGCGCGATTGCCGTACTGCGAGAGGCAGTTGCGTCCGGCGTGAATCACATCGATACCAGCGATTTTTACGGTCCGCACGTGACCAATCAGCTTATCAAGCAGGCGCTCCATCCTTATCCGGATGGCCTGGTGATCGTCACCAAGCTGGGCGCTCGCCGGGGTGAAGACAAGTCCTGGCTTCATGCTCTTTCGCGTCAGGAACTGATCGATGGCGTTCATGACAATCTCCGCAATCTCGGGCTGGACAGTCTTGATGTAGTCAATCTTCGGGTTGGAGGAATCTCGGAGCCAACAGAGGGGTCCATCGAAGAACCGCTGACCGTGCTTGCCGAGCTCAAGCGTCAGGGACTGATTCGACATATCGGATTGAGTAACGTCACTCCAAAGCAGTTGGCGGAAGCTCAGGCCATTACAGAGATTGTCTGTATCCAGAACATGTACAACGTGGCACATAGGACCGACGACGGCTTCATCCACGACCTCGCCGTGCAAGGCATAGCCTATATGCCATTCTTCCCGCTGGGAGGATTCACTCCGTTGCAGTCGTCCACGCTGGACGCAACAGCCGCCGCCCTCGATGCCACTCCAATGCAGGTTGCGCTCGCCTGGCTCCTTCAGCGCTCGCCCAACATCCTGCTGATTCCCGGCACGTCTTCCGTCGGACATCTTCGTGAGAATCTCAAGGCCGCAATGCTGCGCCTCCCTTCCGAAGTAATCGCGGATCTTGACTCAATCGGTGGAGGCCCCAGGCAATAATCATGCCTGGGGCCTTTACGCTCAGTCAGTGGTAATGAGAAACTGCTTGGTTTGCGTCCTGTAAGCTATGCAGAACGTATTTCTCTGCAGGAGTGAAGCATGCTTCTCAAAGGTCCGCTGGCTGTTCTTATATCTTTCACGATGGTGCTGCTCCCTTCGAGCGTGCTCGCTCAGGGAGCAGTACCAATGGACCCGGACCGTGCGGAGGACTCTTACGCCATCTATTCGCAGATTATTCCCGTGGACGAATTCAAAAGCTGGGGAGCAGAACACAATCAACTGTGGCTGATTAAAGACACAACAGTAAGCCAGGAAAATTCCTCAGCCGATATCGAAAAATGTCTCTATGCACCGCCGGAGGACACCAGTGCCTTCGAACAGGTTCTAAGTGATTTCAAACAGCATAGCAATGAGCGTGTTTCGTTGAAGAGAGAGTTCCATCTAGAACGACCATATCTGCTCCTGGACGAGCAGGGCGAGAAAGACTACTGGATGTCGAAGGAAAAAGATGCTGCCACGCAACACGCTGATCTGGTGAAGAAGTTTAAGGGCGCTCCGGGGATTATCAGCGTGAGCGAGGTCTACTTCAATTTTGACAAGACCCTGGCCGCCGTCTGGATATGGGGTATGTGCGGAAGCCTCTGCGGACAGGGTTATTGGGTCGCTTTGAAAAAGATAGATGGGCACTGGGTAAAACAGAATTGGTCGAGCTGCATGGTGATGTCTTAGCGCTTACCCCGCTCCCGCTGCAATTCCCGGTAAGCTTCGCTCTTGGAAATCCCTCGCTCTCGCGCAATCCGCTTCAAGGCGTCCATCTCATTCAGGCCATCGCTCTTCGCCAGCTCGGCAATACGCTCGGTCAAACGAACCGCAGTTCCCACTTCGATATCTGATCGAGGCTGAGCATCGATCAGCAGAACCATCTCTCCACGCACTCGATCCCGCGAAGCAAGCTGCTCTCGAACTGCCATCACTGTCTCTCGCAAAAACTCCTCGTGCAGCTTGGTGATCTCACGAGCGACCACAACACGGCAGCCAGCGCCCCAGACCGCTTCCACATCGGCAAGCGTTTCCAGAATCCGGTGCGGAGCTTCGTAGATCACCAGCGTTGTTGCCATTTTCACTGCAGAGGCTGTTTCTTCTAAAGCCGTCCGGCGAGCACCCGGTTTAGAAGGCAGGAAGCCCAGATACAGAAACCGTTCTGCCCCAAGCCCGGAAGCCACGAGTGCGCTGAGAGCGGCATTCGCACCCGGAATCGGATAGATTGCGATTCCAGCCTCAATTGCCGCTGCTGCCAGATGCATTCCCGGATCGGATATTCCCGGCATGCCCGCGTCGGAGACGACAGCAATACGCCCCCCGGCTTTCAATGCCTCTACCAGCTCCGTAGTGCGTTCAATCTCATTGTGCTCATGGCAACTGATCGTAGGAGTGGTGATGCCGAAGTGATTCAGGAGTTTCTGGGTCTGCCGGGTGTCCTCGCAGGCGATGCGATCGACAGACTTGAGAACTCGCAGTGCACGCAGGGTGATGTCTTCGAGGTTTCCGATGGGTGTGCCGACAAGATATAACCCCGGAGCAAGCGGCGCTTCAGGCATGAATCTCCGTTAACCTCGCTGCTCAAGCCGCCGATGTTCTGCTAACAGCCCCATGCTGCTGCTCAGATTCTGCCAGGTCACGATGCCGATAATGCGTCCGTCTTCCGCCACTGGAACCAGGGCCATGCGGCCTGTTCCAATCCGCCGGATCATCAGCCCGAGCGAGTCATCGGGTTGCGCAACCTGGAAGCCACGCGACATGATCGACTGCACGTAGCCGTTGCCATCGCTACGCAGAGCCTGCACAATGCTTTGTTTTGAGACGACACCGACGAGGTTAGCGCCGCGCACAACCGGGAAGTCATCTTGCAGGCTATGAATGGCCTTGAAGAGAGCATCGGAAAGTGTGTCCGAAGGCGATAAGGTGGAGAAGTCGGTGAGCATCACGTCCTTCATACGAACCGTTTCCACGACAGACTGGAACATCACGCCCTGGTCTTCAAGTTGCGCGCCGATGAAGATGAAAAATCCGCCCAGGATGAGCCACTGACTCATCCCTGCTGCAAGGTGCGTATTGGGCAGAGCCAGTAGCGCAAGCCCAGCGACTACGGCACCCAGGCCAAGCAACTGACCCAATCCCGAAACAGCGCGCGTTGCCTGAGCTGCGCCACGTATCCGTGTGAAATAGCTCTTCAATACACGGCCTGCATCGAGTGGATACGCGGGAAGGAAGTGAAGCACACCAAGGATTGCATTCAACCAGACGAAGGAACGCATCAGGTGCGTTGGTGTAACCAAAGGGCTTGCGACGATTGGCACCTGCGTAGTGGCGCCTGCGATAAGTGCCGCTACAACGCCTCCAAAGGTAAAGTTTGCCAACGGGCCAGTGACTGCGAGCCCAATCTGTACCGAGCCCTCATTGGCTCGTTCGGCGCCTTCCGGCGTGACATAAGAGAAGAGTCCGGCGATCGGTAGCAGGAGGATGCTTCGCACCTGCAGGCCGTGATATGCCGCTACCAGCAGCCGCGCCACTTCGCGCACCATTACGGCGGCCAGAATCAGCAGCCATAGAAAGATGCCGCGCCATGCGGATAGCCCGGCCAGGTTTGTCGAAAGAATGCAGAAAGCCAGCAACAGCAAAAAGAAGGCATGAATGCGCAGATCCACCCCAAACCATCGTCCCAGCGGAAATGACCACGCGCGCATCGTTCTTCGTCCTGACCTTTCGTCTAGCTCTGTCTATTGTAGAGGGTCGACGTTAAATTGCATGCCTCTTCCTTGTTACGATGAACATCCATGCGTGTGATTGCAGGTAAATTCCGTTCGCGCCTACTCTCCGCGCCTCGTGGGATGGACACGCGTCCAACAAGTGACCGACTGCGTGAAACGTTATTCAACGTGCTTGCTCCACGCATCGAAGGCGCAGTTGTCGCGGATCTTTATGCCGGCTCAGGAGCCATCGGCATCGAAGCGCTGAGCCGGGGTGCCAGCGAGGTCATCTTCGTCGAACGGGCTGAACCGGTACTGAAGGCCATCCGTAGCAATCTCGCATCGCTCGGCATCAAAGGCGGCTATGCGCTTGAAGCCCGCGCTGTGCATGCAGCATTGAAACGGCTTTGTGAGCAGGGAAGAACGATGAACATCGTAATCCTCGATCCACCCTATGCAGACGAGAACGAATACACGCAAACGTTAAGTCTTCTCGGAGGCGAGTGCTCAAACCTGCTGACAGCAGAAGCAATCGTCATCGTCGAGCACATCAAGAAGCTGGAACTGGCAGAAGAGTACGGAAAGCTGCATCGCCATCGAGCGCTGAAGCAGGGAGATGCGGCGTTGAGCTTTTACCAAGTGAGGGGAGACTAGTGGATTCCGCCTGAATGCTCGCCTGTTTTTAGATCGACTGTAAAAGGAACCTCTTGATCGGTTATCAAATCCCAACCCAGTCCGTGAAGCGTATTGCCAGAGATATCGAGAATCTGCACACCTTCCCACGAAAGCCGTGCAGTCTGCCATACCTGCCCACCTACACCCCAGGCGAGCAGGGAATGATGTCCCGCAAAAAGCAGCAACTGCTGTTCAGCCAGAGCACGCACCTCCAGCACAGGACGATAAGCAATCTGCTCGAACTTCTGCGGATTTGTCGTATCGACCAAATACGCATATCCACCAGCAACGGCGCATATCCATCCAGGATCAGGACAGCTCCAGATACCAGTGGGTGCAGAGGGATCGGCAAATCCTAACGCGAAAGTTCCGAGGAAAACATCGGAACCTTCAGGCCGCACTATGACTTCGAGCGCACCGCGTTCCACCTCTTCCGCCTCGCGCGGATAGGCAAAGCTGCGAGGCGGCAGGATCAGCGGCCTGTGTGGAAGGATTTCCGCTGTCCACGTGTGCGGGAAGGAGAGGTCAAGCGTTGGCATTAGACCTTCAGGAATTGCTCAACTCGTTCACGAACGCTCAACACATGCACAGGTAAATCCAGCTTGCTGCCTTCTTCCATGATTGGGATCAGCTTGTCGAACTCTGGTCCTGCGTGTGCCCCGGTCAGAGCGATGCGTATGGGATGGAAGAGATCTTTACCTTTAGCGCCGGTTTCAGTTTTGATCTCGTTCATCCACGCCTTGAACTGCTCTGGTGTTACAGGGCTGCTTGAGCTGCTAACACGGTGGGCAAAGGCTGTCAGGACCTTCTGCGACGTTTCTGAGGAGAGCAGTCCAGCATTCTCCTCATTGGCGCGCGCAGTCTCGGTATCAAAATTGAAGATGAAGGATGCTTTCTCCGGCAATTGCTCCAGACGGTCAGCCGATGGCAGAAAGATAAATAGCAGTTTCTGAAACCATGCGGCGACTTCTGCTGTTGCCGTCTCGGGCAGCCAGCCCTTTGCTGCGAAATAAGGTGCTGCGAGAGCCACCAGCCGCAGAGGCTCTGCTTGTTTGATGTAATGCCGGTTCAGCCAGTACAGCTTGTCCCAATCGAAGACTGCGGACGAGGCTGTCACACGCTCCAGTTTGAACTCATGCGTCAACTCTTCGAGCGTGAAGGTCTCGCGCGTGCCGCCCTCTGCGCCCCAGCCGAGCAGAGCCAGATAATTCACCAGCGCTTCGGGCAGGATTCCCATCTCGCGGAAGCTTGCGACTGAAGTTGCTCCGTGCCGCTTGGAGAGGCGCTCGCGATCGCTGCCCAGGATCGTCGACAGATGCGCGAACTCGGGTACTTTCCAGCCGAAGGCTTCGTAGATCGCCACCTGCTTTGGTGTATTCGAGATGTGGTCGTCGCCGCGAATCACATGGGTGATCTCCATCAGCGCGTCGTCTACTGTGACGACGTAGTTGTAGACCGGCATGCCGCTTGACCGCACCAGAATGAAGTCGCTGACTGCATCCTGCGGGAACTCGACTTCACCACGCACAAGGTCATGAAAGTGCAGCGGATGATCGGGAATCCTGAGCCGCACTGCGAACGGCTCGCCCGCTTTCACGCGTGCATCAGAGTCTACCTGGGCAATTGAACGGCACTTGCCGGAGTACACCTGCGGGCGATGTTCTTCCTGTGCTAGCTTCCGCTCGGCTTCCAGCTCTTCATTCGTGCAGAAGCAACGATATGCCTCGCCTTCGGCTAATAGCTGATCCGTATGCTGGCGGTAAATTTCAAGGCGTTCCGATTGCCGGTAGGGTCCGTGCGGCCCACCTGTTTCCGGGCCTTCATCCCAGTTCAATCCCAACCAGCGCAGGTCTTCTATCAGTTGCGTTTCGTGCCGTGCTTCGCTGCGGTCGAGGTCTGTATCTTCGATGCGCAGCAGAAAATCTCCGCCCGTATGCCGGGCAAACAGCCAGTTATAGAGCGCCGTACGGGCATTGCCAACGTGCAATAGTCCAGTCGGCGAGGGCGCGAATCGAACGCGCGTCTTCGTTGCGTGCATAGATATCTTGATGGTACCAAGTCAGAACCGCCCTGCGCGGGCGGCGGTTTTTGCCAGACGAGCAATGCGTTACAACAAACCCCATCCAAAGTTGGATGGGGTTTGCTGTAGCAGGTGATAGCACCAGCAGATGATGTACCTCTGATTCAGGGATGGTAAAGAAATCGAAATGCCCCGTAGGCCGCCGCTATGCAGCCGATGCTGACTGTGATCACACGACTGAGTGCCATGTTTTCAGTTGTCGAAGGATGAGCTTGTCCCGACGCGTATTTTGCGCCGTTGCTAAAACCAGTCTTACCCAACAAACCAAAGAGGATTAAGGCGATTCCCCCGATGATGCAAAGCAGATGTGCCATAACCATTGGCCCCCGGCTGGCTCATCTGTTCGCTTGCTCATCACAATGACAGGTGGCCTGTTCCGGCTCACAATGTACCACTTCAGAGATACGAGGCGCTGCATCTCTTTTCTTGAAGTTTTCAGGAAGTGAATCTCAATCTTTCCATCAGTTGCGCCTACTTGAAGTGCTCCCAGCCTCCAGCTTCGACTTCCACCAGTTTTCCGTTGTGCTGGCGTATGGCAATCAGCGGTTGCCGGGGCTTTTTCTGCAGCATCAGGCCGATGGGGTGGATGCTGATTCCACCAATGGTTTGTGGAATGCGCGCTCTTCGTGCTGCGGTGAAGAGCAACTCGTAGTCTTCGCCACCATGGAGTGCGAGGGCCATCGCTGAGGGGACCCAGCCATCGCGCTCTGCATGGACAGCCAGCGAGTGAAGCGGTATCGCTGCCGCATCGAGCTCTGCAGCCAGTCCCGAAGCCTCGCAAATGTGGCTGAGATCGGTCGAGAGGCCATCGCTGATATCGATGGCAGCATGCGCCCATTTCTGAGCCGTTAACTTCCGCCCCACGGCAAGCCGCGGTTGTGGATACAGATGCGGATGTCTGCCAGCAGCGTGTACGAGATTGAGAAACTGAGACGGATCGCGTCCCAGCGCCAGCAATTCCGCCGCTGCTCCTCCCAGGGCTCCGGTTACATAGATCACGTCGCCCGCTCTCGCTCCCGAGCGCAATAACGCTTGCCCGCGCGCCACTTGCCCCAATAAGATGATATCTGCGGCTGCCAGGCCTGCTTGTTTCTGACCGAGCTTGTCGAACTTAGGTGATTGCGCGGTATCACCGCCTGCCAGCGGCACGCGTGCATGATCGGCCAGAGCCAGCAGCCCGTCCAAAAACCTATCTACCCAACCAGGCCCATTTTCGCTTGTGGTGAATTCAGGTGGCACAGAAAGCGACAGAAATGCGGCGAGCGGCTTCGCGCCCATCGCTGCCAGATCGCTCAATCCGCGCGCAAGACACCGGTGCCCAACGGATTCTGGTGTGTGCCAATCGCGCCGGAAATGTACCTGTTCAAGAGAGAGGTCGGTGGTAACGACAATCTCCATTCCCGGTGTAGGGCGCAGTACGGCTGCATCATCGCCAATACCGATACGCATGGCTCGTCCGTGTCGCCCTGCGCGTGCGCGAATGGCGGCGATGAGCGTGCGTTCACTTACAGCACTGCCAGCTATGTGCTTCGATTTCTTTTGGGAGGTGCCCATGAGACAGCATCGTCAGCATACAGCGAAAGGCTTCAGTGCGTACAAGGAGCTCATTTGTTAAGAGTGTTGCACCATAACATGTGCAAATTGTGATGCTTAGGAGGGCGTATAAAAGGCGTATATGAAGAGCTTATCTATAAGAATTGCAGGTAAACTTAGATTGACCCTGTCCCGTCAACCTGTTAGGGTGACAATGAATTCGCAGGGATATCAATACAAATTAAGAATGCCTGAACTGCCCGCGAAGATGTCTGGCGTCAGAAGGAATTTTAAGCAGTATTGCCTTCCCCAATGAGTGAGATGGATTTGCGCAAACGTTACTACATCATTTTTGTCGCGCGTGAAAAAGACGGGCGCTTGCGCAAGATCCCCGTACCACTGCACTACGCATATGTCTTTGTAGCTGCAGCCATTGTGGGCGCGTTCACTATCACGGGCATGGCCGGCTCTTACAGCCGCATGTTACTCAAGACTGCCAGTTTCAATCAGATCCGCTCCCAGCGCGAAGCGCTGCAGAAGGATTATCAGCAGTTAGAGCATGTAGCTCAGGAGAAGGAAATCCAGGCTGCTTCGCTTGGATCACTCGCCAGCGAAGTGACAGCCCTCTATGGTCTTCGCCAGGCTAAGCCGGTGAAAGCGGAAGCGCCTGTCCCGGCAACACAGGCAACGGAAGGCGATAGTTTCAGCGAGCAGGCATACGCTCAATCCCTGGATCAGCTTTACTCGTTGCGTAGAACGGCATTGTCAGGACGCATCTCTCGCGCGTTTGAGGTGGGAGCGAATCCTCTTTCCAATGGATTAGATTTGGGCAGCATTATGGATGCCCCGTCACTCTGGCCAGTTACTGGGCCCGTTACGAGTTCATTTGGTGAGCGCCAAGATCCATTCAACGGAGAAGGCGCATTTCACTCCGGAATCGATATTTCTTCCAGCTTCGGAGATCCGATTCATGCCGCCGCGGATGGCACGGTCGAGATGGCCGGTATGGGAACAGGCTATGGCCGCGAAGTCGTGATCGATCATGGTCATGGAATTCAAACCGTTTACGGTCACATGTCGGGGTTTGCGGTCACTGCTGGTCAACAGGTGAAACGTGGACAGATTATCGGCTACGTGGGCATGAGCGGACGCGCCACCGCTCCGCATCTGCACTATGAGGTCCGTATCCGCAATACGCCAGTCAATCCTCACAAGTATCTTCGCGAGACGATGCAACAGTTTGCGAGCACGTCCGGCACCGGGTCAACCATTGGTGGAAGTTGATCTTCATCAAGCAGGCGTTGTAATTCGGCGCGGTTTCCCGCAGTACCCATCCCATTCATAGTGAAGTACATAACTTTGTAGTTAATCGATATTCGTCCAATCGTTATAGAAATTCATCAATAACTTGTTTACCAATTCGCTTGCTCAGGACTATCCTTCCCGGCGCAAGGGAATCATGGCCTCCAACCCCCCTTGCTGGAGAGTCCGATGAAGATAGTTTCAGCAGTGATGCACACCCGCGTGGTCAAAGCTTTGGCTTTGACCATTGTTCTTTCTGCTGCCTTTAGTGGAAAGTCTTTTGCCGCAACTGACTGGAGTGCCATTCAAGGCGCGCTCAATGCTACCGGAAATGTATTCCCCGGCAATGTGCTGCGTTTTGAACTTGTAAGGCAAGATCTGAGCGTCACCTGGAACGGTGCAGCCATTCCGACGAACCAGGTATCAGCGGTCGCAAATGGCTTCATCAGTTTTAAGCCAGTCTATGGCGACCACTTTTTCGTGGATGGAGCGTTGCCGGCTCTTGAGACTGAGCTGCCCGCTCTTCAAACCGCTCTTCGTCAAAACACGCACATTCACATCACCGCTGTAGTCAATCATGCAACGCTTGAAACACCAAAGCTATTGTGGGTGCACTTCGAAGCAATTACCAGAGACGGCGCAGGATTGGCGACTGATCTGGCGACGGCTTTGGCGACAATTCATAGCCCGCAACTCCATATACTGGCTGTCATTGGGACGAACACCGTTTTCGATCCCAGTATTCTCCCGCCAAAATTTCTGAAGCTATTTGAAGAAGGCACCGTCGAGCAATTGAACAGTACGTTTGCTTTCTATCTGCCTCGTCCCGATGAAAAACATCTCTCTGTCGACAATGTGAAGGGACAAGCTGCTCTGGGAGTGGGGCATAGCTTCTACATTAAATTTCCCTTTTCTGGTGGCACCGATGTCACTTTGAACCTTGAGCTAGCTGTTCGTTCGGCTGAAATTCAAGATGTAGAAGACACGTTGCGCGCTGGTGGATTTACAGTCACGGCGCAGAACAGCCATTTCCTGAATGACAATCCTCACCTGTATTTCATTCACGCCTATGGTTCAGGCGATGGTTTCACGCTCGGCAATACGCTGTATAACGCAATTCAGATCATTCAGGCGTATGCAGATATTGAAAACGGTCATGGCCACGATCATGATGATTGATCCATGTATTCCAAAAGAAGGCCGCCAAACTGGCGGCCTTCTGGTTTTGCGCCGAAGGCGCATTCGCCTGAACGGCTAGTTCCCGGTGTAGCTTACATGCCAGATGGAACCCGATCCGTCATCGGTTATAAAAAGCGATCCATCGTTTGCGACTGTGACACCTACCGGACGTCCCCAGACGTGGCCGTCGGCAGTGGTGAAACCGGTGAGGAAGTCTTCATACTCTCCGGTGGCTTTGCCATTTTTCATCGGCACGCGAATGACTTCATATCCGGCACGGTTCGCTTTGTTCCACGAGCCGTGTTCCGCGGCGAAGGCATCGCCCTTGTACTCGGCTGGCAGTTGCGAACCTTCGTAGAAGGTCATCTCCAGCGAAGCGAAGTGCGGCTGCAAAAGTACGTCAGGCGTAATTACCTTGGCCTGCAACTCGGGATGCTTGCCTACATGACGCGGGTCCTGCACGCCTCCCTTGTCGCCGCCCATGTAATACCAGGGCCAGCCGTAGAAGCCGCCTTCCTGCACATGCGTGATGTAGTCGGGGACGAGGTTATCGCCGAGCCTATCGCGCTCGTTGGTCGAACACCAGAGCTGGCCGGTGGTGGGATTGATTGCCTCGCCGACACAGTTGCGGATGCCGGAGGCATAGACCTTCACAAACTTGCCCGCAGGTGTGAATTCCAGCACATCGGCGCGATGAAACTCTTCGGGGTGCGTGTCCTTGTCATCGACATTTGAGTGAGAACCGACGGAGACGAACATGCGCTTGCCGTCTTTGGAGAAGACGATGTCGCGAGTCCAGTGCCCGCCGCCGCGCAGACGGCCGCCGCCCGGCAGTTCGGCTAGTTTTTCAGGGGCGGCGCTGGCCTTCAGATCGCCGACTTTGTAGGGGAAACGCACGACGCCGTCCGTGTTACCGACATAAATCCATTTTGGATTCGGCCCGGCAGGATAGAACGCGAGACCGAATGGAAGGTTCAGGTTCTCAGCGAAAGTTTCCGCCTGCTTCGGTTTTCCACTGGCATCGACGCCACGAAAAACCATGACCTTTCCGATTTCACTGAGCACGACGAAGAGATCGCCATTGGGGGCGGTGCGAATGAGGCGAGGGCGATCTATGCCGGAAGCATATCGCTCAACCTTGAAGCCTTCCGGGGCCTTTGGCCAAGCGTCCTCCGGTTTAGGGGAAACTGGCGGGCCGTTATCCACGCTTTCGGTCGCGAAAGGCGCGGGCAGATCCGCCGTGGTCAGCTTTCGGCGCACGCCGGGCGATTCTTTCGAGTAGTCGGTGAATGCGGCTTGACCAGTCAAAACGGTTTTCGAAGCGGGCCCATCGGCGTGCAGGGGCATGACTGAGAGTGTGAGCGCTGCAAAGGCTCCTGCTGCCGCGGCGCGCCAGGCAATACGTGGGAATTGACTCTGCATGTTTTCTCCAAACGATGCTTTGGGTTGAGTGTGGTTATAAGTGAATGAGTATTATAGGCAACGTTTTCCAGCAGATTTCTATTGTGACGCAAAAGACCATCGCGAAGACTCTTTTACTTTGAGGCTTTCCCAGATAGTGGTACATCGTTCATCGATGCCTGCGGTCTGACCAGTTTCTCGAGAAGCGCAGGCGGAACGGTTGCTGTCATTACGGTCCGGTTTTTGCGCTGGTCTATCTTTGTGCTGTTCAGCAGCGCCAGTGTGTCCTGGTCGATCGTATTGGCCGGTGTTGCACTTCCAGCTGTTCGCACGAAATTGAGAATTGTCTCAAGCGATTCCTTGGAGGCAGCTGCCGCCGTTTCCGAGGGAGCAATCTCCTCAACACGCAGATGGAGCGATCTTCCCAGCCAGACTACAGATGCGACGAATGTTGCGTCTACTGGCAGCGGCAAGGAGACCCCCAGAACAGTCAAGTCTCGATTTCCATCGCTGAGAGGCAGTCCAATCTGCCCAATCCCCCATGCCGCGGAGAGCAGCGGTATATCGGAATAGTGCTCGGATAACAAGGACGAGCCAGAAAAGGGCAGCGCCGCAGTGCGGTAGCGGTCAAGCATGGAATGAATCTGCTCTGAAGTGGGTGCATTACTCACCGCCACCATGTCGTAGCCAATCAGCGCTACGCGCACGGTGCGGCCATCACTGGACAGGCTATAGATCACGTGGCCGGCATAGTTCTCCTGCGACGTGGCCGCGCCTTCAAGATAATGGGCCAGCCTGCGCCCGTCGAAATGTCCAGAGAATACCTCTGAAAACGCCACAACCCCATTCGGCCCATTGGGGTTTGGCATGCGGTGCAGGGCAAAGGCAACCTCATCCAGGTCGCGCTCGAACTCGATGCCCGTCGCATCGATGAACTGCTGATACTCAGGGCTATGGTCTACCGGATGCTGATCGAAATGGGTGGCAACACGCAAAGGTCGCAGATTGAGGTAGACGATGCCATCCGACTCAGGCAGCAGACGCGCAGCTTCCGGCGGCGCTTTTTTGCGGAGATAAATAGCTCCTGCGAGGAGCAGCAGAACGACAACGACAATCGCAATAGTGATCTTGGTGCGCCGGTGCTTGCGGAGGATCATGAATGTGGAACAGTCTAGCCTGCCCTCTATCATCTCACCTCGCCCTTCCGCTGCGGAATTTTGGCGGCAATTTGCAAGGGCCGTTCTGGTTTTATGTGAAAACTGTCTTCCAGTGAAATAAACTCGCAGGGAACGCTCCGGTGTGCATTGCAGCACGGCTTTTCGTGTGCTAATCTCCTATTCTGTACCCCCTAATTGTTGACGCCTCGGTGTGTCTGGAATCAGTAGGGTATGAAGTTGTTCGGGCTGGCGTAGCTCAGCTGGTAGAGCTCCTGATTTGTAATCAGGCGGTCGGGGGTTCAAGTCCCTTCGCCAGCTCCAGACTTTCCGGCATGGAACAGACGTGAGCAGGGTAGTCGGTCGCTCTCCGCAACGTAATTCCTCTGACCAGCGTATTGGAATTTTTAACCGGATTTTGACTCCGGAATGCTGGCGGGTGTCCTAAAGCGGATGTTTGGGCTGATTTTATGGTTTACGAGGGGTGAATGGCGGCGCAAGCGCTGGGAAGGCGATTGCAAAGCCAGAGGGCGAAAGTCCTCGAATACAGGAATGCACAGGTGGCCGAGTGGTTAATGGCAGCAGACTGTAAATCTGCCGCTCTTTGGAGCTACGGAGGTTCGAATCCTCCCCTGTGCACCATTTAAGTTTTGCTGGGTTGGGAAGCGGGTATGCAAGTGGAAGGCATAAAGCGCAAGATGGTAGCGCTGGCCGTGCTTGCAGCCCTGGCAGGTTTGGCTTACGGTACGATCGACGCAGGCAGGGTTCGGAATCTGGTCTTCGTGCTGCTGGGTGGGTTTGCTCTTCGTATCATGCTGACCGCGGGGCGTTCGCGGTACGATAAAGCAGAGCATCCCGAATAGGTTTTTAGCAGTGTGCAGTGCAGGGCTGATGTAGCTCAGTTGGTAGAGCACTCCCTTGGTAAGGGAGAGGTCACCGGTTCAATCCCGGTCATCAGCTCCAGAAATTCAGTTTTTAGCTGCTAGCTTTTAGCTAGGTCGCTGCGGTATCGGCGGCCATTTTCACGTGTAGAGCTGCTTCGGTCGGCAGCTAAAAGCTAGAGGCTGTAGTGCGGTTGCGGGAGTAACTCAGTGGTAGAGTCACAGCCTTCCAAGCTGTTGGTCGCGGGTTCGATTCCCGTCTCCCGCTCCAGAAAGTTGTAGCAGTAAACGCGTGGCAGATAGCCGGGCGCATGAGGGTAAGAAGGGCGTTATGTTCGAGCAGGCAGTGCTCCCCATTCAGGATGAGAAGACCTTCGCCGAAGTGCATCGCGCGCTGGAGGAGGCTTTCGCGCAGCCGCACATTGCGCGTTTCCTTGGCAAAGTGAAAAGCGCCGGTCTTAGGGCCCGTCAGTTTGAAGCGATTCTGGCAAGTGGTCTTCTGGGGGCGAATACGCCTTCAAAGTACGCCGCGCTTGGCGATGCTGATCGTGGCCAGGTGCGTGAGCGGTATCTGAGTATGGTGGAGCGCGTCGACCCTGCGATTCGGGCAAAATTTTTGAAGGTTTACGCGTATTACTGAGGGGCGTTTAATGCCGCTTGGTTTGTATGGAATTTGTAAAGTGTCACGATGAGCTCGTTTGTGCTGGTTGTAATAAATCCGAAAGCAATCGGATTATTTATAACCAGCCTTGGAAGGGAGATCGCATTCATATATTTGAATGCGAAGGTTGTGGCGCTCTAACAAGAGTTGTCGCTCACTTTGAGTCTGTAGGTAGGCTATCTGATAAGGATTGCCGAAAGCTCAAAGAGCGTACTTACGGTACGAATTGGTAAGAATTCTAGAGAGGGAAGCATCATGGCGAAGGAGAAGTTTGACCGCAGCAAGCCACATGTGAATGTGGGGACGATTGGTCATATCGATCACGGTAAGACGACGTTGACGGCGGCGATCACGAAGGTGTTGTCGAAGCACAATCCGAACAACAAGTTCCGCTCGTTCGACACGATCGACAACGCGCCTGAAGAGCGGGAGCGCGG
>Ga0137415_10002096_pt1 | contig 19803 bp, 16 predicted proteins | sample CZODoug3_1_1_16f_FD_183082 | JGI IMG/M metagenome (GOLD analysis project Ga0137415, IMG submission 183082) | Vadose zone soil fungal communities from Angelo Coast Range Reserve, California, USA - CZODoug3_1_1_16fungal (Hybrid Assembly) | ecosystem: Environmental > Terrestrial > Soil > Vadose...
TCGGGAGAAGCGTTACGAGGGGGCGTGTCGTTCTGGGTCATGTCGTGCGACGAAATCACACAGGATCGCGCGAAAACGACGATGCTCCGGTGCCGCGCTCACTCAGATTGGCGCATGGGCGATTTTCGGCGCCTCCGGGCATGGCAGGAAGCGAAGCGCCTAGCAATCCTATCTCGTGATGCGATCCGATCCCTTCCGCGAATTGAGACCTATGCCCTTGGCACGCAGTGGCAACGGGCTGCCTACAGTGTGGCGTTGAACGTCGCGGAGGGTGCAAGCCAGGCGAGTCGGAAGCAGTTTTGCCGATATCTGGAGATCGCGAAAGGCTCGCTGGACGAGCTGCAGGGAGTGCTGGATCTCGCGGACGCTCTGGGGTACGTGCCGACCGACAAGCTCCGCCATCTGCGTTTGACTCGGACACACTGCGCTCGGCTGCTCGTTGCTCTTCGCCGGCGCCTGTCGGCCGAATAGAACGCCTCTCTCGGCAACGCCTCTTCCCGAAACGCTCGTATCGGCAACGCTTCACCGCTGACTAGATATTCTTGTCTTCCAATAGCTTCAAGAACTCCTTCGCCGTCCCCACGACCGCCAGCTTCCCCGGCACGTCCGGCTCCTTCGCGAACTGCGCGATCTTCCCGAGGACAGGCAGATACTGGTTGGAAACCTCCAGGGGCGGGGCCACGATCAGGAAGAAGTAGTGCACCGGCTTGCCGTCGATCGCATTGAAGTCGATGCCGTCGAGCTTCCGGCCGAACGCCACCCGCAAGCGGTTGACGGCGAGCGCGCGACAGTGCGGAATCGCGATGTTTTGCCCGATACCGGTCGACCCCAGCGTCTCGCGGCGCTTGAGCATCTTCACCAGGGTCTGCTCGGACTTGTCGTCCAGCTGGAGCAGGCCCACGAGCTCCTTCAAGACGTCGTCTTTGGTGGTGCTTTGCAGCTGCAGGTTGATCGCGTCCTCGGCAAAGAACTCACGCAAGCGCACGTCCTAGTCCCTCCGGTCGAAACGGCGGCGAAACGTAATGGCTGGTTGCTCCTCGCGCAACGCGTCATTACGTTGTGTCTCATGCACTTCCCGTACCAGACGGGGCACGACTTCCCCCTCTTCCTCGCCCCCATGTCGGGGGTGTCGGAGTCGCCCTTCCGGCTCCTGTGCCGCCGGTTCGGGGCGGACGTCGTCGTGTCGGAATTCATCTCGGCCGTCGGCGTCGCCCGCGGCATCGAGCACCTGTTCGACGACATGCGGTTCGAGGAAGCGGAGCGCCCCATCGGCATTCAGCTGTATGGCGCGGACGCCACGGTCATGGCGCGCGCCGCCGAGATGGTCACGGAGGCCTGCCGGCCCGACTTCATCGACATCAACTTCGGCTGCCCGGTGAAGAAGGTCGTGAAGAATAACGGCGGCTCGGGCTGCCTGAAGGATCTCGACCTGGTCCAGGAGATCATCCGGACGGTGCGAACTGCAACGCATCTCCCCGTCACCGTGAAGATCCGGAGCGGCTGGGACGAGACGCAGCGCGATCCCGTCACCATCGCCCGTCGCTGCCGCGACGCCGGTGCTCAGGCCGTCACGTTGCACGCCCGCACGCGCACCCAGATGTTCTCCGGTGCCGCAAACTGGGACGAGATCGCCCGCGTGGTCGAGGCGCTCGACGTTCCGGTGATCGGCAACGGCGACATCACCACCGCGGCGGACGTCCTCGCCATGCGGGCGCACACCCACTGTGCCGGAGTCATGATCGCTCGCGGCGCGTTCGGCAATCCCTGGATCTTCACGCAGGCTCGGGATCTCATGGCCGGCCGGCCGGCGCGGCCGGACCCGAGCCCGGACGAGCGGTTCGCCACGGCGCTCGAGCACGCGCGTCTCGCGCTCCGGCTGCAGGGCGACACCCGCAAGACGGCGCTCGAGTTTCGCAAGCACTTCGGGTGGTACACGAAGGGGGTGGCGGGCGCGGCCGGCTTGCGCGAGCGGCTCTTCCAGATCGAGTCGATGCAGCAGGCCGAAGCGATCTTCGCGTCCTATCTCACCGGGAGCGCCGTGGAGCAGGCGGCGTGAACATCGAGGACCTGGGGCGCTTCATCGAGCGCCTCCCGTTCGCCTCCATCGATCACCTCCGGCCCGCGACGCAGGGGCATCAGGAGGTGATCTTGTGTCAGGGCAAGACGCCCGAGCAAGCGGTCGCGATCGCCGAGCGGCTCGAAGCGGCGGCCGGAAGCTTCCTGGCGACGCGAGCCGAGGTCGCGCATCGCGCGGCGCTCACCGCACGGTTCCCGGGTGCCGAGGTGAACGAGCTGGGGCGCACCGTCTATCTGCCTCCCACACCCGAGCCCGAGCCGACGGGGCGGGGAACGATTCTCATCGTGACCGCGGGGACGAGCGACCTCCCGGTGGCAGAGGAAGCCGCCGTGACGGCGCGGGCGTTCCGCAATACCGTCGCGCGGCTCACCGACGTCGGGGTCGCCGGCATCCATCGCATTCTCACCCAGACGGACCTGCTGCGCAGCGCCGCCGTGATTGTCGTGGTCGCCGGGATGGAAGGCGCGCTCCCGAGCGTCGTCGGCGGGCTCGTGCCCGTCCCGGTGATCGCCGTGCCCACGAGCGTCGGCTACGGCGCGTCGTTCGGCGGCGTCGCGGCCCTGCTCGGCATGCTCAACTCCTGCGCGGCGGGCGTCACCGTGGTCAATATCGACAACGGGTTCGGCGCCGCCGCCGCCGCGAGCCGCATCAATCACGCGTGAAGGACCCCCGCCCTCGAGCGGGCGTCTGGGTCGGGCGCGCCCTCGCCGTGCTCGGCCTGGCCGCCGTCGTTCCGGCCGTCCTGAACGCGAACGGCTGGGCGCTGGTCGCCGCGCTGGGCGGCTTCGTCGCGGCCACCGGTCTGGCGCTGGGCCCGCTGGTACGCGTGTGGCTGGCGGACGAGCCGATCACGCGGGCCTCGGACTTCGAGCACACCCTGGATCTGCTGCGCCGGGCGCACGGGGCTCGGGCGGGCTGGGCCGTAGGGCTCGACGACAGCGAGGTCGAAGTCCTGGGACGGGAGGAGGTGGACGGCGCCGCCCGCGAGCGCGGTGCCGCGCTCGTGCAGCTCGCCTCGGTGGACGGACGCGCCCACGTCGCGCGCGAGCCGGCCGGCAGCTACGTCGCGGTGGGCGACTTCCCGTTCGGCGCCGGGCTGCTGCTGGCGCAACCGGACGCCACGCCTGAGAAAGCCGCGGCCGTGACCGAAGAGCTCCGCCGCATCGTCGCAGGCATGCGCCTCACGCAGCTGCGCGAGGCCGGCGAGCAGCCCGCGCAGCTGGTCTCGAAGCAGCTGGCCGCGATCGCGGGGGGCGGTCAGACGCTCGATGGGATTGCCAAGGCCGGCGTAGTGTTGGCCCAGCAGTTCACGCAACGTGGGGCCGCCATCGTGCTGCAAGCCATCGGACCCGCGAGCGGAACGCTGCGGATCGTGGCGGTGTCGACGGCGGCGGACAGCCGGCTCGAAGGGTTGGTGCTGCCGCCCGCCGCGCCGGCGGTCCGCGCCGTCACGTCCGGCGTGCCCGTCGTGTCGCGTGGCGCGGAGGACGTCTTCGGCACCGCGCTCCCCGACCGCCGGCGTCAGGATCGCGCGGGCACCGCCTACCCGCTGTTCGACGGCCATTTCGCGATCGGCGCTCTGGTAGTGATGGGGCCGCAGCTCCCGCCGGGCACTCCGGTGGCGGAGCAGCTCCAGCGCCTCGTGGCGGAGCTTGGGTCCCGGCTTCCCGCCGCGCGGGCCATCTTCGAGGCGGAGCAGCGGGCGGTCAGCGATCCGCTGACCGGTCTCCGCAACCGGCGCGAGCTCGAGCGTGCGCTGAACCTGCAGACGAGCAAGGCGCCCCCCATCGCGACGTTGATCTACGCCGACCTCGATCACTTCAAGCGGTTGAACGACACCCTGGGACACGCCGCCGGCGACGCGGCACTACGCCACGTGGCACGCATCCTCGAAGGGGCGGTACGCGACAAGGATCTCGTCGCGCGGATCGGCGGGGAGGAATTCGCCGTGTGGATGCCCCACACGCCCATGGTGTCGGGGCTCGAGGTCGCCGAGCGCATCCGGGCGACGGTCGAGTCCACGACATGGCGCTGGAGCGGGGAGCCGTACGGGCTGACGATCTCGTGCGGCGTGGCCGCCTACCCGGACACGGTACGCGACGTGGCCAACTTACGAGGCGCCGCCGACGCGGCGCTGTACGCGGCAAAGCAGCGCGGCAGGAATCGCGTGGAGCAGGCTCAGGGCGAGGTGACGCGGTACACGGGGTGAATCTCCCACAAGGCGCGCACCGATGAGTTGCAGCGCCCGTGATCGCCGTCGACCCGATCACTCCGCCGTCCGCCACGGCGATGTTGCCCGTCGAAGAACGCCGCCCCGCTGATGCGCGCCCGAACAGGCCGGGCGAGCACACCGCCCTTGTGGATCCTCCGATGGCCGATCAGTGAGTCGAGCGCCGCCCGCGCCCAGGCGTATCGTGGGCTGTATTGCGGCGCCGGAATCTCCACCACGACACAGGAATCGGAGCGACTGTCGGCCTGTTCGGTGAGCTCGATGTGCCAGTCGCCGTCGCCCTTGACCTTGTCGACCCGCCGTACCCAGGCGGTGAGGGTGTACACCGCACGCTCCCGGTCCGAGCGGGGAGCGCAGGGGTCCCGAGGCCCGAGGTCGGGCGGCGCCCAAGTGGTGAGGATCGCCGATACCGCTGCCGGCTGCGGCAGGGCGGTGGCGAGCGTGGTGTCCGTCTTCTCGGTCCAGCGGTAGTGAGGCTCCCGGCACGCTTGCGCTCGGAGCGGCGCAGCGACCGCGAGGCCGGCGAGCCCCAGCGCGACGACCGCGTCAGGCCGTGGCACCGACCAGCCCGAGCAGGCGCTCCTGGGAGCCCCGTGGATCGCCGCCCGGCACCGGCGTACGACGCTGATAGGTGCCATCGGAATCGAGGTCCCAGGCGGTGGGGTCTTCCAGCTCTGTTCTGAGAATGGCGTCGAGCCGGGCGCAAGCGGCCTCGTCGCGCACGGGTGTCACAACCTCGACCCGGTGCCGCAGGTTACGCGGGCGCCAGTCGGCGGAGCCGATGTAGTACTCGTCCGCGCCGCCGTTGCCGAAATGGTAAATGCGCGCATGCTCGAGAAACCGGCCGAGCACGCTCACGATGTGAATCGATTCGGACAGCCCCACCACGCGGGGCCGAAGCGTACAGACGCCCCGCACCACCAGCTCGATGTCGACGCCCGCCTGCGAGGCGCGATAGAGTGCCGCGATGATCTCGGGATCGGCGAGGCCGTTCAGTTTCGCGCGTATGCGTCCCGCGCGGCCCGCCCCCGCGTGCGCCGCCTCCCGCTCGATCAGCTCGACCAGACGGTTCGCCAGGTAGGTGGGCGCGACCAGGATCCGCCGGAAGGCCGTCTGGGGCGGCCGCGACGATCCGGAGAGCTCGTTGAACAGGTCGTTCAGGTCGGCTCCGAGCTCGGGATCGGCCGACAGGAGCCCCAAGTCGGTGTAGATGGCGGCGGTTGCAGCGTTGTAGTTTCCCGTCCCGACGTGTACGTAGCGGCGGATGCCGTCGCGCTCGCGGCGCACCACGAGCGCCGTCTTGGCGTGGGTCTTGAGCTCGACCAGGCCGTACACGACGCGGATGCCCGCCTGCTCGAGCTTCTTGGCCCACTCGATGTTGCGCTCTTCGTCGAAACGCGCCTTCAGCTCGACAAACACGAACACTTCCTTGCCGTGTCCGGCGGCGCGCAGCAGCGCGTCGACGATCTCCGAGCGACCGCCGGCCCGATACAGCGTCAGTTTGATCGCCACGACATCCGGGTCGTCCGCGGCTTCGACCACGAGGCGCTGGACCGTGGACTCGAAGGCATCGTAGGGGTGGTGGACCAGGAGATCCCGCTCCTCGAGGATCGCGAAGATGGACCGACGCGCGTCGATCGGCGCGGCGCCCCGATGGGGCGGGTAGTCCAGGTCGGGGAGCGGCAGACGCGCCAGCTCGCGTACGGCTCCGAGGTCGACGAGCCCGTCCGCCGCGTACACATCTCCCGCACCTGGGGGGCTGCTCGCGGCGGCTTCCTCGAACTGCAGCTCGCGCAACAACAGCTCGCGCACCGCCTCCGGCATCTCGCCGGCGACCTCGACCCGCACCGCGGCGCCGTAGGGCCGACGTTTCGTTTCTTCCTCGATCACCTGCAGCAGGCTCACGGCATGCTGCTCGTCGAGCTCGAGATCGGCGCCCCGCGTCACGCGGAACGCGTACGCCTCCTCGACGAATCGCCCCGGGTAGACCTGACTCAAGTTGGCGCGGATCACGTCCTCCACCGCGACGAACCCGCTCTCGTCCGCGAGCTTCACAAATCGGGGGAGCGCCTCCGGGACTTTGAGGTAGGCGAAGTGCATCTGTCCGCCGGGAGCGTCGCGCACCACGACGGCGAGGGAGAGTCGCAGGTTGGCGATGAGCGGGAAGGGGTGCCCGGGCGCCCGCGTCATGGCCTGCGGCGTGATGAAGGGGAAGATTTCTTCCCTGAAGTAGCGGCGCAGCAGCTCCTGTTGAGCCGCCCCCAGGTCCGACCAGCGCAGCAGGCGGACGCCGCGCGCGGCGAGCGCCGGGAGGCATACGTCGGTGAAGCAGCGAGCCTGCCGCTGCAGCAGGCCCCGCACGCGGATCCCGATGGCGTGGAGCTCTTCGTCCGGGGCGAGGCCCCCCCCCACCCCCGCCGGCGGTCCTCCTCCACCGGCACCCGCCGCGCGCTTCAGCGCGTCGACCCGCACCATGAAAAACTCGTCGAGATTCCCGCTCAGCACCGACAGGAACCGAATCCGCGCGAGCAGCGGGACACTCGGGTCTTCCGCGAGCTCCAAGACCCGGGCGTTGAACTCGAGCAAACTGAGATCGCTGTTCAGGAAGTGCTCGGGTCCGGGGCGGTCGACGTCAGGAATGGGGGAGCGCAGCGCCAGGTCGGACATTCGCACGCGACGCTCGGCAGCCTGGCGTGGCGCCGCCACGCTCGCGACCTCGCTCGGGCGGGTCCACTCGGCCAGGATGTCCGACCGCGCCGCCACCGTGAGCGCCGCCAGCGTCCGCGGGTCGCGCAGCAGAGGCGAGCCGGCCGCGGCCAGCAGGTCGCCGAACGGCAGCCACTGGACCCGCCCCCCCCCGGTCACACCGGCGCTCCGGCCGCCCGAGACGCGCCGCGCCAACCAGACTTCGAGCACCGGTCTCGTGCCGGCCAATCCTCCCGGCGCCGTGCCGAGGAACCGTACCTGTCCGTCCGCGCTGCCGAAGAACGTGCGCAGGATCTCGCGGCATGTCTCCTCGCCGTGGCCGCCCCGTACCGGCAACGTGAGCGAGCTCGATTCCGTCAGCATGGCGACCGAGCCCTCCTCGACGGCGACCAGCGCAACCTCGCGGCCCCCGCGCGCGACCTGGGCCAGGGCGCCGCTTTCGAGATCGCGCAGCAGCGCGGTCGCGCGGTCCACCTTTCTCACCAGCAGGGGGCGCAGGCCGTATTGGTCTTGAAACGCGCGCGCCAGGCGGTCGAGGCCCGGCCGGCCCCGGCCGAGCTCGCGGAGCTTCAACTCCTGGAACGCCTGCGCTCGCTCATGGCTGCGGACCGTCACGACGTCGTACAGGACGTCGTAACGACCACGGGAAAACCACCCGGCTCGCGTATGCCGGACGCGCCGCTCCGTTTCGAGCTGGATGCGGGGCAGCAAGAGCGATGGATCGATGAGGGCACGCAGCCGACGCGCCGGGTCGGACGTGCCCACGAGCGCCCGCGCACCCTCGAGCTCGGGCACGTCGGCTTCGAACGTCTGCGGCAGCACGATCGGGACGCCGCCCTCCCACCGGCCGATCGTGCCGAGGGTCAGGATGCGCCGGTCGTCCAGCCGGGTCCGGAACCGGCAGCTCACGCCGCGCCGGCGCAGCGCCCAGTCGGCCGAGTCGTAGTAGATGTCGCGCTGGAAGAAGGGCTCCGCCGGACCGGAGCGAAGGCCCAAGGGGAGCGCTTCGGTCACCAGGCGGTTCAAGAGGTCCAGCGTCGGGACCTCGCCCTTCCACTCAGGCGTCATGGCTTAGAACGGGAGCCCCGCCCGCACGTACGCGCGGGTGCCTTCGACGCTGTGCGCCGCTGCTACCGACAGCGTGTTGGCGCGGCTCAAGAACGAGAACCACAGGCCGCCGCCGACGCCGGCGTGCCAGCGGTCCGATGTCTCACCGGACAGGTACACCCGGCCGACGTCCCCGAGACCGAACACCCCCAGCTCGCCGGGAAGCAGGAGGTAGAACTTCGCGACGGACAGCCGCAGCTCGACGTTCCCGTAGAGCGCGGCATCGCCCGCGAAGCGATTCTCGACGAAGCCCCTCACCGTCGTCGCCCCGCCGATGTAGGCCGCTTCATAAAACGGATAGGTCCCCCAGACCTTCCTCCCGGCGATACGCAGGGCGAGCGTCGGGTGAAAGGGGATGCGGGCCGTGAGGTACGAGCTCGCCTCGGCGTAGCCCTCGCCGAAGGACGATGTCACGTCCATCGCCCTGGGGTAGTAAGTCCCGCCGAATCCGAACACGATTCCCCGGCGAGCACCCCGCGGCTCGTCCCGCGTGTCTACTCGGAACGCCGCCGCGGCACCGACCTGCCCCAGGTCCTGCACGCCATAGGGTCGCAACGTGTTGATCAGCGTGCCGCCTTGGAGGTTGGTATGGGCGAACTTGAGCACGGGGCCGAGCGAGAAGCTCGCGGACGCCGAGAACGGGAATTCCAGCGCCGGCGCGACGAGGTATTGTTGCTGTTTCACCTTGTGGAAATCCGTCGAACCCGCGCCGGAGGTTTCGTTGCCGAAGTCGTAGAAGCGGAGCACGTCGATCCCCGACCCACGCAGATGGAGCCGCACGATGGCGGGAGGGACGATGCCGCGGAACTCACCGGTGAATTCGGCGCGGAAGGTCTGGGCCCCCGTCGCGTACCCTGCTCGCACACGTACGTGCGAGTTGTACGGCAACCGCCGGAAATCGTACCCGATCCCGTCGGCTCCCGCTCCCACGAACAGCCCGTAGTCCGCGGAATAGGAGAGCCACGTCAGCGGCGTCCAGCGTGAGCCCCAATCGCGCGGGCGAGCGAGGGACGAGTCGCGCGGTGGCTCCTCGTAGTGGTGGCGATCCACGGACGTCCCCGGTCCCCGTACGAACCGGTTGTTCCCGCGGTCGTCGTAGAACTTGGTTCTGCCCGCCCGCGACGAATCGGTCAACTCGTCATCCCCACCGCCTCCGATCACGCGCAGCAGCGGTCCGCCGCCGGATCCGGCGGCGCCGCGCACGATGAGGCGATCATCCCCGCCGTGCAGGTAGATACGGATCTCCTCCGTCTCCCGGCCGTCGAAGGTGCGGCGGTAGTACGGCGCGGCCGCGCCGTCGGCCGACAGTCGCACCGAGACGCGACCGCCCCCGAGGCGCTCGATGACCCCCACATCGCGCTCATCCGTGGCGTTGATCTCCACCACGCCGGCGAGGAGCGCGTAATAGCGATCGCTGATCTGGCGCAAGTGATTGCGCCGCCGCTCGAGCGCCAGCGTGAGGGCGGGCCCGCTCTTGCGGAAGTACTCCGGGGGCAGCCGCCGCACGGCGCCCGCGATCACGGAGTCCGTGAGCCGCGCCTGGAGCGTCCCCGCGAGCGAGTCCCACACCGGCTTCTCGAGATCCACCAGGAGGCGCCGGTCGGGGACCTCCCCGGTTAAGGTGAGGCGCCAGATGCTGGGGTAGTCGTCGCCGAAGCCGATGAGCTCGGGCCAGTAGTACCCGGTGAGCCAGAGGAGCACCCCGTCGAGGCGCGCGAACGCCTGATCGCGGTCGCGCGGGATCGGGCGCCACCAATGGACGTCGCCGGAATCGAAGCGCGCCCAGCGCCATTGATCCTGATGCCGATCCCAATCGCCGATGAAGACGTCCATCAGTCGGGCTGCGAGAAAGGCGCGCGAATCGACCCGGTTGCGAGAGCTATGCTCGAGATGCTCGAACAGTTTCTTGGTCCCCGCGAGCTCGACCGCGCCGGCGAACCCCACATCGTTGTCCGGAGGCTCCGTGGGGCGCTCCTCGATCATGCCGAGCTTGAAGCCGGGGGGCACACAGTCGAACCCGCTGAGACGCGCGTCGTCGGGCAGCAGGGCGATCCGCGGCTCCACGTGCAGGACGCCGGTCGCATCGAGCAGCGGCGCGACCACGAGCGGTGCACCGGGATGGGCCGAGCTGATCTGGTCCTGGACCAGCTGCTTGGCGAAGGTCGCCCGCAGGTCGGGCGGCAGCGCCAACGTGGGATCCTTGTCCACCGAGCGGAACACGTACTGCCGTCCGTCCTTGCCGAGGAGGCGGAGCACCTTGGTCTGGCGACGGCCGCCACAGCCGGTGGGCGTGAGCCCGCCGGCAAACCGCGACAAGTCGAGCACGTCGACTTCGAGCGGCGTCACCCACAGGTCGCGGTAATGAGCGCCCAGGAGCAGCCGATGCAGCCAGCCCGCGTGGTAGTGGTCTCCCGCGACTACCGTTTGGCGCGTCGCGGGTCGGGCCGGCGCCGGCGTCTGCCCCGGGAGGGCGGCCGGCGTGAGCACCGCCGCGAGTCCGACTCCGATCCAGCGCCGTCGCGCCCTGCTCAGTTGAGCCATAGCCCAAACTCCTCCGCGGCGCTTCCGGCGCGATCGACGATGAGCACGCCCAAGCGGGCGCGGCCGTCGTGCAGGAACTCAACGCGCATGAATCCGCTGGCGCTGCGAGCGAACCGCGTGCTGTCGAGCGCCGCGACCCGATCGCTGTGGCCGAACGTACCGGTGCCGCTCACGAGCACATAGCGCGTGCTCGTCCCCGCAATTACCTGCAGCGTGTGGTCGTGCCCCGCCGCGTAGATCAGGGGCGGCGCGCCGGCGAACGCGCTGTCCAGCGCCACGCGCATCCGCCCGTACGCGCGGCTGGGGATGTCCTGGCTCGATATCCCTTCCGCGCGCGCGATCGGGTACACCGAGCCGATGAGGGGGAGGGGAATCCAGAGCCACGACTTGAGGTTCCGCAACGGGAAGACGTGATCCTGCCACCCGAAGTGCCCGCCGTGCGCCCCGCCGCTCGCGAGCGGATGGTGGGCGACCACGACCACCGCGCGCTGGTCGGCTGTGCGTACCGCGGCTCGGAGGGAATCGATCACGTCATGCTCCGAGCGGGCGGGCTTCGGTCCGTCCTGCAGCCACCACTGGGTGTCGAGCGCCACGAGCCGCACGACCTGTCCGACGTCCACGACGACCGGTCCAGGGGCGCCGCCCGCCGGCAGGAGCACCGGTCCCCCGCCCACGGTGGCGATGAAGCGCTCCTCGCGCCGGATCGCGTCCCAGCCGCCCGGCTGCATGCTCTCCCAGTCATGATTGCCGGGCACGAAGAAGCCACGGGCGCCGCTCGCCTGGAAGACGCGCAGCTCCTGGGTGAGCGCGCGCTCGGCCGCGGCCCGCGTGGGGGCGGCCGAGTCCGGCATGCCGCTGGGGTAGATATTGTCGCCCAGGAACACGATGACGGCGTGCGGCGCGGAAGCCGCTGCCGTGCGGAGCGCCATGAACACCGGCTCTGAATCGGGCGGCACGGCCGGGCCGCCCGCGTCGCCGATCAGAAACAGCGTGGCGTCGATCTCGCCCGGGGGGGCCGGCGGCGCCGTGGCCGGAGCGGCGCCCACCGCTTTCGCCTGGCCACATCCACAGAGCCCGATCCACAGCGACGCCAGGGGGGCGACGAGCCGCGCCGGAACCCTCACGGTCCCTCAATGCTTCTTCAGGCCGCGGAGCGAGCGGTACTCGGCGGCGTCGATGGGGGGCGTGCCGCGCCCCTTGAGGGCGTCGAGCAGCGTCGCGGGCAGAAACTCGTCCCGGAGCCGGACCAGGTACTCGAGCGTGGACCGGCCCGACTCGGCCGGCACGATCTCCGCGAGCCGCCACCGCCGGGCCTGCAGTTGCAGCAGCTCCTCGATGATCCGCTGCGCGGCTTCCGGCTGGGTCGTGTGCACCAGCAAGACGCCACCGAACCGATCCTCTTTCTTGTCGCCCGAGCGGGCCATCACGTAGGCCTGAAGGCGGGCGGCCCGGTCCGCGACCTCCTCGAGCTCGTGGGGCGCGAGGGCCGCGAGCAGGTCCGGGTCCCCGACGGCCAGGGCGGCGGAGGACCGCCGGCGCGGGCCCATCAGCACTTCGGCGGGGGGAAGCGAGGGCGTGCGCCCCCCGCGCTGGTCGGCGTAGATGTTGCCCACGTTGAGCTGCCACAACGCGAGCACGATGATGTTGAACATGATGGACATCACGGCGGCGACCGTGGGCGAGAACACGCCGGCGGCGACGCCGACGGCGAGGGCGAGGAAGATGTAGACCGCGTCCTTCGTGTCCTTGAGGGTGTTGCGAAACCGGACCGCCGCGACGATCGCCGCGAGCGTGAACGCGAGAGCCAGACTGTTCTGCACCAGAATCACCGTGGCCGCCACCGTCATCGGCAGGATGATGACGGTCTGCACCACCGACTGGTCGTACCCCGAGCGTTGCTTGGTGAGCATGTACACCCAGGAGACCGGGAGCACGACCAGCAGGGCCGTCAGCATCGACAGGAAGGTGACGAGCGCCCACTGGCCCTGAGACAGGGTTGCCGCCGCCGCGGTCGCCTCCTCGATCAGGCGACCACGACTGGCTGCGGCCCCCAGCACAGAGATCTCCCGGAAGCGTTCGAGCAGCTGGGGAACCGCGGGCACGAACTTGATCAGCAGCCACACGGCGAAGCCGAGCAGCACGTAATACGCTGCCAGCCGCAAGTAGGGGGAGCTCCGCACCGGACCGCCGCTGTCCACGAGGAAATTGTAGCTCGCGGGACGGAATCGGCCAGGGGAGGGGCCCGCGCTCGCCCGCTCGACGGGGGCACGCTAAGTTGCGCGCATGGTCGACGTACTCGACACCTTGCGGGCGAGGCTCGCGCCCAGTTACGACGTCGAACGCGAGATCGGCGCCGGGGGCATGGCCCGGGTGTTCCTGGCGGTGGAGCAGCACCCGCACCGCCGGGTGGCGATCAAGGTGCTCGATCCGCAGGTATCCACCCGCCTGTTGCGGGAGCGGTTCATTCGCGAGGTGGACCTCTCGTCGAAGCTCAGCCATCCGTACATCGTGCCGATCTTTTCGGCCGGCGAAGTCGACGGGCTGTTCTACTACGTCATGCCGTACGTCGAGGGCGAGTCCCTGCGGCATCGGCTGCTCGAGGAACGGACGCTGCCGCTCGAGACCGCGCTCCACATCGCGCGCGACGTCGCCGACGCGCTCGCCTTCGCCCATGCCCAGGGGATCATTCACCGGGACATCAAGCCCGAGAACATCCTGCTCGCGGGCAACCATGCGATCGTCGCCGACTTCGGCATCGCGCGCGCCATCAGCGCCGCCGGCAGCCTGACGCTCACCCAGGCCGGCCAGCCCATCGGGTCGCCCGGCTACATGAGCCCGGAGCAGGCGATGGCCCTGGGCGACCTGGACGCGCGGACCGACATCTACAGCCTGGGTTGCGTGCTGTTCGAGATGCTGGCGGGGGAGGCGCCGGTGGCGAGCATGACCGAGCGCCAGGTGCACAACTGGAAGGCATTGGAGACCAGTAAAGCGCTCCAGGGGTCCCAGGCCGGGGTCGCGCGGGCCGTGAAGCACGCGATCTCCAGGGCGCTCGCCCCACTGCCCGATGACCGGTTCCCGACGGTGACGGAGTTCGCGGCGGCGCTCGGAGCACCAAGCTATCGAGCGAGCGTGCCGACGCGAGGCGTCTTCGCCGGCGGCCGGGGACGGCGCATCGCGCTCGTTCTGGGGAGTGCCGTCGGGCTGGTCGGCGCCGGCGCCGCGGTCCGGCTGCTGGGCGCCCGCGCACCGCACCTCAACGACCGTCGGGTGGTCGTGGCCGTGATCGAGAACCATACGGGGGACGCCTCGCTCGACAACGTCGGGCACATGGCGGCCGATTGGGTGACGCAGGGCCTCGCCCAGACGGGCCTGGTCGAAGTCGTGTCGTCGATGACGGTGATGAGCTCCTCGGGCCCCGGCCACCTCGACGCCACCGGGGTCGAGACCCTGGGGCGCGAGACGGGGGCGGGCACGGTGGTCTCCGGGGCGTACTACCGCCAGGGGGACAGCATCCGGTTCCAGGTGCAGGTCTCGGCCGCCAAGGACGGCACGGTGTTGCGTGCGCTCGATCCGGTCGCCGGACCGATCTCACAGCCGCTCGTCGCGGTGGAAACGGTGCGGCAGCGGGTGATGGCCACGCTCGCGACGTTGTTCGACTCGCGTCTGAGCCTGTGGGCCAGGGCTGCCGGCCAGCCTCCCACGTTCGCGGCATACCAGGAGTTCATTCAGGGCCTCGACCGCATGGTACAGTTCGACTCACGGGGTGCCATCGGCCACTTCCGGCGCGCCGCGCAGCAGGACACCAGCTTCCGGCTGCCGCTGATCTTCGCCGCGCACGAGCACATGGACTTGGGGGAGTTCGCGACGGCGGACTCGATCGCACACGCGGTGGAGCGTTCGCCCGGCCGTCTTTCGCCCCTCGACCAGCGCTACCTCACATGGGTGCTCGTCCAGAGCCGGGGCGACCGACAGCGCGCGCTCGACATCGCGCGCGACATGGCCGCCATTGCACCGAATTCCGAGGTGCTGTGGCTCGTGGCGCAGTGCGCGCTGGCGCTCAATCGCCCGCGCGAAATGATCGCCGCCTTGACCGCGCTCGGGCCCGATCGCGGCCTGTTCCGCGGCTGGTCGGTCTACTGGTTCTATCTCACCTTCGCCCATCATCTGGTGGGCGATCACCGTCGCGAGCTGAAGGAGGCACGCGAAGGGCGGCGGCGTCACCCCGCCGACTTCGCCGTGCTCGCGGCGGAAGTCCGGGCGCTCGCTGCGCTGGGGCGGGCGGGCGAGATCAACGAGCGGCTGGTCGAAGCGCCGAGCTTCCCGCCACAGCCGGGGTGGTCGCCCGCCGACATCGCGCTGATCGGGGCGCTCGAGCTGGCGGCGCACGATCACCGGGCGGACGTACCCGCCGTGGGCATGTGGGCCATGCGCTGGCTCGAGAGCCGGCCGCCCGCGGAGGCGCGCTCCGTGGCCAACCGGTTCCGTCTCGCCCTCGCGAATTACGTAAATGGACGGGTCGACGACACGCGGCGGCTGCTCGAAGGTCTCGCCTCGGAGGCGGCGACCGGCGTGCCTGACTACGCCACGATGCGGTGGATCGGCGTCATCACGGGTGACGCGCCCGATCCGGTGACCTTCCAAGGCTTTCTGGGGGTGCTCGCGGCGCGAGAGCGGCAGCGGGCGGAGGCGTCGCGCATCGACCGGACGCTCGAGGCCATGAGCCCCCGCTATCTGTACGGCCGGCACACGATGTGGCGGGCTCGGATTCACGCCGTATTCGGCGAGCGCGACTCCGCCGTCGCGCTGATACAGGAGGCGTTCGCTCAAGGGTATCCGCGCGGCGGGGTGATGCACCTCTATCCGTCGCTCTGGTCGCTGCGGGACTACCCGCCGTATCAGGAGCTGCTGACACCGAAGGAGTAGGGTGGACATGGTCTCTCGCTTCTCACTCCTCGCCGCATGCATGTTCCTGCCAGCAGTCGCTGGGGCTCAAGCCGATAGCGCATCAATTCGCCAAGTCCTCAGTACCGAGGACCAGCGATTCGCGGCAATGTTGCGCGCCGATACGGCGGCCCTTGGGCGTCTCCTCGCGGCTGACCTCACGTACACCCACACCGACGGCGCGCAAAATACCAAGGAGGAGTTCCTGCGGCTTGTGGGCACGGGAGCGTTGCGGTACGCTGCGATCACGCCCGAGGCGCGGGAGGTTCGTATCGACGGGCCTATCGCCGTCGTCACCGGACGCTCGGCGATGCGGGTCGAATCGAGCGGCCAGGCGCACGCCTTCCGTATTCGCTACCTGGCGGTGTACCGCCGCGGCGCTCGCGGTTGGGACCTGATTGCCTGGCAGTCTACGCGCCTGCCGACATAGTGGGGGGGAAGGTGCAGCCAAACAAGCGCTTGAAGCGGCGTGACGCCTGTTGGTACTGCGCCCGCAGCTTAAGCGCGATCCGCCAGGCGGCGTCCGGAATGGTGCAAGATCATCTCATGGCAGGGGCCACGCGCTTTCTCTCCCCCGTTTCGGCTCTCTTGCTAGCACTGATGCCCGTATCCGTCTCTGCCCAGTCGCGGAGTGCCGCGCGGAACGAAGTCGTCTGGCACTGGTTCGGGGGCTGTGTGAGCAGCGACTCCCTCGTTCTGGAGGTCCATTTCGACGGCAAGTCTGTCTACAGCTCGGCCTTCCCCATTTGCCAGGCGCGCCGCGCCGAGATCAGGCCGGAGCCGCAGCAACGAGTCCTCGAGTTCCGATTGGACGGCGCGCCGCGCCGCTTTCGGACCCAGAACAAATCGACCGGAATCGAGCCCATCCGAGGCAACATCTGGGAGGCTCGGGGCGAACGGGACGCGATCCGCCTGGGCGTCTCGTTCTCTACTGAGCTTCAGGTTCTGCTCAACATGGTTCACGTGGCTCGAGCCCATTCCCCATCGCGGTCTGAGCGGGTCCGCGGTCTCGTGATCACGACACGCCCAGTGCAGCGGGGCGGTTCGACGCCGCCCAACCAGCGCTTGAAGCTGCCGGGTGCTGGCGAACGCGCATCACCGGGGCTCCATGAATAGATCACTGATCGGCCTCGGAAACCGTTTTGATCGTCGGTCCGCCTATTCCCCAACGCAGGAGACCATCCCATGAAAGCCTATGTTGTCACGACCGGCCTCGTCTTTGGGCTTCTCACGATAGCCCACATCTGGCGAATTGCCGCGGAAGGACTGCCCCTCTTGACCAACCCTTGGTGGGTCGGAATCACCGTCGCGGCGGCCGCCCTGTCGTTCTGGGCGTGGCGCGTGTTTCGGCTCCTCGGGCGCAGCGGCGGCGCATGAGCTAGGGATATGCGATCTTGCGCCTGCGTGTATTTCGCCCGCAGTTTAGGCGCGACCCGCTGGGCAGCCCTTCGCCCTCTCCCTCACGAGGTGTCTCATGGGTCCAGCACTGGTTCGCCGATCCTTCCTCCTCTTCCAGCTGGTCCTCGGCCTCAGCTTACTCGTCGCAAGTATCCAAACCCTCCGCCACGCCCTGGCGCCTGCGAACCTCCACACGCACACGCACGTCGCACTCATCGCCGCCGTCGAGGGCCTGGGAGCAGTCCTCTTCCTGGTGCCACGGACCTTGCGGGTTGGGGCGCTGCTGTTGGTAGTCACGATCGGGCTCGCCTTCCTCATCCACTCTTTCCAAGGCGTGTGGCGTCCTGATCTCGCGATCTACACCGCCGGCGTGTGGCTCGTCTTCGTTCACGGCAGCGGATGGCCGGCCGGCGCGTCCGCTTCGGATGCGGCTGCGTAGCTGAAGACCATACTCATAGCGTTCATCGGCGCATGGCGCACGTAAGAAGTCCACTGATGATGTTGGCTCTTCCCGCCGTCCTTCTGGCCACCGTGGGGATGGCCTCTCCGCAGGACCCAACCCTCTTGGCGTTGGAAGATGACTGGGCGCTCGCCTTGATCCACCGTGATGCGGCAGTCTTCCGACGACTCCTGGCGGATCGATTCATCTACACCGAGGACGACCGCACGATGAGTCGGGACGAGATGTTGCACGAGATAGTCGCCGGGTCGGATACCGTGACGACCGCGCACAACGAGGACATGCGGGTGCACCGTTTCGGCGCGACGGCCGTCGTGACGGGCTGGTTGGTCGTCGGCGGCCGAGGGCCGAGTGGCCCGTTCGATCGCCGGTACCGATTCACGGATACGTGGGTCTATCGGCGCGGGGGATGGCAGATTGTGGCGGCGCACGACTACCTGGTGCCGGCCACACACCGGTAAACGATCAGCGGGTCGGGCGATAGCCCGCGGTGTTCAAGCGCCCCTACTTTCCAAAATGCAAACGCTCGGAGACATACCGGCTCACCGCCGCGGCATCAATGTGGGTCCCTGCCAGGCCGACATGGCCATCCGGCCGCAGCAGATAGGAAGAGGGCAGGGGAATCCCCGCGCGCGCCAGCTCCCGGTCGTTGGCAGGATCGCTCGGCACCTCGAGGACGTGGAACAGGTCGCCGAGCGCCGGCACTCCACCCGGAGGCGTCGCCTGGCCGATCGCAATCAGCGTGAATCGCGTATCGTCGAGTTTTCCAAACAAGTCCTCGACGGGGCCGTTCGGCAAGAACTTGAGGCGCAGCCACGGAAACCGATCGCCGGCGCGCGGTGCGGCGTCAGGCAAGCTCCCCGATGTTTCCGACAACGGACTATTGCGGTAGCGAATACCGATCTGGGAGATGGTCCGAAAAGCGAGTCGCCGAACACGCTCGAGGCCCATGGCAAACGCCAGGATCTTCGCGAGGACTCGCGTGCGGAACTGGCCTGCCAGCCAGGCGTCGGAGACCACGAGCGAAAAGGCCCGGTCGGTGGTGCTCAGCAGCCGCTTGGCCACCGGTATGCGCTCGTCCTCGTACGAGTCGAGCAGCGCCGCCCCCGCACGGCCCGACACGACGAGCGCAAGCTTCCACGCCAGGTTGTATGCGTCCTGCAGGCCGGTGTTCATGCCTTGCGCGCCGACCGGACTGTGGATGTGCGCCGCATCGCCCAGCAAGAACGAGCGGCGGTCGCGAAAGCGGGGCGCGCGCCGATGGTGGATACGGTAGGTGGAATACCAGCTGCACGCCTGGAACGACAGCCCGCTTCCCGCCACCTGACGCACCGAAGGAGCCACGTCCTCGAACGTCAGATCGTCTCGTCCCCGGAGGTTTGGGGGCAGGATGCCGACGACCCGCCAGTGATCGGTGCCGCGCATCGGGAAGAACACATGAAATCCCTGGCGCCACAGATAGACGTTGAGCTCGTCCGGCACCATCGTGCCCGTGGCCTGCGTGTCGGCGACGAAGAACACATGCTCGTAGGGCGCGCCCTCGAACGGGATCCCGCTCAGCTCGCGTACGGCGCTGCGCGCGCCGTCGCATCCTGCGACCCACGCCGCCGTGACGTCGTCCGTGCTGCCGTCGCCGTGCTTGACGGTGGCGTGGACCTGCCCGGTGTCCTGCGTCAGGCCGATGAGCTCCGTGTTCCATTGCACGGCCATGCCCCGGTTTCGGAGGGCGTCGCCCAGCAGCCGTTCGTTGTCGTCCTGGCCGAGGATCAGCAAATAGGGATACGGGCTCAGGTCGCGCCCGATGTCACCGAGGGGGACCCGCGCCGCCCGCCGCCCCTGGACCCAGATATTGGCACCGGTGGCGCGTTTGCCGACGTCGAGGGCCTGCCGGACGATCCCGAGGTGCGCGTAAATCTCCAGCGTGCGTGCCTGCACGCCGAGGGCCCTCGTCTGGAGTGACGGTCCTTCGTGCCGGTCGATGATCCGAGTGCGCACGCCTCGGCGAACGAGTTGATTCGCGAGCATCAGGCCGGTGGGACCGGCGCCGACGACGAGGACGTCAGTATCCAAGCCCTAAGCTACGTTGAAAATGCCTCGGCTGTCGGCTAAATTTGCGTCGAGGGGGCGACAGGCTTCGACGGGTTTGGCGAGGATATCGCTGCGTGCCCAGGTTGTCAGTCACCTGGTAAAACCACTGGCACAATTCATAACTGCCAATTCAAACCTGGCACTGGCTGCGTAAGCTTCGGCTTCACGCACCTGCGTGAGTGGCAGCCCGCCTGAGGCGGCGCTCACGTATCGCAAAATCGGGCTGGCGTGATTCGGGGCCCGAACGGGTCACGT
>Ga0137415_10002098_pt1 | contig 19793 bp, 19 predicted proteins | sample CZODoug3_1_1_16f_FD_183082 | JGI IMG/M metagenome (GOLD analysis project Ga0137415, IMG submission 183082) | Vadose zone soil fungal communities from Angelo Coast Range Reserve, California, USA - CZODoug3_1_1_16fungal (Hybrid Assembly) | ecosystem: Environmental > Terrestrial > Soil > Vadose...
CGGCTGGTGTCCAGATGAAATTCTTTTGCGTTGCGATAGACCCACCGCAGCGCGCAGCGAGCATCCTCCACCGCCGCCGGAGCCAGCGATGTTGGAGACATGCGATATTCCGCATTCACCACGCTCCATCCGCGCTCGATCCACGGCATCATGTACGGAACCGCGCCCGTGCGGTCGCCAAAGAACCATCCGCCCCCATGAATATAGACCACGGTCGGTACCGGCTCTTTCGCCTGTGCCTGCCAGACGTCGAGCTTGAGCGGAACGCCGGCAGCAGTGCCATACACGCGGTCCGGGTAGACGAGATAACGGTCGCTCAGGCTGGCAGCCCAATCCCCCGTAGACATCTGGGTCTGGGCGCCAGCCGCAGCTGCGAGGAAAGCGGCGGCCAGAAGAAACAGCTTTACATGGCGCATCATAGTTCGGGAAAGCTCCTGAAAAAGGTCGAATAGATGATCTTAACGAAAGATAATGTATTCTAATTTCGCGAATTAGATTATTTATTACTTGTCTTTTATGTCAATAAGAAAATTTCTGATCCAATTTTTGCCAAGATTCGTTAAGATAGCTGAGAGATAAGAGAATGAACGTTCTGGCAATCGACCTCGGGGGAACGCACGCAAATTGCGGCCTGGTCTCCGGCAACCAAATCCTCCGTTCCATCACGATCGACTTTGAGGAAACGCGCATCCTCGCCCCTTTGCTCCCCAGAATTGAGCAGGCTTTGCGCACTCTGATGCGCGACTCCGGCCTCGATGCCACTTCCATTGCCGGCATCGGTCTCGGGTTCTGCGGCCTGGTGGATGCACGGCGCAATCGCATCACCTCCACCAACGGCAAATACATTGACGCTCCAGACCTTGACCTTGAAGCGTGGGCGAGAGAGCGGTTTCAGCTTCCGCTGCGCATTGAAAACGACACTCGCATGGCGCTTCTAGGCGAATACCATGCCGGAGCCGCGCGCGGAGAAACCGATGTGGTGATGTTCACACTTGGCACCGGCATTGGCGGCGTTGCCATGATGGGAGGCCGTCTGCTCCAGGGCAAGCATGGCCAGGCAGGATTACTCGGCGGCCACATTCCGCTGCGTATCGGCGGACGCCGCTGCACATGTGGCGGCATCGGATGCGCGGAAACCGAGGCAGGCGGCTGGTCGCTACCGCTGATCTGTGCGGAGTGGAAGGACTTCGCGTCCAGCGCGCTAGCCAGCGAGGAGATCAATTTCCGGAACCTGTTTGCCTGCGCCGCGGCGGGAGACCGCGTTGCTATGGAGATACGCCAGCACTGTCTGGATGTGTGGGCAGCAACGGCGGTGGCCGCGGTTCACTCCTTTGATCCTGATCTGCTGGTGTATGGCGGAGGCGTGATGAAAAGCAGCGACATCATTCTGCCCTACGTTCGTGAATACCTCTCGCGTTACGCGTGGACGCCGTGGGGCCAGGTGCAGGTCCGCGCAGCTGAACTGGGCGATGCGGCAGCTCTCATTGGCGCAGTTCCTTTGCTCATGACAGGGGAGCTGAACAATGTACGATAAATTCCCCTTTGTTCCGGCAGGCGACGCCAGCGAATGCAGTCTTGGCTGGCAACAGATTACTGATCGTATTGCAGCAGCGATTGGATCGCAGCCTGCAATTCTCTGCGTGGAATGTTATCCAGGCGTATTTCTCAACGAAATTCATAAAGAACTCGCTTCACGGCTCGACATTGCTCACACGATCTTTACCGAGCAGCTCCTTCTCAGTCCGGCAGCGGTTGAGCAACGGCTTTCGCCCTATTTGACTGACGATCCTGTCTTCGGCCGCATGAACCAGCTTTCGATTCAGGACTTCTTCGATCCTGCAAAGCTTGCGGTGGCTCGCGAGAATGCAGCGGCTCATGTTTTGTCTGGCGCTTCGGGGATTCTCCTCGTTCTTGGAACTGGAGCGTCGCTGGTATGCGAGCGCCCTGCATTGCTCATCTATGCGGATCTTGCGCGCTGGGAGATTCAGCTTCGCCAGCGTCGCAATGAGATTGGAAATTTTGGCGTTGACAACCTTTATGAGCGGCCATCTCTTAAATACAAACGTGCTTTCTTTGTAGACTGGCGCGCCGCGGACCGCCTGAAGCGCGAACTTTTTCCTAAGATTGATTTTCTGCTCGACACCAATCAGCCTGACGCGCCGAAGATGATCTCAGGCGATGCACTGCACCGGGGATTGCGGCAATGTGTGCAGCAACCCTTTCGTGTTGTCCCTTTCTTCGATCCGGGTCCGTGGGGCGGCCACTGGATGGAGAAGGTCTGCGCACTGCCGGACGACGGCGCGCCGAATCATGCCTGGTGCTTTGACTGCGTTCCGGAAGAAAACAGCCTGCTGCTGGCCTTTGGCGATGCGCATGTTGAGATTCCCGCAATCGATCTGGTCTTCATGCATCCTCGCGAGCTGCTCGGCGATGGCGTGTTTGCCCGCTTCGGCGCGGAATTTCCAATACGTTTCGATTTTCTCGATACGATGGGCGGCGGCAATCTCTCGCTGCAAGTGCATCCGCTTACCGCATACATCCGGGAAAAATTCGGGATGGATTACACGCAGGATGAGAGCTACTACATGCTCGATGCTGCACCGGGAGCGTGTGTCTACCTGGGACTCAAAGAGGGCATTCAGTCCGAAGAGATGCTCCGCGATCTGGATGCTGCGCAGAACGGTGACGCAGAATCTTCTCCCGATTTTCCCGCAGAGAAATATGTAAACCGCTTTCCGGCCCAGAAGCACGACCACTTTCTGATTCCTGCAGGAACGGTGCATTGCTCGGGCAAGGACAGCATGGTGCTTGAGATCAGCGCAACACCTTACATCTTTACCTTCAAATTATGGGACTGGGGGCGTGTAGGGCTTGATGGAACGCCGCGTCCGATTCATCTATTGCATGGTGAAGCAAATATTCAGTGGGATTGCACTACGGAATGGGTCAAAGAGTCGCTCGTTAATCGCTTTCAGCCTATCGCTCAAGGCGAGGGCTGGCGCGAGGAGCGCACTGGCCTGCATAAGCTGGAATTTATCGAGACCCGGCGCCACTGGTTTGCCGGCACAGTCCCTCACAACACCAACGGCAACGTACAAGTGTTGAACCTGGTGGAAGGTGAAGAGGCTATCGTCGAAAGCCCCACGCAAGCCTTCGCGCCTTTCATCGTCCACTATGCTGAAACATTTATTGTGCCCGCTGCGGTTGGAGCCTACACAATCCGCCCGCACGGGCCATCCGTAGGGAGAGAGTGCGCCACGCTGCTCGCATATGTGCGTGGATAGCGACGGCGTGCGAGGTAACCGGGTGCCCCATATTCCGTCCGCCACAGGCGGATGAAATGTGGGTCAAACCAGACCATGCGAAGCGTGTCCCTAAGGTTTTGTTTTTGCCTTTCCTGTACCCTCCGCCACGCAGCATCACACTTATGAAGTCCAGCGCGCCGTCCACTCGCTAGCCGCCAGATCAACCAGCAACTTTCCATTCCCACCCGCGCGGAACTCCGCGCCTTCCACCGTTACCGGACTGCCCTGAAGCGTAGCAGGCAGCTCTAAGCGAGCAGGCGGATAACCGCCTTCGCGGATGAACTTCATTTGCCAGCCGCGTTTTCCTTCGGGTTCCAGAGTGAGCGATACGCGCCCGAAGCGCGTAGGCGTATGCGCAAGCGTAAATGACTGTCTTTCAAGTAAATCTGCCGCAGTGATGCCTTCAAGCAGCCGCAACGACTGATTGTCTTCCAACACCAGCATGTGCCGCAGGAAGCGCACGCATTCCGCGCTTGCCCAGCTATGCGGCATGTCGCCCCAGTACCGCTCCTCGCTGCGGCTGCATGCCTGCGAGAGAGAATTCCACGATTGCATTGAACTGGTGAATCGTCGCGAGGTGATCGTTGGGAAAGCCGTAGAGCAGGCGGCCCTGCTCGTCTATCAAGCTCTTTGCATGATCGTCGGGAAAACAGAAGACGGTTTGGTAATTCAGTGGAGCATAGCAAAAATCTACTGGAGTCTCTTCGCTTGTTTTGCTGTGATCTGTAAATGCGAAACTGTGCGCTGCTGGCCAATCAAGGCTCAGTGCCGCGCCGGCAGACAATGACCCGCGCATAAACTCACGGCGGTTCCATTGGCTCATGGCTCGAAGCTCCGCCACAGATCTTTCATCAATGCCGGTTCTGAGATCCACTGCACTGCATCGGGATTTTGCCTATACTGCCTGTAAATAGGCACATCGAAACGGAGTTGCAGCTCAGGATATTTTCTGGGCCGCCGTTCTTTTAGCTCCGAAGGCTTATAGCGCGGATTACGTTCCCAGTGAATTTTGCCATCTTCACTGAGAAGCGGAAACCATGCTAACCCTCCGTGTGCGCGGACGCCGTCGTACACGAAACCGTATTGCCGCTCGCAGCATGCGCCGAAGATCATGCGCCGGGTTGCGCTGGCATTGATCACGCAATGCGCCCAGCCAGGCGGCACCACTACCTGCTCACCAGCATGCGCCCTTATCGCTACACATCGGCCAGGCTCATCGCCATCGCTTTCCTGCGCATAGATGATGGCAGAGCCTTCCCATATCTCGAACAATTCCGGCGTGGACCATCCGCAGTGCGGGGCAATGGCATGAACGTGTCCCTGGCTGCGAACTGGCTCCTCACCAAGGCGTCCACTCGCGTACGCAACCACGCCAAAAAGCAGGAATCGCCGTTCGAGATCCGCCTTGTCCTCTTCGCGGCCCACATCCATGGCGATGGAGTAAACGGGATCGGGACCGGAGCAATGAGGATCGCGCAGGCTGGGGCGAATCGCATCCAGGCACCGCATCTCCGGCGGCGGGCCAAAAACGCCCGGACCATATTCAAACGTCATACTGGCTGGATGGAGCTGGATGGAAAGAGCAGGATCGAAGCGCATGCAAGTCAGCAGCTTTCTTAATTTTTTATGCTGATTTCAGTTTGAGGAATTACTAAGACTTCGCCATTCTGTTCGAGTATCCGTGCACCAAATCCTTCTTTGGCGATGGTGCCGTAGTCGTATCCGGCATCGCTCGGCCAGCACGCCCAAAAGATGAGCGGCACGCTACCGGCATTCACCACGCGATGCGCATACCTTCCGTCGATGTAGTGCAGGCTTCCCGGAGACATCACTTCCGCCCACGTCTTGCGCTCGCGGTCCATCAGGAGCAGGCGGCCTTCACCCTGTGCTGTGGTGTAATACTCGGCGCGAGTTGAGTTGGCGTGAAAATGCCCATGTGTCATGAAGCATTCGTCGCCCACTTTGCCAGACTCAATTGCCGTCACACCCCAGAACAGACCTCCTTCGCTGCCTGGTTCCGATGGCTGCCACCATTTCACTCGGTACACCACAGTATTTGCATCGGCAGAAGCACACGCGGCTTCATCGAGGAAGATGCCTTTCAGATCGCCGAGGAGCTTCCGGCTCTCCTTGACTTCCCTGCCTTCCATGGCTCCGGTCTGCCAGTGGACGGAGATTGCCTGCTGAAAGGGATTAACGTGCATGGATGAAATCATACGCCTATTTTCCAGAAATAGAATATTATTTTGATCGATTTAAGCCAATAAGAAATAATCTGCCTTGTTTAGTTGTTTGGAGGCATAGGAGTCGTCACCAGCACCGGGTGATAGAGTTTCGGGTTTTTCGATATCTCTTCCAAAACCGTTGAGTTGCAGGCATAGGTAAATACCAGCTCGCCCTGAGACTCCAGCTCTGGATGTTCCTTGTCCGCGTAGCAGAAAACATGGGGGGTGTATTGGGCATTGCCGGGCTGCGTCTCCGGATATTTGTAAAGCGTCTGCGGCTTGCTCCAGGGGCCTTCAATCGCATCGGCAACGCTGTAAAGTCCTCTGCTTTCGAGTAGCGAAGATGGCATAACCGCCAGCCAGCGCTTCTCTGCAGGGTGATAGCGAACAGTAAATTCGGTGTATCCGTCCTGCATCACATGTTTCGCGTCATTAGGCAGCTCACCTTGTGTCTTCCACGCTGTCCAGGCCCCATTTTCGGCGAGATATTCCCAGTGCCCTTCGGCCAGCGCCGCATGGTTATGGTTGAGGTTTTTAAGCGGAAGTCGAGTAAGCGCCATGTATCTTGCGCCGTTCTGGTTGGCAAAGGTGAAAAAGTAAGCGCGGTCTCCAGCTATAACGACAGAGCTACCTGGGGCTACTTCACTACTCTGAAGAATGGTCTGATAGCTGATCTTCCATCGTTCCGGCGAACTGGCGATGTTTGTGATTGTCGCCAGTACCACGCCTGAGCTTTCGAAACCGAATGCGCCCTCGCCTTTGGCGTGCAGCAGCGAGAGTACGACATAGAGCTTGTTCTGCCACATAAAACCATCAAGCGGCCAGTACCACTCATCGGTGCCTGTATCGAAGAAGGCGTGCGGTATGTTCGTGCCCATCTTAGACCAGTAGTAATGGACAGAGCACGGCGCACTTTTCGGACACCGTGCGATCCCGATGGAATTCCGCGGCATTCCATATACATGCTTGCGCTCAGCGTCTGTTGGCGGCCCGACGAAGGTATCGCCGAATAGCCAGAGATAGCGGCCTCCGCCTAGCGGAATCGAATAGGCGGCATCTGCACCTTCCCAGCCTTGCTGGAAAGGAAACTCGATCTTTTCCCCAGTTGCAAAGGCCGTCAGAGACAACAAAGCGGAGCATAAGATTAGCTGGACACAGCGCACAAGGCATCTCCAAATTGATTGAAATCGGCTATTACGAAAATATAGACTTACGAAGATAGCATATTCGCTCTAAAATGGAAGACCAACTAGGGCGTGCCATCCAATTCCAGCGGTAGCGCCGGGAGCGAATTTTGCCGATGTCGAGGAGCGAGGTATGAACTGTAGCTAGCCTACTGGAACGACGAGTGACGAAGAGATCGGCAAAATCCGCCCCCGACCCGAAGGGTGCGGCGAAAATCCGGGGTCCCCAGCGACAGGCCTTCCTCGATGAGGTGGGCATCGTCTGGACCAATTTTCGCTCGCAACGCTACTAGCTGGGAATTGAATGGCACGCCCTGAGGGAGGTCTTTTTCTTGAATAGTACGGTTCCGGCTGCGGGAATGCAGGCAGCACAGGCAAAATCGCGCACATATGTCGTTCTACTAGCCGTGGTAGCGGCCATCTCCGGGCTGCTTTTCGGCTTTGATACCGCGGTGATCAATGGAGTGCTGCTCTTTCTTCGGCGGCAGTTCATGCTATCGGACTTCCAGACCGAAGTAGCAGCCAGCTCATTGCTGCTTGGCTGCCTGCTTGGGGCCGCAGGCGCAAGCCTGATCGGAGACCGTGCCGGAAGAAAGCCCTTGCTGCTGCTTTCAGCCTTTCTGTTTGCGCTTTCAACATTAGTGGCGGCCCTTGCCAGTGGCGTGGTGGTCTTTTCGCTGGGAAGGCTCGCCGGGGGACTTGCCATTGGCCTCGCTTCAGTCCTGACTCCGGTATATATCGCCGAGATTGCGCCCGCCGCGAACCGTGGTCTGCTTATTTCGCTCAACCAGCTTGCCATCGTGCTTGGGATACTTGCAGCCTACATGGTGAGCTGGAAGCTGGCTGTCTTCGGAGACAGCAGTTGGCGATGGATGCTCGGCTCGGCTGCCGTGCCTTCACTCATCTTTTTTGTAGGGCTTCTCACTATTCCTGAAAGCCCGCGATGGCTCATCAGTCATGGCCACCGGGAAAAGGGGCGCGCAGTGCTGGCTAAGATCTTTGGCGTTGAGGCGGCAGAAGCCGAAGTCATCGCGGTAGAACATGCCACTGCCGAAGAAGAAGGCTCATGGAGCGAAGTCTTCTCGCAACAAAACCGCAAACGGCTTGGAGTGGCGGTAACTCTGGCCGTTCTTTGCCAGATTACGGGAATCAATACTGTGCTGTATTACGGCTCCATCATTATCAGCGAGCACGTCCATGGACAAAGCATGGGCGGAACGCTACTGGCAAACGTGGTCATCGGCTGCACCAATCTCGTGGGAACGATTGCCGCCATGACGCTGCTTGACCGGTGGGGCCGCAGAACCATGCTGATGACGGCAACAGCCGGTATGTCCGTATCGCTGCTTTTGCTGGTAACAGCCAATCTGGCTGGGCTTTCCCCTTTGGTGATGCTATTGAGCATCGTCGGCTATGTCGGCTTTTTTGCCTTTGCCATGGGGCCGGTGCCGTGGATCATTCTGTCAGAGATATTCCCCAATAAGATTCGTGGGCGTGCCGCTGCCATTGCTACTTCCGGGCTGTGGTCGGGCACTCTGGTGGTGACATTTACCTTTCTCTCACTGCTCAAGACATTTGGCATTGCGGGCACCTTCGGTATTTATGCCATTCTCTCTGCGGTCAGCTTCGTGTACATATGGAAAAGAGTTCCTGAAACGCGGGGACGAACACTGGAAGAGATTCAAGAACACTGGGAGAGATAGATCGTGGTGAAGCGCGTATTGGTGCCGAGGGCGATATCTGGCGGACCGCAGGAAAAACAGCCTGGCCCGCCAGCAGATAAACAGCAGCAGCGCTTTAACGCCATTCTGACTTCTCTGCAACGGTCCGGCTCTGTTTCCGTCGACGACCTCAGCGCGGAGTTGAGCGTTTCAGTGGTAACCATCCGTCGCGATCTGGATACCCTGGAGCAACAGGGCTTGTTGCATCGCACCCATGGTGGAGCGGTCTCCATCGAGCCTCTCTTTTACGAGCCTTTTCGCCGTGACCGCTCCTTTCAGGAGCAAGTAGGAAAACTAGCCGATGAAAAACGGCGTATCGGGCGCGCAGCCGCAGCCCTCATTACCCAGGGCGAGACAATCGCTGTAACTCCAGGCACAACGACAACTGAGGTCATTCGCGGACTACCGCTCAATTTCGCTCTTACTGTGGTGACGAATACCGCCAATGTCACGATGGAGCTTTCCAAGCGAAAAGATGTAAGTGTATTCGTCACCGGAGGGCACCTGCATGGCGAATGGTTTTCACTGGTTGGGCCTACCGCTATCCGCAGCCTTGAGAACATGCTGATCCACACGCTCTTCATCGGCGCCGACGGCATCGATGCTAAGTGGGGCGCAAGCTGCTTCAGCTCAGACGAGGCCGAACTGAATGGCACGATGGTGAAACATGCCCGCCGCTGTATTGCCGTAGTCGACCACACCAAGTTTGGCGTAGTCGCAAACTGGCGCATATGCGAGGCAGGCGCATTGCAGACGCTCATCACCGATTCAGGAGCGACCGATGAGATGATTGCTCCATTCCAGAAACTGGGCATAGAGGTGATCCGCGCCTGAGACTGTGAAGCCGTACTCTGAGGCCAGCCAAAACGGCTTCGGGGATCAGTGCGTTCACAAAACGAATCGTCATCCTGAACGGAGACGCGCCGCTTTTGCGCATAAGTATTTAGGTTGTCATTCCGAGCGAACCCTGAACGCAGTGAAGGGGAAGTCGAGGAACCTGCGGTTTGCTTCGGTCTGCACAAATTTCTAATCCGGTCTAGTTATTTTTATCAGTTTCAAATGGCCACGAATGCATCTGAGCCGACAGATTCTATGCGTAGGTTTGTCTTCCGTCTTCAACAACAAAAAGTATCACTTGTCCGAGTAGCCGACTATGTGGCCATGTGAAAAATCAACGTCCAGCCGATCAGTGAACATAAGCCGACATATCGGTACTAACCGGTTCCTCAATGAGTGACTCGGCGATTTTGCAATAGTTGACGTGAAGGGTATCAGGCATATTAGCAGGAGAAATTGGCTTTTGCGCGATGCTGGGGAAGGCGCTGCAGGAGCACGTTTCCCTCGCTCGAGGACGATGATGGGAACATCGGCATACCAGGCGAGGTGTTGCTGTGGCGGAAGCAGAGCATCACGCTGAAGGCTTTCAGATCCATGTCTGAACTAAGAAACACGGGGTGCCCATTCGTTTGTCCAGGAAGACAGTTTTTGCCAACTTTGCTTTTGATTACAGGTATCAATTACCTGGAAGCAATTCAAATTGTTGAATGGCGATTTTAGGGCCTATTTGAGAGTGCTCAACATCTGGAAGGAAGACCACTGTAATGCCGTCGAATCTGCCAGTCTTTGTCGAACTGGGAACGGAGAATCGCAGCATTTCAGCAATAGGCGAGTGCTTTATCGAGAAATGGCCTGGTTGTGTGGAAAGGATCGGCTGTTGTCCTAGATAGATCGTCGGTTTTCCGGGGGAAGTCGAGTCCGTGAGCAAAACCGCCAATGCGATGGCACCTGGTTTATTGTCGCTGTTTTGGATTATTACCTGAATTTCCCGACAGCACGAAAGAGGGATGGAATTGCCAAGATCCTGATGGGCCGCCATGGTGAGTGGGAAGAAGTCGCTGGAATGGATGTTCACGGCCAATGGATCGCCATGAGCGATGTGGGCTTTGGGGCCGGGGCCTTTATCTGGTACTTGAAAGTACCAGTACTGTCCATGGAAAGGTATTATGACTGATTTGGTTGCCTCGGCGGAAAGCTGCGAAGTTCGCGGTAAAGGCGCGATCATCTTCTTTTTTTCAGTGGCCGGCCAGAGGATAACGCTCTCATATCCAGAGATTTTGGAACTCTGAACGGAATGTTTGCTTTTTGGGTTTGCATCAGCTCTTGAAGAGGCATGGTTTTGAGCTGGGGCGGTAGTTTGATTTTGGCTGACTCCCACCAGAAGAACCAGGAACGTAACGAGAACTGCGGACAAAGCGATTGGGGCGAGCCTCCGAATGGCTTGGGTATTTTTCTGCTTGACCTCAGGGACAAGCGTCAATTTCCACGCAGCCAAGAACGTGCAGAACGAGAGCAGAGCGCCGGCGGCGAGGTCGGAACGGTCATGAAGAGCATAACCCGCAAGATAGATGCAGACTGCAATGACATAAGCAGTGGCTTCACGCGGAGGTGTCTGAAGAGATTCAGCGAAGATCTCTCGTTTTGCCGATGGAAGGATAGGTGAATCAGACGGGATAGTCTTCCGCAGACCAGCCGTGAGAATCGCGGTGCTGACGGCAGCCATAAGGACTATAACGGGTGAGCCCTGGCGCCAGAGAAGCACGATGGAAGGCACCCAAACCCATCCAGTTGAGTTCGTGATCGTGAAAAGACTGAAGCAGAATGGAGCGTCTGACCTCGAAGGAATGGTGAAACGCCGCCAATACAGCCAAGAGCCAACAGCCCCTGACAGAGTGACGACGGCTACATAAATAAAAGCACGAACAAGAAGCCTTGCGAGCGACGGCACATGAGACTTAGGCGTAATGCAGAGCAACAAGGAAACAATGAGTGCATTGATCAGTCCGGCAGCCACCAGAAAACCGGCAAAGACTGTCACGCGGAGCTGGCGTTGATCAGCATGGAGTAGCGAAGTCGCGGTTTGTGTTGAAGAAGCCATGCTGGCTTATACGGTGGAGTTGGTGCGTTTCCTTGCTAAGTGTGATGTTGTTCCCCATAACATGCAGAGGAGTGTCAAGAAGAAGGGTAAGCGACTTAACATGGTTCGCAGACTGAGGTCTGAAATTGCATTTACAGGTGTGACGACACGGACATTAACGAAATGGGTGTGAGGGAAGAGAAATCCCAGCGTAATCGTAATCGTGCCCGTGACAATAAGTATGGGCAAACTCAGCAATATTCCTCGCCTGAATCGGCGGACGCTGAAGTTTTTAGTAAAGGAAATATATGGGATGAGATAGATCAGTGCGCCGATCCAGATGAAGAGTAAACAAACAACGATAGGCAAAAGAAAACTGCAAATAGTGGACCATGGCCATTCGAGCGACCACATGCGGCCAATAAGATTTGCTCGCATCTCCCATTGGGCTGTATAGAGCAGCCACCCGGGAGAGAGCATGGACCACAAGGCAGCGAATAACAGCACAGTCCGGTGGGAGATGACATTTTGAAATCCACTAGTAGCAATTGCAGTCAGGACTTGGCGCCAATACCACGTATCAGAGCGTCCACTGCGAAATTCTTCTATTAAATCACCAGCCAGAACTTCCCTGTTTTCGCCCGCGAGCAAATGATGCAGCATCCAGGTAGCGATGGATGGCGGTTCTGTCGGCCTCATCTTTTATCTCTCCTTCGCTTCAACAATTTACGGATCGTTTATGTTCGCTTTTCCAGTGTGATGCTCCCCATAGCGCATATAGAACGCACAGGAAAAAGGGTAAGCGAACGAGCAGAGCCGCTGACCCTGTATTAGAAATTGCATGGCGCGGATTGTTGTAAGGGGTATGCATTTCGGCGGGGATTTGCGCAAATCTGGGAGGAGCCATACCGGTAAGCGCGTAGGAATGGAGCGAAATGACTGCTGGCTGGACAACCCGCTGGCTCTGTAGGAATCGTTGGGGAAATATAAGAAGAGCTACCCAGATGGCAATGATTATGGGGACACTCGCGACTATTCCGCGACTAAGAACTCGAGGCTTGAAGTTTCCTGCGATCCATGAATGAGCAATGAGATACAGGAGAATTCCAACCCAGATAAAGATCAGGTTAGCTGCCAGAAGCAATCCAATATCGCAGAAAGCATTCCATGGCCACTCCATTTGCAAGACGCGGTCATTGAAGTTGAAGTGCTTCTCAAGATTGGCGACAATGAGCACCCATGCTGGAGACAGCATGGACCAGAAGACTGCGAAGATCAGCACCGTGCGACGGGAAATGATTTCGCGAAAGCTTCCGATTATCATTGTGGCAAGAACTTGGCGCCAGTACCAGAGGGCGGAGCGGCCGCAACGGAATTCTTCCAGAAGATCGCCCGCGAGGGCTTCATTGCATTTGCCGAGTGTCAGGTTTTCCAGCATCCAGATTGCAAGAATAGGCGGCTTTGCATTCATGCACGCCCCCCTTTTAGCTCGGGCAAATTTTGCCAAAGCTTCGACAGGACACGGCGGGTTTCATGCACCTGGCTAAGTCCCGCTTTTGTGATTCGGAAGAAACGCTTCGCCTTGCCTCCGCGTTCCGGGGTAGGATCGCCGAGGCTGGAAGAGATGAGCCCTTTGGCTTCCAAGCGTTCCAATGCGGCGTATACGCTGCCGACAGAGACCTCTCTGCCACGTTGCCTCTCGATCTCGCGTGAGATGGGCACCCCGTAGGCTTCTTCACCCAGCTGAATGACTGCGAGAAGAATCATGAGTTCGAATTCGCCGAGATAGGTACGCTCCGTCATTAATTCAATAATAGAGAAGAAATATCGACTATGCAACTATATTCTCAACCTGGTTCGAAGGAGCAAGCCCGAACTTTACGTTGTTGACAACACGACTTCTCGGGCATCTGTCTTTCATTTCCACGCTCGCGACCTGCACCTTGTGCTCGGTCCGAGTGCAGACGGCAAGCCAGTTCGCTTTCGAGTGACAATTGACGGGCAAGCCCCCGGGGAGAATCATGAGGTGGACACGGACGCGCAAGGCGACGGTGTCGTGACAGAACACCGCTTATATCAGCTGGTGAGGCAGAAGGGGGCCATTACAGACCACACCTTCGTGATTGAGTTTCAGGACCCTGGAGTTCAGGCGTTTTCCTTCACTTTCGGATGAGAACCAGTGGGAGGGTATCATGATTCAACTACGAGATGACCGGGTGAGTCGGAGTAGTCGGCGAGCATTCATGATCGTCGCAAGTGGGGCCGCGGCCACGCTTGCCTTCAAACTTCGATACGGTGCCGAGATCGTCGAAGGGAAGGCTGGCGCTCCGAAAGAGGTGAAGATCGTTGAGTTCTCCCCTTCGGGGCAGCGGGAAGATGCTGTCGCCGTGCCCATCGTTGTCAAAACGGATGCTGAGTGGAAACAACAGCTATCGCCAGCCGCATATGAGGTAACACGCCGGGCTGGCACCGAACGGGCTTACTCAGGCCAATACTGGGATCTCCATGACAAAGGGCTGTATCGCTGTATCTGTTGCGATACAGCGCTTTTCAGTTCCGGCACAAAGTTCGAATCGGGTACAGGATGGCCCAGCTTCTGGCAGCCCATCGCCAAAGAAAATGTTCGTGAAAGTATTGACGTATCTCTAGGGATGGAGCGCACCGCTGTCTCGTGCAGACGCTGCGACGCTCATCTTGGGCATGTCTTCGATGATGGACCCAAACCGACGGGCCTGCGTTATTGCATGAACTCAGCGGCACTTAAATTCGTGAAGTCCACCTAGTCTCCAGAGGCGCAGAATAGAAGCATGTCCGAGAACGTCTTCGCCCAGATTCTTTCCAAAGTGAGCACATCTGCAGAATCCGCAAGCGATCTTGCAGCTTTGCAGCACTTCATCGTCGAGATCATTCCAAATCGCTTGCACTACTACAACTGGACGGGCTTCTACATGCTCGACCCCGACGATACGGAGACACTTGTCCTTGGCCCGTTTCACGGAGCGCCAACCGAGCATGTACGCATCCCCGTGAACCAGGGAATCTGTGGAGCCGCCGTAGCGCAGAACGATACGGTCATCGTGGACGACGTTCATTCAGACCCACGGTATCTTGCCTGTTCACTAGAGACTAAATCCGAGATCGTCGTTCCCATTCGAGTGAACGGTACCGTGGTAGGTGAGATCGACATCGACAGTCACGACTTCGCAGCTTTCTTGGCCCAGGACAAGGCGTTCCTCGAAAAATGCGCGGCCATCGTGGGTGGTTTTATGGAGCGGACTCAAGCCGTGTCTTCAGGCGCAAAGTAGAAGTGATAGTGGTTTCTGCAGCCTGGGTTGAAGCCAGCGCTGCAGTGTGGGCACAAGTAGCCGCTGTCCATGTATTCGCGGATCGTCAGTTCGTACCCACATGCTCCGCAGAGAATTGCCTGAACGTTCCACTCTGAGCGCGGCCACACTTGGATAGCGTGGCCTGCGAGGAGTTCATGGCAATCCTTGCAGGAATAGTAAACGCCGCAGCAGGCTATCTTGATAGCAATGATGTCGAGCGCAGAGTGGTAATGGATGCACCGAGTCTCCGCATCCACCTCCACGCCTCGAACCTCTGGTTTTGCTGCCGTCACATGTCTATCAAAACACAAAGTGGGATGCCGATTCTGTAGCGCCTACAGGGTAGAAATCTTTGGCATAGGGGTGAGAGAGCAGTCGCCGTTGAAATCCTTCTACTTGATCACACGGGATTGGGGCGGCCATTTACGGCCTGCGATGTGGCAACGTGAGGCCCAATTCTCGTATGCAATTCTCCGTAATGATAAAGAGCCGTCTTCTTCCGTATACTGGGCGGGCCAATCAAACAAGGCTTCCATTACTTCTTTCGACTGCTTATCGGTATGAACCATCTATCGATGGCGGGAAGGATGAACTCTAAGGAGATTTGACGATGTTCATTTCCTACGCTCGACGCCTCGCCACCTGCGTTGCTCTGGTGGTGAGTTTCACGCAAGCCGCGTCCGCCGCTGACATTTTGATCGCCGATGCGAAATCACAGCCGGAAAGTTTGACTGTGGCGCCAGGGGGCGTGCTGATCGTCGGCAGCGCCAGTTCGCCATTCGTCTACCGGGTGCGCTCGGGTTCGTCCACCGCCGAGAAATTTATCGACGCCAGTGCCGAAGGCCCTGGGACATTTTTCTTCGGCATGCTGGCGGATGCCGCCAGCAATACGTTGTGGACATGTCAGCTGACCCCGGTGCCGAACACCAAACCAGTACAGAAACACACAGCACTGAGGGGCTTTGATCTCTCCATCGGAGCGCCGAAGGTCCGCTGGAACCTGCCAGGAGACGACAGTACGTGCAACGATTTTTCGATTGGACCGGATAAGGCACTCTATATAACCGACACCGCCAACGGCAGAATCTACAGGCTGCCGGCTGGTGCTTCTACTGCGGAACTTTATCTGGAACATCGGACGCTTATGGGCGTCGACGGCATCACTTTCCTGAACGGTACGCTGTATGTAAACAACGTGACATTCAGCAAGCTCTACCGCATCCCGGTGGACGCTGCCGGAAAGCCAGGGACACCTGTCGATATCTGGATGGACCAGCCGGTAAAGGCTCCCGATGGAATGCGTGCAGTAAATGGCAAGCTCTACGTCGCTGAAAATGGTGGCGGCAAGATTTTGGCCCTCACCGTCAATGGAGACAAGGCAAGCGTCACTGTGCTCAAGGAGGGACTCAAAACACCAACCGGAATCGAACCTGCTGGCGATACTCTCTGGTTCACCGAGCGCGCCGTCGGCAAAGCCGAGTCGATCCCCATGCCCCAATAGCCCGCAGAGGTAGTAGATTTGTGGTGCGCGAGAACATGCTGATCCACACGCTCTTCATCGGCGCCGATGGCATCGATGCCGAATGGGGCGCAAGCTGCTTCAGCTCAGACGAAGCCGAACTAAACGGAGCCATGGTGAAACACGCCCGACGCGTCATCGCTGGGATTGAACTCATGCAGATGATTCACAAAGGCCAGTTCTTCATTCCTCATGGTTGTGAAACCTAGATGCAACAGAACCCTTCGGCATATCTACAAAGGACAGTTCACACCAAGAAGCCTCCGATGCAAACACCAAGCTGCGCCGGCGATCTGGAACGCAGTGCTTGCTGCGTGAGAGGCGGGAGGCTTGCTACGCCGCTACAGTCTGGTCTGCCGTCGCTATTTGCACCACAGCCATTTGGATCAGTTCTGGCCAGGCCCTCACTCGCCTTCTTCTGAAAATAACTAAACTACGGTTGAGAAGTCTGAATAGAGACAGACTTACCCCAGTACCAAACTGTTATGAATATTCTGATATTTGCAGGCGGCACCGATGGAGATGTTCACCCACAGTTAGGCATAGCACGAGCATTAGTATTACGGAGTCACCGGGTGACTGTTCTGACCACATATGAGCATATCGACCTGGTGCGCCGATGTGGCTTTGAGGTCGTGAATTTGTTCAGCGAAGAAGATATGAATGATTTCATGCTGGATTTAAAAGGCATGAATGCCATCAGGAGAATCAAGTACTGCCAGAAATCTATTTCTTCAAAAGTAGCCGCATGGTGCGATTTAACAGCAGGTCGAATTGATAGTGAAACTGTGATCGTTGCCCCCGCGGGATTTTCTTTAATAGCCCGACTGTTGCAGCAAAAGTATGGTACTCCGTATGTAACAACGTTGTTTGCGCCCTCCTATATTCTGTTTTTATCTGTTAAAGATCCGGCACGTTTCAAGGCGCTTAGCTGGTACAGGGCACTTCCGTATTCGCTTCGAAAGCCAGCGCTCCATGCTCTGGAACACTTGATCCTCGATCCGCTATTTCAAATGGTATTAAAGGATTCCGCTGCCAGACTCGGGCTGCCGCTGCCAACGCGCGTCGCCAGTCAATGGCAATATTCACCACAGAAAATTCTGGGCCTGTTCTACGGCTGGTTCAGTCCGCCTCCAGATGATTGGCCCAGCCAGATCACACTTACCGGTTTTCCATTGTTCAGTGAGAGCATGGATCAGCAATCCCTCGGCTCGAGCGTGAAAGAGTTTCTCGACAGCGGATCTCCGCCGATCATTTTTACACCAGGCACTAGGATGAAGAATTGCCGTGCATTTTTTAACACTGCCCTGGAAGCGCTGCAACAACTGGATCAGCGTGGTATCTTCCTGACCCGGGCGGCCGATCAGATTCCCGACTTGCCGGTCACAGTACTATATGAGAAATACTTGCCATTGCAGATGGTGCTTCCCAGGGCCGGTGCGCTGGTGCATCATGGCGGCATTGGCACTACCGCACAGGCATTGTTTGCGGGTACCCCCCAACTGCCGATGCCTAGCCACAGCGATCAATTCGATAATGCGCGACTCGTTGAACAATTGGGATGCGGGGTAGCGCTGCGGAAACGAAACAGCGTCGGTTCTTTGGTAGATCATCTTCGCCATCTGATGACGTCGCCTGAGATCAAGGAAAAATGCCGGATCGCACAGAGTTGGATGGAGCCGGGCTCCGTGACCTGCGATCGAGCTGCGGACGAAATAGAGCAGACCTTTCTCAGTGCACGCGCAGCCAAGTCGGGCGGATTGACGGCGTCAGACTAATTGAACTAGTTGATACTGGTATTATCCGTATTTTATTTTAGTAGTTCTTACGGAATTAGTCAGACTAGCGTGAAAAGAATACGACGGAGATGATGAAAGACAATGCAGCGATCTTGCTGAAACTACGAAAGGTCTCGTCAATGACATCTGCAGCGCGGCCGCATGCCTTCGCGCCCGGTTCCATCCTGACTTGTGCAGAGCGGCATGCGGCTCTAACCTGTGGCGCAGTCAGCAGGTATTGCAGCTTTTTTGTCACGGAGCTGCTGTCCAGCGAATTCTGCTGTACGAGGCCGCAACCGAGGCGTTCAATACGATGAGCGTTGTCGAGTTGCCCCATCTCTTCCGTTGGAAGAAGCAATTGCGGAATACCGGCACTTAGGGCCAGTGCTGCTGTGCCACTACCGCCATGATGTACAAAGACGCTGGATCGGGGCAGCAGAAGGTTCAAGGAGGTATAACTTTCGTGCCATATCGTATCCGGCAATGGGGGAAGTTGATCCGTGAGGCGAGTCAGAAAAACACCACGAATACCGAGTGTCTGTACAGCTTTGAGCGCAGTTTCAAAGAAGGCGTGGGGGTCTTTCGTTCCAGTGCCCGCGGTGAACACTACTGGAGCAGGACCAGCATCAAGAAATTGAGATAGTCCAGCAGATAACATTTGCTTTCCCATGTTTGGATTGAATAATGGAAAACCTGTCAGTGTAATCTGGGGCGGCCAGTCTGCCGGTGGCGGGCTGAACCAATCACAGAACAAGCCCATCACTCTCTGTGGCGAATAGCCCCATTCGCTGAGGATTCGACTGGGCATGGGAAGATCCAGCTTCCGAACCGATTCTTTCAGAAGCATGCGAAGAAAAGGGTCAATCAATAGCCGCTCTGTGCCGTTGAAGAGCAGTTTGCGCGCCCAATATGGTAGCGCCGTGTACCACTGCATGAATTTGATGGAAGGAGGATCCCTGCGTGAAAGTAGGTTCACAGGAGCCAAAACTGTCGATACGTAGGGAGTGCCATACTTGGTATGCAGTAGCCTGGCCACGGGATAGGCGAATGGTGGAGCAATGAGTATGCTCTGATCGTCGAGCCGGCCGGCCACCAGTTCATAGACCTCGAAAGTTTTCGCAGAATAATATCTATAATAGCGTTTGATCTTCGCTATCGCGCCAAGGCTTTCTGTACTGCGGTCGAGATTCTGTTTTTCATTCTGGTCAACAAAACTGAGGACTTCGAAGCCGCATTCGCGTGCCACGTCGACGTAGTTAAATGTGGTAATGAAGACTACTTGATGGCCCCGAGCCACCAACTCGCGACCTATACCCAGGTGTGGATGGATGTCGCCGTCTGAGCCAGATGCAAAGATGATGACCTTCATGAAGTTTTGGTGAAAGGGTTCATCTGCGTGATCTACCGTCCAGTCATAGAAGAGACACGGTTTATTCTATGAAAATCGTAGCATTCTCTGCGGGGTTGTAGCGTCCGCTCCAATAATTCTCGGAATTTTCTTTTAATAAAAGTGTGTGGTGACGCCCGTATCCATTTTTAGGGGGATCAGTGTTAACTGGTCAATAAAAATTGACGCATCTTCTGTTTGCGAAAATCGGAGAGCCTTGATTGCCTCATATGGCAGAGAAGCGAAGAGTGACTCATCTTAATGAGAAAGTCACTCCGAACACCGCTTCTTCGGATATATCTGAAGTGAAATTGTTCTAGTGTGCTGTCTCTAAAATGCCTATCAAAAATGGTGTCATCCTGAACGTAGTGAAGGACCTGCTTTTTGTGTCGATTGGCACCACTACGCCTCATTGTAAATATGTTGCGAACTTC
>Ga0137415_10002099_pt1 | contig 19791 bp, 13 predicted proteins | sample CZODoug3_1_1_16f_FD_183082 | JGI IMG/M metagenome (GOLD analysis project Ga0137415, IMG submission 183082) | Vadose zone soil fungal communities from Angelo Coast Range Reserve, California, USA - CZODoug3_1_1_16fungal (Hybrid Assembly) | ecosystem: Environmental > Terrestrial > Soil > Vadose...
TCAGCGGCTGTTGGCGGAGCAGGGTGGGGATATGGTGCGGTTTTATGCGGCAGCCCGGGAGCTGTCCAAACAACCGCGCGCGGTTCGCCATGCACAGCTGTGCCAGTCACACGATAGCGCGCCATAGAAGCACCATACGCGACCGTGCCACCGCTTAACGTGCACATGTGGGACAATTAGTTACGAATTCGGAGCGCGCAATGAAGAAGTTGTCAGTCGCGGTGCTGTTGCTCGGCCTCCTTGGGGTGGCGCATGCGGACGAGCAAAGCAAGCAGATACCGTCTGTCGTCATCAGCGACCCGGCGCTTGATCCAGAGCATCCCCCGCACTCGGCGCAGGTGCTCATACCCAGCCATGGACTCGGGATGAATGGCCTGTTCTACCTGGCAGGTGGTGCGGGTCCTCACCCGACTATCGTCCTTTTGCACGGATTCCCCGGCAACGAGCAAAACCTCGATCTTGCGCAGGCAATCCGGCGTGCGGGCTGGAATGTGCTGACGATGCATTACCGCGGGTCCTGGGGAAGCCCTGGAGTCTTTTCCATTGCTCATGTAATCGAGGATGCAGATGCCGCGGTTGCGTTCGTGCGGCAGCCTGAAGTTGCGAGCAAATATGGGATCGACACGCACCGTATCGTTCTGGGTGGCCACAGCATGGGCGGCTTCGCGACGGCTGCGCATGCACGCGCCGATGAGCATCTTCTGGGGGTCGTCCTTCTCGACGCCTGGAATGTTGGTGCCACCGGCGAGAAATTCAGCAAGTTGAGTGGGACTGCACGCGCGGCAGCCATTGCAGAGGAATTTGATGACCTTGGAAACTCACTGCATGGAGCGACAGCGACCAGCACCGCGCAGGAAGTTATGGCCCACCGCGTTGATTGGAATTACCTGTCATGGGCTAAAGACCTGGCGAACAAACCCATGCTGGTGATTGGAGCTTCAAAAGCGGGGGGTGAGGAAAACCGGAAGCTGGCGGAAGCGGTGAGCAGCGCCGGCGGTAAAGTCACTGCGATCACCATTCAAAGCGACCATAGCTTCCAGGATCACCGGATTGCCCTGGCCGGGGAAGTCGTCAATTGGCTGCAAACACTGCCGGAAAAATAACTCTGTGGCTCGACCGGTCTCGACGGCTGCCGTGCTTGAAACGCAACAGGGCGCACCCGACAGGGGCCGGTCGAGGTTCACTCTGCCGGCGGGAGTGTTAATGCACCCTCGTAGATGTGTGCGAGCGGCAACGACAGCTCGATCGAGCGAAATTCCGCAGTCTCCTCCAGCGAGCGCAGAATCATCGGTGCCCAACGCTCGCTGCGACGATAGATTGTGACCTCTGCCCTTCGCTGGGCGACGAGCACGCATTCCTCGACGGTCGGTATTTGCCTGTAATTCGGCGCTTTCTCCCGCCGATCGGTACGCTCGGTAGACGGCGAGAGCACCTCCACAACCAAGCGGGGGTTGGTGCAAAACCGGCTGTCCTCATTGGGTCTGCACGCGACCACAACATCCGGGTAATAGAAGAACTTGCTCTCGTTGACCTCCAGATGCACCTTGAGGTTGTTTATGAACGATTTGCAGGGGCCGCCGCGTAGATGCGCATGGAATGCTGCGAACAGATTGCCGGCGATCAGCTCGTGTTTGAGGCTCGGATCCGACATAGCGAAGATTTCGCCAGCCACGTATTCGTGCCGGAAGGGAGTGCCTGCTTCAAATTTCAGATACTCGTCGACGGACATGAGACCACGCGTGGCCAGGGCGCCATAGGCCGCGACGGGTTCCGCTACGCGAGAGTCTTCCTCCAGCAGAAAATCATGAAGCCAATCGGCGATGATTTCGCGGCCGTCATTCGGCAGCTGTCCGATCGCTCGCTGGATCTCTTCTATGGTCGTCATGATCGTCACTCATCGTGTTGAATCGATGACAGACAGTGTATTCGAGAAATTGTCGACTAACAGTTAGATATCGTGCGTCTTTGCGCAAAAAACCGAATCGGGTTTCAGCCCTTCACACGGTGCCAACAGCGTCCGAAGCTAGCGTCTGCCTAAGGCGTTCAAACGAGGCGATGTTGGATGACGCCGCAGTGACAGCATCCGTCCGGCCAATGATCGACCCGCCTGGGCAAGCGTGGCGAATACGCGAGCTCGAGGTTGGCAGTCGTTGCCAGTGATGCGGTGAGCCGCCTGCGATAAACCAACAATCCGTTCCACACTCCCCGTTACCAATCTCAAACACGGCTGCACCAAAGTCCCGTCACCGCGCTGGCAGGAACACAATCCGCCCCGAATTTACGATAGTGTGTTGACACTGCATGTTTATGCGGGCACCTTCTACCCGCGTTTTTTACGGCACCGGATTGAGCGATTTTGGATAGTCGATGTCGCGGTGTTTGCAACAGTGGATTGAGTCGTTCGCGAGGATGGCTCGCAACCCCGAGGGTATGTCGATGGACCGACAGAACAACGACCGCACGACCAGTGAAGCTTCATTCGAGTATTCAGACCCCCGGATTACGCCGGAATCCTCGAAACCCGAATCCCTTAGCGGGGCCGAGCTTTCCGAACAGCAGATGCAAATCATTGCCGCCGCCGTGCCGGGTGGGGTCGAGAATCTGCAGGACGTTTATCCCCTGTCACCTCTGCAGGAGGGCCTCCTGTTCCATCACGTCCTGAGTGGGAACAACGACGGATACATTCTCGCGACACTTCTGCAACTGCGCTCACCCGAGCAGATCGAACAACTCGTCGAGGCACTCGGAAAAATCATTGAGCGTCACGACGCTCTTCGCACTGCTGTGCTCTGGGAACATTTGCCCAGTCCGGTGCAGGCGGTCTTCCGGCACGTGCAGCTTCCGGTCGAGCAAGTCATTTTCGATGACGGACGTGATCCTCTGAACGAGCTACGTGGGCGTTTGCAAACGCCCACTGACAAGTTCGATGTCAGGCGCGCGCCCATGATGAGGTTGATTGTCGCGGGCAGCGGGCTGTCATCCCCATGCTACGCACTGTTGCAATTGCACCATTTGATCTGCGATCACCAATCACTTGGAATCATTCTCGATGAAATGATGACGTGCCTGGAAGGCCGTGTCGCGGAATTGCCCACGTCCCTGCGCTATCGAGACTTTGTCGAAGAGGCCCTGGCATCAGTCGGAAACAACAGCCCGGCGGCGTTCCTTCGCCGCAAGCTGGGTGATTTGGGTGAATCTACGGCCGCCTTTGGCCTAGCCGACGTTCATGATGATGGCGGCGGCTGCCAGGAAGTCAGAGTAGAGATCGGTTCTGAATTGGCCGATAGAGTCCGAGCTCGGGCACGTAGCCTGAAGGTGGGTGTGGCCCGACTGTTCCATGCAGCCTGGGGGCTCGTCGTTGCCCATACCAGTGGCCGCGAGGACATCGTGTTTGGCACGGTCGTGCTGGCCCGAAAGAAAAGCAGATCGTCGCAAGTGCGCGAGGTCGGGTTATGCGTCAATACGTTGCCGCTGCGAATGCAGCTCGCACAGATCACGGCCGAGCAGCTCATTCACAGAACTGACGAGCAGCTCACGAAGCTGATGAAGTATCAACATGTCCCCTTGCATGTTTCGCAGCGGTTCAGTGGCGTTGCAGGGACTGATCCTCTATTCAATACGCTGTTCACTTTTCGAAGGAGCGTTCCGGCCCGACATTCGAGCGAACGGAGTGCTGCAGCGATCCGCATCCTGGATCGGGGCGAGGCGCGGACCAACTATCCCATCACGGTGTTGGTTGATGATCTCGGCGGGGATTTCCGGCTGACAGTGCAGACCAATCGGCGCCTCGACGCGCAAAGGGTAGCCGGTTATCTGCATTCGGCCGCCGAGTCCCTCGTGGAAGCACTCGAGTCGGCGCCGCAAACCCCTGCACTGGCCTTGTCGATCTTGCCCGAGAGTGAGCGTGGCAAATTGCTCGATGCGTTCAATGCCACCCACGCGGGCTATCCAACGAAGTTGCTCGTGCACGAATTATTCGAAGAACAGGTTGCCCGCACGCCCGATGCGGTGGCGGTGGTGTACGAGGAGCAGTCGCTGACCTATGCGCGGTTGAATGAAAAAGCGAATCGGCTCGCAAACTATCTGAAACGACAGGGCGTCGGGCCGGATCAGCTCGTTGGAATTTGTGTCGAGCGCAGTCTCGACGTGGTCGTGGGGCTCATGGGAATCCTGAAGGCGGGCGGCGCGTATGTTCCGCTGGACCCGGGGTACCCCCACCGACCGCCTCGCATTTGTGCTCACTGATGCATCGCCGAAGGTTTTGCTGACCCAGGCACGGGTCAGAAAGAAGCTGCCCGCCACATCGGCAATGGTGATTGCCGTCGATGAGGACTGGAGCGAAATCGCCCGCGAGTCCCCTTTAAACCTGCCTGCCCGCGGCCTGGGATTGGAATCCCATCATTTGGCGTATCTCATCTATACATCGGGTTCCACGGGCCAACCCAAAGGCGTGATGATCGAGCATCGGAATACCGTCAATCTCATCTGCTGGGCCCGATATGCGTTCGATGGAAACGCCTACGAGCGGTCGCTGTTCTCGACGTCCTTGAATTTCGATCTGTCCGTTTACGAGTGTTTTGTTCCACTCACGAGGCGGCAGCATCCAGTTGGTCGAGAACGCGTTGGCCCTGGCGACCCAACAGTCGGCGGTGACCCTGATCAATACAGTGCCGTCAGCAATGAGTGCGCTTCTCGATGTGCGGGGAATTCCGGACACCACGAGGATTGTTAATCTGGCGGGTGAGCACCTGAAGAAGGAAGTCGTAGAGCGCATTTTTGCCGGCAGCCAGGTGGAGAAGGTTTGCAATTTATACGGCCCTTCGGAAACGACAACCTATTCGACCTGGCTGTCGATGGCGCGGGAGGATGGTTTCACGCCTTCCATCGGACGGCCGATCGCCAACACCCAAATCTACATTCTCGATAGTCGCGGCCAGTTGGTTCCGATGGGAGTCATCGGAGAGATCTTTGTGGGCGGCTCGGGAGTTGCGCGCGGCTATCTGAACCGGCCTGAGCTCACCGCCGAGAGGTTCGTACACGATCCCTTCAGCACCGATCCGCAGGCTCGCATGTATAAAACCGGGGATCTGGCTCGCTGGCGGCCGGATGGGACCCTCGAGTACCTGGGCCGCAACGATCACCAGGTGAAGATCCGCGGATTTCGGATCGAGCTGGGGGAGATCGAGTCGCAGCTGGTTCGACAGGACCAGGTGAAGGAAGCAGTCGTGCTCGCCCGGGAGGATGTACCGAACGAGAAGCGCCTGGTGGCCTATGTGGTACCCCGGACAGACACCGGGCTGGATGTGGAAGGGCTGCGGAATTCCTTGAAGGCAGTGGTGCCGGAGTACATGGTCCCCGCTGCCTTCGTGGTATTGAACCACCTGCCCTTGACGCCGAACGGGAAGTTGGATCGTCGAGCGCTGCCTGCTCCGGAGATGGGAGCCTATGTCAGCCGTCAGTACGAAGCGCCTCGGGGAGAGGTTGAAGAGATTCTGGCGGGCATCTGGCAGGAGCTGCTGCACGTCGAGCGGGTCGGTCGGCAGGACAACTTCTTTGAGCTCGGCGGTCATTCGCTGCTGATTGTGCAGATGATGGAACGGCTGCGCCGGGTCGAGCTGTCAGTGGAGGTGCGCCGGGTTTTCGAAGCACCGACGTTGTCGGATCTGGCCTCCACGGTTGCCCATCAGCTGATGCAGCAGTCGCAGGTACCCCCGAATCTTATTCCCGCCGGCTGCGATCTCATCACCCCGTCGATGCTGCCGCTGGTGGCACTGGAAGCACAGCACATCGAACAGATCGTGCGGTCTGTACCTGGAGGGGCGGCGAACGTTCAGGACATCTATCCCCTGGCTCCCTTGCAGGAGGGAATGCTATTCCACCACCGTATCGATCGCGCAGGCGGTGATACCTACGTTGTCCCAACTCTGTTGACGGTCTCTTCTGAAGAGAGGTTGGCAGACCTGATCGCGGCGGTACAGGCAGTGGTTGATCGCCATGACATTCTGCGTACGGCGATCTTATGGGAGCGGCTGCCGCAGCCCGTTCAGGTCGTGCATCGCAAGGTCAGTCTGCCGATTGAAGAGATTGTGCTGGACCCGGACCGCGAGCCGCTCGAGCAGCTCAAATCACGCATGGCGCCAGAGCACCAGAAGCTCGATCTACGCAAAGCGCCCCCCATCCGAATGAAGATCGCGACCGATCCCCGTTCGAGTCGCCGGTTTGCATTGTTGCAACTGCATCACATCACATGCGATCACGTGACGTTGGAGGCATTGATTTCGCAGATCGTTGCCCTGTTGAACAATCTGCAATTGGGCGCGCCGCCAACGACTCCCTATCGCGATCACGTCGCTCAAGCAATCGCCTATGCTCAACGAAATGCTTCGGAAGCCTTCTTTCACGAGAAGCTCAGCGACGTGGAGGCGACAACCGCTCCCTTTGGTGTGGTGGATGTTCGCGGGGACGGAAGTCGCATCCAGGAAGGCCATCTCGCGTTGGAATCCGAACTGGCTCAGCGAATTCGTCGTCGCTGCCGACACTTGAGCATCAGTGCTGCCTCGCTGTTTCATGCGGCGTGGGGCCTCGTGGTTGCCGTCACTAGTGCTCGCGACGATGTCGTCTTTGGCAGTGTATTACTAGGTCGACTTCAAGGCACTGCGGGCGCTCAGAATGCCCTTGGAATGTTCATCAACACATTGCCGCTACGACTCAGGCTTACCGGCGTGTCGACTCGGCAATTCGTTGAACAAACACAGCGGGAATTAATTGAATTGCTCAATCATGAGCAGGCTTCGCTGGCCGTTGTACAGCGGTGCAGCGGAATCCAGAGCACCGCACCCCTTTTTACCAGCCTCCTCAATTACCGGCACAGCGCGCCCAATTTGGCAGCGGAATGGAATAGCGCCGCAGGCATCGAGCAGGTGGCGTGCCAGGAGCGGACAAACTACCCGATTTCGGTGTCCGTAGACGATCTGGGAGACGGATTCACTGTGACCGCACAGGTGGATCGGAACATCGATGCGCACCGCGTAGCCGACTATCTGTGTATTGCAGTCAGATCGATTGTTGAATCGCTCGAGAAAGAGCCTCATCGGCCTGTACTGTCGCTCTCGATTCTGCCGGACATGGAGTGGAATAGCGTCGTACGGGGCTTCAACCACACAGAGGCGCCTTACCCTCACGAAAAGCTCATTCACGAACTGATTGAAGAGCACGCCCGCTGTTCGCCAGATGCCTCAGCAGTGGAATACGGGACTGAGCAACTGACTTATCGAGTGCTCAACCAACGCGCCAATCAGTTTGCCAGAGCGCTTCTGGATGAGGGAGTTCGTCCGGACGATAGAGTCGCCGTTTACCTGGAGCGGAGTGCCGAAATGGTGGCGGTCTGGCTCGGCATCCTGAAAGTGGGCGGAGCTTATGTACCTTTGGACGGGAGCTATCCACAGGACAGAGTGAGCTTCATGTTGCGGGATAGCGCGCCTGTAGTGATCGTCACTGAGCAGCGACTATCGTCCAAGTTGCCAACCCTCGGCATACCTGTACTGTCGATCGATACGGTGGGAGCCCTCTCGAGGCCGCGCCTAGACAACTCGAGGCCATCCGACTTAGGCATTCACCCGCGAAATCTAGCGTACGTGATCTACACATCCGGCTCAACCGGTACACCCAAAGGCGTCGGGGTCGAGCATCGTAGCGTGGTGAATCTCGTTCATTGGCATTGCCGAGAATTCGGCATTAGCCCGGCATCCCGATGCTCCAGTGTCGCTGCAGTGGGATTCGATGCCTCAGCGTGGGAAATTTGGTCGACACTCAGTGCGGGCGCCACGCTATTGCTACCCCCATCCGAAATCGCTGGCAACACTGACAAGGTTCTTGACTGGTGGGCGAGACAACGGCTCGATGTCAGCTTCCTGCCGACGCCGCTGGCCGAATTCGCGTTTGGCCGCGACATTGTCAACCCGCACTTACGAACTCTGCTGGTGGGCGGTGACAGGCTACGCGCTCGGCCCGTATGCAACTCTTTCACACTCTATAACAACTACGGTCCCACCGAGGCCACGGTACTAGCTACGTCCGGTCGAATTGATTCCGACGATCCGGTCATTCACATAGGCCGCCCCATGGCAAATTCGACCATCTACATCCTGGATCCAAATGGGAATCCAACGCCCATAGGAATACCGGGTGAGATTCATATAGGCGGCGTGGGAGTTGCACGCGGATATCTCGAGCGTCCGGACATCACCGCTGAGCGATTCGTGCCCGACCCATTCAATGTGTCCCCTGGCGCCCGGATGTATCGGACCGGTGACATCGCACGATGGCACGCAAATGGAGTGATCGAATATCAGGGTCGTAATGATCATCAGGTGAAGATCCGGGGCTTTCGCATTGAATTGGGCGAGATCGAGTCGGCGTTGACGCAGCACTCGCGGGTCGCTGATGCGGTAGTTTGTGTCCGGGAAGATAGTCCGCAGGATCTGCGCCTAGTCGCCTATGTCGTTCCAGTCGCTGGCCCCCGACCCGGAGTTGAAGAGCTTCGAGATCACCTGAAATCCACCCTGCCGGAATATATGGTCCCCAGCGCATTTGTGATGTTGGAGCGGTTCCCGCTGACAGCGAATGGAAAAATCGACCAGCGCGCACTTCCGGAACCGGAGTCCAGCGCTTACGGGAATCGAAGCTTCGAGCCACCGCAAGGTGACACGGAGGAAATTCTGGCGGCCATCTGGAGTGATCTGCTGCATGTGGAGCGAATCGGACGGCAGGACAACTTCTTTGAGCTCGGAGGTCACTCGCTACACGGAATGACCCTCATCGCGAGGGTTTCGGAGCAACTCGACGTGGAGCTGTCGGTCATAGCCATCTTTCAGTATCAGACTTTGCAGGAGATGGCCGAGGCCATTACCGCGCTGCTGCCGATTCCGGCAGTGTGGTCCAACAGGGAAGATCTGCAAAAAATCGTGTTTTGAGCGCGTTGACATCGACGGCAAGGAGAGATGAATGCCTGCTTCCAGCGAGCCCGGATCGACTGCGGAAATCATGAGGTTTGTGCAGGAGATCCGAAGTCGGGGGGTCAAGCTCTGGCCGGATGCCGGGCAACTGAAGTGTGAGGCGCCGCGCGGCGTGCTATCCGCGGTTGAGCTGGACTCGATCCGGACACGCAAAGGCGAAATTGTCGCGATGCTCGAGCGGGTCCCGGATTCAGAAGCGGTTCCGCAGGCGCCGGTTCCCCGCCAGCCGACAGCGCGGGTGCCGCTCACACTCTCGCAGTTACTTCACTGGCACCACATCAAGTCGGGAGGGCGGCTCGCCCAACGGACGACGGCAATAGCCGTGCGTTGGCGTGGCGAACTAAACTTGCAACTCCTGAAAGAGAGTGTCACTCACGTGATTCTCAGGCACGAAGCTCTCCGGACAAATATCACAGTCAGCAATGGCATCCCCAGCCAAACGGTCACGCGGGTTGCGAACCAGGGTCTGCAAGTCACTGACTCGACCGCATCGGCGGACTCTGATCTCGAGCACGAGGTGTCAGGTTGCATTTGCGATGCTCTGATCAGACCGATCAATCTTGCCAGCGACCCCCTGTTCGAACCTCGGTTGCTGAGTCTCCGAGCGAACCATCATGTGCTGATCCTCGCAACGGAACACATGATTTCCGACGCCTGGTCGCTCAACCTGATATTGCGGGACATCATCACAACATACTTGCAGAGGGTGGACGGGCGGACGCTGGAATTACCCAAAGTTCAAATACAGTTTCCGGACTACGCAGTGTGGCAGGCGAAAGCACACAAACAGTGGCAACAGCGGCACGGCCGGGCCTGGAACACCCGCATGAAGGGCTGCGGAGTGACGAAATTTCCGTCTCCAGTCAATCGCGAAGAGATCTCCGGTCATCGCTGGTCCAGCGTCCGTGTTGAGATAGACAAGACTCTGAAAAATGCGTTACTGGAATGGTGCCGAGAACACCGAACGACGTTACCTCTGTGCGCTTTTGCCATTTATGCGGCCCTCGTGCTGCGCTGGTGTAACTGCACGGAGGCGGTAATTCAATACCAGGCAGCGGGACGAATGAGCTCGAAGCTCGAGAATACGGTGGGCTTCTTCGCATCCGTGTTGTATTTGCGTATCAACTTGCGCGAAAGCCATACATTCCTGGATTTGCTCGCGCACGTCATGCAGGAATTTTGCGACGCCAATCTGCCGACCGATTTCTGTCACATGGGGACGCAAATTCCCAGACCCGAGCTGTCTCGTAATACCGTCTTCAATTGGATCCCGCAGGCTCAGAACCTCGATGTCGTATCTGCTGCCCAGGGCAAAACACCGCCTATGACGTTGAGTCCGGTTTCGTTTGTGAATCCTGTATTGGAGAGCCTGGAGCTCGACACGGAACCGTGGATAGCTTTCGTTGATTCCGTTGAGAGCGTGGTCGGGACTCTCCATTTCCAACAACATCGCTTTGCAAAAGCCGACATGGAGCGTTTCTGTCACAACTATAGGAAGCGGCTGCTCATTTTGCTCGCGGAGCCCGAACGCCGGCTGAGCGAGATCGACTTGTCCTGATTCCACCCCGCCAGATCCCTGTTCTACATAATGCTGCGACCGCCGGAACTGGCAGCCGCTCAACGTGCGGCAATGCGATAGCGCAGTACGGAAATTCGCGCCTGATTCGTCAATGATTTGGAGAACTCGGTATCTGCGCGAATGGCGCGCGCGCCTAAGGACGTCGAGCCGCTGGAAGCCTTTGTTTTGGCTAGGCGTGGCGACGTTCTCGAGCAACGGGTTATGCGAAGCTGGCAGTTGGGCAGTAGGACGCAATGCATGGACCGGTAGCGCGTTTTGCGCGCTTGATGAGAGTTTGTCGAAGGCGAGGTCGATCTCCAGAGGATGCGGAAGATCTAATCCAGGATGCTTTGCTTCGCCTCGAAGAGTTCCGCCGCCAGGGGGAGGGCGCTGCCAAAATCAAAGACCAGGAAGCCTGGCTGGCGGCCACCGTCCGGAACCGGTCGATTGATCAATTCCGGCGCGAATCGATTCTGACGTATGCTTCCCAGTCAGTCGAACAACTGGACGAGCTCGATCTCGTAGTCGATCCGAGTCCGGGTCCGGAGCGGATCGTTGACGGGAAGCAGCGGCTCGACGAAATCAAACGCAACCTCGACGCCGTCAGCAAGCGCATGCGTGAAATGTATTTCCTGAGCATTGCCGGCTACACCCAGAGCGAAGTTGCCAAGGCATTCGGAGTGTCTCTGTCGACCGTTGAGCGGGAACTGTCGCGCGCGGTACTGACCCTCATGGAGAGATGGGCTCGGGAATGAGCACGCGACCCGATCTCGAACTACGCGAAACAGGTTCCAAGCGAGCATGGGCAGAGGCCGCCGCGTGGGTGGTGAAGCTTCAAGACCCTCGGCGGGACGCGGCCCTGGAGGCGGGTTGGAGGACGTGGATCGCGGAAGATCCCGATCATGCCTTTGCCTGGGAGATTGCCAGCGACACTTGGAACACGAGTCACGATATTCCGCCGAAACTTGCTTTACCCCCGGTACGGGTGCAGCGCGAAGGATTTGCGGTCAATGCGCTCGGATGGAAATGCGCGTTCGTCGCCGCCTGCGTGATTTTGCTTTCGGTGGGTCTTGCGTGGCGACTGTTGAGCGGGCCATCCGTAACCACCGAGGTTGGGGAGCAGCGGACGGTGAACCTTCGCGATGGCACGCGAATGCAACTCAACACTGACACGCGAATCCGATTGGAATATGACGAACAGGTCCGCCGGGTTGTACTGTCGTCCGGAGAGGCTTTTTTTGCTGTGGCGCATGAGAGGCGCCCCTTCGTGGTGATGGCCGGCGATCGTAAGGTTATTGCGGTCGGGACCTCATTCGTGGTTCGAAAGGACGAGCGCCCAGATGCTCCACTTACAGTGACGCTGATTGAGGGGCGGGTTGCCGTGGCCAAAGCAGACGCTGCGGATGTCCTGCCGGCGCAGCCTATCGGGGTGACGATACTCAAATCTGGTGAGCGTCTGCGTGTGCGCTCCAACGGTCAGACGACGTTAGACATACCGTCAATCGACCGCGCTACAGGCTGGATGCGCGGCCAGCTCATCTTCGATCGCACTACACTGGCTGAAGCGGCGTCCGAGTTGAATCGATACAGTGCGCCGGTCCATTTATCGGTGAAACCGTCTGCCGCTCAAATTGCAGTGGGCGGAAGTTTTCGAGTGGGAGACTCTGAGAGTTTCGCCCGTGCCGTGGCGGAATCTTATAATCTGAGCCTCGTCCGACGTGGGGACGAGCTGATCCTCGAGCGCCCCTGAGGCGAATGTCGGTCTCGAAGAGTTGAGACCGGTAGAGGTGAGGGCTTTATTGCAGCTAGTTCGTCTGTATTGAATAGGGGAGGTGGAATTGACCACCCATCCCACAAGCACATATCAATGTCCACTTGAGCAAGGGAATGCCGGGGGGAGCTGAATTATGCCCGGCGCATCACGCCAGCATGTCGTTTCGCGTCTGATCTCGTATCTCGCATTGCTCGTATTCTCGATCTCGGCCCATGCGCAGATCCACTTTGATCTTCCCTCCCAACCTCTGGCTCGCTCATTGATTACGGTTGCCAACCTGGGGAATGTCAACCTCCTGTACGACCCTAATCTCGTCGACGGTCTCCGGGCGCCAGCATTGAAGGCTGAAGTAAGTGCGGACGAAGCCCTGTCACGCCTTCTCACGGGCACGGGCTTACGAGCGGTCAGGGCCGACGGCAATACGGTTCGCGTAATTGTGGCAGCTCAGGCGGACCATCCAGCGAGTGCCCGACCTTCGGGAACCGGGTCAACCTACGTGCAGACACCGCTACGCCTGGCCGCCGCCGGAGCGGCAGCCGATGGGGCATCCAGTGGGGCGGACAGCTATCCGGGCGAAGGCCATGACAATGGTAGAAGCAGCCAGAACAACGAATTGGCCCAAGTCATCGTCTCGGCGGAAAAGCGCGATGAACGACTGCAGGATGTCCCTGTGCCCGTTTCGGCGATCAGTGCTGAGACACTGATTGAAACGAATCAGCTGCGACTCCAGGACTATTACAGCAGCGTCCCCGGCTTGAATTTGGCCACTGACAATCGAGGTGCCCCTTCGGTCTCGATTCGCGGTGTCGCTACCGGCGCATATGTGACTCCCACTGTGGGCATTACCATAGATGATGTGCCTTTCGGTTCATCCGTGGTGGCATCGGCATACAGTCCCGCACCGGATGTCGATCCAAACGAAATCTCCCGGGTCGAAGTTCTGCGGGGTCCACAGGGGACACTGTATGGAGCCAGTAGCATTGGCGGACTGATCAAGTACGTCACGATTGATCCCTCGACGGATGCACTCAAGGGACGACTCCAAGTCGGTAGTGACTTCATCCAGAGTGGGTCCGGCGCGGGCTACAATGCCAGCGGTGCGATCAACATACCGATTACCGATACATTTGCACTACGGGCCAATGGTTTTTTCCACAAGGAACCCGGATATGTCGATAACATCGAGAGCGGACGGAACAATGTAAATGATACGAAAGCGTATGGCGGCCGCCTTTCGGGTCTCTGGCGCCCATCGGATGACTTCAGTGTCAAGGTCAGCGCGCTGTTGCAACGAAGCAAGGCCGACGGTTCGTCCCAGGTGGAAGTGGGCACCGGTCTCGGCGATCTGCAACAACGATACCTGGGCGGTATTGGCGGATATGACCGCAAAATTCAGGCTTACAGCGCGAATTTGAAAGCTAAATTCGGTGACGCGGAATTGACGTCCATCACAGGATATGGCCGTAGCACCGTTTCAGACTCGTTCGACGTGACCTCTCTGCTCGGTGGCCTGTCGAACGCTCTGTACGGAATAGGCGGCGATGCCTGGGTCGAAGACAACACGACCAAAAAGATCTCGCAGGAGATTCGCCTTGCAATGCCACTCGGCAGCCACGTGGATTGGCTGTTTGGTCTGTTCTACACCCACGAAAAAACCAATCCGACCGGCGGCTTTCTGGGGGTCGACCCGATCACGTTCGAGCCGCAGGAACAGCTGGAATTGCAGCACATCGAGCAAACCTACGCGGAGTATGCGGCTTTCACGGATGTGACCTTTCACATTACTGACCGATTCGATGTGCAACTCGGCGGTCGGGAAGGCCACAACAAGCAGACGTATAACATCACGACCACGGGCCCTCTTACGTTGATTTTTCTTGGGGCAGTTTCTCCAGTCGTTGCACCTGAAGCGGACTCGAGTGACAACTCATTTACATACCTGGTTACACCCCGGTTTCGGATTACACCGGACCTGATGGCGTATGCGCGGTTTGCCTCCGGTTATCGCCCGGGGGGTCCAAACGACACGCAGGATCCGATTGCACCGCACGAGTTTGCTCCGGACAAAACGCAAAACTATGAGATCGGAGCCAAGGGAGACTTCCTCAATCATCGACTGTCATTTGACACGTCTGTCTACTACATCAGCTGGCGTGACATTCAACTCAGCCTGTCGGATCCGCAGACGGGTATCGGCTACACCGGCAATGCCAGTCGCGCCAGGAGCAAAGGCGCCGAACTATCGGTGGAAGCCAGGCCCCTCATGGGAATGACGGTCTCATCCTGGGTGGTATTGAATGATGCCGTGCTCACGGAACGGTTGCCGCCGGGCTTTCCGGGCATTGCGGCAGTCGCCGCTGCCGGTGACCGGCTGCCCTACAGCAGCCGCTTTTCAGCGAATCTGTCTTTGGAACAGCGCTTTCCTCTCTGGGGCAGCGCTGACGGTTATGTCGGGGGTTCTGTCAGCTATGTGGGTGAACGGCAGGGCGAGTTCGCAACTACGCCTCAGCGGCAGATCTACCCGGCCTATGCAAGGACTGATTTGCGCACGGGGGTGCGATTCGATTCCTGGACCGCGGGGTTATTCGTTACCAATTTAACCGACCGGCGCGGCGTGTTGGCCGGTGGTCTCGGGACCGCCTACCCAACGGCATTCAACTACATCCAGCCGCGAATGGCCGGCTTGAATATTTCATGCGATTTTTGACCGCGCATGGACTCCGACACCCCTCGACCGTTCCAGTTTGATGAGAAGCCCGGGGCCTATCAAGTGGGCTTCCGGGTCGTGGAGCAATACGACCACTCGCGTGTGTTTCGCCAGAGAATCGATCCCCTGGGTCGGCATTTTCCCGGGGAGTGTGCTCGTCCTTTGCAGACTCTCCTCTGGTACCCCGCGGTACGAAGGAAGGGGCACGAGCCTCTGACGGTCGAGGATTACGCAAAACTCTGGGCCACCGAAACGAGCTTCAGCCTTCCCACGTTGCCGCTGCGAGCCAAAGAATGGATTTCGGCTATGGCTCCCACGCTTGTGATGCCCTTAAAGGCAATTCGCGACGCTGAGCCGAGCCCCGGTCGCTTTCCAGTTGTCATTTACGCTCCCAGTTTCTCGTCGGTATCTTGGGAGAACGCGGATCTTTGTGAGTATCTCGCAAGCTACGGTTTCGTTGTTCTTTCGAGCCCGAGTATGGGTGCATCAACTCGGGCTATGACAGCTGATCTGCCTGGGGCTGATGCGCAGGCACGCGATATCTCCTTTCTCATCGCCTACGCCAGTACGCTCGCGAATACGGATGTGACGAGGGTGGCGGTCGCAGGATTCAGTTGGGGTGGCATTTCCAACGTCTTCGCCGCCGCTCGGGATCATCGCATCCGGGCATTGATTGCGCTCGACGGGAGCCTTCGATATTGGCCGGGCCTGATTAAACAAGCTCCCGACGTCTGTGCGGAACAGATGACCATACCTCTCCTGGCTTTCTCCAAGGCGGAGTGGACTATGGAGGAGCAAGCACGCTTCCTCACCGCTGCCCAGATCGATGGACCCAATGTGTTGAACGCGTGGATCCATGGCGACCTCGTCACGGTTCGGATGTTGGGAATGACTCACCGCCAATTCAGCTCAATGGCACAACGCAATGAAGACTTCTGGAAAGACTTCAGTGATGCGGAGTTCCCGGACAAACAAATCGCCGATTACGAACGCGAAGATGGCACTGTGGGTTACGGTTGGGTTGCGCAGTACGCATTGAATTTCTTGAATGCGTACCTCAAACAGGACGACTCCGCGATGGCCTTTCTTCGCAAGACACCCGCATACAACGGAGTGCCGAAGCACCTGATGGCGGCCAGCTTTCGTGCGGCGACCGGCATTCCAGCATCGTTCATGGCCTTTCGCGCCGAGGTCGGAAAGCAAGGATTCGATTGCGCGAAGGATGTGTATGCGGCTATGACAACCTCCAAACCCGGCTTCGCCGTCAGCGAGGCGGCTGTAAACGATTGGGCAGAGGAGTTGCTAAACGGGGGTTTTTTACGACAGGCCATCCAGCTACTGATGTTCAGTGTGCATCTAAACCCGGATTCGAGTGGAGCCTACGCCAGCTTGGCCAGGGCACGGCGGCTTGCAGGACAAACCGAGGCGGCGCTCGAGAATTACAAGAAGGCACTCGAGTTGAATCCTTCCAATGCGGAGGCGCGAAGAAAGATCCTGGAGCTCGAAAACACAGCGACTCAAACCGATCAGCACCGTGCAGAAATCGAACCTCTATAGAAGCTACCTGCTGATTGTCCTGTTGCTGATCCTGGCGTTCAATTACGTCGATCGTCTTGCGGTGGGGCTCGTTCTCCAGGACATCAAGAGCGATCTTAGCCTCAGCGACACGCAGCTGGGCTTGCTGACGGGGATGGCGTTCGCGTTGTTCTATTCGGTCATGGGAATCCCTATTGCTCGATGGGCCGATCGGGGCAATAGAGTCGCCATTATCTCGATCACGACTGCGCTTTGGAGCGTTGCAGTGGCGCTCTGCGGGTTCGCGGCCAGTTTTCTCCAATTGCTGTTGATCCGAGTGGGCGTTGCAGTCGGGGAGGCGGGCTGCGTACCTCCGGCGCATTCCTTGATTGCAGATTACTTCGCCCGGGAGGAGCGGCCGCGTGCGGTCGCTCGCTACATGCTGGGAACCCCTCTGAGCATGATGATCGGTTATTTTTTCGCTGGCTGGTTGAATCAAATCTATGGCTGGCGGCTGACTTTCATGATCATCGGTCTGCCGGGGCTCGTACTCACGGCCCTTGCCTGGTTCACTCTCCAGGAACCGCGTCGCTCTCGTCCAGCGAGCCACACGTCGATGCCTCAGGCGAGCTTGCGGGAAGTTATGGTTGTCCTCTGGGCGAACAGAACTTTCCGCCACCTGCTGTGTTGTTTTTCTGTGGTGGCGTTCTTCGGTAATGGCATTCTGCAGTGGCAACCAGCATTCTTCATTCGGAGCTTTGGGCTCACCACGGGCGAGCTCGGTACGTGGCTGGCGGCAATTTACGGCATTGGAGGGGCAGTCGGTTTGTATGCGGGTGGAGCGTTGGCCTCACGTCGCGCAGCCGGAAATGAGCGGCTGCAGCTGGCTGCAGCGGCAATCGCTTACTGCGCCTTTGCCATTCTCGCGGCTTCCGTTTATCTGACGTCGAATCGGTATGTTGCGTTTGGTTTGACGACCCTCGGGGCTGTCGGAGCTGCTGCCATCACCGGCCCCCTGTTCGCGACGATCCAAACCCTGGTCCCTGAGCAAATGAGAGCCACCTCAATTGCACTGATGTATCTGTTCGCAAACCTGATTGGAATGGGGTTGGGTCCCCTTGCGACGGGTGCATTGAGCGACGCTTTGCGCCCGCTCTTCGGCGAAGAATCATTGCGCTATGCGTTGTTGGTGCTGTGCCCAGGTTATCTGTGGGCTGCATGGCATCTTCGGCGAGCGAGTCGCACTGTGATGTCGGATCTAGGTGAAGTCGGCGCGCCTCAGAGCCTCGTCACTGTCTGAGCTGCCGGGTTGAATGGAGAATCGATGCGAGCGCTAATTCGGGACACTGAACTATTCTTTGACATTGAGGGTGCAGGACTCGTCTTTGACGGGACCCAAATGCGAGAGAAGCGCCCCGCTTTTCTGATCCATGGCGGGCCGGGTGGCGATCACACGGCCACAAAGGCCGCGTGTGGTCCGTTGGCGGAAAAAATGCAACTCGTCTACTTCGATCAGCGCGGTCAGGGTCGCTCTGCACGTGGAGATGTTGCGAGGTACACGCTCGACGAGAACGTAGAAGATATGGAGGCCCTGCGCCGGCATCTCGGTGTCGGCCCTATCGTGTCGATCGGCGCCAGCTACGGCGGAATGGTTGCCATGGCTCATGCCGCCCGTTATCCGGACGCAGTCTCGCATCTCGTCCTGATTGTCACTGCAGCGCACTCGGGGTTTATCGATCGGGCGAGACTGATTGCGCGAGAACGCGGGACGTCTGAACAGGTGTCCCTGGTTGAAGACTTGTTCGCGGGTCGGATCGACACTCCCGACAAGCTGCGCCACTACTATGAAGTCATGGGTTCTTTGTACTCGCGCAACTTTGATCCTGTTGCTGCCAAGGCGCGATTGCAACGGGCCATATTGACTCCGGAGGCTCTCAATCGCGCCTATGCTCCCGATGGTTGCCTGCGTGACTTCGACCTGCGCCCTGAGTTGAGGGCAATTACTGCGCCTACTTTGATTGTCGCGGGTCGACATGATTGGATCTGCGCGCCCGAGTTCTCCCAGGAAATACACGAACACATTGCGGGTTCGGATTTTCGACTCTTCGAGCAAAGCGGTCATGGTGTGCTCGGGGATGAGACACGAGAACTGCTGGACGCCATAGCAGGTTTCATTGTGTACAGGCCCAGGAAATAAGCATGAATTCAACGGCGCAGCGACCTCCGCTTCTGAGTGGTCGAACGGTCAAGGGACCTGTTTCTGCCCGGATCAACCTGGACGACAGGGAGTACATCAATTTCTTCGGGTCAGGCTACCTGGCGCTTTCTGGAATTCGTGAGATCAGAGAGGCGGTGCAGCGGGCGCTCCAGGAGGGGGTTGCATTCGCCCAGCACGTTCCCCGAGCTCTGGGCACGATCGATCCTGCCTTCGATGCGGTTGAGCGAGCTTGCGCGTCTGTGTTCGACACGGAGGCCAGTGTCTATTTCCCAAGCGGATATCTGATTGGCTCTGTAGTGCTCGCGAGCTTTGAAGCAGCGTTCGGCTGCGTCGTGATGGATGAAGGTGCTCACTTCAGTTTGAAGGACGCCGCACTCATTAGCGAGCTACCCACATACACGTATGCGCATTGTGACGCCGACTCGCTGAGTGACACCCTACGCCAAAAAGCGCACGGCAAACGACCCCTGCTTATGACGGACGGGATTTTTGCCACTACAGGCCGGATGCCACCATTGGACGCCTATGCCACGGTTCTTCAGAAGTACGACGGCCGGATGCTCATAGATGAGTCTCACAGTTTTGGCGTCGTGGGCCAGAAAGGCCGGGGAGCTGCCGAATACTGTCATGTTGAGCATTTGGCCGCCGTCGGCGCAACACTCAGCAAAGCCTTTTGTGCACAAGGCGCAATCACACCCTGCCACAAACAATCAGCCTATCGATTGCGGACGATACCGCCGCTTCGGGGCGCTTGCGCGGGATCGCCATTATCAGCAATCGCCGCCGCCGCGAGTATTGAATATGCGGTCGCGCATCCCGAGATCCGCCAACACATGGGCGCAACGAAAAACTATCTTCGGACGCGCTTGCAGGGTCTAGGAGTCTGTCGGACTGACACTTTGTGTTGAGCAGTAATACTGGTCCGGAGTTGATGGATTCATGGTCGTTTGTAGACAGAGTCTAAAGATGCAATCTTGTGCACCCCTGTTAGGCGGGTTGCAGGAC
>Ga0137415_10002100_pt1 | contig 19790 bp, 24 predicted proteins | sample CZODoug3_1_1_16f_FD_183082 | JGI IMG/M metagenome (GOLD analysis project Ga0137415, IMG submission 183082) | Vadose zone soil fungal communities from Angelo Coast Range Reserve, California, USA - CZODoug3_1_1_16fungal (Hybrid Assembly) | ecosystem: Environmental > Terrestrial > Soil > Vadose...
CGGCTGCTGCAGCAACCCGTCGGGCGGATCTACTTCGCCGGCGACCACCTGTCCAACGCGATCGCCTGGCAGCACGGCGCCTTCCTGTCCGCACGCGCGATCGTCACCGAGGTGCACCAGCGCGTGGCCGGCCGGGCATGACCCCCTACATCGCTGTGTCCGACACCGCCCGGCCCGACACCGCCCGGCCCGACACCGCCCGGCCCGACACCGCGAACCGAACCCTCCGATGGGAGCGCACCATGCCGCACAGTTCCAGGGTTGTCCTCGCCGCCGCGGGGGTGACGCTGCTCGCGCTGCTGGCCTCGGGCTGCGCCGGCCCGACCCCGCCGGCCGAGGCCAAGCCGGCGGCCGCGCCGCTGGTCGCTCGCCCGGTGCTGCCCGTCGGCCAGGTCGACCCGATGATCGCCGAGGGTGTGCTGATCGGCGCCAACCAGCCCGTCTACCAGACCAGCGGCGTCGGGCCGAAGAAGCTGAACACGGCCGCGCCGGACGGTTCGCCGGAGTCCTACATCGACCCGGAGCAGTTCGCCGGCGGCGCACTGGGGCCCGGTGTCTCGATCACCGAGGCGCAGGCGATGAACACCCTGGCCCGGGTCCGGGAGAACCTGGAGACCCAGGGGCTGAGCCTGGAGAACGTGACCAGCATGCAGGTGTTCCTCGACAACCCGCCGGGCGCCGACCGTGCGGACTACGCCGGCTGGAACCGGGCGTACCGGCAGTTCTTCGCCAACACCAACCTGACCAGCGGCGACACCACGCTGGAGCCGCTCGGCAGCGCCCCGCCGGCCGCTCCGGTGGTCCGCAACCCGGCCCGGCCCACCCGCTCCACCTTCGAGGTGCAGAGCCTGGCGGCGCCGGGCTGGCTCGTCGAGATCGAGGTGGACGCGGTCTACCCCGCCGGCCAGCACCCCCGCTGAGCCGGCTCTGAGGCTCGACCGGCGGCCGCCGAAAAGGGGGCGGCGGCCGCGGTCGACACAATCCAGCGACTCGGGCCGCGGAATCTAGCGACTCGCGGGCTGGGCGTGCTGGATGAGGGTGCGGGCGGCGGCTTTGGCCTGGCCGGCGGGGTCGGTGCGGTGGAAGATGCCGGCGGTCACCATGGCGCCCTCGGCCAGCAGGTAGAGCTGGTCGGCGAGCTCCGGGGGCAGCGCGGCGGCGGCCACCAGGCCACGCAGGTAGTCCTGGAAGGCGACCTTGTGCTCGCGGGCCTGCGCGGCGACCGCGGCGGACACCGCGCCCAGCTCGCCGTAGCCGTTGATCCAGGCGCAGCCACGGAAGTCCGGCTCGCTGAACCACTGCTCCAGCCAGTCGAACACGGCCAGCAGCCGAGGCGCCGGCTCGCTCGCGTGCGCCTCCACATACCCGGCCAGCCGGCCGCGCCACCGGCCGTCGCGGCGCTCCAGGTACGCCTGGACCAGCTGTTCCTTCGCCGGGTACAGCTGGTAGAGCCGCTTGAGCGAGACGCCGGAGGCGTTGCGGATGTCGTCCATCCCGACGGACTGGATGCCCCGCCCGTAGAACAGGCCCTCGGCCGCGTCGAGCAGCTGGGTCTGCGCCGTCTCGCGATCCACGGGCCTTCACCTCTCCGCTGAGAACCTCCGTTCTCAGGTTACCGCATTGCCGACGCCGGGCGGCCGGTTACCGCGGCGACCACGCCGAGGGCCAGGTAGATCCCGCCGGTCAGGTAGCGCTGCCGACGGAAGAACGCCGGCCGCCGGTTCAGCCAGCCGCCCAGCGAGCCGGCGGCCAGCGCGTAGGCCACGTCGCTGGCCATGCCGATGCTCGCCATGACCAGGCCGAGCAGCATGATCTGCGCGGCCACCGAGCCCCGCACCGGGTCGATGAACTGCGGCAGGAACGCCACGAAGAACAGGGCGACCTTCGGGTTCAGCACGTTCACCAGCACGCCTTCGGCGTACACCCGGCGCAGTGGCACCGGCTCCGGCGGCCCGGCCAGACGGGGCGGCTCGTAGCGCAGCAGCGCCCGGATCCCGAGATAGATCAGGTACGCCGCGCCCAGGTAGCGCACCGCGTCGAAGGCCAGCGCGGACGACGCAATCAGCGCCGCCAGCCCGGCGGCCGCTGCGGCGCTGTAGACCAGGGTGCCGGTCTCCACCCCGGCGGCCGAGGCCAGCCCGGCGGCGCGGCCCTGGCTCAACCCCCTGGTGATGATGTAGAGGTGGTTGGGCCCCGGGATGGCCACCAGCACGCAGGCCGCCAGCACGAACAGGAGCAGTGTCGTCGAGGTCGGCACCACCCCATCATCACCCATTCGTGGCCACCCCGCGACCGCCCCAACCTCCGGCGAGTCGGGGATTACATCAGGCTGAGTCGCGGATTTCGTCAGGCGCCAGACCGGGACCGGCGCCGGCCGCCGAAAACCGCGGTGGCCTAATTCGGTCGGTGTGCCAGAATTCGGCCATGCATCGCGTTGTCGTCCTCGCCCTCGACGGGGTCATGCTGTTCGAGCTCGGCATCCCGCCCCGGATCTTCGGCATCGCCGAGGACGCGGCCGGCCGGCCGCTCTACGAGGTGCTCACGGCCACGGTGCACGGCCGGTCGGTGGCCACCGACGCCGGCTTCGCGATCCTGCCCAAGCACGACGCCGGCATACTGGCCACGGCCGACACCGTGATCATCCCGGCCACCCACTCGCTGGGCGAGATCTACGAGCACGGGCGGCTGCCCGAGCCGGTCGCCGCCGCGCTGGCCCGGATCCGGCCGGGCACCCGGATCGTGTCGATCTGCACCGCGGCCTACGTGCTGGCCGCCGCCGGCCTGCTGGACGGGCGGCCGGCCACCACGCACTGGCGCGACGCCGAGCACTTCCAGCGCACGTTCCCGCTGGTCAAGGTGGATCCGAACGTCCTGTTCGTGGACGACGGCGACATCCTCACCTCGGCGGGCGTTGCGGCCGGCGTCGACCTGTGCCTACATCTGGTGCGCCGCGACCACGGCAGCGAGGTCGCCAACCAGGTGGCCCGGCGCTGCGTGGTGCCACCCTGGCGGGACGGCGGCCAGGCGCAGTACATCGAGCGGCCGATGCCGGAGCCGACGACGAGCACCACCGCCGCCACCCGGGCCTGGGCGCTGCGGCGGCTGGACCGGCCACTGACGCTGCCCGAGCTGGCCGCGCACGCCGGGATGAGCGTGCGCAGCTTCACCCGTCGGTTCCGCGCCGAGGTGGGTGTGCCGCCGGGCCAGTGGCTGACCGTGCAGCGGGTGGAGCGGGCCCGCCACCTGCTGGAGTCCAGCGACCTGCCGATCGACCAGGTCGCCGCGCGCGCCGGCTTCGGCGCCCCGTCGGCGCTGCGCCAGCACCTGCGCACGGCCGTCGGGGTGGCCCCGGCCGCCTACCGCCGGACCTTCCGCGCCACCCACCACGCCGGTCGCCAGGCCGCCGGCTGACGGGCCGCCGGTTGACGGGCCGCCGGTTGACGGCCGCTAGCGGGGGCGCAGGCCGTCCACCAGGGTGCGGATGGTGTCGCCGACCAGCGCCGGCACGGGTCGGTCGCCGCTCATCCCGCTGGTGACCAGCGCGGCGAGGCCCTGCAGGGTGGCGAAGATGGCCATCGCGACCCGGTCGGAGTCCCCGCCGGTGATCTCACCGTCCAGCTGGGCCTTGGTGATCATCGCGGACGGCAGCGCGAAGGCCCGGTCCGCGACGGCGCGCAGCTCGGCGGCGGCCGGCCGGTTCTTGCTGGCGAACATCAGCTCCAGCAGCGCGGGGTGCGCGGTGGCGAAGCCGACCCAGGCCTCGGCGAACACCTCGACGCGGTCGGCGAACGGGCCGGTCCGCCCGCGCAGCGCCGTATCCAGCTCGGTACCCAGCCGGTCGAAGCCCTGCACCGCGAGCGCGTCGAGCAGCGCCCGCTTGTCCGGGAAGTGCTGGCGCGGCGCGCCATGGCTGACCCCGGCCTGGCGGGCCAGCTCGCGCAGCGACAGCTCGGCGGGACCGACGTCGGCCAGCAACCGCTCGGCGCTGGCCAACAGCGTGGCCCGCAGGTTGCCGTGGTGGTACCGGGTGCGCGCGGTGGACATGGCGGCCACCGTACCCCAAATGTAGACGTTGCCTAGAATGTAGTCACCAGCTACATTTGAGACATGACAAGCACCCCGTTGACCCCCGGCGCACAGGCCGGCCGCACCGTCCTGATCACCGGCGCGGGCGGCGGCCTCGGGCTGGCCACCGCCCGGCGGCTGGCGCTGGCCGGCGCCCGGGTGGTGCTCGCGGTGCGCAACGTCGAGGCCGGCCGACGCGCCGCCGCCACGCTGACCGGGGCTCCCGAGGTCCGCGAGCTGGACCTGGCGAGCCTGGCCTCGGTGCGCCGCTTCGCCGACGACTGGGCGGAGCCGGTCGACGTCCTGATCAACAACGCCGGCGTGGCGAACATCCCGCTCGGCCGCACCGAGGACGGTTTCGAGCGCCAGGTCGGCACCAACCACCTTGGCCACTTCGCGCTGACCAACCTGCTGCTGCCCCGCCTCACCGACCGGGTGGTGACCGTCGCCTCGACCGCGCACCGCTCGGCCGAGCTCGAGCTGGACGACCTCAACTGGAGCGGGCGGCGGTACCGGCCGATGGCCGCGTACGCCCAGTCCAAGCTCGCCAACCTGCTGTTCACGCTGGAGCTGCAGCGGCGCCTGACCGTCGCCGGCTCACCGGTCCGCGCGCTCGCCGCGCACCCCGGAGTGGCGGCCTCGGACCTCAACCGCAACCTCGGCCCGGCCATGGCGCTGCTGGACCGCACGGTCGGCCGGCTGATCCGGCAGAGCACCGAGGCCGGCGCCCTGCCCACCCTGGTCGCCGCCACCTCGGACCTGCCGGGCGGCAGCTACCTCGGCCCGGACGGCCCCCGCGAGCAGCGCGGCCGGCCCACCCTGGTCGGGCGCAGCGCGCTGGCCAGCGACCCCGAGCTGGCCGCCCGCCTGTGGGCACTGTCCGCAGAACTCACCGGCATCGACTTCACCCTCCCGGTCGCCGCCTGACGTCAGCCCAGTAGGAGCAGGACCTGTAGTTCGCCGACGATCGCGCCGAGGACGCCGCCGACCAGGATCAACTTCCACTCGTCCTGCCGGAACGCCGGCCGCAACACCGACTCGAACTCCAGCGGGGTGAGCGCCCGCATCGCGCGCACCACGGTGTCCTGGATGCCCAGGGCCTGCTTGGCGTAGGCCATCGCGGGCTCCATGGCGCGGGGCGCGGCGGCCAGCGCCCGCTCCGCGATATCGGCCTTCAGCTGGCGGTAGCGCCGGCTGCCGACGCCGAGCACCACCAGCGGCCTGGCCAGCCCGAGCTGCCGGTCCACCACGTCCGAAACGTGGCGCTGGACCAGCGCGATCAGCCGGTCCGACCTCGGCCCGGTGAGCAGCGCCTCGACGATCTTGGGCACCGTGAGTATCTCGTCGGCGACCACCCGGCCGTAGTCGGTGGCCACCTCGTGGCGGCGCTTCTGGAACAGCCCCTGCCAGCGGAACACCCCGAGAAAACGCCGCTCCTCGCGCGGAAAGAAGATCATCTTCAGGGCGATCCAGTCGGTGCTCAGCCCGACCACCGCCCCGAAGATCGGCATCACCAGCGGCTCGTGGGTGAGCGCCCAGACGCCGGCCTGTAACAGCCCGATGACGAGCCCGAAGTACAGCCCGCTGTGCGCGATGAAGCGCAGCTCGCGCCCGCCGACGTCGCGGATCAGCCGGTTCAGCACACCCCGGTCGCTGGCCAGGTTCGTCAGTGCCATGTCCCGGGTGTCCAGGTACGCCTCAGGGTTGCGGGCGAAGTCGGCCATCAGCTCGGCGACCGCCTTGGGGGCCTGCGCCGCGATCTGGCGCAGCACCGCCCGCCGAGCCTCGGCCGGCAGCAGCTCCCACAGCTGCGGCTGGTACTTCTCGATCAGGTCGGTGCCGATCTCGGTGACGGCCTGGTTGAGCGGTTCGTGCAGCTCCTCGAGCAGCTTCGCCGGATCCACCCGGGACAGGATCTCGTTCGGGTTGATCAGCCGCCCGAGCAGCAGGTTCACCGAGATGCTGCCGATCCGGCCGACGTTGCGCGGCACGATGCCCTGCCAGCCCAGCAGCGGTGGGCGGCCGACGAACTCCACCGGGCGGAACATCATCTCGATGGCCACCAGCTTGGTGGTGTAGCCGATGAACGCGGCCAGCACCGGCATGGACGCGTAGATCAACCAGTGGTTCACTCGGGCTCCGGTCCGACGGCATCCGGTCCGGCAGCGTCCGGTCCGACGGCGTCCGGTCCGATGGCGTCCGGTCCGATCGCGTGCCGGCGCGCCTCGTAGAGCATCAGGGCGGCGGCGACGGCGAGGTTCAGCGACTCGGCGGTGCCGACCATCGGGATCCGGACGGTCTCGTCGGCCTCGGCGAGCAGCGCGGCGGGCAGCCCGTCGCCCTCGCTGCCGACCAGCACGGCCAGCGGCGGGCGGTAGGTCCGCGACCAGTGCGCCCGCTCGGCATGGCCGGAGGTGGCGAGCACGCGCACGTCGCCGGCGCGGGCCCAGCGCAGGAACGCCGCCGCGTCCGGGGCGGCGGCCACCGGCACCGCGAACAGCGACCCCATGCTCGCCTTCACCGCGGCCGGCGCGAACGGGTCCGCCGTGTCGCCGACCAGGATCACCCCGGCGGCCCCGGCGGCGTCGGCGGTGCGGATCACGGTGCCGAGGTTGCCCGGGTTGCCGATCTCGTGCAGCGCCAGGAACACCGCGTCGGGGCGCACGGCCAGCTCGGCCAGCTCGGTGTGCCGGGCGCGCAGCACGGCGAACAGCCCGGGCGGGCGGTCGCGGTCGGTGAGCCGGCCGGCCAGCTCGGCGGTCAGCTCGGCCACCCGCACCCCGGCGGCCCGCTGCCCCGCCACCATGCCGGCCGCCGAGTCGGCGAGCAGCTCGGGCACGACGACCAGGGTCTCGACCTGCCAGCCCGCCTCGACGGCCCGCCAGACCGGCTGGATGCCCTCCACCACGAACGCGCCCTCGCGCCGCCGGTGCTTGCGGTCGGCGAGCGCCCGGATGCGCTTGACCAGTGGGTTGGCCGCGCTGGAGATCAGTACTGGGCTACTCATCGCCCGCTCAACCTACTGGCCGGCGCGCGTTCCGGGTTGATCGGCGCGGCCAGGTACGCAACGGTGGCCCCAGCAGCGTGGCCGGCCGACCCGGCACGCCCGGGCCCGGTCCGAGCCCGAGTCCTGCCGGCCCGAGTCCACGTCCACAGCGCACATCCGAACCGCACCGAATCCGAACCGAGGAGCCACCGTGGCCACACCGAACACCACGCCCGCCCCTACCGAATCCGGCACCGTCGCCGCGACCAGCGCCGACTCGGTTGCGACCGTCAAGGCGTTCCTGGACGCGCTGAGCCGGCTGGACACCGACGCCGCGCTGAACCTGCTGGCCGAGGACGTCGTCTACCAGAACGTGTCGCTGCCCAAGGCCACCGGCAAAGCGGCGGTCGCCAAGCAGCTGGCGCTGTTCGGCCGCTACTGCACCGGCTTCGAGGCGATCAACCACCGGATCGTCGGGGACGGCGACACCGTGCTCACCGAGCGCACCGACATCATCGAGATCCGCAAGGTCCGCTCCGAGTTCTGGGTGTGCGGCACGTTCGAGGTGCGCAACGGCCAGATCGTGCTCTGGCGGGACTACTTCGACTGGGCGAACTTCCTCGCCGCCGCGGCAAAGGGCGCCGGGCGAGCCCTGATCGGGCTGGCCAAGGGCCTGCGCCGCTAAGCCGACCGGGCGCTGAGCCGACCGGGGCGCTGAGCCGACCGGGGCGCGGCGAACAGCCGGGCCGGCGGGCCCGAATCGGGGCGCTCGGAACGAGCTGGCTGGCCGGGTGCCGGGCGGGCGCGGCTGCGCACCGCCCGGCGGCCCCGCTCAGTCCGCCAGCCGTGCCCCGCTGCCCGGGTCGAACGCGTGCACCCGCTCCGGCGTGCGCAGCCCGACCCGCACGGTCTGGCCGAACGCCGGCGCCTCGGCACCGGTGGTGCGCACGATCATCCGCACGGGCTCGTTGTTGATCACGACCGAGCCGTAGACGAACGCGTCCGCGCCGAGCTCCTCGACCAGCTCCACCTTCAGCGCCATGCCGGTATCGCCGTCGCTGACCAGCCGTAGCGACTCCGGCCGCACCCCGAGGCGGACCTCGCTCAGCGCCGCCGACTTGGCCGCCTCCAGCGTCGTACGGGGCAGTGGCACGCTCAGCCCGTCCAACGCGACGCCGTCGGTCTTCAGCGGCGCGGTCACCAGGTTCATCCCCGGTGAGCCGATGAAGCCGGCGACGAAGGTGTTGATCGGCCGGTCGTAGAGCTCCCGGGGCGTAGCGCACTGCTGCAACAGGCCGTCGCGCAGCACGGCGACCCGGTGACCCATGGTCATGGCCTCGACCTGGTCGTGCGTCACGTAGATCGTCGTGGTGCCGAGCCTGGTCTGCAGCGCGGTGATGTTCGCCCTGGTCTCGACCCGGAGCTTGGCGTCGAGGTTGGACAGCGGCTCGTCCATCAGGAACACGGCTGGCTCGCGCACGATGGCGCGCCCCATCGCGACCCGCTGGCGCTGGCCACCGGACAGGGCCCGAGGGCGCCGGTCCAGGTAGGGCGTCAGGTCCAACATCCGGGCCGCTTCGGTGACCCGGGTGTTGATCTCGTCCTTGGAGACCCGTTTGAGTTTGAGGGCGAACGCCATGTTCTCCGCGACCGTCATGTGCGGATACAGGGCGTAGGACTGGAACACCATCGCGATGTCCCGGTCCTTGGGCGGCACCGAAGTGACGTCCCGACCGCCGATGTTTATGGACCCTTCGCTGACGTCTTCCAGGCCGGCCAACATGCGCAGCGCGGTGGATTTTCCGGAGCCGGACGGGCCGACCAGCACCAGAAACTCACCGTCCGCGATCTCCAAGTCGAGCTTGTCGACCGCGCGCACCGGAGGGGAACCTGCGAAGACCCGGGACGCTTCCCGGTAGCTGACCTCTGCCATCTCGGTCATCCTGACATGTCAGGGCCCCGGACGGCAGTGCTCCGGGGCAACGATTAGCGGAAGAGCTTGCGCAACAACAGCAGGACGACGATCGCGGCCACCCCGATCAGCGCAAACTTGATCTTGGGGTCGGCGAGCTTGGCCTGCGCGGCGTGCTTGCCGTCGTCGACCAGCCGCTTCGGGTTCGCCCGATCGGCGAGCGCGTCCAGGGTGCCGGCGAGGGCGTCGCGGGCCTGCTCAATCTCCTGCTGGATGGTGTCCGGGTCGCGTGCCACGGCTCCTCCTCGCATCGAACCACGTGGGTGGGGGCCAACCGTAGATCACCCGGTCAGTTCGGGTTGACTCAGCTACCCCCGGCGCGCTTGCCGAACTGGCTACGCTTTGTCCATGGACGCCGATGACCTCAAGAAGCAGGGCCGCGAAATGGCCGACAAGCTGCGCGACGGCGCCGGCGAGCAGGTCGCCAAGAATGAGAAGCAGATCAAGAGCACCCTGGGCAAGCTGATCAGCTTCGTCAACGCGAAGACCGGCGGCAAGTACGCCGACCAGGTCAGCAAGGCCGCCGGCTACGTCGAACAGGGCGTGGACGCGCTGGCCACCGGCCACCGCCCCACCGACGCCCCGGGCACCACCGACACTCCCGGCGCCGCCGCACCGGGCGCGACCGGCGCACCTGACGCGGCCGGTCCGAGCGCGGCCGGAGCGGACTCGCCGCCGGCCCCGACACCCCAACCGCCCTCGGCACCCCAGTCGGCCGCACCGACCGGCCAGTCCGCGCCGGCCGACGAGTCGTCCCTGCCACCCCGCTACCAGCCGCCCGGCAGCGCGTCGACTCCCGAGTCCGCCGAGGAGCCGCCGGCCGATGACCTGCCGCCGAAGTACCAGCCGCCGACGGGCTGACCAGCGGGAGCGGTAGCGTCGAGGGATGACCTCCCGCCTCAAGCCAGGGGACCCGGCCCCGGCCTTCACGCTGCCCGACGCCGATGGCAACCCCGTGTCGCTGGCCGATTACCGCGGCCGCCGAGTGATTCTCTACGTCTACCCGGCGGCCAGCACCCCGGGCTGCACCAAGCAGGCCTGCGACTTCCGGGACAGCCTGGCCGAGCTCAATGGCGCCGGGCTCGACGTCATCGGCATCTCGCCGGACAAGCCGACCAAGCTCGCCAAGTTCCGCGAAGCCGAGGGGCTGACCTTCCCGCTCGTCTCCGACCCGGAGAAGGCGGTGCTCACCGAGTACGGCGCGTTCGGCGAGAAGCAGCTGTACGGCAAGACCGTGACCGGGGTGATCCGGTCCACGTTCGTGATCGCGGCGGACGGCAGCATCGAGCTGGCGCAGTACAACGTGCGTGCCACCGGGCACGTCGCCAAGCTCCGCAAGGACCTGTCCGTCTGAGCGCGCCGGGCGCGAGCTGAGCGCGCCGGGCGCGAGCTGAGCGCGCCGGGCACGGGCGGGTTGCGAGCTGTGCCGGCGGCGGGATTCGAACCCGCACTGACGGCCACCTAAAGACCGCGCCTCTGCCGTTGGGCTACGCCGGCGTGCGGGAACAGGATACGCAGTCACCCGCCGCGCCGGTGCGCGCGCGGCGGGGCGCGGTTCGGCCGCCGGCCGGACTACGGTGGGAAATCGTGCAGCCCGAGTGTGACCAGGGCCTGCTCGCCCCGATCTGGGTGGGCAGCGTGGCCGAGGCCCGCACCGGGGACGGTGCCGTGATCCGCGCGATGCTGGACGCCGAGGCCGCGCTGGCCAGGGCGTTGGCCGGTACCGGGCTGGCGCCGCCCTCGGCAGCCGAGGTGATCACGCGGGTGGCCGCCGACCTGACGATCGAGCCGAGGGCGCTGGCGCTGGCGGCCCGCTCCGGCGGCAACCCGGTGATCCCGCTGGTCCGCGAGCTGCGGGCGGCGGTGGCGGCCGCCGACCCGACCGCCGTCGAGTGGGTGCACCGGGGTACCACCAGCCAAGACGTGCTGGACACGGCCCTGATGACGGTGTCCGCGCGGGTACTCGCCGACGCCGTGCTGCCCGGGTTGGCCGGTGCCGCCGAGGCCGCCGCCCGGCTCGCCGCCGAGCACCGGGGCACCGTGCTGGCCGGGCGCACCCTCACGCAGCACGCGGTGCCCACGACGTTCGGGCTGAAGGCCGCCGGCTGGCTGTCCGGGCTGCTGGACGCCGCCGAGCGCTGCACGGAAGTGCACCGGGGCCTGCCCGCCCAGCTCGGCGGCGCCGCCGGCACGCTCGCCGCCCTGGACGGCCCCCGGATCGCGGTCGCCGAGGCGTTCGCCGCCGAGTGCGGGCTGCGGGCCAGGGAGACGCCGTGGCACACGGTGCGCACGCCCGTCGCCGAGCTGGCCGCCGCGCTCGCGCTGGCGACCGGGGCGTGCGGCAAGGTGGCGCTAGACGTCACCGTGCTCGCCCAGACGGAGCTCGGCGAGGTGGCCGGCGACCCGGGCGGCGAGTCGTCGGCGATGCCGCAGAAACGCAACCCGGTGACCGCGGCGCTCGTGGTCGCCGCCGCCCGGGAGGCGCCCGGGGCGCTGGCCGGCCTGCACCTGGCGCTGCTCGCGGAGAACGAGCGGCCGGCCGGGGCGTGGCACGCGGAGTGGCAGCAGTGGCGGGCGTTGCTGCGGCTGGCCGGCGGTGCGGCGGCGGCCACCGCGACCCTGCTGGCGCAGCTGCGGCCGGACCCGGCGGCGATGGCCGCCACGGTGGCCCGGAGCGAAGGCGCGCTGCTCGCCGAGCGACTGGCCGGGGTGCTGCGCCCCTCGCTGGGTACCGGGGCGGCGGCGGCCGTACGCGACGCGGCGCTGGCCGGCCGACTGCCCGCGCTGCTCGCCGAGCACGGGGTGGCCGACCCGGCGGGCTACCTGGGCGCCGCGCCGGAGTTCGTGGACCGCGCCCTGGCCCGCTACCAGCGACACATCGGGAGGACATGACCATGGAGCTCGATCAGGCCGGGCTCGCGGTACGCCGCGAGGTGCTCGGTGCCACCCACGTGGACGGCGCGCTGGCCAAGGCGGACGACTTCACCGCCGACTTCCAGGAGATGATCACCAGGTACGCCTGGGGCGGCATCTGGACACGCCCCGGCCTGGACCGGCGGATGCGCAGCGCGATCACGCTCACCGCGTTGGTCGCCGGCGGACACCTGGAGGAGCTCGCGCTGCACGTGCGCGGCGCCCTGCGCAACGGGCTCAGCCGCGACGAGATCGCCGAGGTCCTGCTGCAGACGGCCATCTATTGCGGCGTGCCGGCCGCCAACTCCGCATTCCGCGTAGCCCGCGAAGTCCTGGCCGAAGAGCCCTGAGCCAGCCGGCGTGGCGTCCGCAGCCGACGTCCGCAGCCGGACGTCCGCAGCGGCGTGGCGTCCGCAGGCGGGGCCGACACGGCCCCCGCAGGCGGGCCGCCGTTCATGGCCGGCGGGTCTCTCGCCGAGTTCAACCTGAGCCGGGTTCGCAGCACGCAAAACCCGGCTCAGGTTGAACTCGACGAATCAGCCCACGCTCGCTCGAAGCGAATAACGGCGCCGCCGGAACCGATCCGGCCCAGCACGCGTCCTTATGAGCAACCGGCCAGATGCCGCCTCCAACGGCACGGTCGGCGAGTCAACCCCGTCGGCGGACACGACGCCCGGTCGGGGGGATCGGTGCACGGCTCCCGGCCCGTTGGGCACGGGCCGGGGCCGCACACCAGCTCGACCACGGGCCATCCAGGGGGAGGGGGAGGGCCCGAAGAAGCGGCGCCGACCACACCCCCAGCCAGCCAGCCAGGACCCTGCTCCTCAGCGGTTGGCCAGGACACGCAGGGCGGGAAGCAGGGCGCGGAAGGCGCGGCCACGGTGTGAGGCGGCGTCCTTCTCGGCGGCGGAGAGCTCGGCGGAGGTCCGTTGCTCGCCGTCCGGCACGAAGATCGGGTCGTAGCCGAAGCCGTTGGTGCCGCGCGGCTCGCGGATGAGCTGCCCGCGCCACTCCCCGCGCGCCACGGTCTCCTCGCCACCGGGTACCACCAGCGCGGCGGCGCAGACGAACGCTCCGCCCCGCCGCTCGTCCGGGGTGTCCGCCAGCTGGCCGAGCACCAGCTCCAGGTTGCCGACGTCGTCGCCGTGCCGGCCGATCCACCGCGCGGACAGCACCCCCGGCATCCCGTTCAGCGCGTCCACCGCCAGCCCGGAGTCGTCGGCCACCGCCGGCAACCCGGTTGCCGCCACCGCGTCCCGTGCCTTGGCCAGGGCGTTCTCCGCGAACGTCGCCCCGGTCTCGGGCGCCTCCGGGTACTCCGGCACGTCGGCCAGCCCGAGCACCTCGAAGCCGGCGCCCAGCCCGAGCTCATCACTGATGATGCGGCGCAGCTCGGCCAGTTTGCCCGGGTTCCGGGTCGCCAGCAGCAGCTTCACGCCGAACCGGTCCCGCCGAGCAGGCCACCCGCCCCGCCGAGCAGGCCACCCGGCTGGCAGTAACCCGCCAGCCGGTCAGCCGTCAGCCGGTCAGCCGCCAACCAGTGACCCGCTGCCCCGTCACCCGCCAGCCCGCCGGCGATCATGCCGACTCGCCGTCCGACGGCAGCTCCTTCGGGTACGGCTCGGCGAGGGCGGCGGCCTGGGCGGCGGCGAGCTTGGCGCAGCCGGCCAGTGCCATGTCCAGCATCGAGTCGAGCGTGGAGCGCGTGAACGTGGCGCCCTCCGCGGTGCCCTGTACCTCGACGAGGGTGCCCACGTCGGTGGCCACCACGTTCATGTCGACCTCGGCGCGCGAGTCCTCGTCGTAGGGCAGGTCCAGCCGGACCCGGCCGTCCACCACGCCGACACTGACCGCCGCGATCTGGCAGGACAGCGGCTTCGGGTCGTTCAGCCGGCCGGCGGAACCCAGCCAGGTCACCGCGTCGGCCAGCGCGACGTAGGCGCCGGTGATCGCGGCGGTCCGGGTGCCGCCGTCGGCCTGCAGCACGTCGCAGTCGATCGCGATGGTGTTCTCGCCGATCGCGGCCAGGTCGATGCAGGCCCGCAGCGAGCGGCCGATCAGCCGGCTGATCTCGTGAGTGCGGCCCCCGATCCGGCCGCGCACCGACTCCCGGTCGCTCCGGGTGTGGGTGGCCGAGGGCAGCATCGCGTACTCGGCGGTCACCCAGCCCAGCCCGGACCCCTTGCGCCAGCGCGGCACGCCGGGCGATGCGCTCGCCGCGCACAGCACCTTCGTCTCCCCGTAGGAGATCAACACCGAACCCGCCGGATGCCTCTGGAACCCTCGGACGATCGTCACCGGGCGCAGCTCGTCATCCGCCCTGCCGTCTGCTCGCGTCACCGGGCCACCCTAAAGGTGCGGCCCCTCGGCGGTTCCCGGTGTCCCGGCAACGTGATCGTTGCGGCCTCGCCGGGCACCGCCTGGCTGGTCTCCGGCCTGCGGGCTCCCGTCTCGCCGGGCGCCGGCTCCACCTCGCCGCGCTCCCGGGAACGCCCCGGCCGGGCGCTCTCAGTGAGCCCGGTGAACTCTCGGGCGGCGAATCCCGTTGTTGAGGTCATGGTGACCATCGGCGGGCTGCCCGCCCACCCACTGATCGTTCACGCGGTGGTGGTGCTGCTCCCCCTTGCGGCGGTGGGCACCCTGGCCGTGGCCGCCCGGCCAACCTGGCGGCGCAACCTCGGCGTGCCGGTGTTCCTGATCGCGCTGGTCGGCGTGGTGGCGGTGCCGTTGGCCGTCCAGACCGGCGAGCAGCTCCAGGGCCTGCTGGGCGGCGGCGGGCCACTGGTCGAGGTGCACGAGCAGCGCGCCGACCACCTGCTGCCGTACGCGATCCTGTTCCTGGTGCTGTTGCTGGCCACCCTGCTGCTCGGTCGGCTGGCCGACCGCACCGAGGCGGCCGGCCAGTTGCGGGCCCGAGTCCGGCTGACCACGTCGGCCGGCGTGCTCGCCGCGGTCGCCGGGCTGGTCGTCACCGGGCTCGTGGTGTGGATCGGCGACGCCGGCGCGACGGCCGTCTGGTCCGGGGTCGGCGGCTGAACGCGGGCGGCTCGCGGCCCCGAAGGACCGCCGCCGGCTGAGCGCGCGCGGTCCGCGGCCCCGAAGGACCGCCGCCCCCGGTCCGTCACCGGCCGCGGTCAGATCTGGTAGCTGGAACCGGCGCTGACCAGCTCGACCGGGCCGTCGTAGGCGGACTTGGCCTCGGCGAGCAGCACGGCGGCGTCGTACCAGACCGGGATGTGGGTGAGCAGCAGCCGACCGGCGCCGGCGGCGGCCGCGTGTTCGCCGGCCTCCCGCCCGGACAGGTGCACACCCTCCGGCTGCGCCTCGCCGTGCGGCCCCACCTGCGGCCAGGTCGCCTCGCAGAGCAGCACGTCGACGCCCCTGGCCAGCTCGATCAGCGAGTCGCACGCGCCGGTGTCCCCGCTGTAGACGAGGCTGCGGCCGCCGAACTCCAGCCGCGTCGCGTAGGACTCGCACGGGTGCACCCCGAGCCGGGAACGCACTGCGACGCCGGCCACCTCGGTGCCCAGCCCGTCGGTGACCACGCGGAAGTCGAGCACGTCGGTCAGGTCCTCGGTGCACCGCTCCGCCGAGGAGGCGCAGTACTGGGCGGCCAGCCGGTCCGCCGCCTCGCCCGGGGCGTACACCGGTAATCGCCGGGCGGCCGGCGGGTACGGCGGCGCCGGGTGGTAGCGCCGGTAGACGACCAGGGATGCCACGTCCGCGCAGTGATCGGGATGCAGGTGCGAGAGCACCAACGCATCCAGGTCGAATGGATCCACGTAGCGGTGCAGCGCACCGAGCGTGCCGTTGCCGAGGTCCAGCACCAGAGTCTTGTCGCCGGCCCGCACCAGATAGCCCGAAGAGGGTGACAGTGGCCCCGGTCCGCTGCCCGAGCAACCCAGCACGGTGAGCTCCATGCGGGTTATCTTGCCTTTTCCGGGCCGTTTCGGCCGGTCCTGTATAACCAAAACAACCCGAGTAGCGGCAGCACCAGCGGTACCCAGCCGTATCCGGCGCCGTATCCGGACCACACCGTGGCACTCGGGAACGCGACCCGGTCGAACACGCTCAGCGAGCCGACCACCAGCACCCCGACCAGTTCGATGGTCACCGCGGTCCAGGCCAGTCGTCGCGCGGACGGGCCGGTCCTGGCCAGCCCGACGGTGGCCAGGATGTACACCACCCCGGAGAACGCGGAGAGCAGGTAGGCCAGCGGCGCCTCGTGGAACTTGGTGGCCAGCTGGACCCCGGCCCTGGCGGTCGCGGACAGCGCGAAGATCGCGTACACCGCGATCAGTACCCGGCCCGGTCCGGTCGCGGTGGCCCGCCGCCGCGGCGCCGCGTCAGGCACTCGTGCCCGCCCACAGCACCAACAGGCGCAGCACCACCACGCCCATCGCTACCGCGGCCACCGCGATCACCGTGCCACCCCAGCGGTTCGGCTCGGCGCGGGCGAACTGCAGGAAGAACGGCAGCACGCACACCGAGACCACCAGGTAGATCAGGAAGGTGGACGTCTCCACGGGGCGGGCACCGCCGAACACTCGGACCGCCGCGATCAGCGCCTGCACCACCAGTAGCGCCTCGACCACCCCGACGGCGAGCACGAGCGGGCGGCCCGGCGGCTTGCCGAGCACCGTGCTGGCGATCCCGAACACCGCCAGGGCGCCGGTCACGATCACCAGCGCGACCGCGAGGGGGTGGATCATGCGGCGGACGATACCGGGCCCCGAGGGCCGGCGGCCGACCGGCGGTGGCGACCCGCGCGCGGGTCCGGGCAGGCCCGGCCGAGCTCAGCTGGTCAGCGCGGCCGTGGGCAATGACGTGACGGCGGCGATCTCCGGGCCGAGGAACCGCCGGCCCAGCCGCCGGAACGGCTCCGGGTCCCCGGTGGCCAGGAACTCGTGCCCGACCCGCGCTCCCCCGCCACCGGACCCGTCCGGCTCGCGCAGCAGGTCCAGCTCGGAGAGCACCCGCAGCACGTCCTTGGCGGTCTCCTCGGCACTGGACACCAGCGTCACGTCCGGCCCCAGCGCCAGCTGCAGCACGCCGGACAGCAGCGGGTAGTGCGTGCAACCGAGGATCACGGTGTCCACCTCGGCGCGCTGCAACGGCTCCAGGTAGCTCTGCGCGAGGCCGAGCACCTGACGGCCACTGGTCATGCCGCGCTCCACGAAGTCCACGAAGCGCGGGCAGGCCACCGGGACCATGGTCACGTCGGGGGCGGCGGCGAACGTGTCGGCGTAGGCGCCAGAGCGGATGGTGACCTCGGTGCCCAGCACCCCGATCCGGCCGTTGCGGGTGGCCGCCACCGCGCGCCGCACCGCCGGGCGGATCACCTCGACCACCGGCACCGGGTACCGCTCCCTGGCGTCCACCAGGCAGGCCGACGACGCCGAGTTGCACGCGATGACCAGCAGTTTCACCCCGCGCGCCACGAGCTCGTCGCCGAGCGCGAGCGCGTGCCGGCGAACGTCGGCGACCGGCAGCGGCCCGTAGGGCGAGTGCGCGGTGTCCCCGATGTAGATCAGTCGCTCGGCGGGCAGTTGGTCGAGCACCGAACGGGCCACGGTGAGCCCGCCGACGCCCGAGTCGAACATTCCGATCGGCGCGTCCACCGGCAGCTCCCGGTAGTTGCCCGGCCGCGAACCCGGCAGCCGGCTCATCGAGGCAGTGCCACGTCGCCGGCGCGGCGGCGGCGGTCCGCGCGGGCCACCATGGACGCCGCCAACACGCCGGCCAGCGCGCCGAACAGGTGGGCCTGCCAGGAGATCCCCGGCTGGCCCGGCAGCACGCCGAGCAGCACCCCACCCCAGAGGAAGAACAGCACCACGGCCAGCAGGATCTGTTTCATGCTGCGCGCGAAGAACCCCCGGAACAGCAGGAACACCAGCCAACCGAAGATCACCCCGGAGGCGCCGACGGTGACGCTGCCGGGCGGCGCGAGCAGCCACACGCCGATCCCGCTGAGCAGCCAGACCGTCGCGGTGACCGCGATGAACTGGGCGATCCCGCCGGCCATCGCGAGGAACCCGAACACCAGGAACGGCAGCGTGTTGGACGCCAGATGGTCCCACCCGTGGTGCAGCAGCGGCGCGAAGATCACCCCGTCCAGATGGCTCGGCTCGCGGGCGATGATGCCCTCTTCGTCGTCCAACGCCAGGCCGGTGCTCACGTCGTACGCCTCGATCACGTAGAGCGCGAGGGTGAACAGCAACATCGTCGCGGCGGCCACGAACGGCCGCGACGGCAGCACCCGGGAAGCGGACCGGCTCCGGTTCGGCCGGACTGGGGTCACCATGACATCGAGGCTACGCGAGCGCCGGCGCGGCCAGCCCGGGGAATACCACGTCGACGTAGCCGACCTCGGCGACCAGCTCCAGCGCGGCGACCGGCACGGCCTTGCGCGCCTTGTCCGATCTCGGCCGGCCCGGGGGTCCCCCGCTCGGCCGCCGCACCTGTCGTTGGAATTAGGCACGACAGGTGGGACTTGTCGTTGGAAATAGGCACGACAAGTCGGACTTGTCGTTGGAAATAGGCACGACAAGTCGGACTTGTCGTTGGAATTAGACGCGACAAGTGGGCGCGGAACAGGCCGCCCAGCCGCGCACACTCACGCGGCCCAGCCGATCTGCCTGGTGTTACCGATTTGCCTGTCGTTACCAAGCTGCACACCAGGCAGGTTTTGAGCGCGCTCGGCCTGCCTCCGGCGCAGCTCGGTAACAACAAGCCGCCCGACAAGCCGCCCAGCCTGTCCCCTGTGCAGCTCGGTAACAACTGGCCGCCCGGTCAACCGCCGAAACGTCTACTACCGCCCTGCCCGGCCGTGGCACCTGTCGCTGGAAATAGGCACGACAAGTCCCACCTGTCGTTGGAATTAGGCACGACAAGTCGGAGGGGGCGGCGGGGCGGCGGGGGGCGGCGGGGGCGAGAACGAACATGGCGCGGCCCCGGCTCGGGAGTCCGAGTCGGGGCCGTGCCACGGGACGGGGTGGGTCAGGCCCAGAGTTGGCCGTCCAGGTCGGCGGCGCTGTCCGCGAGGTCGCCGGAGTAGGCGCCGGTGGACAGGTACTTCCATCCGGCGTCGGCGACGATGAGCACGATGTCGGCGGGGTCGGCGCCGCCGGCGGCCTTCTCGGCCAGGGCGAGGGCGGCGTGCAGCACGCCGCCGGTGGAGATGCCGGCGAAGATGCCCTCCCGCTCGACGAGCTCACGGGTCCGGCGCAGCGCGTCGAAGCTGCCCACCGAGTAACGCGCGGTCAGCACGTCCGGGTCGTACAGCTCCGGCACGAAACCCTCGTCCAGGTTGCGCAGCCCGTAGACCAGCTCGCCGTAGCGCGGTTCGGCCGCCACGATCTGCACGTCCGGCTTCTGCTCGCGCAGGTACCGCCCGGTACCCACGAGCGTGCCGGTGGTGCCGAGGCCCGCCACGAAGTGCGTGATCGTGGGTAGGTCGCGCAGGATCTCCGGACCGGTCGTGCGGTAGTGCGCCCTGGCGTTCTCCGGGTTGCCGTACTGGTAGAGCATCACCCAGTCCGGGTTCTCGGCGGCCAGCTTCTTGGCCATCGCCACCGCCTGGTTGGAGCCGCCGGCCGCCGGCGAGGAGATGATCTCCGCGCCGTACATGCGCAGCAGCAGGCGGCGCTCCTCGGAGGTGTTCTCCGGCATCACGCAGATCAGCTTGTAGCCCTTGAGCTTGGCCGCCATGGCCAGCGAGATCCCGGTGTTGCCCGAGGTCGGCTCCAGCACCGTGGCGCCGGGCTTGAGCCGGCCGTCCGCCTCGGCCGCCTCGATCATGGCCAGCGCGGGCCGGTCCTTGATCGAGCCGGTCGGGTTGCGGTCCTCCAGCTT
>Ga0137415_10002101_pt1 | contig 19789 bp, 20 predicted proteins | sample CZODoug3_1_1_16f_FD_183082 | JGI IMG/M metagenome (GOLD analysis project Ga0137415, IMG submission 183082) | Vadose zone soil fungal communities from Angelo Coast Range Reserve, California, USA - CZODoug3_1_1_16fungal (Hybrid Assembly) | ecosystem: Environmental > Terrestrial > Soil > Vadose...
GCGGGACTGGGCGACGCGGCACCGGCACGCGACAGTGACCACCGCGCAGTTCGTCCAGCTGGCCGGGCAGCACGCCGCCACCGACCTCTCGGCGTTCTTCACCGCGTGGCTACACCGGCCCGCGCTCCCCGATATCGCCGCCCGAGACCGCTGACGTTCGACGGCCCACCCCGGAACGGCAAAACACGCACCGCCTCGTGATCTTGTTCTGGGGGCGTGCACGCTCTACTTCCGACCGGAGCGCTGTTCTGAGCGCCGGTCCCGCGGTCGTGGCCGGTCGACAAGCACGCCGGAAGCAGGACCGACCGATTGGGCTGACGCCGCCAGTGTATGGCGACGGCCGAGCCGATTCCGGACTTGCCCGCGTCCAACGTGCCATCACGACCGCGGCGCGCGGGACCCACCATCACAGCTCGCCCTGCTCGGCGGTGCCGGCCGGGAGTGGTGTCATCGTCGTCACGGTGGTGGGCTGCTCGGTCAGCTCCGCGACGGCCGCTCCCAGCGCCTTGACCGCGGGCCCGACGGCGTGCGCGGCGAGGGCTTCACGCGAGTCCCACTTCTCGATCATCGTGATCGTGCCGTCCGCGGCCTCGTGAATGGCGTAAAGACGGCAGCCCTCTTCGCGGTGGACAGCGGGGATGGTCGCGCGAAGAGCGGCGATCAGCTCGGCGGTGCGGCCCGCGACGGGGTGGAAGACGGCGGTGACGACAACGGACATGGTTCTCCTTCGGACGTACGGGTGCGGCGATGCGAGCGAACGTCGTCAACGGGCGACGATAGACGAGGGGCGCGGTGCGCTGCTCGAGCGGCGTCATTAGGGCGATCCACACCTTTTCCGAGTTGTGCCCACGCGCCCACTCACGCATCAGTACACTACTGGCATAGATCCGCGCTCGAGTCGGGCCGCCGAGCGTCTCTCAGCGGTCGGCGGGCGTGCTGCTTCGTTCTCGACGGCGAACAACTGAGACGACGGGGAGAATCTAGGGCGCCAGAAACCGCGAAATTCGTAGCAGCACTCGGTAATCTTAAGAGAGAGTCCACCAGAACAGCGGCTACGAGACTGACGACGGATCGTCTGGGCGAGACCACGTATTCAGCGGCGCGTTCACCTTCGGTGTCACCGCCGCCGCGGTCGCCGCGACCCGCGGTGTGATCGGCGCGGCGCGGCGCGAGCTGACCTAGACCGCGCTGGCCACCGCCGCAACGCTCGCGCTGTGCGGCAGCGCCGAGACCCTCCTCAACGACGGGGTGCCGCAAGGACTGCGCGCGGCGCACGGTGGGTTTGGGTTCGCGTCGAGCATGATCACCAAGGGAAACTAGTAGATCTCCGGGTAGACCATTCTGACGCATGGACGTAACGTCTTGGCTAGAGAAGAAACTTCGCCTGTCATTCTCATTCGTCATTTCATGGCGACCAGGTGACCGTGAGGGAATTCGTCGTGAGGGAATTCGTGATGGACTCTTTGACCGAAGCAGTTCTCGCAGGTGCGACACCCGATGAACTCGCCCGGGAGAAGGTGCCGGCCGAATACCTGGCAGCTCATATTCGCGTCGAGGACACCGGCATGTTCGGTGACGCCGCCGACAAAGACGTCCGCCGGTCGCTGCGGGTCGGCCCGATCCCCATGCCAGAGCTCGCTCCGGACGAGGTGCTGGTGGCCGTGATGGCCAGCTCCATCAACTACAACACGGTGTGGTCGGCAATGTTCGAACCGCTGCCCACCTTTGGCTTCCTCCAGCGGTTCGCCCGCCAGGGCGGCTTCGCCACTCGGCACAACCAGCCCTACCACGTGGTGGGTTCCGACGGCGCGGGCGTGATCGTGCGCACCGGCGCGGGCGTGCGACATTGGGGCGTTGGCGACCGGGTCGTAATCTCTCCGGCCTACGTGGACGATCAGGAAGCCGCCACCCACAACGACGGAATGCTCGGCGGCGAGCAGCGCGCCTGGGGCTTCGAGACGAACTTCGGCGGCCTGGCGCACTACACCATCGCTCGGGTGAACCAGCTGGTGCGCAAGCCCGCCCACCTGACCTGGGAGGAGGCCGCCAGCGTCACGCTGTGCGGCGGCACCGCGTACCGGATGCTGGTCGGCGAGCACGGCGCCCGGATCAAGCAGGGCGACATCGTGCTGATCTGGGGCGCCACCGGCGGGCTCGGCGCCTACGCCGTGCAGCTGGTGAAGAACGGCGGCGGCATCCCGATCGGCGTGGTCAGCTCCGATGAGAAGGCACACGCGCTGCGCAGGCTCGGTTGCGACGTGATCATCAACCGTAACGACATCGGCATGGGCGGCAACGATGCGCCGAGCCCGGAACAGAGCACCGAGTTGGGCAGGCGCCTCGGCAAGCTGATCCGGGCCGAGGTGGGCGAGGACCCGCACGTGGTGTTCGACTACGTCGGCGCCGCCACCTTCGGCATCTCGGTCTTCGTACTGCGCAAGGGCGGCCTGGTCGTCACCTGCGGCTCGAGCACGGGCTACCAGCACCAGTACGACAACCGCTACCTCTGGATGAACCTCAAGCGGATCATCGGCAGCCACGTGGCCAACCAGCAGGAACAGGTGGAGTGCAACCGGCTGGTCGAACTCGGCCACCTGATGCCCGCGCTGTCCACCGTGTACCCGCTGGAGGAGGTCGGCGAGGCCGCGCGGCTGGTCCAGACCAACCGGCACAGCGGCAAGGTGGGCGTGCTGTGCCTCGCCCCGGAGACCGGGCTCGGGGTCACCGACCTGGCGCTGCGCGCCAAGATCGGCGAGGACCGGCTCAACCCGCTGCGTGTGCCGGTCACCGAACCGGCCCGCGCTCCCACCCTCGCGGCTCAGCTGATCGGCTGAGCCAGCCGCCAGCCAGACCGGCGCTCGACCGTGCGTTCCTAGTCGGCGCTCTGCTCGGGGTCCTCCCGCGGCGCGGACAGCGCTGTGGGGGTGGCCGGTGCGACGTCGGGCGGGGTCCTGACGGAGCGGCCGTCATGGAGGTAGTCGGTGTACCCGCCGTCGAGGGCGGCCAACGCGGCGTGCGCCCGCCGGGTCTGCAGCTCGGGTAGGTAGGCGCCCAGCCTCGACGGTTCGACGAAGGCGAACCCGCGCAGCTCATCCGGCGGAAGCCGCGGGGTGAAGCGGGGGTCGAGTGTCCCGCCGTCGAACACCACGATCAGACCCTCAGTTCGGTCCCCTCGGGCTGGCACGTAGTCCACCGCTAACAGCCGCCCCGGCTCACGGTCCAGCCCCAGTTCCTCGGCGATCTCGCGGCGGGCCGCGCACCACGGCGACTCACCGGCCTCGACGACGCCACCCGGAAGCTCGAACAAGGGTTTGTAGGTGGGGTCGACCACGAGGACCCGGCCGCGGGAGTCGGTGAACAGCATGGTGGAAGCCATCCGTTTCCCAGCTGGTGGGCTGTTCAACTCCGGCCTGCCGCGATCGCCCGGTCGTCCAACACTTCGTCGGTGTTCTCCGCGATCACCGATCACTCACGGTCAGCTCAGCCACCACACCCTTCACGATTGGCCACCATACGACCCCTTGCGATGATCACCAAGGCCACTCGCCGGGCCGCCCGCCATCGTAGGGTTCCCCGTTACGTCCCGTAAGACCAGCCCTTTGCGCCCCACGAGATGAAAGGGGCGACTGAGTGGACACCTCGCCACCTGTCCAATTGCATTGGGAAACCAGTGCGACCTCGGCTGATTGCCCCGCGGTTGCGATCAACCAAACGCTGAGTCATGTCGAGGCGCCGGCGAACCCTGCCAATTCCAGGCAAACAGCTCGAAACCTATCCGCAAACAGATTGCAGTTGAAGTCTAGTTCTAGTAGCATGTGTATGCTGAGCGCAGCCGAAGGTGGGGGTTGGCCGTGTGCTCGACCAAGCAACGCCGCAGGCCTGTCCCAGATGCTGGGCCGTGCGACCGGGGTGGGCCGATGTCCAATCGCGCGCGAGGTAACTCCAAGAGAGAGTCAACCCGAACCTGGAAGCAGCGCCCGCCTCGTCGAGGGCGTGCGCGCATCGGCAATCACGACAACCCTACCCTCCGGCTTCACTTTTCCGACAACCGAGCGAATTCCAGACCCGAGGAGGTCTCGTCGCATGAGCCCGGCCGAGCAGTTCCCTGGATCCCAGCTTCCGGTACTGGCTGAGCTGTTGAGCGTGGCTGAGGTATCCGCATTATTCCGGGTGTCGAAGATGACTATTTATCGGCTGGTTCAGTCCGGCGAGCTCAAGCATGTGCGCATCGGTAACTCCTACCGGATTCTTGGGGCGAGCGTGCACGCTCGCCTCTCGAGGATCACCTGATGGGCGCCGACAGCCAGCCCGACGATGCGCTCATTGCTCGCCTGCTGAGCACCGGTGATTCGAGCGCTGTGTGAGCATGGACCGGGTGGTCGTGACCTTGGGCCCCGATGGCGCAATCGCCGGCCTGACCCTGATCGTCCTGGCCTCGGCGGTGATATGCCTGTTGCGCGCGGACGGCGCTGTCCGGACACCAGTCACGCCTGAGGATCTTGCCGCCACGAATCCCACCGAGACGATTCTTACCGAAACGAATCCCACCGCAACGAGGCTTCCGCGGTCGATGGAGCCAGAGCTGCTGGCAGCGGCCGTCGTCTTCCGTGGGATGTCGACTCCGCAGCTGTGTGAGACATTGCGCTGCACCTACCTGCCCGCATCGATTGCCCGGGCCGACGAGTCAGCGGGACAAACCGAGTGGACGCGGGTGCGGACGCGTGAGCACCTGCTCAACGAGATCGAACGGCGGGACCCCCTCGGGTTCCAGAGATGGTTGGCAACCGCCCCCCGCCCGGGCAGCGACCCCAGACGCTATCTCACCCTCGACCGATAACGGTTGTTAACACGCGGGTTTGGTGCCTGGGGTGAGGGTGGTGCCATTGGTCGCAGCTTGGGTAATGAGTTCGGCCGTGATGTGAGTTCACCCGCGGCGGTTGCCCCACAGATAGACTGCCTGGACATTCCGCGGCGCTGTGATGTCGTCGAGTGGTCCGCGCCGACCAAGGCTCTTTTTTTCCGACCCATGCCGGCCGGCCTGAGCGCAGGGCTCGAAGGGCGCCTCGACGCGATTGAGCGTTACCTGATGAGTTGGCTCGAGTGGATGGGCTGATGGATGATCCGGCGTTCTTCGCGCCGTTCGGGCCGTTTTCGACCCGCGAACTCGACGTGGTTAGGTGTGGTGCAGAGCTGCGAAGTGCTCGCCGGGAAACCGCAACGTCTGGTTGCCGAGCGCGAGCAGTCGGTAGGTGGCGGTGGCCGCCTCCTCGAGGTTTGCCGCACGGCGGAATGCCATGCTCACGTCCTCGCCGAGGGCCGAGCAGCCGTGGTGGGCGAGGATCATTGCGTTGTGCTTCTCGGCCTGCTCGGCCGAAAGGTCGGCTAGCTCGTCGGATCCGTTGGGGTGGTACGGGACGTGCCCGATGGAGCGCAGGTAGTAGGCGTGGTCGAGGGTGACGAGCCGGATCTCCTCGTTGAGCGCGTCGAGCAGCACCGCGTGTTGCGGGTGCAGGTGGACGATGGCGTTGACGTCGGGCCGGCGTTGGTAGGTCCGCCAATGCAGTTTCCACTCGCTGGAGGGCCTCGGCGTGCCCCCGAGGATTCGGCCGTCGTCGCATGCGACGGTGCTGAAGTCGGTGGGGCATAGGTCGTCGAGCCACGTCCCGGCGCCAGTGACTACGAAGCTGTCGGCGCCGGGTAGCCGGGCGGACAGGTTTCCGCCGCTGGCCAGGACCAGGCCGCATTCGACCGCGGTCCTCCCCACCCTGCTGAGCTGGTCGTACAGTTCCTCGGTTGTGCTGGCCGGGCGCAATTAACCCTCCTGCGGGTCGGGGTCAGCCGGTCGCGGCGACGGGCGTTTCCAAAAGTGCCGTTGCCGTCGCGGCGTCGGTCACCAGCACGGTCAACAGTCCGTGGGTCAGGGCGGTCGTGATCGCCGGGAGCTTCGAGGGGCCGGCGGCGATGGCGACGCGCATGGGGATGTGCCGGAGACGTTCGAGGTCCAGGCCGACCACGCGGTCGTCCAGGGCGCTGCGCACCGGTGCCCCCTGCGCGTCGAAGAAGCGCCCGGAGACATCGCCCACGGCGCCGGCGGAAACGACCTCGCCGAGCTGCTCGCGGGAGACCGACCCGACCAGCAGCCCGGATGAGTCGTCGGTGCCGCCGATTCCGACGAGCAGCACGTCGGCTGCCGCGGCGACCGCGAGCGTTTCCCGCACGGCCTCATCGGCGAGCAGCGTCGCGGCGACCTCAGCGGTCGAGGCGAGGAACGGCACTGGCAGGTGGTAGGCACGCCCGCCGAACGCGGTGGCCAGCCGCAGCGCGAGCTCGTGCGGGTTGGTCGCGTTGGCGCGCCCGCTCCAACTACCGGCGATCGGCACGACGTCCAGCTCACCCACCGCGGTGGGGCGCAACGCGTCGACCGCGGCCGCCACCGACGATGAGGTGCCGACAGCGAGCGTGCGGCGACCGGGCACGAGCGCGGACAGGCATTGCGCCCCGGTCAGACCCAGGGACTCCAGCGACCTGCGGTTGTCGCCCAACCGCGGTGCTACCCAGGCCTGGCCCAGGGAGAACCGCCGGGCGAGTCGCGTCTCGAGGTCCACGAACGGATGCTCGTCACCGTCGATGGTGATCTTGACAACCCCCCGGCGCCGGGCCTCGGCGAGTCGGCGGGTCACCTTGACCCGGGACACCCCGAACAGCTCGGCGATCTCTTGGTGGGTCATCCCGTGCTCGTAGTGCAGTCGGGCCAGCCGATCGAGCGCGAGATGATCATCCCCTGCGGACATGCCTGACTGTGTCACGCCCGCGCCGGGAGTCGGCAGCGTGGATTCCGGCGCCGGCGCACCGCGGGCGCCCATCATGCGTCCCCGCGCTCGGTCCCCGACCCGGCTGTGCCGTGGAGCGCTCGGCGGGGGGCGGGCCGGGTCCGGTCGGCTCCGCGAGGTGGGCGCAGGGCGAGCGTGGGCAGGATGCCGACGAGGTAGATCCCGGCGAACAGCCACATCATGCCGCTGACCCCGAGCGGGCCCAGGAAGACCCGGGTCAGTAGCGGGCCGAGGAAGTTACTCAGCCCAGCGCCGAGGTTGAGAATCGCGACCGCGCTGGCCTTCTGCCGGGGGGCGAGCATCGGCATGATCGCGCTGAGCGGGACGTACGCGGCGAGCGCCAGCCCGTAGAGCGCGGCGATCGTGATCACCGCGGCGAAGTTCGCGCCGAGCGCGGCCGGGACGTAGTACAGCCCGAGGACGGTGACCGCGCAGCCCACGCCGCCGCCCCAGGCCACCACGGTGACCTGGCCGATCCGGTCGGCGAGGTAGCCGGATGCGAGGTTGCCGACGATGTTGGCCAGCAGCATGGTGCCCCAGATTGTCTGCCAGGCCGGCGTGGAGAATCCCACCTCGCGCACCATGTGCGTGGTCAGGAAGACCCCGAACGCATAGAACGACAGCGTATTGATGATCCGGACGACACCGCCGAGGCCGACTTTGGGGTGGTCCTTGACCACCGACAGCCCCTGGACGACCTTGCCGAGGTCGCGCAGGCCGCCCTGGCCGCGGCGTCGTCCGGCGCCGTGCACGAGCAGCGCCGCGATCAACCCTCCGGCGACCACGAACCCGAGCGAGACCCAGAGCGTGGCGAGCTCTCCGATGATCGGGATCAATCCGCCGGCCAGATAGGCGCTGATCACGCCGAGCCCAGCGGTAGAGGCGAACCAGTACCAGCCGACCGCTCGGCCGAGCTTCTCGTGCGGGGTGTCCAGGGTGACCCAAACCAGGAAGCCATAGGCGAAGAACGGGTAGCCGAACCCACGGATGCCGTAGGCGAGGACCATCAGCGGGAAATTGCCCGCCCGCAGGCCGAGCAAGAAGACAACCTCGAGGACCGCCCAGATCACGAAGCCGATCAACATGACACGGCGCGGCCCGACAGCCTCGGCGAGGGCTCCGGCCAGCCACGCCGCGACGGCAACGGTCAGCCCGTAGACGGTGAACAAGGTCCCCACGTCAGCCGGACCGATCCCGCGCGAATCCAGGAAGGGTGCCAGGAAGCCGAGCTCCATGCCGTCGCCGACCATGAACAGGGTGATCGCGGCGTAGCCCCAGGCCAGTGGCCGGACGATGCCCTGCCGGTCGAGGAGGACGGCGAGGTAACCCGTCGGCGTCCGGTCGGATGGGGGAACCGCTGAGGTCATCGTCGACTCCCATCCTGTACGCCATCATTGGCAACCACTGAACAATTGTTCACAGCCTGAACGATAGTGTGCTCCGCACACACCTTGAGGCGGCGGGCGGCGCGTTGTCAAGGGCGCTGGTTTCCCCATTGACGCCCACCGCACCGACATGTCACGGTTGAACGAATGCTCTGGCAACTGCACAATTGTTCACTGGAGCTCCGTTGCAAAGTAGCACTGGACCAGGCCACCGGGCGGTCGTTGGCATCGATGCGGGGACGACGGCTGTCAAGGCAGTGGTGATCGGGGCGGACGGCCGCGAGCTGAGTCGTGCCCGAGCCGCCACCCGCGTGCACCGCGACCGACCAGGAGCCGCTGAGCAGGACATGCACGAGGTATGGAGCGCAGTCGTTCGGGTGGTCCGGGCGGCACTGGAACGCGCCGGGGCGGTGCGCATCGTCGGCGTCGGCGTCACCGGCCAGGGCGACGGGGCCTGGTTGGTCGACGGCGCGGGCGAACCGCTCGGACCGGCCGTGCTCTGGCTGGACGCGCGCGCCGCCCCCCGAGTGAGGAGTTGGCAGTCCGACGGGCGCGCGGCTCTGGTTCGTCGGCACACCGGTTCGGCGGTGTTCTCGGGTGCCTTGCCCGTGCTGCTCGACGAACTCGCCGAGCGGGAGCCGGAGCGGCTCGCCCGGGTCCGTCGCCAGCTCAACTGCAAGGACTGGATCCGGTATCGGCTCACCGGGGTCATCGCCACCGATGCATCCGAAGCGTCCCGGACCTACCTCGACGTGCGGACCGGCAGCTACTCCGAGGAGCTCCTCGCTGGGCTGGCTCACCAACGCTATCGCGCTCTGCTGCCGCCCGTGCTGGCCGCGGGTGAGGTTGCCGGGACCGTGTTGCCCGGCGTCGCCATGTCGCTTGCGCTTCCCGAGGGCGTGCCGGTCGTGACCGGACTCGTCGACACCGCCGCCGCGGGCGCCGGCCTGGGCTGCCTGTACCCGGGCTCCACCTACGCCATCGTCGGCACGACGGCCTTCGTGGGCACCGTTCGCGCCGCGCTGACCCTCCCGGACACCGTCGCGGCCATCACGCTGGCCACCGGCACGAACAACCACGTCATCGAGTGCCTCGCTCCCATGGCCGGCACCCCCAACCTGGACTGGGCACGCGCGTCCTTGGGCGGGTGGGGTGGCGGCCGGGCCGAGGCCGAGCGCGAGGCAATCGAGGCCAACCCAGGCGCGGGCGGGGTGCTCTACCTGCCCTACGCCGCCGACGGTGGCGAACGCGCGCCGTTCGTGGACGCGAACGCCTCGGCCGCCTGGCTGGGCACCACGGTGCGCACCACCCGCGGCGAGCTACTGCGCGCGGTGTACGAGGGGCTGGCGATGTCGCTGCGCGAGTGCATGGACATGCTCAACCCCAGTGGCCCGGTCCGCCTCTGCGGCGGCGGAGCCACCTCCGCGCTGCTCTGTCAGATCCTCGCCGACGTCACCGGCCGCACGATCGACCGTAGCGATATCGAGGAGGTCGGCGCCCATGGCGTCGCTGCGCTCGCCGCGACGCATGCCGGGCTCGCCCTCGAGCACTGGGCTGCCGGCTCGCACAGCTATCTACCCGACCCCGCGCTCGCCCGGTTCTACGCCGAGCGCTTCGCGGCCTTTGTCCGGGTACGCGACGCAATCCGCCCACACTGGCGCGAATTCGGGCGAACCGCGCCGCCGCAACCCCAGCACGCCGCGAGCACTGCGTGACCCGCACCGCCACGGTCTCTACGGCCGACGACCCCTCTGGAGAACCAATGCCCGCTGCCTCGGCGCGGCCCGTCCTGGTGATCACCGCGCCGTTCGACGCCACGACCGCCGTCGCCCTCAAGGACGCCTTCGACGTCCGCGTCATCGAGCCGAGCCTGGCCGGGCGCTCCCTGGCCGACGCGGAGCTCGAGGTCGAGCTTGCCCAGGCGGCGGCGCTGGTCTGCGAGTTGGACACGCTCGACGAGCGCACCCTGGCGCTGGCTCCCGAGCTGCGTCTGGTCGTCTCCTGCCGCGCCAACCCGGTAAACGTCGATCTGGCCGCGTGCACCCGGCGGGGCGTCCTGGTCGCCACCACCCCGGCGCGAAACGCCGAGGTGACCGCCGATCTGGCCTTCGCGCTGCTGCTGGACACGGTGCGCGGGACCGGTCGCGCCGAACGGTGGCTGCGGGCTGGGAACTGGTCACCACAGGACACCTTCGCGCCTTACCGGCAGTTTCGAGGCATCGCGCTCTCCGGCCGCACCCTTGGCCTACTGGGCGGCGGCGCGATCGGTCGGCGGGTGCTCGGCCGCGCCCTCGGGTTCGGCATGCACGTGCTGGTATATGACCCATACCTGGAACCCGGCGACCTCGGCGAGGACGCCGAGCTGGTCAGCCTCGACGAGCTGCTGCGCCGCAGCGACGCGGTCAGCGTTCATGTCCCGCTAAACGAAGCCACGAAGGGCCTGATCGGCGCCCGCGAGCTATCGCTCTTGCGACCCGATGCCTACCTGATCAACTGCGCGCGCGCCGCGGTGATCGACGAAGCCGCGCTGGTGGCCGCGCTGGCCGCGGGGCGACTCGCCGGGGCCGGGCTGGACGTGTTCTGGACAGAGCCGATTCCCGCCGACCATCCGCTACTTGCCCTCAACAACGTCACCCTCACCCCGCACATCGGTGGCGCCTCCGACGACGTGATCGTCGAGCAGACCCGGATAGCCGAGCGGGCGCTGCGGGCCTGGTCGGCCGGGCGCGCACCGGAGGCGCTGGCCAACCCCGAGGTGCTCGGCGCGGGACCGAGCGTCTGACGGCCACCTCCACCTCCGGCGACCACTACCGCGGTGTCACCATCGCCTCCACCCGAGGCCGCACAACGGCACCGCCGAGCGTCGATCTGATCGCGCGACTGACGGACGGCGTGGTCCATCCAGGGGCTTCTCCTACTGAGGTTGCTCAGCACCTGATATTGTGCTGAGGTACCTCAGCACTCTTGAAAGGGCTCCCATGGAGACTCAGCCAGTCATCGTCATGACCGGCGCGACAAACGGCTTGGGCAAGATCGCCGCCCTCGACCTGGCCGGCCACGGCGCACACCTTGGCCTCATCGCCCGCAGCCAGCGGAAGGCCGATGCGCTTCGGAGAGAGATCGAGGAGGCGACACCCGGGACACCGCTCGATGTCTTCATCGCCGATCTCTCACTGCTCAGCGACGTCCGCCGGGTAGGTGAGCAGATCGACGCCCACTACCCGCGGATCGACGTACTGATCAACAACGCGGGGATACACGCCTTCACCCAGCGCATTACCTCCGAGGGATACCCCGAGATGACCGCCGTAAACTACCTCGCGCCCTGGCTGCTTACCGACATCCTGCGCGACAAGCTCACCGCCTCGGCCCCCGCACGGATTGTCAACGTGGCCTCCCGAGCATCACTCCACGCCGGCGACATCAGTCCCCTCAAGGATCTGACGGATACCTCGCACTACACCGAGCGCGAGTCGTCCGCTCAGTACGGTCGGACCAAGCTGATGGACATCATGTTCACCCAGGAACTCGGTCGACAGATTGCGGGAACGGGAGTCGCGGTCACCTGCTGCTGCCCGGGATTCAACGCCACAGGACTCGGGGACGACCATCCCCTCTCCGCCGTCCTGAGGATGATCCTCACCCGGCTGGATATGGGTAACCCTCGCCACGGCGCCGGGATCATCGTGCGGCTCGCGACCGACCCCGCATTTGCCGGCATCACCGGCGGCTACTTCGCCGTCGAGGACGCGCAGCCCTTGGAGTGCCCAGAGATCGGCCGCGACGAAGAGATTCAGCGCGCCCTGTGGGAAGCCACGGCCGACCTCTTCCGGGACATCCGCAAGCCCCGCGTCGTATAGAAGGCGGACGAGTGCGGTCGCCGAGCGCGACGCGTCGAGTGGACCGCGTCACCAACCTTCCACTGGTGAGGTGGTTCATCTCTGTACGATCGCGGGGTTCCGTCGCGATCCGCGCATCAGCTGGAGCAAGTGATCATGGCCGACGACTCCCGGCCGGAGCAGGTGGGCCTGCGGTACCTGTCCGTGGCCTACCGAGTGCGCAAGGTGCTCAACGAGCAGATGACCACCAGCGGCCTGTCGCTGGCTCGCACGAAGGTCCTGCAGGTGCTCGAGCGGAACACTTCGATCCGGCAGACGTTGCTGGCCCAGGAACTGGGGTTCGCCCAGCGCTCGGTCACCCAGGCCGTCGAAGGCCTGGAGCGAGACGGACTGGTCGAGCGCGAGTCCGACCCGACCGACGGCCGCGCCAAACTCGTCACGCTCACCGCCGAGGGGGCCGCCGCGCTCGCTGCGAGCACCGACGCGGGCGACCAGGAGCTCCAGCGGATCTTCGGCACCCTCGGCCAGAAACAGTTGGCACAGCTGGACAAGCTGCTCACCGCCATCGACGCGGCAGCGGGCGCGGCCTGACCTCAAGGTCGTCCCCGGGCGTGCCACTTCGCGCTGACTCAATTGATGAGGCGCCTCAGTGACGCTAGAGTACTGAGGCACCTCACTATAAGCACTGAGTGGAGAAGCCCATGGACACCCGACCGGTCGCCGTCATCACCGGGGCCACCAGCGGCCTGGGCCGACTTGTCGCCCTCGACCTCGCCCAGCACGGCTTCCACCTCGGCATTGTCGCCCGCGGCCAGGCGAAAGTGGACGACCTGCGCCAGGAGATCGACCAGGCCGCCCCAGACACCTCGGTCGACGCGTTCATCGCCGACCTGACCTCGATGCGAGACGTTCAGAGGGCCGGCAAAGAGATCGAAGCGCGCTACGAGCGGCTCGCCGTGGTGGTCAACAACGCCGGGCTGCACGCGTTCTCCCAGCGCGTCACCTCGGACGGCTTCGCCGAGATGACCGCGGTGAACTACCTCGCGCCCTGGGTCCTCACCACAACCCTGCGCGACAAACTCGTCGCCTCGGCCCCGGCGCGGGTGGTGAACGTCGCCTCCGAAGCGCGGCACGCCGGAACCATCGACCCCGCCCATGACATCACGGCCACCGCCGAATACAACCGGCGCGAGTCGGCCGCGCTGTACGGCCGCTCGAAACTGATGGACATCATGTTCACCCAGGAGCTCGGAAGGCGGCTTGCCGGCACCGGCGTCACGGCGAACTGCTGCGATCCCGGCTTCAACACCACTGCCCTCGGCCGGGAACTACCCCTGGCCGGATTACTCGAACGAATCCTCAAGACCCTGCGCGTCGGAGACCCGCGACGCGGCGCCGGAATAATCGTGCGGCTCGCCACCGACCCCGCGCTCGCCGACACCACCGGCGGTCATTTCTCGGTCAAGGACGCCAAACCGCTTGTCTGCCCGGAACCGGGCCGCGACAAGGAAATCCAGGCCGAACTGTGGGACACCACGGCCACCCTCCTCGACGGAATCCTGTCATCCGCCGAATAGCTCGTTTCCGCCCTCCCTCCACTGCTCGCCAAGGCCTGAAAAGAACAGCGAAGCCCAGGACAGACTGACCATGCATGTGAGCATCGACGGACAGGCCTGCGTAGGCGCGGGCGAATGCGTCCCGTCCGCACCCGAGGTCTTCGACCAGCGTGACGAGGACGGAAGCGTCGTGCTGCTCGAAAACTGACCCGACAGGATCCGACGAACGAGAGGGACTTACCATGGAATACCGCACTCTGGGTGCCAGCGGCTGCGCCGTGTCGTCGTTCGCGTTGGGCACCATGACCTTCGGCAACACCACCGACCAGGCCGGCGCCTTCGCCCAACTCGACGCGTTCGCCGAAGCCGGCGGCACACTCATCGACACCGCGGACGTCTACGTCGGCGGCACTTCGGAGACGATCATCGGCCGTTGGCTCGCCGACCGGCCCACCGAAGTCACCGAACGGATGGTCCTGGCAACCAAGGGCCGGTTCCCGACCAGCGGAGAACCCAACGCCGCCGGACTGTCCCGCCGCCACCTGGACCGCGCACTGAACGCATCCCTGGCCCGCCTCGGGATCGACACCATCGACCTCTACCAGGTCCACTCGTGGGACTCGCTCACCCCCCTCGAGGAGACACTGTCATTCCTCGACGACGCGACGCGCTCCGGCAAGATCCGGTACGCCGGACTCTCCAACTACCACGGCTGGCAGCTCCAGAAAGCCGTCGACCTAGCCGAATTCCGGCGCTTCGCCCGCCCGGTCACCCTGCAGTGCGGATACAGCCTGCTCTCCCGCCAAGTCGAATGGGAGATCATTCCCGCCTGCCAGTCCACAGGCCTCGGAGTACTGACCTTCTCACCACTGGCCGCCGGCATCCTCACCGGCAAATACCAGCAACACACCACACCGGCCACCGACAGCCGAATGGCCGACCCCCGAATGGGCCCCTACCTCCGCGGCCGGGCTCAGTCGCAACGGACCCAGGCCGTGCTCGACGTGATCGAACAGACCGCCAGCCACACAGGAGTCACCGACCTACAGCCCTACCTGGGCACCTACGCCCACGTAACCGCGATGCACCAAGGCGACCTCGCCTTCGCCCACCTGCATCCCGAAGGCACCGTCTCCGGTGACCACGGCGGCCCGACACTGAACGTGCATGCCCAACTCCCCGCACCCGGCAACTGGCGGCTGTTCATCCAGTTCCAAACCGGAGGCGTCCTGCACACCGCACCCATCACCATCACCGCCGGCTAATACCGCAACGCAACGTTCTCCTGTCGCGTCGCTCCCGCCTGTTGTCTTTGCCCTCGCTATTAGTCTGGCGATCGGAATCATCGCTGGGGGTTATCCGGCGTGGCGCGTCGCAACTCAATTCAATCGAGGCTCTTCGCTACGAGTGAGTAACTACTGGAGCGAGCCGCTATCGTCCTGGACTGCTGGTTCGCAGGCGGCGCCGGCCTGTTTGCACGGTGTTGTGGTGTACAAAGAGACGAACTTCCCGATCCACGATGCTCGGACCCGAGCCGGGCGGGCGCAGCAAGTGCCGACCACGGATGTAGGTGTCTGACCCGGGGGCGAAACCGAGCTCGTGCACGGCGAGGAGTTGTGGTGCCGTGCCGGACACGAGTCGATAGCAGGCGCTGCGTTGCCAGCCTGGGACCGCGCCCAGGGCTTGAATGTGTTCTTCGTGGTACCAGGCTTCCAACGCCGGCATGTCTGGGCCGCTCAGCGCAACGGTGAGCAAACACGTGGCGGCTCGCTCCGACGTGGCGCCGGTGGCGGAGAGTCGCCGGTAGACGCGCCGATCGAGGGTCTCGAGGCGGCTGACGATGTCCTGCTCGTAGGGGCCGCGGGCGCGCAGTGCCCGGTACGGCGGTGAGTCGAGCGCGGCTAGGCAGAGCGGGTACAGGGCCAGCCAACTGGGGCGGTGACCGTCGGTGGCGCGATACCGATGGCCGGCGTGGATGCCGGGGATCGTGAGGCGCGCGGGGGCGTGGTCGTGGTCGTACCAGTGATGGAACTCGGCCTCGGGCACCTGGTTCCCGGGTTCGGACAGTACGAACATCAACCCGTCGTCCATCGATCGCTCCTGATCTGGGCCTGTCACGGTGGCCACCGCGCTAGAAGCCGAAACACGTCGTCGGGTTGTCCACGAGCAGTCGTTGGCGGTCGGCTGGGTGCGGGGCGATCTCGGCGAGGAGATCGACCAGGGCGCCGTCGTCCGGGACGAATCCGTGGGTATTGGGGTGCGGGAAGTCGGTACCCCACACGACCCGCTCCGGAGCGTCGTGCATGAGCAGGCGGGCGAGCGCGACCGCGTCGGGCAGGTCGGCGGGACAGACGACGAGCCGGTCCGCGCCGCTCAGCTTGACCCACACCGATCCGGAGCCCAGCAACCGCCGCAGGACGCACACCTCGGGAGAGTCCAGTCCGCCGCGCAGGTCGACCCGAGCCATGTGGTCGATCACCACGGGCAGCGGCAGCGTGCGCACGAAGTCGGCCAGCTCGACGATGCCCCTGTCCGCGACATGCACGGACAGGTGCCATCCGTACGGCCGGACCAGTCCGGTGATCGCTTCGACGGCAGCTCGACTGGGCGGCGGCATGAGGTGGGAGACGAAGTTCAGCCGGGCACCGCGTACGCCGGCGGTATGCAGTCGCTCGATTTCCTCGGGAGGGGTATCCGGCCCGATCAGTGCCACTCCCCGGTATCGGCCCCGACCGGCGTCGAGGGCGGCGACCAGTGCCGAATGGTCTCGCCCGTGTGCCACCGGCTGGACGAGCACGGCGCGGGTGAGCCCGAGCAAAGTGTGCAGCCGCTGCAGGTCCGGCAGTGGTGACTCGGCCGGGCGGTAGGGGCTGTTCTCGGCGTAGGGGAACGTGTCAGTGGGGCCGAAGATGTGGCAGTGCGCGTCGCAAGCGTTGTCGGGCAGCGTCACGATGGGCGCGTGTGGGGCCGGATGCGGGCCGGGATTGCGCAGCTCAGTCATGGTCGTTCACTGGATGGTCGGGGTGGCGGGGTCCTCGGTGGCTATCTGGAGCGCGACGAGGAACCGCGACACCAGGTTGTACGCGGCTACCGTCGCTGTCAGCTCGACGATCTCGCGGTCGCTGAGGTGCCTCTTGATCGCCTCGAACAGGGGGTCCGGGACGTCCACGCTGCGGGTCATCGCGTCGGCGTAGGCGCAGACCGCCTCGCGCCGCTCGCTCATCAACCCCGGCGGAGCGGTTCCACGGACGGCCTCGATGTCCATTTCGGACAGGCCAGCCTTGCGTGCGAGCGGCTCGTGGGCGTTCCACTCGTAGGCGGCATTGTTGAGCGCGGCCACCCGGAGGATCACCAGCTCGCGGAGGTCGGCGGCCAACACGGCGCGGGAGCGGACCGCGCCCAGGAAGTCGTTCCAGCCGTCGGCGATAGCCGGGCTGTGCAACAGCATCCGGTCCAGCGGCGTGAGTTCGCCGCCGCGTCGAAGGCGTATGCGGTCGGCGACGGCGCCGTCGCCGGTCAGGTACGCGAGCCTTGCCATCTCGGGCCCTTCTCCTCCAGTACACGCGCATCACACAGCGGCGGGGCAACTCGCCGGGTCGCGACCGGGCACGGCGCCTCAACTGGTCTCCGGGTATGGCGCCCCGTCCAGACCCGGGACCACCACCTCAGCCGGATCGTTGTGGTGGTGCACGAGTTGCTCGGCCAGGTAGTCGATCACTCCGCTGGCAAGCAGCTGGCGGGGATCTTCCAGCGCCAGGCGGAGACGGGTGATCATCACTGGCCAGTCGTCGGGCGACTTGATTCGAGGCATCTCGGTCACGGTGCGCGTGTGCTCGTCCAGATCCGGGCCGTACACCGGCGGAGGCTGGAACTGTGGGTATCCCTCGTACATGATCGGGGCGAGTTCGATCGCGGACATGAGCCGAGCCAGCATCCAGCGCAGCGTGTCTTCTAAGGCGATGACCGAACTCAGGTCGTCGCCCTGAGGTGTGGTGAACTTCGGTGCATGGGGGGCGATGAACAGCCGCTCGTCGGGCAGCCGCCCTCGGGAGGCGATCTGCAGTATTCGCGCCATGCTGTTGGTGCTCTTGGTGATACCTGAGGTCGGCCGGCCCTGGCGCCCTACCAGCATCACCAGCGTGTGCTCCCAGCCCAGGTCGAGCGAGTCGAACCAGGTGATCATCCGATGTGAGGTGTCCAGCCCGACCAGCGCGAACGTGCCCACCATGATCTGGTTGAAGGACACCGGGAGGTCGTCGTTGCCGGGGCCGATGAGCAGGTCGGTGCGCAGGCTCGTCGCCGAGAGATATCCCGCTTCGCCCAGCGAGCGGCGCAGGTAGCGTGCCGTCACGTCACAGGAGTAGTCGACCATGCGGGCAATCTGTGCTTCGCGCCCGACGAATGCTCGCACTCCGATAGCGCCGGACCACAGCTCGACGCTGTTGGCGCGGCGCACCAGCTCGATGTCGTGGAGTAGCCGCTGCGCGTCGGCGCGCCAGAGGTCTTCCCTACCGAGTTCGTGCAGCCGAACCAGACTGGCGATGGCGGGACCGAGGTGGGAGATCCCGGCGAGTTCCTTGAAGCCGCTCGCGTTGTGCCGGAACGCCTGGGTGGTGGGCGGGGCTCCGTTGCCCGGGTAGAGGCCGACATCGACACCGGTGGCCACGATCAGTGGGCATCCGTAGTTGCACTCGTAGGACACCCGGCTGAGGTGGTCGCCGGTGCTGTCGCGCTCAGGCGCCCGCGGGTTGGTGTAGGTGCGGAACAGGCGGACCATTTCGGGGTTCTCATAGACAGCTGTCATTGCGCGGCCTCCCCACTTCTCGACGTGGCGCGGGTCTGGCCGTGCGCCAGGTGGAACACGGGCGGTGTCACAGGTTGCCCTCGGCGTCGAATCGGTAGATCACCGAGTCGGTGGCGAACCCGATATCGGAGTTCAGCGCGTTGGACACGGCGAGGCGGATGCCGCCGTCCGGGGCGGTGAACGGGACGACGTCGGTGCCGCCGCTCGTGTCGTACTCGTCAACCAGTTTCAGGTTGCCGGCCTCGAGCTTGTAGACCTGGGACTTCAGGGGCGGGTGCGGTGCCTGTATTCCGCCGGTGATGAAGTTGACGCGGACCACGAAGAGTCCGGCCGGCGTGTCAATGACGGTGAGCTCGCGACCGCCCTTGCCGCCGTCGAGCACGGCGTGCTCGACGAACTTCCCGCCGTCCCAGCGCAGCAGTACGGACTCGAACCGGATGTTGGCCACGGCCATGTACGTGCTCGTGTCGTCGGAGAAGGTGACGAAGGCCCGGCCGCCGATCTCGACCAGGTCCTGGTGTGGGACGAATCGCTTGCCATCCCATCGGTGCAGCGCGCTGGGCAGTTCGTGGTCGGCGTGGGCCAGGTAGGTCACTCCGTCCAGCTCGAAAGCATGGAAGTTGTAGCCACCTCGGGACGGGATGTCCTGCAGGTACTCGAACTGCTCACCGTTCCACCGATACACGGCCGAGGGGACGCTCTTCGGGCCGGGGCGGTTCTGTGCCAACGCCAGGTAATGTTGGCCGTCGATGGTGAAATGCCGCCACTGCTTGGCCGCGTAACCCAGGATCGTCTGGAACGGCTCCCACCCCTCGCCGTTCCACCGATAGATGGGCTGACCGACGTTGAAGTTGTACGGGCCGCTACCCATGCGAATGCAGGCAATAGCTAGATAGGGTGTGCCGTCGATGGTGAAGAACTCGGCGTCTTCTCCCCCGGTGCCGGGCAATATCCCGGCCGGGACGTACTGGTCGCCGTCGCGCTTGAACAGCTTGACGTCGGTGTTGGAGGTACCGCCGTTCATGCCCGCCGGCGTGCCCGGTGCGTCATAGGCCAATTGCGGGACGGCGATGTAGTCATCACCGCCCACGCTGAATGCCTCGACCGCGCGAGCTCCGGAGGTGGGAATGCGCTGGAGCTCGGCGAGGTACCTGCCAGTTGCGGCGTCTGTCATCGTTGCTACTCCTGTCAATTCAATGGCTGAAATTCTCCGGGTGGAGAATGTATGGACAGCGGTCCACGCGTATCCGTTAGGACGCGCCGGCTACCCAGGTCACAGTTTTCGCATCCAGCGACTCGGTGAGGTAGCCCTCCTTGTCGTACAGGTCGAGCAGTTCCTGGACCAACGCCACGTTGACGCCGTTCGGATCGAAGT
>Ga0137415_10002102_pt1 | contig 19789 bp, 15 predicted proteins | sample CZODoug3_1_1_16f_FD_183082 | JGI IMG/M metagenome (GOLD analysis project Ga0137415, IMG submission 183082) | Vadose zone soil fungal communities from Angelo Coast Range Reserve, California, USA - CZODoug3_1_1_16fungal (Hybrid Assembly) | ecosystem: Environmental > Terrestrial > Soil > Vadose...
GACGCTCACCGCGACGGGCGTGGCGATCGGCACGCCGCACTACATGAGCCCGGAGCAGGCGGCGGGAGATCGCGAGATCGACGGGCGGTCCGACATCTATAGCCTGGGTGTGGTGGCCTACCAGATGCTCGCGGGGGAGCTGCCGTTCCAAGCTCCCACCGTCCCTGGGATCCTGATGAAGCACATCACGGAGCGAGCGCCGCTTATCACGGACCGGCGGCCGGAGGTCCCCGAGGACCTGGCCGCTTGCGTGATGCGCTCGCTCGAGAAGGATCCGGAAGACCGCTGGCCCACGGCGGATGCGCTCCGGCGCGCGCTCGAGGCCCGGAGCGCGACGCTGCACAAGGCACGCCGTTCCAGCGGACCCGCCCCGTCGCGCGGGGGACGCGCCTCGCCACCCCCCGCGCCGCCGCCCACGCGAGGGCGGGCGGACGTGCCCGCCCGGCGTGCCCAGCGCGTCGACCGGATGCGCGATCGTCCGGCGCTCGCGTCCAACGGCGAGCCCCAGATCGTCCACGAGTTACGGAGCCGCTTCGTCACGTGGGCGTCCGTGTGCGGAGCCTTCTTCCTGATCGATTTGGCCACGGGGCACCAGGGCTGGTCGATTGTCGTCGCCGGGGTGTGGGCAGGGTGGAAGCTCGTGCCGCGCTATGTGCGCCTATGGCACGCGGGCTACTCGTGGCGGGACGTCTTCGCGCGTCCGCCGGCACCGGATGCGATCGAAGCGCGCCTCGCGGCGGTGGGGAGCCGCCCCGTCGAGCTACCGCGCGCGACGACCGATGAGTTCGGCGGCCACGCCGACCCGATCCAGCAGGCCCGGAGCGATCGCAAGGCCATCCTGCGGATCGTCGATCGCCTTCCCAAGTCGGAGCGGAAGCTCCTGCCCGACGTCATCACGACGGCGGACGGGCTCCTGAATCGCGCGGAAGAGCTGGCCCGCGCCCTGCACGCCATGAGCGGGAGCGTGGACCGGGGCGCGCTGGCCCGCCTCGAGGAGAAGATCCAGGCGACGAAGGGTCAAGGGGACAGCACGGAACGGGATCGGCAAGTGGGCCTGCTCGAGCGCCAGCGCCAGGCGCTCACCGATCTCCTCACCAAGCGTCAGCTCGTCGCGGACCAGCTCGAGTCCTGCGTGCTGGCGATGCAGAATGTCCGGTTCGACCTGCTGCGCCTCCGGTCCGCGGGCGTGGCGGCGGCCCTGGACGATCTCACGCGCGCCACGCAACAGGCCCGGGCGCTGTCGCGCGACGTGGACCACGTCATTGCGGCAGCGGGTGAGGTCAAAGCCGTGCTGGGCGAGACCGGCGCCTAGCGCGTCTCCCCGCGCCGGCATTGGTTGACCAGGGCGGGCCCATCCTCCGGCTCGATCCCGAACTCGAGCAGCACGAGGAACTCCTGCGCCGCCACATCGCATTGACCCGTGCGCAGCGCCGTCACGGTGCGGAGCTCGTGCAGGCGGTACCAGCCATCCCGCCCCCGTGCCGCCATCGTGACCAGACTGTCGGCGACGGCCGGCGGGCCGTTGAAGGCAAGTGGCTTGAGCGCCGACAACAGCAAATTCCGCGGATACGGATGACGCAGGGTGTTGCGCGCCGTGCGGAGCGCCGTTCGGACGCGGTCGGCGGACTCGGTCCAGCGTTGATCGCGGGCATCGAGTGCCGCAAGCGCGGCGCTCGCTTCGGCCGAGTCCGCACCAGCAGCGAGCGCGCCGGCGAAGAGAGAACGGGCGCGTTGACCCTGGTTGCGCTGGGCTGCGACGAATCCGCTGAGGAGCCACGCTTCGGGGTTGCGGCGAGGGCGCAGCAGACGGGGCAGCGCCGAGTCGACGAACGCCGCGTCTCCCAGGTTAAGGCGAATGGCCGCGAGCGCCGTGGCCCATCGAGGATCGTCCGGCTGAGCGCGCCGGGCGGCAGCTACGTACGCCAGACCACCGATATCGCCCCAGCGAGCCGTGAGTGTGTGCGCGAGCCGCAATGGCGACGTGCCGTCCAGCGGCTGGGTTGCGGCCTGGATAGCCGTCAGGGAGTCGAACACGCCCGCCGTCCCCGAGGGATCGAGGAAGCGGCGCGCCGCGACGAATTCGAGCCGCGGCCGGTCGTCACGGTGCACGATGGCCGGGCGCTCGATCAGCTTCGCGACGCCCGCTTCCCCGAGCAGGAAGTGTCCGAGGTAGTCCTCAGGCCGGTCGACGCCCAGGTACTCGCGCCCCAGCTCGCCCAGCGCTCCGGTCGGTCCGACCAGGCGGGCGATCCACGAGGGATCGTAGGCGAGCGGTCGGTCCGATGCGACCACCATGACGTCCCCCGGGGCACCAAACCAGAGATGCACGTGGGGAAACACCTCCCGGACGTTCCGCACCACACCGGCCACCACCGGGACCGGTACCTGATACAACTGGACCCATTGGCAGAACACGCCTCCTTCCGCGAGGCGGCTTCGGGCAATGCGGAAGAACTCCACCGTATACAGCGTGGCGACTCCCGCGAGCCAGGGATTGCTGGGCTCCGAGACGATGATGTCGTAGCGCGTGGGATCGAGCTGCAGGGCGCTGCGCGCATCGTCCGCGATCGCCGAGATGTTCGGGCGGGCGAGGGCCGTGTCGTTGACGTGCAGGAAGAAGCGATTCATGTCGAGCACCGCGGGCTCGATCTCCACCACGCGGACGCGTTGCATGCCCGGAATGTCCGAAAGGACGCGCGCGGTCACGCCGCTGCCGTACCCGACGAGGAACGCGGTCTTCGGATCGGGGCGCGCCGCGACAGGCGCAAGGCCAGCGATGATCTGGGTGTCCATATCGCCGTAGTCCGACGCGTCCGCCTTGCCGTTGACCTTGAGCGAGCGACCCGACGCCTCCTCCCACACCGATACCGTGGCGTTCCACCCCTCCCGGTACGCCAGTTGGCGGGTGCCGCGGTGCGCCAGGAACGCGGCAACGCCGTGCGCATCCATTCGGTCGCGCGCGTAGATGCTCGGTCCCAGGTCGATGAGCCGAGTGCTCCAGCGCGGCGCGGCGAGCGCAACCACCAGCGCGGCGCTGGCCAACCCCCCGGCGCCGAGCACCCAGGCCCGGAGCCGCCGATGGGCGACCGAGCCCTCCGCCACACCACGGGCGGCGAGTCCCGCCAGGGCCAGCGCCCCGACCACATTCACGAGCACGCCAAGGCGCAGCGTGAGGTCGGTGCCGAGGGTCACCACCAGCACGAAGCCGGTGAGCACCGCCCCGATGATGCTTCCCACGGTATTGATCGCGTACGCCCGGCCCACCTCGGCTCCGCCCGCCGCGTCGCGAGGCGCCACGAGATCGGTGAGGAGGGGAAAGGTCATCCCCATCCCGATCGCCGGAATCAGCACCACGGCGCCGACCGCGAGGCCCATGGCCAGGAGACGCTCGGTGGCGCCGAGCGACGGCAGCTGAAAGACGGCGATGATATAACGCGGCAGCAGGCCGAAGACGAGAAACAGTAGGCCGGCGCCCGCGGCAGTCAGTGCCTGTGCCGCGCCAGCGGCCGCCGCGGTTTCCGACGCAGCGGCGCCGCGACGAGCCACGAGGGCGCTGCCGATGCCGATGCCGAGCAAAAACACCAGCAGGACGAGCGTGAAGGCATACGTGGACCCGCCGACGATCATCACCAGCACGCGAGTCCAGGCGATCTCGTCGAGCAACGCGGCGAAGGCAGTGAGACCGATCAACACCAGGGCGGCGTTGCGGAGGACGCGGCTCGGCTGTTCCCCGGGCTCGCGCCCGGGGTCAGGCGAGGACATCTGCGGGGTGACGAGCTGGCCTCGGGCGAGCGCGATGGCGCCACCTCCGAGCGCGAGGTTGACAGCCGCCGTGCCCCACAAGCTGGCCCGTACACCCACGTGCTCGATCAGGAAGAAACCGGCGAGAGCCGTTCCCACGACCGCGCCCAGCGTGTTGAGCCCGTACAGGAGTCCCAACGAGCGCTGCAACTCGGCTCGCTCGGCTCCGGTGAAGGCCCGCGTGAGCACGGGGAGCGTCCCGCCCATGAGGGTCGTCGGGATGAGGAGAACGGCGCCGGCGAGGGCGAACCGCAGCGCGACGCTCGCCCCCCCGACCAGCCCGAATGCCGACGCGGCGTCGATGTAGACGCGATGGGCGAGGGCCAGCACGAGGGGGGACGCCAGCCCGAAGAGGCCGATCGCGATTTCCAACCAGCCATAGAGTGCCGCGGGTCGCTCATGGCGGTCGGCGCGGCGGCCGAGCAGCCAGGCGCCGAGGCCCAGGCCGCCCATGTAGGCCGCCACGACCGTGGTCACCGACTGGATGGTGGAGCCGAACGTCTGATAGAGGACCCGGACCCAGAGGAGCTCGTAGACGAGTCCCGTCGCTCCGGACAAGAAGAAGAGAAGACTGTATGCGCGGGCCGCGCTAGAACGCATGCAGGTCGCGCATCGCCCGCGAGAGGTCTTCCACTTGGGGGAGGATGAAGTCTTCGAGCCTCGGCGCGTACCCGACAAAGGTGTCGGTCGAGGCCACCCGCTTCACGGGCGCGTCCAGCCAGGGGAAGCACTCGTCGCCGATTCGGGCGGCGAGCTCGGCGCCGTAGCCCCACGACCGCGCGTCTTCGTAGGCGACCAGCACCTTACTCGTCTTCGTCACCGACGCGGTAATCGCCTCCCAGTCTACGGGCGAGAGGCTTCGCAGGTCGATCACCTCCACGCTCACCCCGTCCCGCTCTTCGAGCTCCTTCGCGGCGACGAGCACACGCTGCACCACGGCGCCGTACGTGACCACCGTGAGGTCCCTGCCCTCCCGCACGACCTTCGCCTTACCGAACGGGATCATGAAGTTCGGCCCGGGATTGGGCGCCTTGTTGTAGGTCTGGCGGTAGAGGTGCTTGTGCTCGAGGAACAACACGGGGTCGTCGCACCGAATCGCGGTGCGCAACAGGCCGTTGGCGTCGAGCGCGGTGCTGGGGCAGACCACGCGCAGCCCGGGAACGGCGGTGAACACCACGGCGCCCGTCTGGGAGTGGTAGATCGAGCCACCCTTGATATAGCCGCCATACGTCACGCGCACCACGACGGGGCTCGAGAAGGCGTTGCTGGAGCGCCACCGCAGGGTGGCGAGCTCGTTGCGCAGCTGATGATAGGCAGGCCAGATGTAGTCGAAGAATTGAATCTCGACGACGGGCTTCAGGCCACGGGTCGCGAGGCCGATCGCGCGGCCCACGATGTTCGCCTCGGCGAGCGGAGTGTTGTAGACCCGATCGCTCCCGAACTGGCGCTGCAACCCCCACGTGACCTTGAAGACGCCGCCCTTGCCCTTCACGTGCTCCAGATGCTGCTCGCGGCTCGCGTCCGCCACGTCCTCGCCGAACACGACAATGCGGGGATCACGCGCCATTTCGTCCTTCAGACAGGTGTTGAGCAGGTCCACCATCGTGGTGGGATCACCCCCGAACTGCGGGTCGTCCTCCGTATCGAACTGCTCGGACGTGGGATCGACCTCGGGCGAGTACACGTACAGCAATGCCGTCTCCGGCTCGGGCTGGGGCGAGGCCAGCGCCATGTCGGCGGCGACGCCGATCTCCTCGTCCACCTGGCTTTTGATGGCCTCGATCTCGGCGGCGGTGGCCACACCGTCGGCCACGAGCCGCTTGGGGAACAGGGTGAGGCAATCGCGGCGCGCCTCCTCTTCCCGTTCTTTGGTCGGCTTGTACAGCACCTCGTCGTCCGAGAGGGAGTGCGAATAGGGCCTGGTCACGTGGGCGTGCACCAGGGCGGGCCCTTTGCGCTGGCGGACGTACTCGGAGGCCCGCAACAGCACGTCGTAGGAGACGACCGGATCGCAGCCGTCGACCTCCTCGACCAGGAGGCCGGGGAAGTTCCGCACGAGCTTCGACACGGAGCCGCCCGCGGTCTGCACCTCGACGGGCACCGAGATCGCGTACTTGTTGTCCTCGATAAGGAACAGGACGGGCAGCTTCAGGTTGCTGGCGGTATTGAGCGCCTCCCAGAACTCCCCTTCGCTGGTCGTGCCGTCCCCCGCCGAGACGTACACGAGCTCATCGCCCTGGATCGGTTTGTCGACGATCGTGGCGATCCGGTCGTAGCGGAGCCATGCTTCCGCACAGCCCACGGCTTGAAGCAGCTGGGTGCCGGTCGGGCTCGACTGACTGACGATGTTGAGCGCCTTGTGGCCCCAATGCGAAGGCATCTGGCGCCCACCCGAGTTGGGATCCTCGGCCGCGCCGACGGCGGAGAGGAGCATCTCGGTGGGGGTCATGCCGAGGCTGAGGCAGAGCGCGCGGTCGCGATAGTAGGGATAGAACCAGTCGTAAGCGGGGCGGAGCACTCTCCCGGCCGCCACCAGCACGCCCTCGTGCCCGGCGCCGGAGATCTGGAAGAAGATCTTGTTCTGCCGTTTGAGCTGAATCTCCTTGTCGTCGATGCGCCGCGACAGGAGCATCAGCCGATACATGTCGAGCAGGTCGGCCTTGGACAGGGACTTGGTAGCCCGGGGCCGGGGCTGAGCGCGCGTCGCCATGGGACAAAGATAGTACCATATTCCGTGCCATGAACGCGGCCGCGACACAAACGGTCCTTCGACATGTCACCTACGGCCTGTACGCGCTCACCGTCAAGCGCGAGGGCGACGAGCACGGCATAACCGTCAACTGGGTCAGCCAGGCCTCATTCGAACCCCCGATGGTAGTGGTGGCCGTAGAGAGCACCTCGAAGATGATCGAGATGATCCGCGACGCGCATCACTTTGCTATCAGCGTGTTTCACGAGGGGCAGCGCGACGTGGCAGACAAGCTGGGACGCGGTTCAGCCGGCGCATCGCCCAAGCTCAAGGGAATCAAGACCAAGCCGGGGCCGATCTCCGGTGCGCCGATGCTGGCCGAGGCGCTCGGGTGGGTGGAGTGTCGGGTCGTCGCAACACTCCCGAGCGGAGATCATACACTGGTCTTGGGTGAGGTGGTCGAAGCAGGCGTCGAGCACGAGGGGGCGCGGCCCCTCACGCTTCAAGACTCGGGACTCAAGTACTCCGGCTAGCGCCGGTAGACCACCCTGCCCCCGACGATGGTGTACCGCACCCGCGCCCGATCGAGCGAGTCGGGTGGCAGGGCGAAGAGGTTGCGGTCCAGTACGACGAGGTCGGCGTCAGCGCCAGGCGCCAGCATGCCCCGTCTGGCTTCGTCGAACGTCGCATAGGCGTTGCCTGCCGTATACGCACGTAGAGCCTCTCCCACGGAGATCTTCTGCTCCGGCACCCATCCATCCGGGTTCTTGCCGTCGAGTGTGCGGCGCGTAACCGCGGCGTACACGCCGAGGATCGGGTCGAGCGGCGCCACAGTCCAGTCCGAGCCGAACCCGAGCTTGCCCCCCGTGTCGAGCAGCGTGCGGAACGCGTAGGTCGTCTTGATGCGGACCGGTCCGATGCGCCGTTCCACCCAGCGGCCGTCGTCAATGGCATGATACGGCTGCACGGAGGCGATCACGCCGAGCTTGCCGAACAGGGGGATGTCCTGGGGGCGCAGGTGTTGGGCGTGCTCGACGCGGAAGCGACGGTCGCGCGGCCCATGCGCCCGGGTCACGCTGTCGTAGATCGAGAGAAGGATGGCATTGGCGCGATCACCGATCGCGTGGACGGTAACCTGCAGTCCCGCCGAGTCGGCGCTCCCGATCCAGCGCCGCATGTCCGCCTCGGGGTGCTGCAGCAACCCGTAGTAGCCCGCCGAATCGCTGTAGGGCTCGAAGAAGTACGCGGTGCGCGACCCCGCCGAGCCATCCATGTAGCCTTTGAGGCCGCCGATCTTCACCCAACGGTCGCCGCGCCCGGAGCGGCTCACCGTCTCTGCGACAGCCCGCCACGACTCGAGCGGAAGATAGAGCGCCGCCCGCACGGTGAGCCGGCCCGCCCGCTCGAGGCGGCGGTAGCTCGCGAGATCGGCCCACGACGCGGACACGTGGGAAGTGGCCGTGACGCCCAGCGAGGCGGCGTAGGCGAGCGCCCGGGCGAGGGCCGAGTCACGCTGGGCCGGAGAGGGCTGGGGGATCACCCGGCCGATGAGGTCGAGCGCACGGTCTTTGAAGATGCCAAGGGGGTCGCCCGTCTTGGGGTCGTGCAGGATCTCGCCGCCCGAGGGCTTGGGGGTGTCCTTGGTGACCGCCGCCGCGCGCATCGCGGCTGCGTTGGCGAGCGCCTCATGGCCGTCTACCCGGCTTAGGAATACGGGATTGCTTGGCGTGACCGAATCGATCCACTCGTGCCGGGGCAACGGCTGACCGGCCCAGAGCGTGTGGTCCCAGTCGCCCCCGGTGATCCAGTCTCCGGGCTTGAGGGTTTGGGCGTACTCCTTGATGCGCCGGATGAACTCCTTGGGGGTCGCCGCATTCCTGAGATCCACCGACGCGAGCTGGAACCCGCCGTCGACGAAGTGGGTGTGTCCGTCGGTGAAGCCGGGCAGGACGAGCCCACCGTTTGCCTGAATCCATTGGGTCGTGGGGCCCGCAGAGCGCCCGACCTCCACGCTGTCGCCGATCGCGAGGATCTTGCCATCGGCGAGGGCGACCCCGCCCCGCTGGGGCGCTCCGGTCGAAAGGCCAGTCCAGACCATCCCCCCGGAGATGATGATGTCGGCTTTCCGGGCGCAGGCAGCGAGGGTCAGGCAGACGAGTCCCAGAGACAAACGCAGGCGCATGGGTGCCCTCAGCGCAGTCTCGAGATGCGGCGGATGGTCTCGAGCGCGGCGATCGGGTCGGGTCCGGGGGTCTTCCCGGAGCCTGGTTCGGCCGCTGCCGGAAGGGACGTGAGCGCGTCGCGGATGTCGAGCAGCACCTCGAGCAGCAACTGCTCCCGCTGGTAGGCGGCGTCGAGATCCGCCATGCGCACCTGGTCGCTCGCGGCCTTGGCTCGCTCGTAGGCCTCGCGGTAGATGGACTCGAGGTTGCTCAGGATCCGATCGCGGGGACGGGGCATGGGAGAGAATATAGAGTCGACGGACGATAATGCGACGGATGATTCATTCGACGGATTTATCGTCCTTCGCTTTTCCCCTCCGTCGCTTCACCTTCCGCGCGTCTCATCACCAGCCCACTCGGCACCTTGGGTACGAAGTACGTCGACTTGGGCGGCATGACGTCGCCCGCGTCCGCCACGGCGAACACGTCCCGCACTTTCGTGGGATTGAGCAAGACCGCGGCGGCGGCGCGACCGTTTCTGACCGCATCGAAGGCAGCACGCGGGTCGGGCGTGTAGGCGATGGACGGCGTCGCCGTGCCCGCCCCCAGGATGCGCTGCACCACCAGCTCCTCGATCCTGGCCACGTCCAGCGCGCGGACCGCGGGGGTCTTGCCCATGTCCTGTACCTTGTCGAGCGGGGCGTCCTTCCTCAGGACCAGGGCAAGGTCATAGGCATCGGGGAACGCCACGATGCAGGCCGTGCGCTCGCGACCGAGCTCGGCCAGCCGCTCTACCCGGTCCATACACGGCGCCACCCGCCCGATCTCGAACCACTCTTGCCAGACCTCGATCAGCTTGGTCGGATTGCGCCCGGCGCCGAAGATGATGCGGTGGGTGGGGAGGATCGCCAGGCCGGGATCGCCCGCCGACACGATGAATGAGAGGACGCGGTCGGCGGTCGGCCGCTCCCGCGAATACGCCACGGCGGTCTCGTAGCGGTGATGGCCGTCGGCGATGTAGAGCTGGGCCCGGCCCTCCAAGCGGGCGAGCTCCGCCGCCGGCTCGCCCGACACGATCCAGAGGCGAATGCTCACGCCGTCGAGCTCGGCGCGCGCCGCAGGCACACCGGAGGCCCGTTGCACGAGGGCCTGCGCCAGCATCCGGTCGGCGTCCGGCGCGAGCAGGAAGATCGACTCGAGGTTCGCCGAGGTGGCGCGCAGCAGGGCCAGCCGGTCGGCTTTGGGCGCCGAGTGCGTCTGCTCGTGCGGCCGCACGCGCCGCGTTTGGAACGGCTCGGCGCGCACCGCGGCGAGCATCCCGATGCGCGTGCGCCGCTCACCGGACGGCACGGCGTAGTCCTGCGCGACGACGTACACCGACTCCCCAGGATCCGGCTGTACCACGCCTGCCTTTCGCCACGTCGCGAGCAACGTGGCGGCCTGCGCGTAGCGGTCCCCGCCCCCGCCCGATGGCGCTTCCGGCAGCATGACATGCACGATATTGTGGGGATCGCGCGCCGCGTAGCGTGCGCGGTCCTCGGTGGAAATGACGTCGTAGGGGGGCGCGATGAGGGCGCTCAACTCTTTCGCGGTGTATCGCTCTCCGCGGAACGGCGCGACCAGCGGCGGCAGCTCGGCGTTCACGATTGCCCGGAGCCTCCATTGTCCCTGCGCGAAGCCCAACAGACGGTCGATCGGTGGATCGGCCAATATAAAGAAGGATACTTCCCTCCGCTCACCAACCTCGCCCGGCTCACGGAAGAAGTGGGTGAGCTGGCGCGGGAAGTGAACCACCGGTTCGGGGAGAAGACGAAGAAGGCCGAGGAACCGGAGGGCTCGATCGCGATGGAGCTGGCGGACATTCTGTTCGTCGTCATCTGTCTGGCAAATTCTCAGGGGATCGACTTGGACGACGCGTTCGCGGACATGATGCGGAAGGTCACCTCCCGCGACGCCGATCGCTGGACCAGGAAGGCACGCTGACCTCCTCGTAGATGCGCTGGTAGGACACGAGGCGATCCGGGTCGAACACGCCTCGCTCCGCCGCCTGCCGGACGCCGCAGCCGGGCTCAGCGAGATGCCGGCAGTTGTCGAAGCGGCACTGGTCGAGGAAGGGCCGGAACTCGGCGAAGTAGGCGCCCAGGCGCTCGGGATCGATCCCCCACGTGCCCACCTCGCGCAATCCCGGGGTGTCCACGACATAGCCCCCGGTGGCGACCGGCACGACGAGTGCGGCGCGCGTGGTGTGCTTCCCCGCATCCCACTTCTCGCTGACCTCGCCGATGCGGAGGTTCAACCCCGGGTCGAGCGCGTTCAGCAGGCTGGACTTCCCGACGCCCGATTGACCGGTGAGCACCGACTCCCGCCCACGCAACAGATCGCGCAGCGCGGCCAGCCCCTCCGGCTGCCTCACCGAGGTCCCGAGGACCTGGTAGCCCGCCGGCCCGTAGCGCCGCCGCAGGGAATCGAGCACGCTCCGGTCGAGGTCGATCTTGTTGAGGACGAGCACGGCGGGGATACGGTTAGCAGCCGCGATCACGAGGAATCGATCGAGCAGACGGGGGCTGGGCTCCGGGCTCCGAGCCGAGGCGACGACCACGACCTGGTCGACGTTGGCAGCGATCGCTTGCGCCCGGGGGCTCCGCTCGGCAGACGCACGGCGCGCGAGCACGCTCCGGCGCGGCCGCACAGCGCTGATCGTGGCGCGGCCCGCAGCATGCAGCTCGAGCTCCACCACATCTCCCGCCACTACGCGGTCGTCGTCCCGGTGCTTGAGCTTGCCGCGGAGCGTGGCGACCACCTCGCCACCTTCGGTATGCACACGATAGGCAGAGCCGGTGCGTACGAGCACGACGCCAGTGGTAGTCACTCCCGTCCCTCGTCCCCCGTCTCCCTTCCCTGCCCTTGGATGCACGCGTCGAGATGCCGTTTCAGGTCCTGCAGGGTCAAGGCGAGCAGCGGGGCGAGCGCGTCAGCGGGCGTCGCACCCCAGAACAGACATTCCGTCTCGAGGTGGCCGACCGGTCGATCGCCCGCGTCCGACCAGCGCACGAACAACAGCGCTGCTCCGTAGCGTCCCTGCGCGTCCGGCGAGTCATCCACGTACGTTCCCACCGAGTAGGATTGGCCGTCGCTCCCGGAGAACGCGGGCGCACGCTCGTGCACCCGCTGGTAGCCACCCAGCGTACCGTCCGTCAGCTCCGCCGTAGGGACTCCCGCAGCATGTTGCCGACCAGGAACGCCACGTTCGCCGGCCGCTCGGCGAGCCGGCGCATGAGATACGGATACCACTGGGTTCCGAACGGGACGTAGACGCGTACGTTGTATCCCTGGCGCCGCAGCCCGAGCTGCAGGTCGCGCCGCACTCCGTACAGCATCTGGAACTCGAAGCGCGGCGGCTGGATGCCCTTGTCACGGGCGAAGGCCTTGGCGTGCTCGATGATGCGCGCATCGTGCGTCGCGATGCCGGGGTAGTTGCCCTTGAGCATGAGCCGCTCCATGCAGCGAACGTAGGTCGCATCGACATCGCGCTTGTCGGGGAAGGCGACGGTGTCCGGCTCCTGATACGCACCCTTGCACAACCGCACACGGGCGCCGAGCGCGATCATCTGCTCCACATCCTGCTCGGTGCGCCGCAGGTAGGACTGTAGCACCACACCCACGGCATTCCCGAACTCCGGGTACAACGTGCGCTTGAAGAGCTGCAGCGTGCGCTCGGTGTAGTCGGACTGCTCCATGTCGATCCGCACGAAGGAGCCGTGCGCCTTCGCCCGGGCGATGATGGCGCGCATGTTCGCGACGCAGAGCGCCTCGTCGACATCGAGGCCCATTTGGGTGAGCTTCACCGAAACGTTGGCATTGGCCTCGACGGCGCCGATCCGGTCGAGCGTTGCCAGGTAGGTGTCTCGTGCAGCCTGCGCCTCGGCGGCGTTGCGCACCGACTCGCCCAGCAGGTCGAGGCTGGCGGTAAGGCCGGCGGCGTTCAGGTCCTTCAGCGCGGCCACTCCCGAGTCGACCGTCTCTCCGGCGACAAAGCGCGCCGCGAAGCGGCGGGCCAACCCGTTTCCGCGGATGAATCGGAAGACCCGGGATTGCTCGCTGAGCCACAGGAGGCTGGCGCGGAGCATCAGGTGCTAGGTATTGGGGGTTCGGGGCTAGGGATAGAACTTCGCATTGCGCTGAGCCTGGTCGCGCAGCACATCGGACGGCGCGAACCGGGCGCCGTAGCGCTGGGCGAGCCGCTCGAGCTCAGCCACGATGCGCGCCGCACCGAGGTCATCGGCGTGCCGCAGCGGGCCGCCGCGGAACGGCGGGAACCCGAAGCCGAAGATGGCACCGACGTCGCCGTCCCGGGGCGTGCGCACGATCCCCTCTCCCACCCCACGCGCCGCCTCGTTCAGCATGACGAGGATGAGCCGCTGGATGATCTCCGCCGGCCTGGGTCCACCGTTGGGATGGGTGCCAATCACCTCGTACACGGCGGCATCGACGCTCCCCTTCCTGCCGCCGGCGTACTTATAGAACCCCTTCCCCGCCTTGCGGCCCAAGCGTCCGCTCTTGACCATGCCGGCGAAGGCGGGGACGGGCGCAAACCGCTCTCCGAACGCCTCGTGCATCACCCCGACCACCTTCTCGCCCACGTCCATCCCGACCTCGTCCAGCAGCGTGATCGGCCCGACGGGGAAGCCGAACTCGACCATCAACCGGTCGATCTCTTCGATCGCCACGCCCTCGACGAGGAGATGGCCCGCCTCGTTCATGTAGGGCGTGAGAATCCGGTTGATCCAGAATCCGGGACTGTCTTTCACGACGATCGCGGTCTTGCCCATGCGGCGGCCGAACCCGACGGCGGTGCTGACGACCTGCGCCGCGGTGCGCGTCGAAGGGATCACTTCGAGCAGCGGCATGCGCGCGACTGGCGAGAAGAAGTGCATCCCGATGACCTGCTCCGGCCTGCTCGCGACCTCGGCGATCCGGTGGATCGGGATGGTCGACGTGTTCGATGCAAACACCGCGTCCGGCGCAGTCGCCGTTTCGACCTCACGCAGCACCTGCTGCTTGACCTGGAGATCCTCGAACACCGCTTCGATGACGAGCTCGGCGCGCCCGAACCCCGTGTAGTGATCGCTCCCGGACAAGAGCGCGACGAGCCGGGTGTGCTCGAAGGGCGTGATGCGGCGTCGCTTGAGCCGGTCGTCGAGGATCTCGCGCGCGGCCGCCAGCCCCTTCGCGACCCGCGGGAGATCGGCATCCTTCAGGCGCACGTCCACGCCCGCTTGAGCGATCGCGGTGCCCGCAATGCCCGACCCCATGAACCCCGCACCCACGACGCCGAGGCGGGTCACGACTGCGGGAGGCGGGGGATTGGCGATCCCGAAGTCTTTCTTGAGCGCTGTGGTGGCGAAGAAGATCTGGACCAGCTTGCGCGAGACGTCGGTGACGGCGAGTTGGCCGAACAGCTGCGCCTCGCGCTTTAACCCCTCCGCCATGCCGTGCTTGAGCCCGTGCTCGACCGCCTCCAGCGCCGCGAGCGGCGCCGGGAAGTTGCCGCGCGTCTGCGCGAGGACCTGCTTCCGAGCCGCCCGGAAGACCAGGCTCCGGCCCAACGGATTACCGTCGAGCAGCCACCCCTGGAAGCCACCCGGCCGCTTCCGCCGGGGGCGCCAACCGCCCGCCATGCGGTGCGCCGCAGCAATCGTGACGTCCTTGAGGATGGCGGGGTGCACCAGCTCGTCGACGATGCCCAGACGGAATGCCTTCCGGGCGTTCTCGACTTTGCCCGCGAGGATGATGTCGAGCGCCGCCCGGGCGCCGATCAACCGCGGGAGCCGCTGGCAGCCGCCCGCCCCGGGGAGAATGCCGAGCTGCACTTCCGGGAGGCCGAGCTGGGTGCGGGGGTGATCGGATGCCACGCGGTACCCGCAGGCGAGCGCGAACTCGAGGCCGCCGCCCAGGCACGCGCCGTGGATCCCGACGGCTATGGGCTTGGGGGAACGGGCTACACGCCCCAGCACGTCCTGCCCCTCGGCCGACAGCCGCTCGGCTTCCGCGGCGGTGACGAGCCGGACGAACTCTTCGATATCGGCTCCCGCGATGAAGTTGTCGGGCTTCCCCGAGAAGAACGCGACGGCCCGCACGGCCGGGTCCTGCTCCAACGCCTCGAACGTCGCGAGCAGGTCCTGCTTCACGGCCGCCGAAATCTTGTTGACCGACTCGTTCTTCAAATCGAAAGTGACGACGGCGACGCCGTCGTCGGCGAGCTCCCAGGTGAGGGCCGCCCCCGGTGCCCTCACCGGCGCTCCAGTACCATGGCGAACCCCATCCCGCCCTGGGCGCAAATGGACAGCAGGCCCAACTGCACGTCCCGGCGGGTCATTTCGTTCGCGAGCGTGGTGACGATTCGGGCGCCGGTCGCGCCGAACGGATGGCCGATGGCGATGGAGCCGCCCATCACGTTGATGATGTCCTCGTTGATCTCCCAGCCCCTCGCGGCCCAGCCTTGCAGGTTCGAGAGCACCTGCGCGGCGAACGCTTCGTGGACCTCGATCAGGCCGAGGTCCTTCCACTCGATGCCCGCCCGCTCGAGCGCCTTGGGCACAGCGAAGATGGGCGCTTGGAGCAGCTGCCACCCCGGATCCACCGCCGCGACCGCGTAGGAGCGGACGTAGGCGAGGGGCGTGTAACCGAGCGCGCGCGCCGCCGAGTCGCTCATGAGGAGGACCGCGGAGGCTCCGTCGGTCAGCGGCGAGGAGTTGGCGGCCGTAACGCTGCCGTAGTGGCGGTCGAAGACCGGCTTGAGCTTGGCCATCTGCTCGAGCGAGGTGTCCCGGCGGATGCCGTTGTCCTGGGTGACCACTCCGTCGCCCGTGCGCCCTCCCGGCACGAACCACGGCACGATCTCCGCCGCGATCCGGCCGTCGTCGGTCCCGCGTGCCGCGAGCTCGTGGCTGCGGAGGGCCCAGCGATCCTGTGCGGCGCGTGAGATGTGGTTCTCCTTCGCCATCTTCTCCGCCGACTGGCCCATCGTTTCGCCGGTCGAAGGCTCGGCGATGGCGGGTGATACGGGAACGAGGTCACGCGGCCGGATCCGACTGAGCGTGCGGAGGCGCGCGCCGAGTGACTTGGCCTTACTCGCTTCCACCAGGATGTCGGCGAGGCGGCGCGAGGCCAGGATCGGGATGTCGGAGAGCGACTCCACGCCGCCGGCGAGCACCACCTCGGCGTCCCCGAGCATGATCTCGTCGTAGGCATTGGCCACGGCTTGCCCCGAGGACGCGCAGGCGCGGTTCAGGGAGTAGGCGGGGATTTCTTTGGGGAACTGCGGCAGGAGGCTCACCTCGCGGGCGACGTTCGGGACGAGCGCCGAGGGGACCACCTGCCCGAAGATCACGGCATTCACATCGGCGCCGTCCAGGTTGGTGCGCTCGAGGAGCTCACGCGCCACGAACCGGGCCAGATCCACGGCCCGGGCGTCCTTCAATAACGTCCCCGACTTGCAAAACGGCGTGCGGCAACCGGCGATCACCGCCACGCGCCGTCCGTTGGCACCCGGCATTACATTCTCCTCCCGGAAGTCTCGAAACCTACCCCGAGCCTGCTGCCGGGCCAAGCTGGAGAACGTCGACGAGCGAGACGCCCTTTTCCCATCACACGCGCGCCGCCGCGCTCGCTTCGATGGCGGCCGAGCCGCTCGACGTCCTCGTCGTCGGGGGCGGGATCACGGGCGCGGGGATCGCCCGCGACGCGGCGCTCCGGGGCTTACGCACCGCGGTGGTGGACAAGGGCGATCTCGGGGGCGGCACCTCGTCGCTGTCCTCGCGGCTCATCCACGGCGGGATTCGTTATCTCGAGCAAGGCGCGTTTCGTCTCGTGTTCGAGGCCAGCCGCGAGCGGCGCGTGCTGCTCGGCATCGCGCCACATCTCGTGCATCCCCTGCCATTCCTGTTCCCGGTGTACCGGGGAGCACGCGTCCCGGCATGGAAGGTCCGCGCGGGGATGTGGCTGTACGATTTGCTCGCGGCCTTCCACAACGTGAAAGCGCACCGCTGGCTGGGCCGCAAGGCCACGCAGCGCCTCGAGCCCGGGCTGCGGGACAAGGAATTGAAGGGCGCGGCCCTGTACTACGACGCGCAGACCGACGACGCCCGCCTCGTGATTGCGACCATGCGCAGCGCCGCGCAAGCCGGCGCCCTGGTCGCGAGCTACGCCGAAGTCAGCGCGCTCCTCAAGCCGGATGGGCGAGTGGGCGGCGCGACGGTCCGCGACCAGCTGACGGGCATCACCTCGACCGTACGGGCCCTGGTGGTCGTGAATGCGACCGGGCCGTGGGTCGACCGTACGCGTCGCATGGACGATGCCGCGGCAGAACCCCTGCTGCGGCTCACCAAGGGCGCGCACGTGGCGGTACCCCGCAATCGGGTCGGCCACGTACGTGCGGTCACGCTCACGTCACCGATCGACGGGCGCGTGATGTTCGTGCTGCCGTGGGACGACCTGAGCTATATCGGGACGACGGACACCGACGAGGACGCGTCACCCGACGAGCTGCGCGCGACGGCGCACGACGTCGTCTACCTGCTGCGATCGGTCAACGCCTTCTTCCCGCACGCGCGGCTCTCGCCAGCGGACGTCGTCGCCAGCTGGGCGGGCTTGCGACCCCTGCTGCGGCCGCTCAGTAACGTCGCGCCGTCGGCGGCCTCGCGCGAGCACCGCGTGGTCGAGAGCCCGAGCGGCCTGCTGACGATCGCCGGCGGGAAGCTCACCACCTACCGTATCATGGCCCGCGACGTGGTGGATCGAGTCGCGGCCCGGCTGCGCGAGCTGGACGGCCGCCCCCGCGCCCCCCGCGTGCCGACGGACCGGCTGCCGCTCCCGGGAGGCGAGACGGCCGATCTGGAAGGCCTCGTCAATGCGGCCATGGAGCGGGGGGCGTCGGAGCGGACGGCCCGCCATCTGGTCGGCGCCTACGGGAGCGAGTCCGCCGCCGTGCTGAACCTGGTGGACCGCGACCGCGCGCTGGGACGGCCCATCGTCGCCGGGCGGGCGACGCTCTGGGCCGAGGTGGCGCACGCCGTAGAACGGGAGATGGCAGTCCGCCTATCGGACGTTTTGGTCCGGAGGCTCCATCTGTTCTATGCGACGCGCGACCAGGGAGTACCCGCGGCGCGCCCGGTCGCGGACTGGCTGGCGGAGGCGCTCGGGTGGGATGCCACGCGCCGTGCGGAGGAAGTGGCGGCCTACGTGGAGCTAGTGGAGCGATCGCGCGCCTTCGCCAAAGAAGCGGCGGCGGTCGACGAGCCGTGACCGGCTAACCGGGGCTGCGGGACCTGACGAAGTGCTCGAGATTCTCGCGACTGATCACCGTCAGGTCACGCGGGACCTGGCCGGGGCTGAACCATCCGATTTCGGAACACTTCTCCGGCTCCCGGATGACCGGCTTCCCCGACGCAATGCGACAGATGAACGTCGGTGACACCCAGTGCTGGCCCTCGTCCGGGAGGATGTGATCCACAACGTCGAGCAGCTCACCGACCGCGATCTCGACGCCGTATTCCTCGCGTATCTCACGCCTCAGCGCATCGGCCAGCCGCTCTCCCAGCTCCACTGAGCCCCCTGGGAATTCCCACAAGCCACGTTCGTTCTTCGCCTTCGGTCCGCGGCGGGCGAGGAACAAGCGACCCCGCTCATCCACAATGATCGCGCCGACCCCGACGCCGATGTAGTTCACGCCCCGCTTCATCTCGCACCTCAGCTCCATCCCCGCAGGCTCCGGATGTAGTCGTGCAGCACCAGGAACTTCTCGAACACCGGCACGCCCTTGCGTTTCCTGCCGAACTCGGCAAACAGCTCCCGCAGCCGGCCACGCCGCGAGACATAGAACCGAAACGTCTCGGCGAAATCCTCCTGCGGATGCGTTGCGGCGTAGGCGGTGACGAAGTTCGGGAGGGTGGTGGTGACGCCCCGGCGCTCGAAGTCCACCCATTTGGAGTCGGCGACGCGGTACGCCTTGCGCACTTCCCCGAACGCTCGCCGGAACCGCCCGGTCCGGGTGAATGACCAGTTGTGATAGAGGAAGGAATGCCCCAGCTCGTGCAAGATCAGCCCGCTCAACATGTTCCACGAGATCTCGTCGCGCCGCCGTCGCTTCTTGGTCACGTAGCGGCGCTCGATCTCGATGATCTTGGGCGTCCGGTGCGTCACGCCGGAAACGCCCGGCCTGAGCAGCACCCGGTAGTTCCAGTCCTTGAGGCGGCCGACGACCAAGAGCTGCCGCACCCGGCGCAGCGCCTGGCGGATCAGGTCGCGCCCGGTGGCATCCTTGCCGCACCACGGGCATACGTCCATCCAGTCGTTCACGCCCTTGTTGCAGTGCGGGCAGATGTTCTGGAACTCCTGGTAGCGCCATTTCTGGGGGCGCCCGCACCAGGGGCACGAGCGCATCGGGTACATCACCCCGCCGCCGCAGCCCCACTGGCAGCGCCGGTGGTACTTGAAGCCCTTCGGGGCCTTCAGTGGCTCGGGGCTCGAGTCCTGGTCGGCGATGTCGCGACCGCACCAGGGGCAGAACGAGAAGCTGTCCGACACCACCCACCCGCAGTAGTAGCACTCCGCGCCGGTCTCCTTGGTGGTGTCGCGCCACTCGAGCCGGCGGCCGCAGTTCGAGCAGTTCGCCCAGAAGCGCTGCACTTCCGCCGCGCATGTGGGACAGCGCAGCTCGGGCGTCGGGACCTCGCGCTTACGCGGCGCCACGCGCCAGGGCCTCGTCCACGATCCGCTGGATGAAGGCGTTGTAGTTCATCCCCGCCTTCCCGGCCGCGTCCGCCATCTCGTTTTCTTGCGCGAGAAACGGGTTGGGATTCACCTCCAGGACATACACGGCGTCGTCGTGCGTCAACCGCAGGTCCACGCGCCCGTAGTCATGGAGCCACAGGGCATGGAACGCGGTGGTGCACGTGTCCGCGATCTTGGCCGCGACTTCATCCGACAGTCCCTTCGCGAACACGTTCTTGATCTTCTTCCGCTTGCGGTACTCTTCGTCCCACTTGGCCTTGTACGTCGCAATGCGATGCTCCCCGTCGGACTCGCCGAACGTCAGCTCGACGATGGGCAGCACCTGGAGCGTGCTGTTCCCGATCAG
>Ga0137415_10002104_pt1 | contig 19771 bp, 15 predicted proteins | sample CZODoug3_1_1_16f_FD_183082 | JGI IMG/M metagenome (GOLD analysis project Ga0137415, IMG submission 183082) | Vadose zone soil fungal communities from Angelo Coast Range Reserve, California, USA - CZODoug3_1_1_16fungal (Hybrid Assembly) | ecosystem: Environmental > Terrestrial > Soil > Vadose...
GATGCCGCGATAGCCGGAGGAGGGCTCGTACACGAGCGACACCTGCTCGTGCTCGTGCTCCTCGAGCAGCGCGAACAATGCGCTCGATTGCTCAGGCTTTATTGAGCGATCGAGAGATAACGATTCTCTGGATTTCACTCGTGCCTTCATAGATCTCGGTGACCTTTGCATCCCGGAAGAGTTTCTCGACGGGGAAATCCCGCATGTAACCATACCCCCCGAAGAGCTGAATCGCCTGCGTCGTGACCCACATCGCCGTCTCGGACGCGAACAGCTTCGCCATGCTGGCGTACAGCGAAATATCCTCGCCGGCATCCTTGCGCGCGGCCGCGCGGTGCGTGAGGGCGCGCGCCGCCTCGGTGCGCGTGGCCATGTCGGCCAGCTTGAATTGCACCGCCTGGAAGCCCGAGATCGGCCTCTCGAACTGCTTGCGCTCGGCGCAATACTGCAGCGACAGCTCCAGCGCGCGCCGCGCGATCCCGACGCCCTGCGCCCCGATCCCGAGGCGCCCCGAGTCGAGCCCCTCCATCGCGTACACGAACCCCATCCCCTCATCGCCGAGCATGTGCGCCGCCGGCAAACGCAGATCGGTCAATTCGATTCCGGCGGTATTCGACGCCCTGAGGCCCATCTTGTCTTCGGGCTTGGCGGGTTTGTAACCCTTGCTGTCCGTCGGCACGATGAACGTCGAGATCCCTTTGGCGCCGCGGCGCGCGTTGGGCTGATCGGTGCGCACCATGATCATCATCAGATCGGCGGTGCCCGCGTTCGTGGCCCACGCCTTCGTGCCGTTCAACACCCAATCCTTGCCGTCCTTCACCGCCTGCGCGCGCAGCGACGCGGCGTCCGAGCCCGCCTCCGCTTCGGAGAGCGCGAATCCCGCGAGCAATTCGCCGCGCGCCATCGGCTTCAACCAGCGCTCTTTCTGCTCCGGCGTGCCGTGCTTCACGAGCATCGTCGTGGGAATCGCGTTGTGGATACCGACCGAGACGGCCAGGGCGGCATCGGCGGCAGAGATTTCTTCCAGCACCATGAGGTACGTCAGCGTGTCGAGCCCCATGCCGTCGTACTCTTCGGGCGTGCACATGCCCAAGAAGCCGAGCTTGCCCAGCTCATCGATCACCTCGCGCGGGAAGTGCTTGGTCCGATCCCACTCGGCGGCGAACGGCTCGATCTTTTCTTTGGCGAACTCGCGCGCCAGCTCGACGACCTGCTCGCGGACGTCAGTCGCGGTAGACATAGAACCCCTGCCCCGATTTTCTGCCGAGCTGTCCTTTGGCGACCATTTTCTCGAGCAGCGGCGCCGGCCGGTACTTCTGCTCGTCGAGCCCGTCCTGCAGCACCTTCATGATCGCGAGGCACACGTCGAGGCCGATCAGATCGGCGAGCGCCAGCGGCCCGAGCGGGTGGTTCATGCCGAGCTTCATCACCTGATCGACCGCTTCGGGCGTGGCGACGCCCTCGTCTACACAGAAGATCGCTTCGTTGATCATCGGCATCAGCACGCGGTTCGAAACGAACCCCGGCGCGTCATTCACTTCAACCGGAGTCTTTCCCAGCGCTTGTACGATTTCCACGGTTCGCTTTACGGTGTCGTTCGACGTCTCTTGTCCACGTATGACCTCGACGAGTTTCATGATGGGCACGGGGTTCATGAAATGCATCCCGATGACCCGGTCGGGACGCCTGGTCTGCTTGGCGATTTCCGTGATCGAGATCGAAGAAGTGTTGGACGCGAGGATCGTGCCCTTCGGGGCCAAACGATCCAGGCTCTCGAAGATGTCGAACTTGGTGTGGGGATTCTCGGTGGCTGCTTCGACCACAAGATCGACGTTTTTCACCGCATCGAACGACGTGCTCGTCTGAATCCGGCTGAGGGTTTCTGCTCCCTGCTCCTTGCTCCCCGCTCCCTTTTTCACCAGGCGAGCAATGTTTGCCTCGATAATCTTCAGCCCGCGGGCGAGCACATCGTCCGCGACATCCACCAGCGTGACAGTCCAGCCGTGCTGAGCAAACACGTGCGCGATGCCATTGCCCATCGTCCCGGCACCCACCACGGCCATTTTGCTCACGCGGCGACGACCTCGGTGAAGGCTTCTTTCCGCGTCACCAGATAGAACGTCCCGGCGAGCAGCGCGAGCGTCGCCACGATGCCGCCTTCGGGCCCGAACGCGCCGCCGTCCACCCACGCATGCCCGCCCGGCGTGTACTCGACGACCGGCACCTGGAACGCGTAGCCGCTCACGGGCGCATCGAACAGAATCGCCAGGCCGGCGTTCCAGCCGAAGTGCGCGCCCCAGGCGAGCGGCATGCCCCCCGCCGAGAAGAACGCGAACGACAGCCAGATCGCGGCCAGCGCGACGTTCACGGAGCTGAATACGGTGGCGTTGGGATTCTTCGCGTGCAGCAGGCCGAACAGGATCGCGAGCAGCAGCATTGCCGGCACCACGCCGAACGCGTCGGACAGACGCCGCAGCGGGAAGCCGCGAAAGCCGAACTCCTCACCCAGCGCGGCGAGGATCAGGCCGATGATGAGCGGCAGCGCGATGCGGGGCCACAGGATCCAGTCGCCCGTGAAATGGATGCGCGCGCCGTCGAGCACGACGGCCAGGCCGATCGCCACGGCCGCCATCACGGCACCCAGCGCGACTCCGCGCAGCCACGACGTCGCGAACGGCGGGCGCCATCCGAGCTCGGCCCACGAATACTTCTTCAGCAGGCGGCCGACGATCCAGGTCGATAGCCCGAATCCGATGACCTCGTAGATGCCGGTCTGCGCGACGAACCACTCCCGCCCACCCCAGACCGGGATGACCCGCGCAAGGCCAATCGTGATCGCGACGCCGATGGCGATGAACAGCACCGCCCAGCCGAGCGCGATGCCGGCACGTTTCACTCCCGCAAACGAAACGCGCGCCATCAGAGGCGCGCGCGAATCGTCGGAGTGAGCTTCGCCAGGACCGGCACGAGGACAGCGATCTTGATCAGATCTCCCAGCAGGAACGGCCAGGTGCCGAACCGCGCGGCGGCGGACAGGTTGCCCGTCAGAATGGCGAGCTGCGCGAGGCCGCCGAGGTGAATCAGGACCAGCCCTGCAACAACGCCGAGCGCCACACGCCGCACGTTCCGTCCTTCGGCAACAACGGCCCCGACCGCCCACGCCGCCACCGGATACGCGAGCAGATACCCGCCCGTCGGCCCGAACAGCCGAGCGACACCAAGCAGCGGCACCGTCGGCGTGAACACCGGCAGGCCCGCTGCGCCCATGGCCAGATACAGGATCATGCTGAGCGCGCCCAGCCGCGCGCCGAGCAAGCCGCCGACGAGCAGCACCGCCATCGGCTGCAGCGTCATCGGGACCGGCGTGCCGGGGAGCGGCACTGCGACTTGCGCGGCGCCTGCAACCAGGAGCGCCCCGAGTACGACCGCCGCCGCGCGTCGAATGATCAATGTCGAATGATCAATGACCAGTGCTCTTTCCATTTAGATCATCTCCACGGAGAGGGCGACTGCGTTGCCGCCACCGAGACAGAGCGTGGCGAGTCCGGTCTTCTTGCCGTACTGCTTGAGCGCATACAACAGTGTGGTGAGCACGCGCGCGCCGGAAGCGCCGATCGGATGGCCCAGCGCGATTGCGCCGCCGTGCACGTTCACCCGGCTCCAATCCCATCCCAGCGCCTTCCCGTCCGCGAGCGCCTGCACGGCAAACGCCTCGTTCGCTTCGATGAGATCGTAATCGGAAATCTTGGCTCCGGTTTTCTTCATCAGGTTCTGCACCGCCACGATCGGTGCGAAAAACAAATCCTTGGGCTCTCCACCACCGGTTGCATAGCCCGTAATTCTCGCCAGCGGCTGCACACCGTGCGTCTTGGCGAATGCGAGCGACGAGACGACCAGCGCGCTCGCGCCGTCGTTGAGTCCCGGAGCGTTACCAGCGGTTACGGAGCCACCCTTCTCGAACGACGGCTTCAGCGCGGCGAGCTTCTCGAGCGACGTGTCGGCGCGCGGGCCCTCGTCCTTCTCAACCTTATCGACGGGAACGATCTCAGCCTTGAAGAAGCACGACTCCATCGCGCGCACCGCTTTGCGATGGCTCTCCAATGCAAATTGATCTTGTTCGGCACGAGAGATGCCGGCCTTCTTCGCCGTGTACTCCGCGAGATTGCCCATGTGCGTGTTGGAGAACGAATCCCACAAGCCGTCGCGGATCATGCCGTCCACGAGCTCGGTATTGCCGGCCTTGATGCCGGTGCGCATGCCGTACACGTAGTGCGGCGCGTTCGACATCGACTCGAAGCCGCCCGCTACCACGAGACTGTGGTCGCCCGCCTTGATCGCCTGCGCCGCCAGCATCACCGCCTTGAGCCCCGAGCCGCAGACTTTGTTGATCGTCATGGCGGGGATCGTGCCCGGGAGCCCTGCATGAATCGCGGCCTGACGCGCGGGCGCCTGCCCTTCGCCACCCTGGAGCACGTTGCCCATGATGACTTCGTCGACCGCGTTGTCGGGGACCGCGGCGCGACGCATCGCTTCGCGAATGACCAGCGCGCCTAAACGAGGGCCTGGCAATGGCGACAAGCCGCCCAGGTACCGGCCAATCGGTGTCCTGCAAGCGCTCAGGATGACGGGTGTAGTTGCGGCGTCGGTCATGGGTCCTCAATGCGAAATGCGAAACTCGAAATGCGGAATGAAACTGCAAGCGTCAATTGCGCATTTCCCATTTCGACTTTCGCATTCAAATTAGCGGGTTCAGCGACCGTGTGTGTACCTCTTGCTTCAGCTTCTCTACAAACTCCGCAACCGGCATAACCACCTGCTTGTTTCCGGCGCCCCTGCCCCGGACCGCGACCGAGCCCGCCTCCGCCTCCCGCTGCCCCACCACCGCCATGTACGGCACCTTGTGCGTCTCGGCGTCGCGGATCTTGTAGTTCAGCGTCTCGGAGCGCTCGTCGAGATGCGAGCGAATCCCGGCCTTGCGGAGCGCGTCGTGGACGGCGCGGGCCGCGTCCATCTGCCCATCGGCGATCGGCATCACGCGCACCTGCTCGGGCGACAGCCACAGCGGGAACGCCCCCGCGAAGTGCTCGATCAGAATCCCCATGAACCGCTCGAACGAGCCGCACACGGCCCGGTGAATCACCACCGGCCGGTGCTCGGCATTGTCCTCGCCGACGTAGATGAGGCTGAACCGCTCCGGCGCCGAGTAGTCGAGCTGAATCGTCCCCAGCTGCCACGTCCGGCCGATCGAGTCGGCAACGTGGAAGTCGATCTTGGGGCCGTAGAACGCACCGTCGCCCAGGGATGTCTGGTACGGCAGGCGCGTCGCCTCGAGCGCCGCCTTGAGCCCCGCCTCGGCGCGGTCCCACATCGCGTCGTCACCGACGCGCACCGGCGGGCGGGTGCAGAAGCGCAGCTCGGCCTTGAGATCGAACGTGTTGTAGAAGCCGATGATGAAGTCGGCTAGCCGCTTCACCTCGGCGGCGATCTGACTCTCCATCAGGAAGATGTGGCAATCGTCCTGCTGGAACTGACGCACGCGTGTGAGTCCCGAGAGCGCGCCCGACACTTCGTTGCGGTGCAGCATGTCGAACGTGGCCAGGCGGAGCGGCAGCTCGCGATAGGAATGCTTCGCCGCGGAATACAACAAGTAATGCGACGGGCAGTTCATCGGCTTCAGCGAGAAGTCGTGCTCGCCGGTTTCCTTGTTGAGCACGAGGAACATGTTCTCCTGATACTTGCCCCAATGGCCCGACTGCTCCCAGAGCCCCTTGTTGTACATCAGGGGCGTTTTGACTTCCTGGTAGCCGTCGCGCATCAGCTCGCGCAGATACTCGTTCAGCTCCCTGATCATCGTGGTCCCGCGCGCGGTCCAAAACGGCACGCCGGGAGCCCAATGATGGAACATGAAGAGGTCGAGCTCGCGCCCGACCTTGCGGTGGTCGCGTTTGCGCGCTTCCTCGAGCCGAGTGATGTACTGATCGAGGTCCTGCTTGGTGAACCACGCCGTGCCGTAGATGCGCTGCAGCATCTGGCGGCGCTCGTCGCCGCGCCAATACGCGCCGGCGGCGTGCAGCAGCTTGAAGTGCTGGATCTTGCCGGTGCTGGGGACGTGCGGCCCGCGGCACAGATCGACGAACGGGCCGTCGGTGTACACCGAGATGACCTCATCCTCTTTCAGGTCATCGATTCTCTCCAGCTTGAGCGGATCGTCCCGGAAGCGTTTCTTCGCCTCAGCGCGCGACACCTCTTCGCGAGTGAACGGGTAATCCGCTTTGACCACCTCGCCCATCTTTTGTTCGATCGCCGCGATGTCCTCGGGTGTAAACGGCCGGCCTATGTCAAAGTCGTAGTAGAAACCGTCTTCGATCGGCGGTCCGAAGCCGATCTGCGCTTGCGGGAACAGCTGCCGCACGGCGGTCGCGAGCGCGTGCGCCGAGGAATGGCGCAGGACGTCGAGCGCCTGCGGGTCCTTGTTGGTGAGAATCGAGACCTTGGCGCCGTCGGGGAGCGGGCGCTGCAAGTCGCGCACTTCGCCATTGACCCGAATCGCCAACGCGGCCTTTGCCAGGCCCGGGCCCACGGCCCGGGCGAGATCGGCGCCCGTCGCGCCGGCCGGCAGGGTCTTGTTGCTGCCATCCGGCAGGACGACCTGAATCTCCGAAGGGGGCATGCGTTACGGAGTCGGCACGGTTCCGATGTGCGGCGCGTGCAAGCCGAATCGGAAATACAAAGCTACCGAAAACAGAATGATGCCCCCGAGCAGCAGCCAGCGAACGACGCGGCTGGGTGGCAGGACATCATCGGATGACGCGGAGGACTTGGGCTCTGTCATTGGACGATATTCTAGCGGCGGCTTCTATATTAAGGAATGGCATACGATCCGCGGCCCGTAGAACCGGCCATCTACAAGCGCTGGCTCGATGCGGGCGTCTTCCAGCCGCGGCCGGACGGCGAGCCGTACGTGATCGTCATTCCCCCACCCAACGTCACCGACATCCTGCACGTGGGGCACGCCCTCAACAACGTCATTCAGGACGTGCTGATCCGCTTCGAGCGCATGCGCGGCCGGGCGGCCGAGTGGCTGCCCGGGACCGACCACGCCGGCATCGCCACCCAGAACGTGGTCGAGAAGCGCCTCGCCGCCGAGGGGAAAACGCGCTTCGACATGGGGCGCGAGGAGTTCGTCAAGCGCACGTGGGAGTATGTGCGCAAGACCGGCAATACGATCATCGAGCAGCTCAAGGTCATCGGCTGTTCGTGCGATTGGAGCCGCCAGCGCTTCACGCTCGACGCCGAGTACAGCGCCGCCGTGCGCGAAGTCTTCGTCCGGCTGTGGGAAGAAAAGCTGATCTATCGTGGCCACCGCGTGATCCATTGGTGCCCGCACTGCCTCACGGCCCTGTCCGACGAGGAAGCGGAGCACCACGAGACGAACGGGAATCTCTACCACATTCAGTATCCGTTAGTGGACGGCTCCGGCTTCATCACCGTGGCGACCACGCGGCCGGAAACGATGCTCGGCGACACCGCGGTGGCCGTCAATCCCGAAGACCCGCGCGGCCGGCCGTACATCGGCAAGAAAGTCCGCGTGCCGATCGCGAACGTCGAGATCCCGATCATCGCCGATGAGAGCGTGGACAAGGAGTTCGGGACCGGGTTCGTGAAGGTGACGCCGGCGCACGACGCGAGCGACTTCGAGATCGGCAAGCGGCACAAGCTGGAGATGCCGCTGGTGATGCGAGAAGATGGGACGATGGGAGAGAATGATGGAACGACCCGTATCCCCCCGGATCTCGACGGTCTTGATCGATTCGAAGCTCGCAAGCGGATCGTCAAGCAATTAGAGCGCGACGGTCTTCTCGTCAAAACCGAGCCGCATCGCCACTCCGTCCGCCGCTGCTATCGCTGCGACACCGTCGTCGAGCCGCGCCTCTCGGACCAGTGGTTCGTGAAGATGCAGCCGCTCGCCGAGCCGGTCCTGGCCGAGTATCGCAAGGGCGCGTTCGCGATCATCCCGGAGCGCTGGCGGGCGACGTTCGAGCACTGGATGGAGAACATCCGCGACTGGAACATCTCGCGGCAGCTGTGGTGGGGCCACCGGATTCCGGTGTTCACCTGCACCACGTGCAAGCACCAGTGGGCCGACCGCGTGGACCCGAAGCAGTGTCCGAAATGCGGCGGCCGGGTCGAGCAGGATCCCGACGTGCTGGACACCTGGTTCTCGTCCTGGCTGTGGCCGTTCGCGACGTTCGGCTGGCCGCGCGACACGCCGGACCTCGAGCGCTTCTATCCGGGCCACACGCTGGTGACGGCGCCGGAGATTCTGTTCTTCTGGGTCGCGCGGATGCTGATGTCGGGCTACCACTTCATGGATCACCGGCTGCCATTTGGCACCGTGTATCTGCACGGCACGGTGCGCGACACGAAGCACCGCAAGATGTCGAAGTCGCTGGGCAACGGGATCGATCCGCTCGACGTCGTCAAGCTGTTCGGCGCCGATGCGCTGCGCTGGACGCTCATCGCCGGCAGCTCGCTCGGCGCCGACGTCATCCTCGATCCGAACGACCTGGAGACGACGTTTGCCCCGGGCCGCAACTTTGCGAACAAGCTGTGGAACATCGGCCAGTTCGTGCTCGGCCAGCTGCCCAGCAAGGTCGCCGCCATCGAAGCGGTGGACCGCCGGCAGCTCACGCTCGCCGACCGCTGGATCCTGTCGCGCGCGCAGGCCATGATCCGCGAGACCACCGCCTCGCTCGAGCAATTCCGCCTCGATGAGGCGGCCAAGCGCTCCTACGAATTCGTGTGGAACGAGCTGGCGGACTGGTACGTGGAAGCGGTGAAGCCGCGGCTCGGGACGGCGGCAGCGATCCTGGTGTACTGCTTCGATGCCGCGCTGCGCGTGCTGCACCCCGTCGTGCCCTTCATTAGTGAGGAGTTGTGGCAACGGCTGCCGGAACGAAAGGCGGGCGAGCTCCTGGCTGCCGCACGCTGGCCCGTTGTCCGTGCCGAGCTGGAAGATCCGCGCGCCGACCGGGAATTCGGGCAGGTCAAGACCGTCATCGAGCACATTCGCTCGATACGGGCAGAGTATCGTGTGTCACCCAAGACCAGGCTCAAGGCCACGATCGTGGCGCGCGGCAACGATCAGCCGGCGACGTTCGAGGGGGAGCGCGAAACGATTGTGCGGCTCGCCCAGCTCGACAGCCTGGCACTCGACGGCGCGCCGCAGGGTATGGGCGCGCATGCCGTGTTTGGCGACGGGAGCGAAGTGGTAGTCGCGCTCGAGGGTAGCATCGACGTGCAACAGGAGTGCCGCCGCCTGTCGGATGAGCTCGGCAGGCTCGATAACCAGCTCAAGGGCCTGGCCGCCCGGCTGACCAACGAGAGTTTCGTGTCGCGTGCCCCACAGGACGTTGTGGCGCGCGAGCGCGAAAAGGAAAAAGCATGGCGCGACCAGCGCGACGTCCTCGCCGGCAAACTCAAGTCGCTGGGCTGCTCGTAGGCCTCTTCCAGGCCTGCGCCAGCGTCGGCCCGCCGCCCGGAGGGCCGCCCGACAAGGAGCCGCCCAAAATCGTCAGCGTCAAACCCGATTCGGGCGCCGTCGTCCCCGACTTCAAGGACGAGGTCGTCATTCAATTCGACGACGTGATCGATGAGATGGCCGGGAGCGGTGGTCGCGGCGGCACCCTTTCCGGCCTGGAGCGACAGGTGCTGCTCTCACCCGTGCACGGCGGTGCGAAAGTGGGCTGGCACCGCACCAAGGTGACGGTCAAACCGAAAGAGGGTTGGAAGAAGCGCGTGTACCGGCTCGAGATCCTGCCGGGCTTCGTCGATCTGCGCCGCAACCGCTTCGACTCGACCAAGACGGTGATCTTCTCGACGGGCCCCGAGATCGGCCACGCGCGCATCGGCGGCATCGCGCTGAAATGGATCGAGCAAACGATCCTCGCGCGCGCGCTGATCGAAGCGGTGCCGCTCCCCGACAGCGCCGGGTACTTGACCATGGCCGATTCGGGCGGCCAGTTCAACCTCACCAACCTGCAACCGGGGCGCTACATCGTGTATGCGACGGCGGACGAGAACGGCGACCGGCGCCGCAGCCTGCGTGAGGCCTACGACTCGATCGCGGTGACGCTCGATTCGACCACCAACCTCGCGCTGTTCACGTTCCCGCACGACACCATTCCCCCGCGCCCGCGCGCGGCGTCGTCCCTGGACTCGACGACCGTGCGCGTCGAGTTCACCCAGGCGCTCGATCCGACGGTGTCATTCGACACCGCGCACGTGCACGTACTCGAGATGCCCGATTCGACGCCCGTCACAGTGGCGCAGATATTCACCCAACGGCAATTCGATTCGCTGACCAACGCGGCGCGGGCGAAAGCGGACTCGGCCGCGGCTCACGACACCACTCACGCCCCGAAAATTCATCCAGCTGCGCCAGCAGCGCCCCCCCCGCCCCCCCCGCGCGGTGCGGCGGGCGCGGCTCGCACGCCCGCCAAGCCGCCCGTCGATACCGCGCTGGTGCGGCAGCTGCTCGCCCGGCGTCCCGTTCCGTCCGATAAGATCGTGGTGCGTCTCGTGCGCCCGATGAAGCCCGAGACGCGCTACGTCGTGCGCGTGGAAGGCGCGACGAACCTGATCGGCAAGAAGGGCGAGGGCCTGATCGGCTTCGCGATGCCGAAGGCCGTTGTGACTGATACCACGCATCACGCACCACGCACGGGTCGCCCGTGACCGATCTCCGCCGGCAGCTCCCATCCATCGACGCGATCCTCGCGAACCCAGCGCTCGCGCCGCTGCTTGCCGAGCATCCGCGTGCGCTCGTTGTGAAGGCGGCGCGCGACACCGTCGACGCGGCGCGCGTCCAGGGCGGCGTGCCGCCGGCCGAAGGCTGGGATGTGGCAGTGCGCAGAGCGGTGGCGCGGCTCGCGGTCCCGTCGCTCGCGCCGGTGATCAACGCGACGGGCGTCGTGCTGCACACGAATCTCGGCCGAGCGCCCCTCGCCACGGCGGCGATCGCCGCGCTGACCCGCGTGGCGCAGGGCTACTCGGCGCTGGAGTACGATCTGGGCCGCGGAACGCGCGGCTCGCGCCACGCGCACTGCCGGGATCTGCTGATGGAGCTGACCGGTGCCGCCGATGCGCTGGTCGTGAACAACGCGGCGGGCGCCGTGCTCCTGGCGCTGAGCGCGCTGGCGCGCGGCGGCCAGGCGATCGTGTCGCGCGGCGAGCTGGTCGAGATCGGCGGGTCGTTCCGCATTCCCGACATCATGGCGCGCTCCGGCGCGACGCTGGTCGAGGTCGGCACGACGAACCGCACTCATCCGAACGATTACGACAGCGCGCTGACGGCTGACAGCCGAGTGCTGTTGAAAGTCCATCGCTCGAATTTCCAGGTCACCGGCTTCACCGCCGACGTCGCAGTAGTGGAGCTCGCCGAGCTGGCGCACGCTCGCGGCATTACGTGCGTGTACGACCTGGGGAGTGGGCTGCTGATGGATCTGTCGCACTGGGGATTGACCGGCGAGCCAACGGTTTCCGAAGGGGTCGCCGCCGGCGCCGACATCGTCGCGTTCAGCGGGGACAAGCTGCTCGGCGGTCCTCAGGCGGGGATTCTGGTCGGCAGCGAAGCGGCGATCGCGGCGTGTCGCGCCGATCCGATCGCGCGAACGGTGCGCGCCGACAAGCTGACGCTGGCGGCGCTCGAAGCTACCCTCGCCCTCTACCGGACACCCGAGGTGGCCCGTCGCGAGATTCCCGTCTTGCGAATGCTGACCGAGGAGCTCGACTCGATCAAACGCCGGGCGGAACGGCTTGGCGGACAGCTCATAGAAGGAGACTCCGAGGTCGGCGGCGGCTCGTTCCCCGGCGCCAAGCTCAGGACGTGGCTCGCCGGATTTCCGGACGAACGGCTGGCCGAGCGGCTGCGCGCCAACGATCCGCCGATCATCGCCCGCGTCGCGGGCAGCCGCGTGCTGCTCGACGCCCGCACCATCTTCCCCGAACAGGTGGATACCGTAGTCTCAGCCCTTCGTGAGTAAGGGCGCGGTCTTTCTCGACCGCGACGGCACGATCGTCGACGACCCGGGATTCTTGCACGAGCCGGCGAAAGTGAAGTTGCTGCCCGGCGCGGCCGAGGCGATCCGCCGCTTGAACGACCGCGGCTTCGTCGTCGTCGTCGTGAGCAACCAGTCGGGCATCGCGCGCGGCCGCTACTCCGTAGAGGACTACGAGGCGGTGCAGCGTCGTCTCGTCGAGCTGCTCAAAACGCAGGGCGCGCGACTCGATGCCGCCTATTTCTGTCCGCATTGGCCGGATGTCACGGGACCCTGCACGTGCCGCAAACCGGGGCTCAAGCTGTTCCGCGACGCGCAGGCGGCGCTCGACATCGACTTTGCCCGTTCCTGGTGGGTAGGCGACCGGCTGTCGGACGTACAACCGGCGCTGGCACTCGGCGGGACCGGCATTCTGGTGGCGACGGGGGAAGGCAATCTGCATCAGGGGCAGGCGCGGGCGCTCGATGTGATGGTCGTCGCTGACTTGGCAGCGGCGGTGGATGAGATTCTCCGGTCGACAGGCTAAAGCCTGCGCTCGGCCATCACTGTCCTTAAGGACAGTGTCTGCCGAGCACACCCTTCAGGGTGTGGAATTTGTGTTTGTCCTCCTCAACTTGCAGATTAGCCCGACCTCGCCCTACATGAAGGAGCTGCGCATGCGCGGACGCATCCTGACCCCTCTCGCCGCCCTCGGCCTGTTTGCCATACCAATCGCTTCTCAGCAACCCCGTCCCGCCGGCATCGATATCCCCACCGCCCGCAAAGCGGTCGTGACGATTCAGGCGCTCGACGCCAGCGGCCAGTTGATGGCGAGCGGCACCGGCTTCTTCGTCACCGAGGGATATGTCATCACCGCGGCGCACGTCCTGGAAGGGGCTGCGGGGTGCCGCATCGAGCTGACCGACGGCCAGCGGCAACGCTGCTCCGTGGCGGCTTCCGACTCGGTGAAGGACGTCACGATGCTGATGGTTTCGGGCGCGCCCCCGTCGACGCTGCGCTGGGGCGTGAGCGAGGCGGTCAAGGACGGCGACGACGTCACCGTGATTTCCAACCCGCTCGGCCAGCTGCCGGGAACGGTGTCGCGCGGCATCGTCTCCGCGTCGCGCGTCGTGAACGGCACCAAGCTCCTGCAGATTTCGGCGGCCATCTCGCACGGCTCGAGCGGGGCACCGGTGCTGAACATGAGGGGGCAAGTGATCGGCATCGTGCGCAGCACGATCGAGGCGGGCCAGTCGCTGAACTTCGCGACCGCGACGGACGCGATCCGCAACCTGAACAACGATCAAGTCGCCGTGGCCGAGGGGCAGACGCTGCTCACGCCGAAGTACGTGATCAATAACGCGAACACGCCCGGTGAGCGGACCAACACCAGCTCCTTCGCCGGCATTCCGCAGATCAGCATGGGTCAGACGATCAACGGCGCGCTGTCGTCGTCCGATTCGCTCTATCCCGATACGACGTACTTCAAGTTCTATCAGTTCACGACGACGCCGGGACGCACCATCACCATCGACCTGTCGTCGAGCGACTTCGATCCGGTGCTCATCATCCGTGGCCAGGACCTCGCGGCGTCGATCATCAACGACGACGGCGGGCCCGGCTGCGCGTCACGCGTGTCGCAGTCCTTCACCGGCAGCGGTCCCTACAAGATTCTCGTGAACACGACGTCGTCCCCGCACCGGCAGACGGGGCGCTTCACGCTGTCGATCAAGGAAGGCAGCATGCCGGTGGACGGCACCAGCAACTCGGACTGTCATCCGGCTGGTGTGAGCAGTGGAGGGGGCAGCAATCAAAACAACGCCGGCATCGCGGCGATCCGGATCGGCGAGACGGTCAACGGCTCGCTCACCAGCAGCGATTCGCTCTATCCCGACAACAGCTACTACAAGTTCTATCAGTTCACGGCTCCCGCGGGACCGATCACGATCGATCTGTCGTCCGACGACTTCGATCCCGTCCTGATCGTTCGCGGCGACGATCTCGACGCGTCGATCATCAACGACGACGGCGGGCCGGGCTGCTCGGCACGCGTGTCGCGCACCTTCCCGAGCCGCGGGCCGTACCGGATCCTCGTAAACACGACCGCCTCGCCCGAACGGCAGACCGGCCGCTTCTCGCTGTCGATCACCGAAGGGACGAAGCCGGTCCAGGAGCGCGGCAACGCCGATTGTCAGGCGCCGCAGGGGAACGCCGCCAGCAGCTCCAGCACTGGGGGAGGCTCGTCGCACGCGATCGACGTCGGCCAGAGCCAGCAGGGCACCCTCACCCGCAACGACGTCCTGCTGACCAGCGACAGCACGTATGCGCAGCCGTGGACGATCCAGGGCCGCGCCGGTCAGACGATCACAATCGACCTCGAGTCGGACGCGTTCGACGCGTACCTGTTCCTGCGCGGGCCGGGCGTCTCGGGCGGCCGAGATTTCCAGGACGACGACTCGGGCGGCAACTGCCACGCCCGCCTCACCGCGACGTTCCCGCAGACGGGCGAGTACGAGATCGTCGTGAACACGGCCGATCACTACGCCACGGGGTCGTTCACGTTGAGCGTAACGAGCGGCTCGAAGCCCAAGTCGGTGGCGCGGTGCAGTCGCAGTAATCAGTGATAGAAAAGCCGGTTCGTGTCGCCGTGCTGGTCTCGGGCGGCGGCACGAACCTGCAGTCCCTCCTCGATGCCCTCCACGACTCGACCCTCGCGCGCATCGCGCGCGTGATCTCCAGCCGGCCCGATGCCGGCGCCATCGCGCGCGCGCGCCAGGCCGCGGTCCCCACCACCGTCCTGCGAGATCCCAATGACGCCAACGAGCTGCTGGCGGCGCTGCAGGGGATGCAGCTGGTCGTATTGGCCGGGTACCTGAAGCTTGTGCCTCCGCCCGTGGTCTCCCAATTTCGCGGCCGCATGATCAACATTCATCCCGCCCTGCTGCCCGATTTTGGCGGCCCCGGGATGTACGGGCAGCGCGTGCACGCCGCGGTGCTGGCAAGCGGTGCCACAGAGTCGGGTGCGACGGTGCACTTCGTGGACGAAGCCTTCGATCGCGGGGCGATCATCGCACAGGAGAAGGTGCCTGTGAAAGCGGGCGACACCGCGGAGACGCTGGCGGCTCGGGTCCTGGAAGCGGAACATCGGTTGCTGCCGAAAGTGGTGCTTCAACTAGCCAAGGAGCTTGCATGAAGAGAATGATGGAATGTTGGAACGTTGGAATGATTGTTCTTTCCATCATTCCCTCATTCCAACATTCTCTCTCGGCCCAATCCGCCGATAGTCTCGCGGTCCGTTTCTCCGGGATGACTGCAATCACCGGCTACGAACAGGCGATGGGCGACTCACTCCTCTCGCTCCTCCCCGGCAGCACGCGGGACCGCATCGGCAACGTCACCGTGACTCTGGGCCGCGGCGCACCGAAGCGTCTCGTCTACTGCGCGCTCGACGAGATCGGCTACGTGGTCGGCAACATCACCGACGACGGCTACCTCACGCTGCGGCGCGTCGGCGGCGGCCCGCGGCTCTATCCGCTCTTCGATCAGCAGATCGAGGGGCAGCGCGTCACCCTGTTCGGGGGCCACGGGCCGGTGCCCGGCGTCGTCGCCGTCCGCTCGACGCATCTCACCCGCGGCCGGCCCACCGGCAACGAGGCACCGTTCACCGTGGACAACGCCTACGTGGACGTCGGTGCGACGTCGCGCGACGAAGTGCTCGCGCTCGGCATCTCGATTCTCACCCCCGTGTCGATCACGAAACGCCCGCACCGCTACGGTGATCGCCTCCTTGCCGCCCCTGTCGCCGGACGCCGTTCGGCGTGCGCCGCGCTGGCCTCGGCTGCGCTGTCGAAGCCGCGCGTGCGTGGCACGGTCGTCGTCGCATTCACCGTGCAGAGCCTGTACGCCGACACCGCCGGTCTGAAGACGGTGCAGAACACGCAAGGACCGTTCGCCGACACCCGCCTGGTGACGGTGCCGTCCAAATTCCCCGACACGACGGTCGAAACCGTTGCTCTGCGTGAGGTGGATGCACTGCTGGCCGATATCGTGCGGTGGATCGGGGGTGGGCAGTGAGAACGAACGAAAGATGGAACGATGGAATGATGGAACGATTGACGGTGATCATTGCATTTCTTTCCATCATTCCAACATTCCAACTTTCTGCTCAAGATTCGACCAGAATCTCTGAGGCCCAAACCGTTCTCTCGGCCCTCGTCGAGTCCTACGGCGTATCCGGATCAGAGGCGCCCGTGCGCGCCACCGTGCAGCGACTGCTGCCGAGCTGGGTGAAGAGCGAGACCGATACGGCGGGCAATCTGTGGGTGCGTGTGGGACAGGGTGATGGGGGGGGCCCAGTCGTGATCGTCGCGCACATGGACGAGATCGGGTTTCGCGTCGATACGATCAACGCCGACGGCACGCTGGGGCTGCGCAACCGCGGCGGCTTCATTCTGTCGCTGTTCGAGGGAAAGCCGGCGCTCATCCACACCGATCGCGCCGACATCCCCGGCATCTTCCTGCCGCGCGACACCGGTTTCACGCGGCGCACTCCCCCGCCGCTGCGCGTCAGCGTCGGCGCCACAACGCGCGCCGGTGCGGAGTCGCTGGGCGTGAAGCTCGGCCAGACGATCACGATGCCGAAGCAGTACGTGCGGCTCGCCGGCACGCGCGCCACCGGCCGCTCGTTCGATGATCGCATGGGGTGCGCGTCACTGATTCTGGCGCTGCGCCGCCTCGACCGATCGAAGCTCAAGCACCCGGTCATTTTCATTTTCAGCACGCGCGAAGAGATCGGCCTCGAGGGCGCCGAGGCGGCAGCCCGTCAGCTCGGCACCAGCACCCGGCGGGTGCACGCCATCGATACGTTCGTCTCCGCCGATTCCCCGCTCGAGCTGCAGAACTTTGCCGTCGCGCGCGTGGGAGCGGGCGCCGTGGCGCGCGCGCTCGACAATTCGTCCATCACCCCACCGGCATACGTGGACTCGTTGGCGCAGGTCGCGCGCGCCCGCGGCATCGCGCTGCAGATCGGCACGACCAACGGCGGCAATGACGGCTCCACGTTCACGCAGTTCGGTGTGGTGGACGTCGCGATGGGCTGGCCGCTGCGCTACTCCCATTCCCCCGCCGAGGTGGTCGATTTGAAGGATCTCTTGAGTCTGACGGACATGGTCCGAGCGGTAGCGGAAGATTGGTGAGCAGAGCCCTGCTGTCAGTCTCGGACAAACGCGGAATTGTGGATTTCGCGCGTCAGCTCGTCGACCTCAAGTGGGAGATCGTCTCGACCGGCGGCACGGCCGAAGCGCTGCGGCGCGAGGGCATTCCGGTCGTCCTCGTCGAACAAGTCACAGGCTTTCCAGAGATGATGGATGGGCGAGTAAAGACATTGCACCCGAAGGTCCATGGGGCACTCTTAGCAAGAAGAGATAACGCTGGTGATCTTGCCGCGATGAAACAGTACGACATCACGCCGATCGATCTCGTCGCCGTGAATCTGTATCCCTTCCGTGAGACCGTCGCCAAACCCCAGACCACATTCGCCCAGGCGATCGAGCAGATCGACATCGGCGGCCCGTCGATGCTGCGCTCGGCCGCCAAGAACCACGCATCGGTCATCGTCGTGGTCGACCCCGCCGATTACCCGACGATCATCACCCGACTCAAGAGCGGTGGCGTTGCTCCCAACGAGCGCCAAGCCCTGGCCACGAAGGTGTTCGCGCATACGGCGGCCTACGACGCCGCGATCCTCGGCTACCTCTCGCGTTCCCAGGAAGCGCTCCCCGAAACGCTGAGCCTCGTGTTGCAGCGGCAACAGCCGCTGCGCTACGGCGAGAATCCCCACCAGCGCGCCGCGCTCTACGTCACCGACGAGGCCGGCATCCGCGACATGCACCAGCTCCACGGCAAGGAGCTGTCGTTCAACAATCTGCTGGACGTGGATGCCGCGGCGATGGCGATCGCGCCCTGGGGGAGCAAAGACACGCGTCCCGCCTGCGTCATCATCAAGCACACGACACCCTGCGGCATCGCGCTCGGCCGCAACGCCGCCGACGCGTTCGCGCGCGCGCTGGCGACCGACCGCACCTCCGCGTTCGGATCGGTGATCGCGTTCAACACGGTCGTCGACCGCGCCGTCGCCGCAGCGATGCGCGACCTCTTCGTCGAAGTCGTCGTCGCACCGCGAGTGGACGCCGAGGCGCTGGCGGTATTCAAGGAGAAGAAGAACCTGCGGGTGGTGGAATTGCCGCGCTTCGCCGATGAGCCGACGCTCGACTACAAACGCGTGCGCGGCGGCTTCCTCGTACAGGACCGGTTCCGCTACAGCAGCGTGGCCGACGAGTCCAAGTGGCAGGTGGCAACCACGCGCCGGCCGACCGATGCGCAATGGAACGACCTGCGGTTCGCCTGGGCGGCGGTGGGGTCGATCAAGTCCAACGCCATCATCCTGGTAAAGGACGAGGCCGCGATCGGCATCGGCGCCGGCCAGATGAGCCGGGTGGACTCGTCATTCCTGGCCGTCCACAAGGCGCGGCAGCAGGGCCACGACCCGAGCGGGGCCGTGCTGGCAAGCGACGCCTTCTTTCCATTCCGCGACGGGGTGGACGAGGCCGCTGCCGCCGGGGTCACGGCGATCATCCAGCCGGGGGGCTCGGTCAAGGACGCCGAGGTCATTGCGGCGGCGGACGAGCACGACCTGGCCATGGTCCTGACCGGTATGCGGCAGTTCCGTCACTAGATTACACGGCCCATGACTCCCGCAAAGCAGACCTATCTGACGGCGGCCGGCGTCTCTCTCGCCGCACTTGTTCTCTATACCATCACCCTCGCTCCCACGACGCAGTTCTGGGATGCGTCGGAATACATCGCCGCGGCCCACGCGCTCGGCATCCCGCATCCGCCCGCCAATCCGTTCTTCGTGATTGTCGCGCACGTCTGGGGCCTGCTGCCGCTGGCCGCCGATTACGCGCGGCGCATCAACCTGCTCGCCGCGCTCACGAGCGCCGTGTCGGCGGGACTGTGGTTCCTGATCGGTGAGCGCTGGCTGCGCAGCATCGTTGCGCACGATGGTTGGCGCCGGGTCGCCGCGGCGGCGGGTGCGGTGGTCGGCGCGACGATGTTCACGGTGTGGAATCAGGCGGTCGCGAACGAGAAGGTCTATACGATCAGCGTGCTGTCGATCGCCCTCATCCTGTGGCTGACCATGCGCTGGGCCGACCAACCCGCCGAGACGCGCAACGACAACCTGCTCATCCTCGTCGTCTACCTGCTGGCGCTCACCGCCACCAATCAGCTCATGGGGCTGCTGGTCGCGCCGGCGGTGCTGGTCTACGTGCTGCTGACCGATCCGCGCGTGCTGCTGCGCCCGCGCTTCCTGGTGCCCGCGGCCCTAGTCGCCGTCGTGGGTCTCAGCGTCAACCTGTTCATTCCGATCCGCGCGCAGCTCGACCCCTACATGAATCAGGGCGATGCGACCAACTGGCCGGCGTTGCACGCGGTGCTCACGCGCGAGCAGTTCGCCAAGCCGTCGATCTTCGACAATCCGATGTATGAGCGCGGCTCGGCAAATCCGGGCCGCTCGATCGTGCTCATCGGCCAGCAGTTCCTCAACTATTGGCAGTATTTCACCTGGCAGTTCGGCCGCGACTGGTCGGCGCTGGCGGAGCGCCTGCTCGCCGTCCTGTTCACCGGCCTCGGCTTCCTCGGCGCGCGGCGGCACTGGCGCGCCGATCGACGCT
>Ga0137415_10002105_pt1 | contig 19764 bp, 16 predicted proteins | sample CZODoug3_1_1_16f_FD_183082 | JGI IMG/M metagenome (GOLD analysis project Ga0137415, IMG submission 183082) | Vadose zone soil fungal communities from Angelo Coast Range Reserve, California, USA - CZODoug3_1_1_16fungal (Hybrid Assembly) | ecosystem: Environmental > Terrestrial > Soil > Vadose...
GGCAAATATGAGCAATGAGAGCCATTTGAGCCTCGTACTCTCCAAGGTTGTTACGAAAGTCATCAATGTCCCTGTGCTTTCGGATAATGTCTACTGTGGGTTATCGGGAGCGCTCTACAACATGACCGTTCAAAATGTCGATAACTGGCGTCGATTGATCGACGAACCCGTACGCGGGGATCCAGAGATCGCGGAGATGTATGCCGACCCGCGGATTAGCGAGAAAGTAGTCCTGCATATCATGGACGGCTTGGTCGCACTCTACGCCGGTGCGCCATTTGGGGACACAAACTACGCGATTCAGTTCGGGACGATTTATGCCAGTAAGGATCCGGTGGCCTTGGACGCCGTCGCCGCGAAGCAACTCGATGGTTGGAGGGTGCCAGCTAAAATGGACCCGGTATCCAAGATTGCGAAATACATTCAGACTGCCGGCCAATTCCAGATCGGCAATTCCGATTTGACTAAGATCGACATCCGAGATCGGCGTAACCCTTGACCTTTTCCCCGTCAGATCCAGGGCTGTTTCCGCTCCTTAAACGTGTCTCGAGGTCATTCTATCTAAGTATTCGATTTTTGCCGGTACGCATACGTCCGGCGATAGCTATTGGATACTTACTGGCCCGCGCCTCTGATACCATTGCCGATACAAATAAGTTTGATCCGAGATATCGACTGGAAACGTTAGATTCTGTTCTGACGGCGCTCCAGGGGCGGACTATCGATCTGGCGCAGCGTGTTTCGCTCTGCGTCGATGTCCAACCGCCAGGCGCCGAAAAAGAACTATTAAAACAGCTTCTGTCGCTGGTAGCCTATGCGGGCAGACTGGTTCCCAGCCACCAAGTGCTGGTGCTAGAAGTGCTCAGCAAAATAGTCCGGGGCCAAAGACTGGATATCGAGCGATTCGAGATGGCTGATTCGCTCCACGCGCTCCGCAACGCCGAAGAAGTGGAAGAATACGCGTATCTGGTCGCAGGTTCGGTTGGAGAATTCTGGACTAGACTTTGTGCGCTCGAATGGGCCTCCTATTCCAAAATTGCAAAATCCGACTTGGAACGCCTTGGCATTGAGTTTGGGAAGGGTCTGCAACTGGTAAATATCTTGCGAGATTTTTCAGTCGATATCGCCGGGGGAAGGTCGTATCTGCCGGTGGATGACCCACGCCTAGTGAAAGAGAACCTAGAGATTGCTCGTCCGCTCTTTTTCGAGTGGCATGGCCGTGCTTGGCACTATTTGCATTCTGCCTGGGTATATGTTTGTGCAGTTCGTCCTATCCGTGTTCGTTTTGCTTGCGCATTGCCGGTGCTGATTGGGGCTCGGACGCTGCTCAAATTAGATGGACCGAGCGTAATTGGGGCAAAGATCAGCCGGCTCGAGGTCTATTGGCTCATGATTCTCTCGTCCATGGCCGCTTTAATTCCATCCGCGGCAAAGCTGATCGGGTCGAAGTTCGGACTTATCGACGCGAATAAATCGAGTTAAGACGCAAAGGTGGGCACCATCTCGGTACTCTTTCGCTCTCCCTTTTGCGCCTTGGCATGACGTCCAATTACCGCGTCTTGTACAGATTTACCGTGATCAAGAAGTCGGCGGCGCGTTGTAGCATTGGGTCTTTGAGCTTTGCCGGTTGGTTCTGTCCCGATTGTTGTGCTTCGTAGGCGTCAAGCTCGGGATTGGTGCCGGCCACCAGCGCTGCCTCATTAAGGTGCTGGCGTGGCTCGTCGGTGATAAAAGGCGCACTCGATTGATTGTCACTTTCAGCTAAAACTGAACGCTCTTGATCCACTGGCTGTGAGACCAAAATATCTGGTTGGAGGCCGTTAGGAAAAATCGCCGGATAGCCAGGTACTTGGACTTGCGCGACCGCAATAGCGAGCAGCAGATTGTTACCGATTGGGGAGCTTTGATATTCTGCCGCGCTACCGGTCGTCTTTTGCCCGATCAACAAAGCATGCGCTTTAACCTTGAGAGCCGCTGCAATAACTTCCGCAGCGCCCGAAGTTTCTTCGTCGACAAGCACAGCCAATGCACCCTGATACAAGGGGTCCAGGGTTGATGAAAAAGAGCGTTCCTGATCGGCTTTGGCGCCCACAATCCGATACGCCAGGGTGTCTTTGAGCACGAACCGGCTGATAAACTCTCCAGCCAAATGATAATCGGTGCTCTCTGGTGCGGTGCGAAGATCGACGATCACACCTCGTACGTTTTGATTACGAAAGATCCCCAGCGCGTCGTCGAGCTTAACTAGCGTGTCTTGATTGAGAGTGCCGCATCGGATATACCCAAAATGGTCATTCAAAATCTCGCTTCGAAATGGGCGAGCTGTGGTCGGCTTCTCGAGTTCGGACCTTAATCGCAACCGGACTCCTGGCCCGAGCTTCGAGAGCAACTCGATCATGGCAGCCTGATCGAGCGCCTGCGTGTTCACGGCAGTGGGATCAACATAGTTCGAGCGCAGTCGGCTGAGAATTTCTTGAAACTGAGTAGGTCCGAGCTGATCGACCAAGCTTTTGGTCGGAGAAATTGCTAGTACCCGCTCCGGCATTGTACCGGAAGTGGGGCTAGGCGCAGGCGATTGGGCGTGCAGCGAAACGAGCCCGCCAAGAATCGCGATCCAAATTGAACTCAACCTTATTCCAAACATCTTCGACCCAGCTATGACTCTAAAGTTGTGTGCTGCCAATATCTGGCCGGAAATATTTTCCATCGAAATCGATCTTTGCCACCGCTCCATAGGCTATGTCTCTTGCTCGAGGCAGGGTCTCGCCCGAAGCGACCACTGAGAGTACGCGCCCGCCGGCAGTCACCACCCTGTCATCCGTCACGCTCGTGCCGGCGTGGAACACAATAATTCCTCCTGGCGATTCTACGCTGTCTAGTCCTCGAATGGTTTTCCCGGTTTCATAGCGGGCTGGATAGCCCGCCGAGGCCAGGACCACGCAAACCGTGCACTGGGAGCTCCACGATGACGATATCGTGTCTAACCGCTGGTCGATCGTCGCTTCCAATAGTTCCACCAGGTCCCCTTGTAGCCGAGGCAGGAACGCCTGAGTTTCGGGATCGCCGAAGCGACAGTTGAACTCTAGCACTACCGGGCCCTCTCGAGTGAGCATGAGTCCTGGGAAAAGTAGCCCTCGGAAATCCAGTTCTTCATCTCGAATCCCTCGCATAAAAGGCCGGAGAATCTTTGCTTCGATCTCCTCGATCTGAGCTGCCGTCATCGCGGGGGAAGGGCTTATTGTACCCATTCCGCCCGTGTTAGGCCCCTCATTGTTTGCGTAGAGAGTCTTGTGGTCCTTGGCCGACGGAAAAAGAAGATAATTCGCCCCGTCGATCAGCGCGTGGATCGAGCATTCGGTGCCGCCCAGATACTCCTCAACTACCAGTCGTTCGCCAGCCGCCCCAAATTGTTTCTTTCGCATCATCGCGTCGATTGCCCGTTCGGCTTCGGATCGATTGTGAGCGATGGTTACACCTTTGCCGAGTGCCAGACCGTTCGCCTTGATTACAATCGGGTAGGGATATTTTTCGAGAGCATGCGTGGCTGCTCGAATCGATTCACACTGCGTGAATCGAGCTGTCGGAATTCCGTGCCTTTCCATGAAATCCTTGGCAAAGCTCTTGGAAGATTCGAGTTGGGCCGCCCGCTGGGTTGGCCCGAAAATTCGTAGACCATGCGCCTGGAAATGGTCAACGATGCCGCCAGCGAGGGCATCGTCCGGCCCAACTACCGTTAGATCAATTCGCTCAGCGAGAGCAAATTGTAGTAACTGCTCCGAATCGCTGGCCGGGATCGGTATATTCTGCGCTATCTTCGTTGTTCCGGCGTTTCCCGGAGCGACGTAAATTCTTTTCGGCTTCGGCGATTGGTGTAGTTTCCACGCCAGCGCGTGCTCACGTCCTCCTCCGCCGATCACTAGGATCTTCATCAATTACTCAACGCGAACCCAGCACGTAGACACTTGGGCTAGGTGGAAGGAGGGAAGCAGAAATGGTGAACTTGTTCGAATTAAGCCGAACAATATTCGATTGTCGAGAAAGCCACTCTCCCAGCCCACGTAAAGGTACTTTGGAAGAGTAAGAGGTCGAATACATCATTGGGACGATCACTCGCGGTTGCAAACGTTCGACGGTGAGTTTTCTCTTGTCGTCCGTGAAGGCTGGCGGACCTCCGACCGGAAGGAAAAGGACATCGATATGCCCGATGTTCAAGGCCTCGGAGACCGTAATCGCATCCTCGATAGCTCCGAGGTGGCAGAATCGAACACCATCCATGGACCAGACATAGGCCACATTGAGCCGATTCACCGCTGCGAGGTTCTCCGAGCTGGTGCGAACTCCTCGAATAAGGACACCGTTAGCCCGATTCACGCCGGCAGCCATCGTGCTACGCAGGATTTGCGGCGAACCGGCGGCTAAATCCGTATCGTTAGCAGTCTCATCTTCATGCGTCACCAGGACGATGTCCGTCGGTATCGAGCCCTCTTTGACTGGATAATTGAGGACCTTTGGATTGAATGGATCGATCAGGATATTAATCCCTAACGATGAGGAGACCAGAAAGCAACCATGCCCGAAGAACTGCACGGTGGCTTCGCGCGGCCCAGCAGGATGAGAGCCCCTGTCTCGATGACGATGGCTGCAGCCGGTTAAAATGAGGAGTGACAGGAGGAAGAGGATGCGTCGCTGCATGTAAGCCGTTTTTGAAATGAAGGGGCAGACTGGCACAGAGAGCCACTTGGTTCAAGGGCCGATGAAATCCCCGAATAGGGCATTTAGTATTCCGATCTCTGCGTATTCGCGCTGCGCCACCGCAAGCGACGAGCTGGGCATCTCTTGAACTCCAGCTCCCGACTTCCAAATTCTGACTTGCGGCTGCTGGCTTTCGAATTCTCTTCCCTTACCAGTGTCTCAGCGCGGTGACTTCTCCGGCTGATCCCTTCCAAGCCAACGACTCGGCTATAGCACGGCTGATATACTCTTTGCCGGCCCGAATTGCCTTTTCCATTGATTTTCCTAATGCCAGATTGGCAGCGACCGCAGCGGAGAGCGTGCAGCCGGTACCATGGGTGGAAGGGCCGACCTGAAATGGTGCGCTATATCTCGTGACCTGGTCACCAAAAACAAGAACATCGGTCGCTTCCATTCCACTGAGGTGCCCGCCTTTTACTAGAAACGCGACCCGGTATCGCTCAGCTAAAGATCGGGCGACCTCCTCGAGTTCCTCAATGTTCCGAATTGTGCGATTCGCGAGCGTAATTGCTTCATGCAGGTTTGGCGTGACAACGGTCGCCAGTGGGATTAGCCGGTTCCGATAAAGCGCTACCGCATCCGGCTCCAAAAGGAGATCACCGGAAGACGCGACCATGACGGGATCTACGACAAGGTATGGCCGCGATTCGCTTGGCAGCGACTCGATGACCTCGCATACCGTCTGGATAATTTCGGTGGAATACAGCATTCCGGTTTTCATCGCGCGAACCGGAAAATACTGAAGACTGAGGGTGAGTTGTTCCTTTACGATTTTCGGATCAATTGGGTGGATAGCGGTTACTCGGCCGGGAACCTCTGCCACTACACAAGTCACCACCGTCTGGCCAAATACTTTGAAGTACGTGAATGTCTTGAGATCTGCTTGAATACCAGCTCCGGCCGAATTGTCGGATCCAGCGATAGAAATGGCTACTGGCGCTTCCATAACATTTACTGAAACGAACGCGAAAGGAACATGAGCTCCGGATTTCGCGAACTAGCCGACGTCCAAGTGTCGATCGACAAAGTGGTTTATGTTCCGACACTGGAAGCGCCGGCAGACCGGCCTTTTCCGTTTGTTTATTTCATCACGATTCATAATCGTTCGACCGAAACCGTTTTTATTCGGGGCCGCAAATGGGTCGTTACCGATCGCCAAGGCTGTAAGATAGTCGTGGAGGGAGATGGTGTCGTCGGACAATTTCCTCGGCTTGCTCCGGGCGAGCAGTTCTCTTATAACAGTTATCACGTGATCGGAAGTGACAGCGCGGCCGAAGGTGCATTTCTGGGAGTCGATGAAGCTGGCCGGCCATTCATTACGCGAATTCCTCGCTTCGAGATGCATGTACCGGCGCAGTGACGCGATTTCTACTAAAGCGTCATTTGCCATTTAGAGAGAGAAACTCTAGAGAAGGGTTGTGTTGTTCGAGTTGAGGAAAGATGGTCACCGAGTAGGTCTTCGACCGGGCAAGGGTTGGTTGCGCAGGAATTTTTTCACGGAGGTGTACATTCCCTCCCTTTTTACGCGTCGCGAGGGGAGACCAGCACGGCCGCTGTTTCCCAATTTGGAAGGAGACGATCTTTGTCTCACCTGGATCGGACACGCTTCATTCTTGATCAGCTGGCGAGGACTTAACATTTTGGTCGATCCGATCTGGGCGCTCTGGCTTAAGGTGATAAAGCGGATCCGCCGGCCGGGAATCCGAATTGATCATCTGCCCGCCATCGATTTGGTCTTGGTCACCCACGCTCACTTCGATCATCTGGATCGACGCACGTTGCGCCGGGTTGCCTCCGCTCAGCCAATCGTGGTGCCACGAGGAGTTGGTAATCTGGTCCATGATCTCGGGTTTGATCGAGTTCATGAGCTACGTGAATGGGAACATCTCGATGTCGGCGATGTGACCATCACTCTCACGCCGTGCCATCACTGGGGCGCCCGCGTACTCCATGACCGGGATCGCGGGTTCGGTGGCTTTCATCTTCGGCTCGGACAGCGGACGGTTTTTCATTGCGGCGATAGTGCTTACTTCGCCGGATTCAAAAAAATCGGGGCCCGCCTTCCGGTCGAAATTGCGCTCTTGCCCATCGGTGCTTACGAGCCACCTAGTCGCCGGGAGGTGCACATGAATCCGGAGGAAGCAGTGCAGGCGTTCCAAGAGTTGGGAGCAAAATATATGGTGCCGATGCACTACGGCTCTTTTCGTCTCAGCTATGAGCCGCTGCACGAGCCCTTGGAGAGATTGCGCCGCCAAGTGCAGCAACATCAGCTCGAAGCCGCGGTTAGGATTTTGCAAGAGGGCGTTCCGACTATCCTGTAGACTGGAACAAGAATCCTTGGTTCCACTAGCTGATGCCGGACGGAGCGCTCACTCACCAATCCAGGATCTTCCCGGTCTACTTCTTCTGCCGTGTTTGCATGCTTGTGCGCACTTCCTCCTGCAGTTTTCGAACCTCTTCCGGCTTACGATTGCAGAGAACCGCGGCGACCAAATGTTCGCCGCGCCGATAGCGCATGATGAAATTGCCTTTTTCGCGAGAACCTTCGATATCTCCCAACAGATGAGGGAGAGAGAAATCGCCGACGAACATGAATTGCATCCCCAAGGCCACGGCTGAAGCCAGTGGTACAACCTCTAGCCTCTGCCGCTTTCGTCCAGTCATGTTTGCTCCAGCCGTCGCCCCCTGGACTAAGGCCATATCCCAACTGGTCACACGGCGAGCTCCTCCGTACAATCTGTCCGGGTATAATGCGATGTCGCCGACCGCGTAGATTCCTTTTTCGTCGCTTTCCAGATATTCGTTGACCGGACAGCCGCCCGGACTGCTCAAGGGAGTATTTGTCACCAGCTGTAAATTTGGCTCGGTTCCGATCACCACAATTGCCAGGCCGGCCGGAAATCGCAGGCCACTCTTAGTCTGGATGTTCCGCACAACCGTTTTACCTTCAAAACCATTGAGATTTTCATTCAACATCAGCTGGACTCCGGCCGATGCGAATTTCTCAGTCAGCCAATTTGCCGTTTCGGGATCCACCAGTTCTTGCCAGATCGCTTTGTCACGGCTCAGCAACGTCAGTTTGGCACCCGACCCGATCAGCGCCGACGACACTTCTGCCCCCAGATAACCTGATCCGACAATAACAACATGTTTTTCTGATCCCAGAATTTCGCGAATAGCAAGAACATCTCGATAAGTGCGGAGATAAACCACGTTGCCCAGATTTGCGCCGGCGACATGAGGACGACGGGCTCGACTGCCGGTTGCCAGGCAGGCTTTACGGAACTCGATCGTTTGCCCGTTCTCCATTACCGCTAACCGGCGTTCAATGTTGAACTCTCGAACTACGGTGGCCAGGCGGAGCTCAATATTTCTTTTTCGGTACCAATCTTCGGACTTCTCCGCCAATTTTTCGACCGACGGTGTACCGTCTTTCAGGAGGCTCTTCGAGAGGGCCGGTCGATGATAGGGAAGAAATGCCTCATTGCTAACTAGGGTGACTGTGCCCTTGGGATCATGTTGCCGTAGTGCGTCACAGGCGCTAGCAGCACCAATGCCGCCACCAACGATCAGGTAATCTCTCTGAATCATGCTTAAAAACAGCGAATATACGAAGGGAAGCGCTTTTTCTCGAAGGAAATTTGTAATTTAGTGCATAAGTACCTATATTTGAACAAATTACGTCTTTAATGGCTTTGTTCGGTTGGGCGAAAACGCGACAACGCAACGCCCACAATCGCACGGGGCGCGAAGGCCGAGAATTTCTGTCGTTCCTTTATGAGACGGGGCGTTTTTGCACCATTTCTCGGGACGGAGGTGACGGGCTAATTTTCGCCTCGCTGGGTTTGAGCCGCTCGAGATTGAGTGGCCATCTCGGGTGGCGTGTTCGGCGGTTTTCCATCACATTTCGCAATGTATTGGAAAGACATCGTTGAATTCTCGTTTTACCTTGTCGAGACGTTCGCACTGCCTTTCGCCATCATCGTCTTCATCTTTGAACGAAGGAAAGAGCGGTTGGCTGAGGAGGAAGAGCTCAATCAACGACTGTCGGACGAGTATATCGGCTTTCTGAAGCTGGTTCTGGAGAATGCCGATCTGCAACTCTTACATCGACACGCTCCATTACGAGAGCTCAGCGAAGAACAGGAGGAGCGGAGATTTGCCCTGTTTGGAATTCTCGTTTCGATCTTTGAACGCGCTTATATTCTCGTCTATGAGGAGAACTTGAACCGGCAAACGCGCCGGCTCTGGCGTTCCTGGGAAGATTATATGCGGGAATGGTGCCGTCGGCCGGATTTCCGGAAAGCATTGCCCGAACTCCTCGAAGGCGAAGATCCGGAGTTCCGCAGCCATATCGAAAAGATCGCTAAGGAATTCCCGAGCCAATAACGGCTGGCAGGCGACACAATCCGGTGTCATCTGGATTGTGAGCAATTTTTCCGCGGCGGAGGGCATGCCGCTCGCGGCGCCCGTCCGTAGCGACAGAACCGAGCGACTAAATGTGTCGATTATGTCGGACCAGCAAATCGCCGCTGCCGGAATCTGTTGACTGACCTCTGCATGCGCTCCAACCTCCAAACTGTTCTCCCCATGTCCACCATCTCTCCCGAACGGTCGGTGTCCGAAGACGCCGTCTACGCCAAAGTCGCCTGGCGAATCATTCCTTTGATGTTCCTCTGTTATATCGCTGCCTATCTTGACCGAGTGAACGTCGGGTTTGCGAAGCTGCAGATGCAGTCTGACGTGGCTGGTCTGAGTGACACAGTCTACGGCTTGGGCGCGGGTATCTTCTTCTTTGGATATTTCTTCTTCGAAGTTCCCAGCAATATTTTGATGGAAAAATTCGGAGCGCGGGTCTGGATCGCGCGAATAATGATCACTTGGGGAATTATTTCTTCGGCGACGCTCTTGGTGAATTCGCCTTGGATGTTTTATGTGCTACGATTTTCGCTCGGTCTGGCTGAAGCAGGTTTTTTCCCCGGAATCATTCTTTATCTAACCTATTGGTTTCCTTCTCGACGCCGGGGCCGAATGGTTGCTCTCTTCATGACGGCAATCGCATTGACGGGTGTGGTTGGTGGACCGTTGTCAGGTTGGATTCTTCACCAGTTCAATGGCCTCGCGAATCTGAAAGGCTGGCAGATGCTCTTTTTGTTTGAAGGAATCCCGTCGATTTTGATCGGACTGTGCATTCCTTTCATCCTGAACGACGGTATCCGCTCTGCCCGATGGCTTACTGATGAGGAAAAGGAATTGCTGGAGCAGAACCTCAAGGACGAGGAGTTCCACAAAACTCATTTGTCCTTAGGTCAGATCTTTGTCGATCATCGGTTGCTTTTATTCTGCTTGGTCTATTTCTGTTGCGCGTTCGGATTATACGGTACCGGGTTCTGGATTCCGCAGTTGATCAAGAATACTGGCGTTAACGATCCGCTATATGTGGGCTTGCTCACTGCGATCCCGTATGGGTTCGGGGCGATTGCCATGGTGCTTTTTGGACGCAGCTCGGATCATTCCGGTGAACGCCGTTGGCATTTTGCAACGGCCGCATTTCTGGGCGCGGTTGGTATCATCATTAGTAACCTTTTTCGAGGGAACACCCTGGTCGCTATGATCGGTCTCACCGTCGCCACGGTCGGTATTCTGGCGACATTTCCAATCTTTTGGCCGATGCCAACGGCCGTGCTTGCCGGTACTGCTGCAGCCGCCGGGATTGCATGGATCAATTCGGTCGGTAACCTGGCGGGGTTTTTTGGTCCTTCGATCGTCGGTATAGTTACCGACTTAACCAAACGAGGCGACTATGGTCTCTACGTAGTTTCTGCCATGCTTCTGCTCGGCGCGGGTCTGATCCTGAGGTTCGTTCCCAAGAAATCCGTGGTAGATGATGCGGCGTAGCCGTGATCATCGAGGTGTAGAGAAAAAAAAGACGCGGTGGAGGCATAAAGAGGTTGGCGCTCCCGCACAAGCGGGATGTTGCCATTAAGGCGTCCTGACGCCCCGGGACAAGAGCTCGAATCCGGTTTGGGACCGGATGCTCTTCCGCCGCGCCAACCAAGGGTTTAAGAGCTGTAGTGCAGGGCGCAATCCTCCTTTTATAAACATTTGTTCATTAACCTCACAAGGCTTGCGGTTCCGGCGAAAGTGGCTGGCGGGCGAATTCACGATGCGCGGGTTGCCGCGCTTTATCTTCTAAAGGAGTCAGGAAGCTTTGGACGGACGACCGCGATTTTTTCCGCATCTTCCGAAATTGAAGACTCGAAATCCGCTCGTGAATAGGTCGCCATTATCTCCAGGTTTTGGCACGAGTCAATGTTACCAAAAAGCCGCGGTCGGCCGGAACCGAACAATAAGATAAAAATTCTCGATACCTAAGCGATCCAAAGATAAGCGCACCGTATAATCGTGCTGCAACCCAGCCGGATAACTCACCATCATTGGGTATTCCCCGGTCAACGCTCCTTGGCCCTCGCACCGCCAGCACTCGTAGGTGCCGACACTTCCTCTGCCGCGGCACGCCCGACAAATCGCTCTCGCTGGAACCACGATACGTACTGCCCCGCCCGCAAGCGCCTCGTCGGAAGATAAGGGCACATCGACGGACAAACTTTCTAACCGCTCCTCCTTCGGCCGGGTCAGGAGATCAAAATTACTCCAAAGACGCTCGAATATCTCATCAAAAGATGGAGAAAACGTTTCAAATGAGCGGAACAGAGACACGTCTTGAAAACTTCTGGCTGGTTGGACGGCGGGTTCTGCCGAGTATCCCCGGCCGGCCTTTGTTTTTTTGTGCTGTGAGGGGTCAGCGTGACTAATCGGAAGTGTTTCCGTTTTACGGTCGTAAACTGTGCGCCGAGTCGGATCACTGAGTACGGCGTAGGCCTCCTGGAGTTCGAGAAACGGGGAACGGTCAAGGCCCAGTTGATCGGGGTGAACTTCAAGCGCGCGCCGACGATAAGCAGCCCTGATTTCTTCGGTCGTTGCTTCGGGTGTCAGGTGAAGCATGAGATAGTAGTCCTTTTTCATACAGCTCGATCCACGGTTGAATGCCGCAAGAGCCACCGCAGCTCCGGCGGTTAGACATCAAACATTCTATCGGTTCGGCCGAGGAAATCAATTAGAGCTCGGCGGTTCCGACTCAACAGGAGGTCGCGAAGAAAGAATTCTTAAACAAAGAGATCGCTAAGACCTCAAAGAGGGGATTCGGTTATTACCGAGTTGGTGCCCGATTCGAAAGACAGGGCCATTTGGTCCCATTGTCAGGATAAAGTACCGGCTTCTCTGGGACCTCTGCGAGCTCCTGTTTAAAATTCTGTCTTGGCAAGCTTTTGTGGAACGCTAAACGGGTCTAGGTGCGGGGAACACTGGCAGGAATAGCAAATCTGCGGCCATGTTTTTTCTCCAGATCTTGGCGGGTCACCTCGAATTTTTCTGGGCCAATTAGGTGGACGTAGCGCATGACGCCGCCTCGAAAAGCCGGGTACTTCCATCCCAGAACCGAAGCGAGATCTGCTAGCTCCGGTGCGTCGAGAACGCCTTCGCGCAACGTATGCAAGGTCTCGATTGTCTGAATATACATCAGTCGATCCGCAATTACGTGGCCGGACGGAGGCTTAGGGTCACATGGGAACCAGTGTGGAAGTTCCTCCCAGTCGCGGCGGCTACCATCTTCCGCGTAATCGTAGATGCCTCCTCGCACCTTTCGTCCTAGCCGTTTCGCATCAATAAACTTCGAGAGTATGCCAAGCGCATCTGGAGCAAACTGGGCGGATCCACGGCCGTGATGAGCCAAGCTGCGGAAAATGTCGGCTAACAGATCCAGAGACGTAAGATCAGCCATCGCCAGTGGGCCAAGAATCATTCCGGCATTGCGAGCCGCATTGTCGATTAGCGAAGGAGAGATCCCTTCAGCCAACATGAGCAAAGCTTCTTGAATGTAGGCCATCACTACTCTGCTCGTATAAAATCCGGGACCGTCCCGAACCACTAGCGGTACTTTGTTGAGCTGTGATGCAAGCCCCAATGCAAGCTTCTTTGTTTGCTCGGACGTTTCCTCTCCCAGGATAATTTCTAACAAATCCATTTGTTCGACCGGAGCAAAGAAGTGCGTCCCAATGAAGTTTTCCGGCCGTGGCACCGACTTTGCCAATTCGGAGATCGGGAACGTCGTTGTATTGGAGGCGAGGATCGCCGCGGGACCAAGTTCAGCACTGACCGCCGCTAATACTTCCCGTTTTATTTCGAGCCGTTCGAACACTGCTTCGATCACGAAACCGCAATCGCGCAGATCGCCTAGCTGTTTGGCGGGCTGAACTCGATCGATGATTTCGGCACCGTTTTCTCCAGCCGTTGCATGTCGTTGGGAAAGCTTTTTTATCCGATCCAATGATCGCTTGATCGCCTCAGCATCCGCGTCGAACAACCGTACTTCCAGGCCAGCGCGAGCCGCAGTGTAGGCAATGCCCGTTCCCATTAGCCCACTCCCCAGAATACCGATCCGGTGGAAAGTAGTTCGGGTCTCCGATGCGCGCTTGATCGCCTGCTGCGGAAGTTCGTATTGTACATAAATCCGCTGTTTGGTAGAGGGCGCTATCCGAGCTTTCTCAAATGCAACGGCTTCCAGGTTCAGCCCGGCATCAAAGGTTCTTTCCAGTCCGTCATGGAATACTTGGAGCAATAACCCCGGTGCTCGATCTTCCGGTGGCGACTTTTGCCTGATTTGCAAATAGGCAGCCTGCAGCAGCACTCGGTTCGGCACGCTTTGGCTCCAGAGCGGTGATCGGGTGACATCGGCTTGATCCCAAAGCTGAGCCGGTTCTCCGGCGCTATCGATCCATGCTGCAATCGCTTCCTGCTCCGCTATTCCGTCGACCATTACCAGCAGCGCATTGTTCGAGTTGTTGCTGATAAGCGGCTTATCGAACAGCAAGCAATCAAGAGTAGGTTTTAGTCCAACTAAATAAGGCAGCCGCTGAGTTGTCCCCAAAAGCGGAGGCAAACCAAATTTCGTCCAAGGCCAGCAAAATCGGATCTCCCTTTGACTCGTGAAGCGGCGGTGACAGGCAAGCGCGACCTCGAAGGCCACCCCGGACACGTCGCCTTCGAGCCAAGCAGCGACTGGTTTGGACCCTCTTTCCCATGTCCGCAGCGTTCCCCGCAGCTCAGATAACAATGGAGGAGCCGAGCACAATATCCGAAGTTCATCGGCGGGTTCGCCGGCTGCTGGTGAAAAGCGAATACAAACTCCCGAATTGCCCGGATCAGCAAGTTGCCGCTCGAGCCCAGAAAGAAATCCTCCGTTCGGAATTTTTGGAAAATTGACGAAAGCTATTTTTTTCACACGGTCTCCAAGATCGCCGCGACACCCATTCCGAGCCCGGTACACATGGTGACTGCTCCGCGGCGGACCTCTCTCCGTTGCATCTCATCAATTAAGGTTCCGACCAGCATTGCTCCGGTCGCACCAACCGGATGCCCCATAGCGATAGCTCCGCCGACTGGATTAACCTTTTCATGGGGAACCTTTGTCTTCTCCATAAAGTACAGAACGACCGAGGCGAACGCTTCATTGACCTCATAAAGATCGATGTCGGAAAACCGTAATCCGACCCGTCGCAATGCCTTATTAGTCGCTTCGGCCGGAGCGGTTAGCATGATGCAGGGGTCGTCGGCCGCGCTCGCGGTCGAGAGGATTCGTGCTCGTGGTTGCATGCCTAACCGTTCCGAGACTTCGCGGTTCCCAATAACGACCAATCCTGCGCCATCGGCGATACCCGACGAATTACCCGCGTGATGGACGTAATTCAGGCGCCCAACTCGCGGATAGCGATAACGAATAATCTCAGCGTACCCCTCGGCTTCTCCCGCTTTTGCAAAGGACGGCTTTAACTCGGACAAGCTCTCGGTGGTAACGTTGTTTCGTACCAATTCATCCCGCTCGAGCAACATGGAACCGGTATTTACCGGTACGATTGAGTGCGAGAACCAACCCTGTTCCCAAGCCCGGTACGCACGCTGTTGAGACTGTGCGGCAAAGTTATCGACATCGTTTCGGGAGTAGCCTTGCAGCGTGGCGATGAGATCGGCAGAAACACCTTGGGGAACACCCACCGTTTGATCCTTGAATTGAACATCGGAAAGCATCGGGCCTCCTGATCCGAAGATCGAAAAGAGCGAGAGCATCTCGACGCCGCCGGCGATGACCAGATCGGCTTGCCCGCTCATCACCTTCGCCACGGCGACGTTCACGGCATCAAGCCCGGAACCGCAAAACCGTGAGACCATTAAGCCTGGCGTACCGGTAGAATAGCGGGCCTGCAGAGCAGCTGATCTAGCGAGGTTGCCGCCTTGATCATTTAATTGCTCGCAGCAGCCCAGGACAACCTCGTCCACAGAGCGATCAATTCCCGAATAACGGTGGCGGAGCTCCTCCAAGAGGATAACGACAAGCGAAAGAGGCGTTTGCGTATGGAGGCCACCGGTCGGTTTACCGCGGCCACGCGGCGTTCTCACAGCGTCAAAAACGTAAACGTCCTCCAGAATAGGCATCGGTTGACCCTTCTGCATAATTTTGCATTGCTAGCCCCGAAAGGCAATGCGAGGCATCGTCTGGTAGGGACATGGATCCCGACTTCGTCCGGCGGCTGCCGGATCGCGGCTAGCTCCTTGACGTTTGCGTACCTAACGCTAGGCACGCCAAAGCCTAGCGACGGCGGCCCGCCAGTCCGTATACGTCTCATGAGTCGCATAGGTCTGACGAGATCCATGGGGATCGCGAGGATCCGCTGTCGTCAATTGTTTGAATCGGGGCGTATAAGGTATAGAAAGGCTATGGCGGACAGGCCGCGATCGCTCCCTTGACAAGGGAGTTTCTCTGTGGCTTTGTCTCGGCTCTGCGCGTGCAGTTAATTGCCGTAGGTCCCTGGGCTCCAATCTTCAGGTTGCGAGCCGCCCGCGCCAGGGGAAACCCGGCTTATCTATGAGATAACTTTATGACCGTTCGTCTTGGACGTTTCGAGATGCCAAAAAGCCTGATCAAGGACGAGGCTATCAGCACTGAAACCTACGCTAAATTTGTCGCTGAACCCTTTGAGGCCGGCTATGGCCACACCATCGGAAATTCGCTGCGTCGCGTTCTTCTCTCCTCATTGGAGGGAGCAGCCATTACCACTGCTAGAATTACTGGCGCACAGCACGAGTTCGCCGCGCTGCCGGGTATCGTGGAGGATGTCACCGATATTGTTCTGAATCTGAAAAAGATTCGCTTCAAAGCGGTTGATCACGAGCCACGTACGGTCTCGATCAGTGTCAATAAGGAAGGCGTCGTCTCGGCCAGCGATATTCAGACGACGTCAGGAATCGAAGTGCTGAATACCGACCAAGTCATCTGTACGATCGATAAGAAACAGAAATTTGAGGCTGAGTTTGAGGTGCGAGTTGGTCGCGGCTTTTTCACCGGAGACGAGAACAAACGCCCGGATATGCCCATTGGCGTAATCCCGATCGATTCCATTTTTTCACCGGTCACCCGGGTAAAGTACGCGGTGGAGAATACCCGGGTCGGTCAGCGTACCGACTACGATAAACTAATTATGGAGATCTGGACTGACGGACGAATTACTCCCGACGATGCTCTTTTACAGGCTTCCGCCATTCTTCGCCATCATTTGGATGTCTTCGTCAATTACGACGATAGCCAAGTGGAATTTGATGAAACTTCGGAGGAGGTCAGCCAGGAGAACACGCGTCTGAAGAAGATGTTGAATATGAGCGTGAACGAGATCGAGCTTTCGGTCCGAGCCGCGAATTGCCTGAATAACGCCAACATTACCACGGTCGGCCAGTTGGCGATGAAAACCGAAGCAGAGATGCTAAAATACCGAAATTTTGGAAAGAAATCGCTCAACGAAATTAAGGAGAAATTGCAGCAGCTGGGCCTGAGCCTGGGTATGAAATTTGAATCCGGATTGGTTGAACCTTCTCTTTCCGGTGATCGGAATGATGACGGGAAACTGGTTACGCTTTAACGACCTATGCGTCACACGAAAAAGACCGTAAAATTGGGCCGCAAAGCCGAGCATCGTAATCTGCTGCTGGCCAATCAAATCTGCAGCTTGATCGAGCATAGCCGAATCAAGACTACTCTGGCAAAGGCGAAGGCAGTGCGGCCGCTAGCCGAAAGGATGGTTACCTTAGGCAAACGAAATGACTTACATGCCCGGCGTCTTGCCTTTGCGTTTCTTCGCCAGAAAGAGGCCGTACGGAAATTGTTTTCGGATGTCGCGCCACGATCCGGTACTCGCCAGGGGGGCTACGTCCGAATCGTCAAATTGGGCCTCCGTCAGAGTGATTCGGCGCCGATGGCCTTCATCGAATGGGTAGATCAGCCGGCGACCGAGCCAAAGATCGACCTCGACGAAAAGCCCGAGAAGAAGGCCGAAAAGAAGTAGGGGTGGCTCAATTTGTGGTAGGGTGAAAACACCCGACCACGCAAGGTCTACGTCGCAGCCAGGTCTGTGGTGCTGTTTAAACTCACGACCGGGCGCGCTAAATTGTACCGAGCAAACCCGGCGCATGGGGAAGCCACACGGATGAGCGCAGCCACCTAAGGCGCCGAGGTTTTCACCCTACCATTTCTCGACCCTCTCGCTAGCGTGAGCCGCACGCTTCAGGAGTATTTCGCTCCGAGTATTTCGCTCGCCTTCTTGATGTTATCGGGTCGCAAGATCATGAGGCCCTTTTTCGTATGCGGTCCGCCGGCCAGATAGGCGTACTCGATATTTATTTTCTTCGCGGCCAATTTCTTGGCGACCTCTGAGAGCGTTCCCGGACGATTGTCGTGCTCGATCATCAAGACTTCATTCTCCACCACTAGCGTTCCATGCGCCTCGAAAATGGAAAGCGCCTTGTGCGTATCGCTTACGACCATGCGCACCACCGCATGATCGACCGTATCTGAGATGGTCAATGCGAAGATATTGATCTTCGCTTCCGCCAATGCATCACACACGGCCGCCAACGTCCCGGGCTTGTTTTCTAGAAACAGAGCCAGTTGCGTCACAAGCTCCATAAGCTAATCTTTTGCTCCGCTTGCTTCCAAGGTGGTTGGAACCTGCACCAGAGCTGGTTTCTCGACGGGAGGAACGTAAGTCGGACGCACTCTCCAAAACTTGTTCTGGTAAGCCGGCCATTGCGTCAGAATCTCCTTGGCACGGCTGCTTTCCGTGCGTTCCAGATGCTTATAAATCAATTCTTTTACGGTGATGATATCCTCCTCTTCGACCAATCGAGTTGCCGCTACCAGCTCCGGATTGAGATCTAGAAGAAATTCTTCCTTCAAATCCAAGACGTAAGCGGTTCCCCCGGTCATTCCGGCCCCGAAATTTTTTCCGGTCGTACCCAGAACCAGTACGGTGCCGCGAGTCATATATTCACAGCCATGATCGCCCACACCTTCAATAACTGCGGTCGCTCCGGAGTTACGTACTGCGAAGCGCTCGCCTGCGCGACCGGCGGCAAAGAAAGCACCGCCAGTAGCTCCGTACAGACAGGTGTTGCCAGCGATAAAGTTCTCGTGGGCCACATATTTCGCTCCAGGCGATAGTTTTAGGACTATCTCGCCACCACCCATTCCTTTCCCAACGTAGTCGTTCGCTTCGCCGGCAAGAATAATTTTCACGCCAGGACTCAGAAATGCAGCAAGGCTTTGACCTGCACTGCCTCGCAAATTGAGCTGAATCGTGTTCTCCGGGAGACCTTGTTCACCCCAGAGATAGCCGATTTCTCCCGATAATTTGGTTCCGACCGCCCGATTGGTGTTTTTGACCCGATAGTTGAGAACAATCGGAAGCTGGTCCTGCAATGCGTCGCGCGCATCCTGCAGGATAGTATCATCTAGGCGTCGTCCCCAATTCGGATCATTGCGCTCCCAGGTGTTATGTCTGGGTTGCGAGTTGTCTTCCTTCGAGACGTTGGCGAGCAGACGAGAGAGATTGATCTTGTTGGCCTTCGGATGGTTTGGAATCTCCCGTTGCCGGAGATACTCAACCCGGCCGACCAGATCATTGAAGGTAGCGATGCCGAGTGCGGCCATCAGTTCACGCACTTCCTGGGCAACTCCGTTGAAATAATTCACGATGTACTCCGGCTTGCCTTTGAACTTGGCGCGCAGCCGCTCATCCTGAGTAGCCACACCGACCGGACAGGTGTTGAGATGACATTGCCGGACGTACACGCAGCCCGAGGCAATAAGGGCGGTTGTGCCAAAGTTAAATTCCTCGGCTCCCAGTAGCGCAGCAAAAACGATATCCTCGCCGGTTCGCATGCCTCCATCAGTGCGGAGGGTGATTCGGTTGCGCAAACCGTTCAACATGAGTACCTGATGAGCCTCAGCGACCCCCAATTCCCATGCGCTTCCAGCATACTTAATCGAACTCAGCGGTGATGCTCCGGTCCCACCATCGTGCCCACTGATTAAAATAGTATCAGCGTGCGCTTTGGCCACTCCTGCGGCAACGGTCCCAACCCCCGCCTCGGCAACCAATTTCACGCATACCTTGGCGCGGGGATTCACCTGTTTAAGGTCGTAAATCAATTGGGCGAGATCCTCGATAGAATAGATGTCATGGTGAGGAGGTGGTGAAATCAGCGTGACGCCAGGAGTGCTCTTTCGCAGCCGAGCGATCAAAGCGCTGACTTTGTGCCCCGGTAGCTGGCCCCCTTCTCCAGGTTTGGCCCCCTGCGCCATTTTTATCTCAATCTCTTTGGCGGCGGCTAGATAGGCGGCCGTCACCCCGAATCGAGCCTGCGCAATTTGTTTGATCGCGCTATTAGGCCAATCGCCGTTAGGCCGTCGATGAAAGCGTTCCGGATCTTCACCGCCTTCACCGGAATTCGATTTTCCACCGATCCGGTTCATGGCGATGGCCAGACACTCGTGAGCTTCCGGGCTCAATGCACCAAGCGACATACCTGCCGTGGTAAAGCGCCGTCGAATTTCTTCGATCGGTTCGA
>Ga0137415_10002106_pt1 | contig 19760 bp, 20 predicted proteins | sample CZODoug3_1_1_16f_FD_183082 | JGI IMG/M metagenome (GOLD analysis project Ga0137415, IMG submission 183082) | Vadose zone soil fungal communities from Angelo Coast Range Reserve, California, USA - CZODoug3_1_1_16fungal (Hybrid Assembly) | ecosystem: Environmental > Terrestrial > Soil > Vadose...
GAAGGCTAAGCTGCCCTCGTAGCGGCCATTCGCTGCATCTCCTAGTATCTTCCCGAACTCTTTGACGCCCTGTTCAGTGTGCATTGTAGCAACTGATTTTCCAACTACCTCAGAGGCTTTCCATCCGAAGAGTTTCTCAGCCCCTTCAGAGAACGAGGTTATCTTGCCGCCGGCGTCGGTGACGATTATACTAAGGACCGGCACCGCTGGGACTTCTTGGAGAGTGTTTGTTGTCATGTTTTCCTTTGACCTGTACCAGAAGGGGTGGATAGCAAGTGTTTTTGATGCTTTCGCTTCATAGACTGACGGAGCACGTTTGCCAGGGTCTGATACCGTCTCCTTCGAGAAGAGTAGTCTGGAATGGGACGGCAGGAAAATTAGCATTGTTACGGGTCTCCCTTCGACCTTTTCGAGTGGGGCATGTGTAGTCATTGCTCACGGTGCGGGGGGACCGATGTATTCGCCGTTCATCACCTATTTCCACACTGAACTGGCAAGGAGAGGATTCCTAACGGTCAAGTTCAATTTTCCATACATGGAAGCTCGAAAGCGGATTCCTGATAGGAAAGAGGTTCTTGAGGACTCTTTCAGGAGGGTCGTTGAACAAGTCCGCACAGGTCCACACAAACCAACGAGCATATTTCTCGGCGGGAAATCTATGGGAGGCAGGATTGCCTCTCAAGCCGTGGCAGGAGGGCTAGAGAGTGATGGTCTATTCTTTCTAGGTTATCCATTGCATCCGCCCGGAATGCCCGCGAAACTTCGGGACAGCCATCTTTACCAGGTTAAGGTTCCGATGCTATTCGTCTCTGGGACAAGAGACCAGTTTGCCGGAAAGGACCTGTTAGATGAAGTTGTACAGAAACTCGGCTCGGGAGCAAGAATTCACTGGATCGAGGGAGGCAATCATAGCTTGGACCCTGGAAGGGGAAAGGCGGTGCTGAATGAGACGTATGTCTCGATAATATCACTCCTCTCGGACTGGTTCACCGAGCTTTCGAAGCCACCCGCTGGAGCGTAGTAAAGCAGGTCTTTAAGTACGAAATCGTCTACTGCTGAATTGGCTAAACATGTGTAGTACATGCGGTTGTTCGGCCGAACACGACGAGCCAGAATCCGAGGGCGAAGGAGAAGCAGCTTAGCCTCCTCTCCTGAGGCTTAAGGCTCGTAATTCCTCTGTTTTTGGACTAGCTTACAAGACGTACTGTCGTTCTATAATCCCGTCAAGCCTATCAATGAAAGCCCTAAGACCGCGATCACAACGACGAATATTATTATGGCTACTATTATCGAGACTATCGATACTCCTATCGCGCCGAGCCAGCCAGTGTGGTAGGATCCTTTCACTATCAAAAGGAACAAGATTAGTGCCGCGCCTATGGAAATGAGCAGTCCAAACTGTCCGAGTAGGATTATGGCTGCAACGACAGCGATCGTTCCGAAGAATGCGATTCTGATGGATTCACCGTAAGTGACTCTTCTTCCCACGACTATCTCGCCTGCAACCCATAGGAAGAAGGCCTCGATCAACAGATAGACGAGGAACAGTATTCCTAGGATGAGGAGTCCGTTTGTGAGTCCAAATGCGAATGAGATTTCTGGAACGGTGGGCATGTTGTGTCGGGAGAACATTGGTCCCTGCCTGGTTTTTATCACGATCGGTGAGGTTCTCAGTTTCTTTCTGGAAAGGCATATCTCCCGAGGCTGTCGGGTGTGGCCTTTGCTCAGGGGAATCGTTGCGGATATCTCCGCGCCCAATCCTTCATTGAGGGATGCGTTGAGGTAGTATAGTCCGGTCCGCAGCGGCGGGATTTCCTTTGGCTGGCCGAGAGTATGTACGGCTGTCACCCGTACGACACTTGAGATGGGGCGATCCTCTCGAGCGTGTTGCGGGTTCGAATCCCGCCCTGGGCGCCAGATTCACTAGCGATTCTAGGGTTCGAATCTTTAACTATGGCTCATCTTCTTTGGGGTTCCAGTTACGACCAGCAGGTAGATGCGTGGCTGGTCGGGCTTTGGTGAGAAATAGAATGGTATCAATTGTTCATTCTCCTCCTCAGGAGGTTATAGTGACGGGGTTGACTGGTTTTGGTACCCAACGTGATCTTGCTTCGATGATCGCGTTTGTGATGAACGTGTCTGGTCAGCCTATGGCCTTGTACTGGGCTGAGGGTGTTGTATTCTTGGCTGATTTTGTAGAGCCTGAGGCTTTACCCGAGGAATACATCAAAGGACGAATCTATGCCTCGAACGTTTCGCATGCTCCGATGGCGAAGTACAATCAGTCCATTAGGGTAGGAAATGTTGACGTGCCGGTAATTGATGTCACCAGTAACGAGGCGTTGCGTGAATTGGCCCGTTGGATTAGGGAGAATCATCATGCGGGTGGTTCTAGTTCTGGGAATCCTTAACTAGCTTAGGGTCTTCGCGTCATTCTTGGTCCCCGGGGTAGCTCAGCCTGGAAGAGCTTCCGAGTTCCGACCTAAAGAATCGGGACGGAGACGCTGTAGGTGTGCGCCATAAAGGGCGCATCCGTTCCAGCCTTCTAGGCTAACAACTGAAACCGGAGTGTCGCCGGAGAACTGGCTCGGAATAGATCCGGTTCGGCGAGTTCAAAATAGAGGCACTCTTGTCTCTAGGAGACTCCGGCTCCCGGGACCAATTCCACTAGGATGCGTTTAGACCCCTGTTTCTTCAACGCACTAGGCTCTTTAGGAACGCCACACGCTTGCCAAGTCATTTCGAACTTCTACTATCGAGAAGACTGCTGACGTAGTCTTGGAAGGGGCGGTCGAACATTCCAATCGAAGAACCGTGTACCTCGACGAACAGGGGATGTTTCATCATCGTTTCGAGCCAGGTGGCCCACTGGCTCCAAGCTTCCTTGTCTATCCATTTTCTGCTGTAGAGCATGTAGGCTCTTTCAAAGATTCCGTACAACAGAAGGAGATAGTTGCGGATACCCATCTCCTCCTTTGAGAGTGAGGCCGTTCTGGAGGTTGGAGCAATTGTCCTCGCCATTTCAACTTGGATCATGGCCAAATCTGGATTGGTGACCAGCATTCTCATGGCATCGGTTGTGTCGTCTAGGACTTTCTGGTAGGCGTTTTCTTTTGACGTCTTTTCCTGGCTGCGAAAGGATAGGATGAAGATTACGAGCGTGAGGGTTAGGACGATGGTTTGGGTTATGGTTCCCAAAACCGCTGGGTCGGTGATGTTGTCTAAGGATGCCAAACGCGGACCATCTATCGGTCCACGTGGCATTCCCTAGTTTTTTAGCCTTGATTTTTCATCTGAGACTTTACTCGGGATTGAATCTTGAAGCCCTGTGACTTGTCGTGGGGATTTTCAGGAAAATAGAAGGGGGAAAGTAGGAGGTTTACTGGTGCAATTTAGTTGCTCTTTGTCTTGACCGGTTGGACAGTGACGCGTTCTAGCTCGCGGAGGATTAGCTCGTTCTGTTTCATGAGTATCTTGTTTTGGTCGGTCAAGATTCGTAGGGCACTTGCGATTAGTGAGAGGGATGGATTGTCCCATTTGAACTCGGCTTCCTTGGCGGCTAGTCCTTGTCTGCCTTTGAGGATTGAGCTTCGGATGCTCTCGTTGCTCTCGTCTTCGCCGAATGCGACTCGGTTTCTTTTGTCTAGTTTGTCGGTCATTGAGGATCCTACTTGCTCTCTTTTGGCGTCTGGGTAGCAGTCCTCGCAGAACCGCTGCCCTTTGAGTTCCAGTAAGGGATCGATTAGGCTGAGGGTCTTTCCACAGCGTGAACAGAATTCTCCCATTGTATTTGTCAGCTCTCTGTACTATTCTGGTTGGATAGCTGGAGCGTACTAATGAGTCTTGTAACCCGGGAAGCCTACTAAGAGGTACTTTACGGTGCATGTCTGCTTTGAGAGTGTCATGAATTCTGGGCTGATGGGCTGGGATTCCGTTTAGTCTGGTCTAGAGGAGATACTCAACACTCTACGCTACGATTCATATTGCCTAGAGAAAATCCCTTCCTCTCGATCGAAACTCCGGCATGTTTGCTGTATTTTACGAGCGAAAGTATTCCCTTGTTTTCCGAAAGTATTCGCTCATTGTCCCTCGAACTCTCATCTCCCCACTCTCAGAAATTTTTGTTTGAAACCAGTACCCTCCCCCGGTCCCACGTTCAGTTTTCACGAGGGAAAGATCAGATTTTCGATGAAAAGTGCCCGTTTTCTAGAGGAAAACGGCTAGTTTTCGAAGTGTGATCGTAGTGAAAGTATTCAGAATGGAACCGCTTACGAGGCTCAGAATTGAATGGGGGTCCGGTCGAAGTACGGACTAGGTTAGACATCTCCTCTGAGCCGGTCAATTGAGACGGATGACCATTCCTTGAGGAGGTCCTATTCACAGCATGATTCTTGGACGATCAGCTCTCTGAATGTGCAGTTTGGATTATTGCACTCGATTAGTAAGCGGATGCCCCTAGGGTCTTGGGGCTGGGTTTCGAGAGTCCGGCCTTGGCAGAGGGGGCATACTAATTCGGCACTTTGTGTTTGCATGTAGCAGGTGGTTGAATAGGTTAGAAAAATAAATTGATGAGTTGTCGAAAACTATTGGGCGAGCCCTAGTTGCTCTTTTTCGAGATCGGCCTTGTCTTACGAGGGTAGGGGCAATACTTTCGCACTGGACATATTGGGCATTTGGGACGCAGAGCAGTACAGTAGGCTCTTCCATGCGCTATCAGTAGCAAGTGAACCTGATGATACTTTATTCGGGGAAATAGACTCTGGATACTTGCTCGGACCTTTTCATAACCACCCTTCAATGGAGCGAGTCCTAATCGCCGCGAGACACGATCGACGTGAGTATCCACTGGAATCGTCGGCTGGCTGGCTGAAGTGACTAACAGGACGTCTGCAGTTTTCGGACCTACTTGGGGAAGATCCATCAACAGTTCTCGTGCCTCATCGAATGGCTTGCTTAGAATTCGATCCAGGTCGCCGGCGTATTGTTCAAGAATTGTTCGTGATAGTTGCCTGAGAGCTGGTGCCTTGTGCCATTGCAGGCCACCTATTGCAATCGCATTGCGAATTCTCTGAACCGGCGCAGCCGAAAGTTTCTCCGGCGATATTCCGCCAATCACCTCCTCGAGTTTCTCGAACGCTCTGCCTGCTGATCGGTCGGTAGAATTCTGGGAGAGGATTGTGACCACGAGGGTTTTGAAAGGGTCATGTTGCCGCTTCTCGACTTTGAGAGAAGCGAACTGGCTTGGTTTGATCTTGAAAACCTTGGATAAGGTGTTGATTATTTGTCGAGCTTTCGGGTTAGGATGGTCTCCAGTGTAGAACGTACCCATGCTCTCGCAGAATCAGATAGACGTGAGGCTATTCTTAAAGCGGGTTTTTGAATCGCCTCAACTCTTGATCTCCCGGCTAATGTTCTTGAGTTAGAAAGACTCAAGGAATCAGGACTCGTAAAGGTGCTAGCTTGACAGCCCAATCGTCTAAGGTTGAATCCCAAAAATCCTCGAATCCTCTTGTCGGAGTAGGATCAGGCTTTATTGAGACCCTAAACGGCGGAAACCCGGTAGAACAGAAGAGATTCTTAGCCTCGAACCTTTCCGACAATGCTCTCAAAGAAAGGTCAGCGTCGGAACGCGCCGTTCTACTGCAAAGGGCATCGGATCTTATACTGTAGCTGTTCTCGGAAACTATGATGCTCCGGCCGCGTCCAACCTAGCTAGGGGAATCCGTGAATTCATGGCCTTTCGGTAGGAAGGGTAACCCTCTTGATTGTTCATTGGCAGTTTGGCATCAGAACCAATCAGGCATCTTTCCGTTGAGCTTTCGAGCCCTCTACGCCGTAGCCTTCTCTGTCCCAGTACTCGATTCCTCCGATCATTTCCTTCACCCGGAAACCCAGTGCCGCCAATCGTACTGCTGCCTTGGTCGCCGCATTACACCCTGGGCCCCAGCAGTACACCACCACGAGTTTGTCCTTCGAAAGATTCTTTGTCGTTTCCGCAGTTATCGTCCTGTAGGGGACATTCATGGCTCCAGGAATGTGCCTTTCATCAAAATCTTCCTTGCTTCCAGCATCCACTAAAACAAAAGCACGTAGCCCATTTTCTAGATCAGCGTTGACATCAGACGGATCTGTCTCGTATGCTAGTTTTCCAGAATAATGTAGACGGGTCGCATCCGGCGCGGCTGCAGGAGTTTCCAACACGAATGAAAAAGTTCTAGTTCTCTCAGGTTTAGCTAATTCTGTTTTGGACAAGCATAAACACTGCCTAGAGTCTCATTCAATGACTGCTATAAGTTTAGGCCCAGCGTGCGCCCGCCGGTCATCTACTGAAAACTAATTGCGTCGTCTTGTTCGGTGGTATCTGGTAACGAGAATCGGTGTGAGACTGCCAACAAAACGAATAGAAAAGGATAGTGTAACTCCGCGTTCTGAAGCTTGGTGGCCACTTGTTCAATCTCGCGGCTAACTGGTAGTTACTCGGTGAAGGAAACGTGAGAGACAGCCTATCTATAACCGGTGTCGCTCTGACGACCGTTATTCTTGTCTTCTCGACGATATTCGTAGCAGGAACAGGCTTCAGTGTGGCAGCTGGAGCAAGTTTGCCCTCGACGGCGCCAGCTCCACTTTCGATAGTCTCAATGTCACCAACCTCCACGGTTGTCTCAACCCAGGCTGCGACTCTATCTGTTGCCCCCGCCTTAGCGTATCCGACCAAAGTCAGCCAGCTACTGTCGAGCGCAGTTGTTGTGGTCAAGCAAACTTCGACTGCTGTTGCGAAAGGACTGGCCATTAACGGCGGACCGGGAATCGGACACGCGTATGGTGTAGTCAAACAGACAATAAGTTTGACGAGTGTCGTCATAAAGGATCAGGTCACGATAACCGGGATCAATGGCACTATACCCGGACACATGGACATGGTCCAGGTCCAGGCACACTACAATGGTGACACGACTCCATACTGCACCAAGACGATAATTTTCGATGCAACCGGCCTATCGTCCTACTCCACCAGCTTCCAATGTAGTTACTTGGGAGCGGGAACATACAATTTCAAGGTCACGGTCTATGACGATAATGGGACAATAATTGGAGACCCGACGTTCAGTTTAGTTCTGTAAAAGGGGAATCAAAACAGGGGAATGTCAGGCTGAAGACCGAAAAAGCGAGAAAGCGAGCAAGGGATATTTCCAGATTCCCTCTAGCGGTCCTCATAATCGGGCTCTCGCTTGCCGCAGCTCTACCCTTTCTAGTCAACGCTTTCCAAGTAAATGTGCCCACTTACTATCTCAATAGATCAGTTAGTCTAACTGGGAACGTGCTCAGCGCACAGAGCCCCTCCTCTCAGGCTGAGACATCAATTTCAATCCCTCAATCGTTCTCTATCTTCTTCTACACCCAACCTCTAGCTGAGGGCCAGATCTCGGGATCTACTTGGACGGTCACAATTTACGCCCAGGCGGTACCGGGTCAAACAGATACCGGCTCTCTGACCGCCGAGTTATCCATCTACTCGCTGGACGGTACGATTCAGAATGCGCTGATAGGAAGCTCAAGCGGCAACGCGGTCACGGCAACAACAACGAAAATTGACATTCCTATCCAAGGGGTAACTGCCACAGTTAAGAACGGAGATCGTCTGACACTCCGTCTCTATGCTGAGAGTGTTGCAGGATCAACCGCCTCTCTGAAGATCTTCTACGACGGACAAGGAAACGAGTTACTCGGTGACGAATCACGCATCCAAACAACTGCCACCGTGGAGGAATCATGGAGACAGGATTTTGAAGCAAATCCGTTTTCATTATCCTCAGTCAACAGATATTGGCAAGCCTTCGGCACAGGGAGCGTGTCGCAAGTCTCGATACAATACTACACCGCTAGTCACTCTTTACGCGTCACCGACAAGTCTGGTAGCGGAACCTACGCGAGATACGACTTCAACACCGTGAATAATCCCTCAGAGGGATTGCCGTCGGGAACGATTCTTTCATTCTATTGGTTGGCAACTAGTGTTGATTCGATGGGAACTAGTGTTCTCAGCCTCCACCTGCAAATCAGCGACCAAGGAAGTTCTTACGAGCACTATTGGTACTGGAGTTCATCCAATACTACAATCCCCCCGCTGGTCTATCCCGGCACAAAGAAAGCAGCCGGTATGTACATGGGCCCTATCTCACTCGGATCTTGGACCAAACATGAACTATTGAACTGGAAGAAACAGGCAGAGATTACCCTGGGAGTGAGCCTTCAGAGTCCACGGGTCGTCTCAGTGTCTCTCCAGTCAACAGGTCTTGGCAAAGCGACAGATGTCTACTGGGACAACATCTTCGTTTCAAGCTATACCCCGAGCGCCCAACCCCAGAGGATGCAAGAAGGCCAGACCAACACCCTATCCCTTACAGTGACCGGTGCAATACCTTCCACCACATACCAATTCGAGTTCAATGTCACGGACCCAGCAGGCATAACGACTACATCCATGGTCAGTCACACCACAAGCTCCAGCGAGACGAATTTCATAGTCTCCAGAATCTATTCGGACGACTTCCAAGGCAGTGGAGTACTAGTTGGCAATTATAACGTATCAATTCGTCAAACTGGTCCAGTATACCTAATCCCTCAGGGGTCTGGTTTCATCACCGACTATGTGACGACTTCCACCAGCTTTACCGTGCATCTGGCTGATAGAGCAATTTACCAAAGAACCGATACACTACGATTCCAAGCATCGGGGTATGGAGCACTCGAAAGAGCGAACGTGACCCTTCTGGGTCCCGATCCTTCAAGCAATTATCTTGTCCCGGTACAAGCCGACAGCACAGGAATGATCGTGACCACATGGGTTATCCCAAGAAACGCCGCATTGGGTAACTATACTCTTACTGTCAAAGCCATTACGACTATCAAGATCCCCTCGGACTCGGACCAGTTCAACGTAACTAGTGCTGTTCTTCAACTGTCGCGCCTGAGTACAGATGCGACGGATTACCAAAGGACGCAGAACGTCACACTCCACGCGACCTTGCTCTACCCTGGACAATCGATTGTGCCAGACGGATACCTGGAGTTCCAAGTGGTGCAGCCAGACGGGTCCGTCTTTCTTACCTCAACAGCATTACCAGATGGCTCTGGAGGTTACGTAGCATCTTTCAAGATACCAACCGCTGCCCCAATAGGCTCCTGGCAAATCATTGTCCCGTCATGGCAATCCGGAGACCCCAGCGGGAACAATGGCCCGGCAAAGACCAGTGCGGTCAGATTCGCCGTTAGTCCGGCGGTACTCCAAGTGCAAACCAGGGTAAGCATCGATAACTCCCAGAATGGAAGAACGCTCCAGATCCAGGCAAGCATAACATACCCTGACGGGTCCCACGCATCTGCTGGGCAAGCCATGGCCCAGTTGGTGCACAATGGTGTTACCATAGTCTACGTACCTCTTATGTTCGATGCCGCGAAGGCCATGTGGATAGGATATTACCAGATTAAGAGTAGCGACCCCGAGGGACTGTGGCTTGTCGTCATATCGGCCCGAGACTTGGCAGGACCTGTGAGCAACAGCATCGACAATGTAGTCCATAACGTGCTCGTAGATGGCGCAGCATCGTACTGGAATATCGATATGTCGCTTGTCATGGCAATACTTGCTCCAGTGGGCGCATTGATCGCTTTCATAGCGTGGAGGCTTGTTCCAAGGCGGAAACGCCTCTCTGTAGCACTTGAGACCGAGAAAGTCATGCAGACCGTCAACAAGGTCCAGTCTACCGATTTCTTCCGATCCATAAGGGACCAGTTGGCAACCGCGTCTTCTCTCAGGAACGAGAAGTAGCGTGGAAGAAACAGAATGGGAGTGAGCATTGCTGTACACTCGTTCAAGGGTGGAACCGGCAAAAGCACAATCACCTCGAACGTAGCGGTCTCCCTCGCCATCAGAGGATGGCGGGTCGGAGTGATGGACATGGACCTTGAAGGACCGGGGCTTCATGTCATCTTCAACATTGACCCGGCCGATGTCCAGGCTACGCTAAATGACGTATTGATGGGAAGTGCGAACCCCGGCCAAGCAGTAATCAGATTGAATGACAAGCTGGGGTTGAAAACTGGTGAACTATACTTCATGCCGGCTAGCACGAACGTCACTGCTATGCTTCGAACTCTTCGAACGGGCTTCGAGATAGTGTCCTTCATGAAGGCTCTTGAAAGCTTGCAGAAACTGTTCGACCTGGACTATCTCTTCATAGATACCCATCCAGGGATTGAGAATGACACCCTCCTTGCGACTGGAGTCTGCGATCATCTTCTCATCGTCACACGGATAGATCAACAAGACATCTTCGGCACCAACGTGATGGTAGAGCTAGCCCGCAGCCTCGACAAGCCAGCTCACCTAATCTTCAACATGATCCCTCGCGGAGTAAGAGAAGCAGACGCTTCCAAGTTTGCAAAGAAACTCGGGACAAGACTTGGAGTGGACGTTCTAGGATTGCTTCCGTTCTCAGATGACGTGCAGGGTGCCCTCAGCAAATCTGTCTTCATCGTGTCGGCTCCGAACCATCCCATGGCTGCAAGGTATCACCAATTGGCAAGAGAGATTGAGGAGTTCGAAAAAGGACAACCGAAAGGAAACGATCAATTGATGAGTCCAAGCACGCGAGGCGTGTCCGCATCCTCTAACGGTTGATCTCAAAAACCGTTCGTATTCTCCGTCTTCTCCCTACTACTTTGCAAAAACTTTGTGACAGTCCTGGCTTGCGTCCGGGTCGGAGACCGCCGGTATCTATATCTGGACGATCAGAACATTAGTCTTAGCAGGAACCTGCTCGAGTGGTTTTGACGAAATGGTGAGATTCCTCGTCGCGTTCTTTCTCTCGATGGTTGATTATTTCTACCTAAAGGGACTCCCCCTTTGGCAACTCCATCTCTGCCTCCTTGCTACGGCACCTCTCTGGTAAAGAACCGTTACATCAACGCCCATTTTACTACGAAGCAAAGTAAAATCAACAAGAATGCACCTAGTTTACTCTGGGATGCATGAGCCCGATCAAAGAGACGCAAGACCCTAAGAATTCTGAAGTGGCAACCTTGGGCTCAGGATGCTTCTGGTGCAGTGAGGCAGTATTCAGCCAGTTAAAAGGGGTTGAGAAGGTAGAATCGGGATATTCGGGCGGCAAGTCGGCGAATCCATCATACCAAGACGTGTGTTCGGGAACAACAGGACATGCTGAAACTGTTCAAGTCACCTTCGACCCAAGCATCATCTCATACGAGGACATCCTACACATATTTTTCACGACGCATGATCCCACGACGCTGAATCGACAAGGTGCAGATGTCGGGACCCAATACCGGTCCGTGATATTCTATCATAATGAGAAGCAGCGAGAAGCGGCCCAAGGGGTTGTCAAAGAGCTAGAGGGGTCCGAGGTTTGGAAGAATCCTATCGTCACTGAGGTCGTTCCCTTCAAAGCATTTTACACGGCTGAAGATTATCATCAGGAATTCTATCAAAGAAACCGGGGATATCCCTACTGCCAGGTTGTGATCGAGCCCAAGATTTCTAAACTTCGCCAGCATTACTTGACGAAGCTTAAGACAACGGTTGAGACAGAAGCCTAGCCAGAGAATTCTCCAACGTTCTGGGAACTGAGAGTTCCAGCTCATTGCCTACCTAGCTTCCAGAGATCGAAGCAGTCTTCCCAGAGGAAGCTTACACCAATGTTGTTTGCATTGAGTTTCTCGCTGAGGACGACGGAGGTGTCTCCATCGATTTGCCGCAAATGTCGAACTTCAGAAGTACTTGAGTCTGTTCTGGAATCATGTCGACGTGTCCTCTTGTCCCGCATGTCTCGGGAAGAGTTGACTCCTGATTACCTTGTCTCTTAGAAGTGAGAGCCGCTCGTCGAGCTTGTCGTAAAAACCGAAATCGATCTTCTGTGAATACTCTCGATATACCTCTGCGATTGTCTTATGCTGAACGACCCTGGAACTTGCGCCGAAAGACTTGGCGAGCACCTCAATGACTCGACTAAATTTTTCCGAAATCTCAGTGTGACCTATGCCATTGGTCTCCAATATGTCTAGAATTGTAATGCGGACAGTACGGCCTAGCATGGTTTCCAAAACCTCGGCGAAGCATCTGCTCACCGTGTCATGGAATGTAGTGGTTAGATTGGGCCGCATAGGCATCGCTCAGGCTTATAGGGCGAAAAAAAGTTCCTCCGTTGAGATACACGTGTTGTAACCGTTTCTCCTTAACTAACTAAGAAGGCGCGGTAGCACTCCTCTAAAGAAGAGAAGGATAGTCCGGCATCTTTTCTCTAAGTTACTCTCAGATTGAAATGAGAGTAGAGAACCTGAGAAGTAAACAGGAGTGGCGGGCCCGGTGGGATTCGAACCCACGGCCTTTAGCCGGAGACCCTCGCATAGTCTCCTACAGCTGTCTCCGTTCTGGTGGGACCCCATCTATGCTTAGGGGGCTGCCGCTCTATCCAGACTGAGCTACGGGCCCGGTGCAATAGCTTGGTTTGAACGGAAACATCGGATAATAATGGTTAGCCGACGAGCGATTATTCTAACTGGACGAAACCTTTCGGGTCTGAAACGTGCACCTTTCGTCCCTTCAACAACAATGCCTCAGCCACCTTGTGGTCAGTGGTGAAGAAACACCCGTCTCCTGTGTAGAACCGTAACAATCCGTGAGAATTGTTCTTGCAGACCAGGAAGTTGGCAAGGTCCCTGTCATCTTCCAGTTCTTGACTGCATATCGGACACTTGAACTCAACCCACAACCTAACGTCATCCCCCGGTTTCAAGGTTTGACTGTTCCCATATAAGCAGACACTCTTGAAGGTGCAACTGAGGCTGTCTAGTTTGGCCGAAGAGAAGAAAGTCACCACAATAAAGACGAAGCATGGAGAAATGACGCTTGAGCAATTAGCTGAGGTCCAGCCTGGAATGGCCCGGCTAATGAAGGAGGTAGGAGAGCGGTATCACATCCTCTACTATGCGGCTAAGGGTGGTAACTGGCTCCTCGCACAACACGAGCTCAACCAGGTTACAGCTCTACTGCGCGCGGGTAGTACGTTAAGGCCAAAATATTCGACGGACCTAACCAACTTTGCCCGTGAATACCTCAACCCGATAAGCGAGGCCATTAAATCGAAGGACTGGAAAAATTTCGAAGACTTGTATAAGAAGGGTGTCGATGGCAGCAACGTTTACCATGAAAAATATGATTATGGTTACATTCGGTACATCCTTCCTAAGAATCCGCCAGAGTTCTATGATCTTAGACCGTACGAGAAAAAGAAAAACTAACCTGGTTGGGCTAGCCAGCGGCTGGTGCAACGACGATCAGTCGCGCACCAGATTCTCTTTCTTCTCGCTCTTTTCTGGCGCGTCGTCTTCTAAGTGTTCGGGTGCGGAGCCTAAGGCTTGTATCACTTGCCAAATAATTTCCGACCTGTCTAGTGATACTTATCCCGGTCCTTCCTAATATATACCGCCGAAAAGCGTTTAAACCCTAAACCGTTTCTTCACCTTTGTACTTTCTTCAAGGCGATCCGCCAAAACTTCAACGCCAATCCCCTTCTTCTGAGGAACATCAAGGGTCCCATCATTGTTCAGCGTAAATTCGGGGTTGACAATATCCTGTTTGAAGTAGCGATTGCTTGCTGAAATATCGCCTGGCAACACGAAGCCTGCCAGACTCGCCAAGGCAACATTGTGGGCTCGTCCAATTCCAGTCTCCAAGAGTCCGCCGCACCATACAGGCATTTTCTTGGAGAGGCAGAGGTCATGGATTTTCTTGGAAACAGTTAGTCCACCGACCCTTGCAGGCTTGATGTTCAACACTCTACAGCTCCGGAGTTCCAATGCTGTTTTCATGTCGTTGAGGCTCGAAACACTCTCGTCCAGACATACAGGGGTCCTGATCATGCTTTGCAATAATGCATGCTCGACCATGTCATCCCATGCAAAGGGTTGTTCGATCATCATCAGCCCAAACTGATCCAATTGAACCAATTCATCCTTCTTCTCAGGAAAATAGGCTCCGTTTGCGTCCGCCATCAATCTCAAACTGGGAAATTGCGTCCTGACTGCTCCAACTTGTTTGATGTCCCAGCCGGGCTTGATCTTCAACTTTACCCGTAGGTAGCCCTGCCTGACATACTCTCCGACGACCTCGACGAGCTCGTTGATGCTCTTCTGAAGACCGACGCTTACTCCGCTCTCGATCTTTGTCCGCGTCCCGCCAAGCATTCGACTCAAAGAGGTCTTCCTTTTCTTCGCTAGCAGATCCCACAATGCCATCTCGAATGCAGCCTTAGTCATATTGTGACCTCGAATGTGGGATACTGCGCTCAAGAACGCCTGAGGATTGTCAAAGTCTTTACCCAATATTTTTGGAAGAATATGCTCCTCCATGATGTGCCAGGCAGTAGTCAACGTTTCAGGACCATACCATGGCCCTTGACTTACCGCACACTCTCCATATCCTATATCCGAGCCCTCTTCCAAAGAGGCGATGATGCATGTCTTCTCCTCCTCTTTCCAGCCGCTTGTCTCGAAAGGGGAGACGAGTGGTAGATGAATCTCGCGTAATTCTACCGCATCTATAGTCAACGAATCAGTGCTCCTAGGCTAACGGTCGGAACCCACGCTCCAGCAAGTAATAGATCCTGTTCTCATCATCCTCGCGGTCCAAAAGAACGTCGGTAACGATATACTTCTTCCCGAAATAATTTTCAAACGCCCGTCTATTGTGAAGAGTCCATTTCCGAGCAAGATCAAGGCCTCGAACCTTTACTTTTTCGATACTCGAAGGAATCTCGAAGAGCAATCGGTCTTCATTGAGATTGAGATTTGACTTAACGGGACGCCGAACTCCGTCTTCCAGATCTGTCTCGTTGACCAGTACAGCTTTACCCGTTTTTACTTCCAATACACTAGGACTTTTTCTATTTCCGTGAAGGAAATCATTGACTCTTCTCGTCCGTATCCACCATTCGGCCTCGAAACGGTCCGATATCATGCTCTTGTTGAGACTATCTGGCATCCGGCCGTACAGGTTTCGATGATACTCCCTAGCGATCGCGCCGAGTTTTCGAATGTTGAAGTATGCATTGCCCGCCTGTAATGGATCGAAAGTCCATTTCACTAGGTCGATCCCTTCCTTTAGGACCAGATCCCTCTGACGTTTCTTAAGGAGCAGTCCAACACCTCTCTTCTGATAGGCTCTGAGTACACCGGTGATGTGTGAATAGTGAAATTGTCGTTTCTTATCACGACCGGCGATCCCGAAAAGACATCCAACCATCTTCCTTCCATCATAAGCGCCAAGCACGAGGCCACCATGATGTTGAGCCGCGATCATCATGTGAAATGGAATTATGATGTCAGCTTGTTCTATTCCCCAAGCATCTCTCTGCACCAATTCGGTTCGCAAATACTCCCGTGGATCCCCGAGCCGAACAATCCGTATACGTGAACGATTCGGTCTCATCTTCATTTTTTGGTGACTGATTAGAGTCAGGCCCTACTGGATCATGCTAGCGATTTCATCGACGATCTTTGAGAGTTCTATGTCTCGTTCATCTCCCGTTTTCATATCCTTAACACGGATCGTTCCCTTTTCTAACTCGCGGGGTCCTAGGATCAGAGATATTCTTGCGTCTAGAGAATTGGCGTATTCTAACTGCTTGGGCAATGGTCGTTGCTTGAGGTCGTAGTCGACGCGGAAGCCATTACTTCTCAACCTTTGTGCCAATCTTACAGCCTCTTCTCTAGTTTTTTGATTCACTGTTGCGACGAACACCTGAACAGGCTTCTCAATCTCTGCAGGATACAAATTCTTCTTCTCGAGAGAAAGCATTAACCGCTCCAGTCCGCCCGCGACGCCTGTGGCAGGCATGTCCCGCTTCCCGTATAATCTGCAGAGTCGATCGAATCTTCCGCCGCCGAATATCGAGCCTATCTCCCCAGCGCCTTGGTCATAGGCTTCGAAGACTGTTCCGTCATAGTAGGCGATTCCTCGGACAATACCGAGGTCGACACGGCACTTGCCTGCCTTGCCCAGCGGTCCAAGGTATTCGATAGTATCGGATAATTCCTTGAATCCCTGCTGGACCATGTCGTTCTTCGGCAACCGTTTCTCAAGGTCTCCGAGGACATTGTCCGGTGCTCCGCCTAGCTCGGTGAAGCCGATTATCCGCTTGACTCGATCTTTCGACAATCCCGCTCTCAGAAGTTCCCGCTCCGCCTCCTCTGAGCCGACCTTGTCCAGCTTATCGATGACTCGTATCACCCGTTCAAGTTCCGGGCCTGGAACAATGTCGAGGCTGCGAAGGAAGCCCTCGATAAGTTTTCGATTACTTAACCGGACTTCGTAATCCTTGAGGCCGACCGACTCTAGAATATCTGTTCCTACGGCAATAATCTCCGCGTCCGCGGAAGAATCTGCGACACCGTAGACCTCCGCGTCCCACTGTGTGAAGTACCTGTATCGGCCATACTGGGGCTCATCATACCGCCACATTCCCGCAATACTGGCCACTTTGATCGGCTCTGGAAGATCGAATCGGTTGGCGATCATCCTTGTCATTCCAACCGTAAGGTCGAACCTAAGCCCCAGTTCCCGATCAGCCTTGTCTTTGAACCAGAAGATCTGATCCCTGATTTCCGGGCCGGACTTCGCCTCTAATGTCTCAATATTTTCTATTGGGCTTGGCTCGACAAGTTTGAAGCCGTAGCTCGATAACACACCGTATATTTTCTCTATGAGCCATACGCGACGAGCCATTTCGTTGGGCTCGATGTCTCGCATTCCACGTGGAACGGAGAACTCCTGTGACTGCGTGACAGTTGAGGGTCCTGTTCTCTGCTTGTCGGCTCTTTTCATTGTTGGCTCACCTGATCTTTGAAATCCTCCACAGTGTTCAAGGTGTAGTAGACGATGTCGGTCCTTCGATCGATAACAGCGAGCACCAGATCCTTACCCTCACTATTTGCCTTTGCAGACATTTTCGATAGTGCTTCTAGACTGGTCTCGCCTCCCTCGTAAACAATGTAGATCAGTCTACGGGTCGCGCCCTTCCCGAAAGTTTCGAAATCGAATCTTTGCCTCTCCCGGACAAGGTATCCTCGATCGCGAAGGTCTCGGTAGACTAGATACTTGATCCAGATCGTGGGCTTGCCGATGGAGAGTTTCGTAACGAGTTCTTGCAGAGAGAGAGGTTTCAGCGTTGTCTTGTTCTGGACCTTGATCTTGTTCTTCTCGGTGAGATAGAATGTCTCGTACGGGTTCAGATTCACTCGGTTTCCGGCGAGGGTCCCGAAGGCTCGCTCCCGCAGCTCCATCGCTTTCCCAGGATCTGGAAGGTAGACACGACCCTTAGACAGGTAGGCTTCGTAAGCTTCGACGGTCACGGGTGCTGTTGTAGCTGTCAAGTCCAGTCAAACCAAGCCTGGTGATCGATCAAACCGATTTTTCTGTGGAAGGAACAGTTCGGTCGCGAAGAGACGGCTATAAAGCCATGTCAAGAAAGACTTGGATCAGAACAGGGCAATTCAAATGCTTGAGCATTCGACTAAACCACAGAAGACAAGTTCTAGGAATGATTGGCTAGAGCCAGTCCGATGGCGGAACGGTGCTTTAGAGGCCGTGGACTGCACAAGTCTCCCGGGCAGACTGAGATACATCAGACTCGGGACTGTCGACCAGGTTTGTCGCGCGATCAGATCAATGAAAGTCAGAGGGGCGCCATTGATTGGTGTCGTGGGTGCTTACGGGTTGGTCTTGGCGGCACGGAGGACAAATCAGGAGAGTCTCGACGAGGCTAGGAAAATATTGCGTAAGAGTGCAGACCAATTGATTCAGACCAGACCGACAGGGGTGAACCTTCGATGGGCCGTCGAGAGAGTCTACAAAGCAAGCAACCGTGCCGGGTCATCTCGGTATCTGGAAGGAGAGATGCGCCAGGAGGCCGATGCCATCATGCAGGAAGAGCTTGAGGCCGCGCACAAGATCGGTCAGTATGGCGCGAACCTCATTGAAGATGATGACACGGTTCTGACTCATTGTAATGCTGGAGCCCTAGCGACTGCAGGCTACGGGACCGCTCTAGCTCTCGTGAGGTCCGCGGTCGAGCAAGGAAAACAGGTCAAGGTCATAGCGACGGAAACTCGGCCACTCTTGCAAGGCAGTCGGTTGACCGCGTTCGAGCTCTCGCGAGACCATATCCCGGTTACTCTCGTCTGCGACAGTGCGGTCGCCCAGTTGATGTCCCGTGGATTGGTGGATAAGGTGGTTGTCGGCGCGGACAGGATATTGAGGACGGGTCATGTTGCGAACAAGATCGGGACGTTACAGATCGCTCTAGCGTCCAGGTTCTACGGTGTGCCGTTCTACGTTGCGGCGCCAGTCTCGACCGTTGATCTCGCGACGGATCCTTCGAAGATAATAATCGAGGAAAGAGACCCTAATGAGGTCCTCTATCTCGCTGGGCATCGAGTAGCACCGCGAGGGGTGAACGCGATGAATCCGGCCTTCGATGTCACACCGCCCGAGCTGGTGACGAGGATTGTGACTGATCGTGGGATTGTAACTCCGCCCTATGAAGAGGGGCTGGAGAAGGCCTCGCGTTAGCCGTGCGGGGGCTGGCTTAGCAGGTCTTAGACTGGTATTTCCTTGACTTCTTTCTTGAGTACTTCTGTACAGAGTTCTACTGGAACGGTACTGAACTCGCCTAAGCGTTGTTTCCAGTCGTGGCCTACTGCGATGAGTGCGTAGATTCCGGTAACTTCCGCTTTGGCTTTCTGTGCAATTCGAATCATTGCGCGTTGTGTCTCGCCGCTGTCGATGATGTCGTCCACTATGAGTATGCAGTCTCCTCTTCGGATAGCGTCTCTTGGGACGTAGAGGCTCATCATCATAGCGGTTTTTGCTGGGACGAATACTTCTTCGATGAATTCTCTTACTCCAACCTCACGGTTCTTCTTCGCGAGTATGAGTCCGACTCCGAGTCGATGAGCCAACAGTGTAGCTAATGGAACGCCATCGACGGCGGCCGTCATTACTTTTGTTATTCGGCGTCCGGCGAAGCGCATGACTGCATGCTGGACTGCTCTCTCGAGCAGCATTGTGTCGTTGATTATTGCGGTGTTATCGAAGTATCCGAGGTCGTCGAACTTGATTCGTTCCTGGAGTTCTCGCTCTAGGCTCATATATTTTTGAAGCGTTCTATTGATCTCCTCCGCCCTATCGGCGGTCGGGAGTACGTGACCCTTGACGTAACGGCTCAATACCGTCTCGGGAAGATGGACCATCTGTGAAAGCTCGCGGTAAGTGTATCTTTTCTTCGCGAGGTTCAGAAGTTCGATGGTCATGAGTTTGTATTTGAGGTCTAGAATGCGTGAAGTGTCTTTCATCTAACTAATACTGCTCCATTTTGCCCTGTGGAGCCTGCTCCATTGATAAGTATTTCCCACGGCTCTCGATATTCTCGGACTCCGACATATCGTCGCTACCGTCTACTCTTCACAACGCCAGAACTATTCTGGTATCGTCCCCTGTAGGATCGTTTCGCGGGCTTTCCAAGTCTGAATAGTGTTAGCTGGACGAATCTCTCGGCTTCTTTGATAATTACGGGTCTTGCCCCAGCATTATACAGGCTGATCGTAAGCTGCCCCTGATATCCAGGGTCAACTAGAGCGAGGCTCGCAATCACTCCCTCTCTTGCGAACGATGATCGTAAATGGAG